>WBZQ01001751.1_pt1 | contig 14611 bp, 12 predicted proteins | sample 5204251 | NCBI WGS metagenome assembly WBZQ01 (sample SAMN12412402, study PRJNA552823) | activated sludge metagenome | isolation source: activated sludge from nitrification reactor of wastewater treatment plant... | place: USA: Virginia | collected 2017-09 | reverse complement strand
GCACGATCAGTGATGTCGCAGACGACTGCATCTGCGGTGATGCCTTCGGCGGCCAGTGTCTCAACGGCTGAGTCGAGCCGCTCCTGGGAGACGTCGCTGAGCACCACATGATGCTCGCGGCCCATGATGCGTGCGGTCGCCAGGCCCATGCCACCGGCGCCGCCGGTGATGATGACAGTGTCCATTCCGACAGGTTAGACCTCGACTGAACCTGTGCCTGGGGCGCGAAGGCAGCTAAGTTGTCGGCCCATGACTGTCTTGATCACCGGCTCGACTGGATATGTGGGCTCGTGGACGACGAAGGCCCTCCAAGATCGTGGCCGCAAGACTCGCTTGATCGTGCGCGATGCCGACAAGGCACGGGCGATGGGGGAGGCGGTTGGGTTCACCACCGATGATCTTGTGATCGGTGATCTGCGCGATCGCGAACTGGTGGCGCAGGCGCTCCAAGGCTGCGATGCGGTGGTACACACGGCGGCCGCAGTTGTTGTGGGTGGCGATGATTCAGTGATCGAGCAGAACCTTCAAACCACGAAGAATGTGGTGGGCCAAGCCGTCGATGCAGGGATCGCGTCGATCATCCACGTGGGCAGCACGAGCGCGATCTGGACTCCCGGCGACTCGGTCATCACTGCGGACCGGGTGGCTCAACGTGCGATCGACACCTACGCCGCCTCCAAGATCGCTGCCGAAACCTACGTGCGCGGACTGCAAGATGCTGGCGCTCCCATCTCGATCACCTACCCGTCTTCGATCATCGGACCTCCGGCCGGCCATCACCTTGGCGAGTCCGGCGACGGACTGGGCGCCATGATCGAGATCGGGATCATCCCGGGCACGAACACGGGGATGAACTTCATCGACGTACGCGACTTAGCTGAAGCCCACGTCAAACTTCTCGAGGCGACGCCTGGGCGACGCTACGTCGTGAGCAGTGAGTACGCCGGCGCCTCCGCCATCGCGGCCCTGATCAACCAGCACACCTGCGCCAAGGTCAAACACATCAAAGTGCCCGGCGGTGCGATGATCACGGTCGGCCGATTCGCCGACCGCTTCCGCAGGTTCATGCCCGAGATGATGAAGGACATGACCGAAGGCAACATGGTGCACCTGACGATGCCACCCGCCGCCGACGGCACCCCAATCACCCGCGACCTTGGCCTGACTTACCGCCCTCTCGCAGAGACGATCGCAGCAGTTTCAGTTGAGCTGCGCGCCCGACACTGCAGTTGAGCAACCTGTTCAACGCAGAGACTTTCGTGCGTCACCTAGGAGCAAGTAGAGGTGCAAGGGATCGGTGGGAGAAGGGTTGAAACCTAGGGAGCGATAAAAGGCTGATGCCTCGTCGTTTAAGGCGTGCACCAAAAGCAATCGGACACCGATTCGATCGGCGGCTGAAAGCGCCGACAAGATTGCGTCCCGAACGAGCCACCTCCCGAGGCCTTGACCTTGCGCGGACTCGTCAACAGCCAGCCTCCCCAGCAGTACGGCTGGCACTGGATTTGGCGCGTTTCGACGCGCGCGGCCACCAAGGCGGGCATGTTCAATCCCCACCGCCGACAAGGTGTAGTAGCCCACAACTCTATTTGTCGCGTCATCGACGCTCACATAGCAACGGCTAATGTCGGAGAGATGGTTTCCCAGAGCTCGCCTGGCCAGATAGTCGTCGAGGCTACTGACTCCGGATTTGAACCCCTCAGTGTGATCTGTCGCCGCAATGGGTCGAGGCCGTTGCGGTGTCACTTGTCCCACGGGGCCGGGTGTGTGAGCAGCTCTGCGAGCTCCTCGATGCGTGAGGTTGGGCGGTCAAGAATTGCCGTGAATTCGGCCCATGCGAAATCGACGAGATGGAACATGCGCCGGTCAGCTAAGACATCGTGGGCCCGGGAGATCGCTGCAGAGGTCACAAATTCGCTGAGTGACTGGCCCGTGGTGGCGGCGGCGTCACGAATCAGTGAATCCTGATCGGGAGTTATCCGCACAGCCAGGCGGGCGTCTTTGCGCTGAATGTCGCTGGGTGCTGCCATGCGTTGAGTGTACGCCGATTGTACGTACAACCAAATCTTCGTCACGAGAGTCGAACAGCCCACTGCACTGTTGCTTGTGACGCACGGTCATACGCCACACTTGGCTTACCCCCACCCCAAGGAGCCCGCTATGAGCGCACAACCTGACCGAGCCGCCTTGGAGACCTATGCCTCTCGGGTGCGGGGATGTCTGCTGGGCGGGGCGATTGGAGATGCCCTGGGCGGGCCGGTGGAGTTTTGGGATCTCGCCAAGATTCGGGCTGAAGTGGGCGACGCAGGCGTGAGGGCCTATGTGGCCGACCACGGCACTTACGGCCGCATCACTGACGACACTCAGATGACGCTGTTTACGGTCGAGGGGATGATCCGGGCGTCGGTTCGCACCGACCGGGGGATCGGCTTCACCCGCGCGGTGGTGCACAACGCCTACTTGCGGTGGCTGCACACCCAGGAGGCCGCTGGCCCCGACGGGTCGAGCAATGGCTGGCTGATCAATGAGGCCTGGCTGTATTCGCGCAGAGCGCCCGGAGTCACCTGCATGGGCGCGTTGCGCGAGGTCGGAACTCGACAACACTTGGGGAATCAAGCCGACAACCATTCCAAGGGTTGTGGGGGAGTGATGCGCAGCGCTCCATTCGGCCTGACGTGGCCTTGGATCGACCAAGACTGGCAGTTCGAGAGTGCTGCGGAGGTCGCTGGATATACCCACGGCCACCCCACCGGCCAACTCGCTTCAGGTGCGCTTGCGGTGATGATCGGGGCGGTTGTTGCGGGCAGTTCGCTCACTGATGCAGTGCAGACCGCGTTGAACCACCTGTCTCGCCGCGAACATCACCAGGAGACAACGACCGCGTTGCAACGAGCGATCGAGGCTAGTCACAACCAACCGAGCTCGGAAGCGATGGAGCGCCTGGGCGCAGGGTGGGTCGCTGATGAGGCGTTGGCGATGGCGACGTACGCCGCCCTGTGTTACCCCGGGCCTGACCAGATGCTCGACGCGCTAGCACTTGCGGTGACTCATTCGGGAGACAGCGACTCAACGGGCGCGATCTGCGGCAACATCCTGGGCGCCTTGCACGGGGAGACCGCGCTGCCTGTCGAGTTGGCCTTTGAGGTGGAGGGCCGGCCCACGATCCTGACCTTGGCTGATGACTTCATTTATGAGTTCACCAAGTCATCGAGCCTGCATGGCGACTATGGTCCGTTCACGCGCTGGAACCACCGCTACCCGGGAGGCTGAGGAGTAGCCTGAGCGTGAGATGAAGACACTTGTTCGTTGGTTGAAGCGCTTGCTCGTGCTGGTGGTCGTGTTGGCCCTCGTGCTCACCGGGCTGGTCTATTGGTTGACCTATCACCCCAAGGACGTTCAGGCCGCGCCCGTGCGCTGCGCCAAGAACACCCCTGTCCTGAAGGCGGGGCAACCGGTGCGGGTGATGAGTTGGAATGTGCAGTACCTCGCTGGTGATGGCTATGTCTTCTACTACGACCTCCCCGACGGTGACGGCCCCGACGAGCGCCCCTCGAAGGCCTCGATCGCCAAGACCCTTGACGACGTGGTGCGGGTGATCCGCGAGGAAGACCCTGACGTCGTACAACTTCAAGAAATTGACCGCGGCTCTGACCGCACCGACAACGCTGACCAATTGGCGTTGGTCCAGCAGAAGTTGGGCGCATCGCTTTATCCGTGCACTGCTTCGGCGTATTACCACAAGGTGAAGTTCCTTCCGCTACCCCAGATTTGGGGCAAAGTCGGGATGAGCCTTGGGGTGCTCAGCAAGACCAAGATCGAGTCGGCCACGCGCTACCAGTTGCCTCACATTTGCGGCGACCCCGCGACGGTCGCCTTCAACTTTGACCGGGCGGTGCTCGGGGTGAAACTGCCCACCTCATCTGGCAAGGCTTTGACCACCATGGTCACTCACCTCGATGCCTTCGCTCAGAGCTGCGACACGATGCAACGCCAAGTCGAGGGGGTCGAGAAGATCCTCGAAAAGACTCCGTCTCCCTGGCTGATTAGTGGTGACTTCAACCTGCTGGCCACCGACAAGGCGAGGGCTGCACTCCAACCGGTTCAGCGCACGTACTTCGCTCCTCACACCGAGCTAACCCCGCTGCTCGACGCCTACGAATCGTTCCCCAACGAAGCCCAAGTCGACAGCGGATCGCCTGTGTATTTCACGCACTTCCCCAACGATCCAGCAGTCGGTCACGCCGACCGCACCATCGACTATTTCTTCTACTCCCCAGGACTGGCCCGCAAATCCGAAGCCATTCGGCAGATCACTGGGCCTCGCATTAGCGACCACTTCCCGATGTTCGTGACGGTGCAAGCGCCCTAGTGCTCAGAGTGCGCTAAAGACCAGATCTTCGGTTGTTGGAGCGTGTTCCAAATCCCACACAAGGGAGTACGCCGAGGCGACCAGCGGCCACACAAGCTCCTTACCTCGGTCCACCGTTGAGACCTCGGTTGACAGTGGACCTAAGAGAACGAACTCATGAGGAATCAATCGTCCAGCCGTGTCACGGCGCAACTCGGGGTCGGTGAAACGCAATGCGGTGTGCTGGCCAGATTGGCGGCATGTATCGAAGTCGTCCGCCATCCCGAAGAAGGCAGCCTCGTACGCACGCAGCGGGTCGCTGAGCCCGGCGTCGAGAAGGAAACGGAAGCCCCAGATTCGTCCCCGGGTGGCCCAAACTAACCCGGGTGGCGCGCCGGGATTCGGGGTCAAATCTGCGTCCTCATTATTTTGTTGACCCTGGCGTTCCCAAGATCGAGTTTGAACTTGACCAACATCGCTTTCAGGTTCTCGCGGTCGGCGGTTGCTTCTTCGAACGCCTTCCTCAAATGTGGTAGCGACGTCTCGACCGCTGCCTTGATCAACTTGAGGGCTCGACCTTTCGCCGCAGGCGACAATGGCAAGCGGGTCAGGAGTCTGGCGAGTTTTCCGTAGCTCGTGCCGGTCAAAGCGGCGATAAATTCTGGTGCCCCATCAGCAAGAGTGACCAGCACTTCAACGGGGATCGAGAACCTCTCCTGCCAGAGCAGGCGCCGCTCAAGAGGGAGCACGGAAGCGATCGGCAAAATGAGTTCAACCCCGAGTCGCTTGGTGAGATCGATTTCGGTTGCTGCGTGACCATCGTCGCGGAGCTGAAACTTGGCCGAAGAAAGCAACATGAAATCTTCGCCGAACGAGAACGCCTCGGGAGACTTGACTAGCTCTGCCAAACACTCGCGTGTGCGCTCCACGTCGTCAGCTGCTTTTAGCACGATCATGTCTCGGAACCGATTGACATCCCAATCGGGGAGGAGATCGGCTTTCGACAAGGCAAGAATCCAGATGCGTGGAAACTCGACCAAAGGCCCAGATTGCGCGAGCAGGTCTGGCTTGAGTCGCATGAGACTTTGCCGGAAGTTCCCAAACAGTAGTTTGAGGTAGCGCTCCTCTTCACCGGCATGGTTGAGAAGCTCTTGACCGTCCACCAACAAGATGGCTACGTCGGACTTCAACAGAGTGACAAACGTGTCGAATCGTCGATTCTTTTCTTCGTCAGTGCTGGGGTCTTCGCGGAACCACTCACCGGGGTAGTCGTGCCAGATCAGCCGCAACTCATCGAAAGCGCGTTTCTTGGTTTCTTCGGGGCTGCCAGGTTTTAATCGAACTGCGAACGAGTACGTCGTATTGCTGAAGCGAGTCGCCATCGGGACTGTCGCCATGTCGCGCATCCCAAGGTAATTCTGGTAGAGGCGGTTGCCTTGGCCGGTTTGAAGAGCGACGAGATCCCAAATGTTGTTCTGGTATGACCCGTCCTGCGTCGCCCCGAAGAATGAAGACACCAAGACTGTCTTCCCTGACCCTGATTCGCCGAACACGGCGATGTTCTGTTCTCTGACTCGCGGATATTTGGCCATGTCTTCAACCTAGGCTGTCCCGCGGACATTTTGTGGCGCTGGGTCAAAGCCACCCGAGATTCGTTGGCCTTCAGAGCGAGAAGTTCGCGAGGACGCCGACTTCCGTGATGAATCTCCTCCGCTTAGAAACTGTCGGTGGCAGATGCAACGGTGGGCACCAGAAACGGAGAGGTGATGCGCATGACTAAAGGTGGCCCAGGCATGAGGCTTAATGCGGCGCAGGTCGATAGGGCGATTGGGGCACTGGTCGGCGCAGCTTGCGGAGATGCACTGGGCGCGGGCTACGAGTTTGGCAGTGCACCGCTTGAGGGAGATCCGCAGATGATCGGCGGCGGGTTGGGTAACTTCGCCCCGGGGGAGTGGACTGACGACACGTCCCAGACCTACGCGATCGCAAAGGTCGCGGCCACGGGCGCCGATCTGCGTGAGGAGTCTGCTCTCGATGAGATTGCACAAGGTTTCGCAGACTGGATGTCGTGCGGGCCTCCCGATGTCGGCATCCAGACCCGCATGATCTTGGGAGAAGTCGGTGCCCACCCAAGTGCGGCACAGATGCGGGCGGCAGCCGAGCAGCTTCACCGCAGAGGTTCTCGTACGGCGGGCAATGGCAGTTTGATGCGCACCTCATGCGTGGCTTTGGCTCACCTCGACGATCCGCAAGCCTTAGTTGAAGCTGCCCACCAAGTCGCTGCCTTGACCCACTACGACCCACTTGGTGCAGATGCCTGCGCACTGTGGTGTTTGGCCATTCGTCATGCCGTGCTGCTCGGTGAGTTGCCGGTGCTTGTCGACCTGGTCGACTTCTTACACCCAGACCGTAGAGATTTCTGGCGTACCACGGTGCTCAAGGCCGAAAGCGACCAACCGCAGACCTTTAGGCCCAATGGCTATGTAGTCACCGCGCTACAGGCAGCCTGGTCTGCCATCTCCCACACGCCGATTCCGCTGCACGATCCAGCAGCAGGCTCCGTTAGCTGCCAACACCTCGTTGCTGGGCTCAACGCCGCGATCGCGATTGGTGACGACACCGACACAGTCGCCTCGATTGCTGGCGCGCTGCTCGGTGCTCGGTGGGGCTACTCATCGATTCCTTGGCAGTGGCGTCGCATCCTGCACGGCTGGCCGGGCGTGAGAAACAAGGACCTCCACGATGTAGCCGTGCTCACCATTCAAGGGGGCAAGTCTGATGCGCAAGGGTGGCCGACAGCTGGCCGCATCGACTACTCCTCGCATCAGGGATACAACTCGTTCGCGACGCACCCGCATGACCCTGATGTCTACATTTCCGGCGCAGCGACCCTCGATGCCCTGCCGAGCAAGGTCACTGCGGTGGTGTCGCTTGCCCGGTTGGGCGCACACCAGATTCCGTCTCACATCGAGCAGATCGACATCCGACTCATCGACACCTCAGCGGCCGACAACCCCAACATCCACTTCGCTATCAACGAGGGGGCGTCGGCGGTGAGGGCTCTGAGAGCCGAAGGCCACGTCGTACTCTTGCACTGCGTTGCCGCTCAGAGCCGCACCCCGGTGGTAGCGACTCGGTATTCGACCTTGCTGGGTTACCCTCTTGAGCAGGCGCTCGCCGAGGTGCAGGCGGTTTTACCAGCGGCCTCACCTAACCCGGTGTTAATGCGCGCTTTGCGCGACCTGGCTGGCTGAGACTTCGACCGCACCCAACAAACTAAGGAGTTACGTGGCTCAGAAAATTCTCTACGTAGACATGGATGGCGTGATTTGTGATTTCGAATCCGCCTTCGCGAAAATCGACCCCGAAGTGCTGGCTTCATATCGAGGCGACGAAGACAAGATTCCGGGACTTTTTGCGCTGATGGACCCGATCCCTGGAGCCATTGACGCTGTCACCGAACTCTGCGCACTGTTTGACACCTACGTGCTTTCCACGGTGCCGTGGGGCAACCAGACGGGCGCGAGCCAAAAGATTGAATGGATCCAGCGACACTTTGGCCATCAGCGTGGCACCTCGTTGTGGAAGCGAGTGATTCTCACTCATCACAAACACCTCAACCGCGGCGACTATCTCATTGACGACCGGCCCAATAACGGCGCAGCCGAGTTTCCCTTGCACAACCCAGGTGCACAGTGGCTGAACTTCGGTAGCGAGCAGTTCCCCGACTGGGAGTCTGTGTTGGCCTACTTGCGTCCCCAAGCAACCTGAACCAATCGCAATGACAGCGCTGGCTGAGGCCGGGCGCTTTGCCCGACTAACCGAGGAAGCTTGTCGGTGATGGAGACGAGTTGATCAATAGGGTGAGCAAATCTCAGGAGGTGGGATGGAAACCAACGTTAAGAGCCCGCAGGCGATCTTTGCGCTGCCCCAACAGATGATCGTTCCGATCTATCAGCGGCACTACGTCTGGGAAGAGGAGCACCAATGGGAGCCTCTGTGGCAAGACATCCTCCGGGTTTGCGAACTCCGACTCTCTGGGCAGGCGACCATCACTCACTTTCTGGGCGCGGTCGTCATTCAGAGTCAGCAGACGTCCGTCGGCGCGCTGCAACAGCATGAGGTGATCGATGGGCAGCAGCGGCTCACAACGCTTCAATTGCTTATGGATGCTGCCACGGCGGCGCTTGACGAGGCGGATGAGGAGCGGCTTGCACGTCGACTGGAGTCGCTGACCCACAACGCGGAGCACTTCGTGCAACCAGGCGAGTCTCCACTCAAATTGCGGCATTCCAACTCTGATCGAGACAGCTTTGATGCGGTGATGACGGCGCCGGTGCCCATCGACTATGACTCCTTGCCCGGGCACCGGCCCAAGGCGGCGCACAAATTCTTCGCCGATCGGGTCAGGGGTTGGTTGGGCGATCCAGAGGAGTCCCAGTTCAAGGATCGTGCCGAAACCCTGGTTGCCGTGCTGGAGTCAGGCCTCCAGCTTGTGGTGATCGGTTTGGAGGTGCATGAGAACTCCCAGGCGATCTTCGAGACGCTCAATGCGCGCGGCACGCCGCTGACATCGGCTGACCTGATCAAGAATTTCATCTTCCAGCGTCTAGCCGCCGAAGGGGCCGACACGGCTGCGGCGTACGCAAACGAGTGGCCGTTCGACACCTCGTGGTGGGAGCAAGAGGTTGCGGTCGGTCGACACAATGTTTCGCGAAGTTCCCTCTTTTTCGGCCAGTGGCTGGTAGCACGCACGGGCATCGAATACAGCCCGAGCCTGACCTTCAACCGTTTCAAGAAGTACGTCGAGCACGACCAGGTTGACTCGATGACCGAACTACTTTCACAGATCCGCGCCAGCGCGACGCAGTACCGCGAGTGGGAGTTGAGGTCACAAGACCCAGTTGCCGACTTAGACCCGGTGACGATGTGTCTCTACCGGATGCGCTGCATGGACACTGAAGTGCTGCGACCGGTACTCATCTGGCTTGCCGAACGTCAGGCATCATCGGCAACCATCGGCGCTGTTGTAGCTGCTGCTGAGAGCTACCTCGTGCGTCGCAGCATGCTGAGACTTGCCATCGGCAATGTCCGCAAGGTGATGGCAGACCTGATCACGCAGACGTCACGGCTTGGCGATCACGAGCTGGGTGCCGGTGTGCGGTCTTACCTGAGCAGTCTCGACTCGGAGTCGAACTACTGGCCTGGCGACGCCGAGATTCGGCGCGAGCTCGCCGAGATGCCGGCCTACAACAGGTACTCCAGAGCCCGCCTCAGGATGTTGCTTGAAGCGGCGGAGGACCACCTGCGTGGCTACTCCTCGCGCAACCCCAAGTCTGAAAACCGTGTGCCGCGCAAGGGCTATCCGATCGAACACCTTCTCCCTCAGAAGTGGATCAACCATTGGCCTGTCGAGGGCTTGGCAGCAGAGATCGATCGTCGTGAGCATGTGCACCGCCTGGGCAACCTCACCCTCATTACGGCTCCCCTCAACTCCTCGGTCTCAGATGGCCCATGGCTAGGCAGCGAAGGCAAGAGCGCGAAGCTCAAGAAGCACAGCGTCCTCCTCATGAACCAGCAGGTCCGCGAACTGGGCGATGAGGGCTGGGATGAGTCAACCATTGATCGTCGTACTGACCACCTGATCGACGCTCTCTTGGAGACCTGGAAAGTCCCGGCAGGACACCAGGGAGTGGTCGCCGATCGCAACGCGCGCCCTGCGGCTTGGGTGACCCTCGGTGATCTCATCGTGGCGGGCTTGATTTCGCCTGGTGACAAGCTGCGCGGACGAGGCCCCCACTCCGGCCAGCAAGCCGTTGTCGTTGCTGGCGGCGACGTCGAGTTTGACGGCAAGACCTATGACAGTCCTTCGGGGGCTGGCTATCAGGCACGGGGTCGCAAGGCGACCAATGGTTGGTATTTCTGGTACCTCGAAGACGATCGACGACTCAAGGATGTGCGAGCCGAATACCTCCGTACCGTCAAAGGCGAGAACGCTCGCCAGGAGCAGGTGCGTGGCTTCTGGGAGACCGCCATTCCCGTGATCCGCGAACGACACTCTGATTGGGTGAGCTGGGACGCAAGCACGAAGTCCGACTTCCGCACCTTGTATTACCCAGTGCGCGGCGTCACTCTCGCTGCGGTGTGGAAGCTCACTGGTCTCACTAACCAGATCTACTTCGAAGACAGCCCCAACGATGAGGCGATCAACCTTGCGCGCTACCGACGCCTGGAAGCCCACAAGGCCGCACTGGAATCAGCGGTGGGCGCCAAGCTGGAGTGGGATCCCATGCCCGGGAGCAAAGCCGCTCGGGTGGTGATGGTGTCGCCGTATAGGTCGCTAGACGACGAGTCCGCCTGGCCAGAAATGGTGGAGTGGATCATCGATGGCCAGGAGCGACTGCGGATGGTGTTGGCGCAGATCGGACCGATCACTGTCGACTAGTGGTCATAAGAAGTCGTTAGAGCCGCGACTTCGGCGCCGATTTTCTCATCAGCCGCAGGGCTAAAGTTTCTAGGGGCTAGCGGTGCAAGATAAACAAGGTGCCATAACTCAAGGAGAATCAACATGGAGTTTCGGATAGTCACCGAGAAAATAGCTATGGCCCCTGGAAGCTACGAAAAGGCAAGAATCAGTCTATATGGCAACAATCTTCGCTTTTTCTCAGAAATCCGCGACAGTGGTGAGGTGAGCTGGCAGGGGCCACCGCTAAGCGGTGAAGGAGCTGTAGAACTCCGCGTAAGTCCAGACGGGGTTATCGTGGTGACACTTGATTATGGGGTCGCCGACCTGCCGATGGAGGCCTGGATGGTGACACCAGAACCTAATGGCGCGGCATTCATGACGATCTCTCGCATACTCGCTGATGAGTGCGGCGAGTTGGTGGTGGAAAAGCTTCGGCCGCTTGGCGCTAGAGGTCGCGTGGAGTACGACGAATTGGCAGAGTTGGGCAGGCTGAAGGACGCACTCAATGGATGGAGAAACGCGTTCTTTGGTTCGGAATTCTTGCTCTATTTTTGATGCGGCCCTTGATAAACAATGATGGCTACATCCACAAGTCAGCCGAGATTGTCTGGCGCGTGGAGGGGCCGATCAAAATCCGGCAGGTCGTAGCATCTCGTAGCGCCTGGCGGTGTGGACCGGCCCATGGCCCGGCACCCGCTCATGCTCACGCGACTTCGTCAGTTAACGCCGTCTGCTTGATGTGCTGGAGCGTGTCGACGATGACTTCCACGTCGTCTTTCGGGAAAACGTAATCGGGGCCAGTCGGGGCGTGGTCTATGTACGGCGACTCAAAGAGGCGTCCCGGTTCCATAACTCCGTTCTTGGTGAGCTCATCCACGATCAGGTTCACAAAGCGGATCTGGTCGGCGGAAAATCTCGTGCCGTCAAGGTAGTTCGCAAACGCTTCGATGGCGGCGGACCGGTCGAGCCCGACGAGGTTGCGAACAAACAAACCAAGGCCGCCGCCCTGCTCGTTGGCCCAGGCGATGTCGACCTGTTGGCCGCCCGAGGCGATGAGCATCTGCTCCAACTCCCTCAGGTCGTTAGGTGTGAGCTGCCTGTTGCGGCGAAGACGCTGGAGGGCGAGGTTTTCGAGGTGCTGGCGCAGATAGGCCTCCGCCTTGGCGCGGAAGCGCTCGAAGTTCGTGCCCGGCGTAGCCCCCGAGAGCACGACTTCTGTGGCTTCGCCGATGGTGTCCTCAAAGTCGGTGTAGACCGGGTTTCGTAGCGTCTTCTCGATGAACCGGACGAGCCCCCGAAGCCGTCGGCGGACGAGCTCGAGCATCGGGAGAGTGACGTCGATCCACCACTCATCGCCCGCCACCGACTCCAGTAAGACGGACTGCTTAGCCACGCTTGGGATGGCTGTCTTACCGAGCAGGGCAGCAGCGATCCGCTGTGTTGTCTCGCGCAGGCGCTCGGCTAGCAAGAGGTCGCCGTCGAGTTGGGCAAGTTGGCGGCGCAGGATCAGCAGGTCGAAGCGTTTGGCGTCCTCGTCATCGTCATGCACCGACGAAGGTAGCCCAGCGAGCCCGAGTAGGGCTTCGCGGTCATCGGGCAACAGCTTCTGCCAAGCATCGGCAGCCGCAAACTTCTCGACGGCCCTACGGTGCGGGCGCACGACAAAGTTGTCGAGGTTCATGCCGGCGACAATCTTGTGAAGTGTTGCAGCGGTTGAGTTTCGCAGGTCCGGCTCTTCTTCAGCGAGCGCCGTCACCAAGCCGAGCCGAGCCTCGAACAACAGTTGAGAAAGAGACTTCTGAGTCTGCCCCTGTGAGCCGGGGAGATCCTGGCTGAAGTACTCAAGGTTCCCGCAAAAGTCGAACACCAGGAAGTCTTGCTTGTCCTCACCGGGAGCGAACAAATCCGGACACAGCCGGGTGCCGCGGCCGATCATCTGCCAGAACTTCGACTTCGAGCGCACCATTTTGAAGAAGACAAGGTTCACAATTTCGGGCACGTCGATGCCGGTGTCGAGCATGTCGACGCTGATCGCGATGTGGGGCGCCTTGTCTTTGATTGAGAAGTCGTCGATCAGTGATTGGGCGTACGGCGTGCCGTGGGTAATGACGCGGGCGAAGTGGCCCTTCAATTCGGGATAGGCGAGATTGAAACGCTTCTCGATGAACTCGGCATGTTTCTGACTCTTGGCAAAGATGATCGTCTTGCCCAGCCGGTCACCGCTGGCGACCTTTCGGCCCTGCACCATCAGGGTTTCGAGGACCTTGTCGACGGTGTCTTCGTTGAAGAGGAATCGGTTGATTTCCTCGGCGCCAACCTCATCAGGCGGACCGTCCTCACCCCAGTCGAGGGCGTCCCACTGGTCCTTCTCTTCCTCGGTGAGGTCGTCGTACTTGATGCCCGAGCGAAGAAACTGGGTGCCGATACTCACGCCCTTAGGCGGCACCAGGAACTTCGCTTCGACGGCTTCATCTAACGAGTAGTTGTCGGTCGGCACCCCATCTTCGAGGTGGAAAAGCCGGTAAGTGTTGTGGTCGACCTCATCCTTGGGAGTTGCTGTAAGCCCGACAAGCAGGGAATCGAAGTAGTCAAAGATTGCGCCGTACTTGGCATAGACGGATCGGTGGGCCTCGTCGATCACGATGAGGTCGAAGTAGCCGGGTCCGAAGCGACGAGTCTCATGGTCCATCTCGTTGATGAGGTTCATCATGGTCGGGTACGTCGAGACGTACACACGCCCATCTGTGACTTTCTCCGTAACCAGATTCACCGTGGTCGAGCTCGGCAGATGTTGTTTGAACGCATTGGTTGCCTGGTTGACCAAGGCAGTCCGGTCGGCAAGGAAGAGCACCCGCTTGACCCAGTTCGCCTTCTGCAACAAATCGATGAGCGCGATAGTGGTGCGGGTCTTGCCCGAGCCGGTTGCCATGACGAGCAGAGCCTCGCGCTGCTTCCGGTCGAATGCATCGCCCACGGCCTTGATGGCCCGCACCTGGTACGGCCGACCGGCGATGTCGGTATTCGCCTGCGCGGACGACAAGGGGAGCCTGGTGTGGCGGCGCTGGATTAGCAGCTCCAGCTCATCGCGAGTGTAGAAACCCTGGGTCTCCCGCGGTGGGTACCCTCCGGCGTCATCCCAGATCCGGTGCTCGTAGCCATTGGTATAGAAGATGACGGGTCGTCGACCGAACTCTTCCCCCAGGCAATCTGCGTAGAGCTTGGCTTGCTGCTGTCCCACCTCGGGCGACTTCGAGGTGCGTTTGGCCTCCACCACGGCCAGCGGCAGCCCGTCCTCGCCCCACAGGACGTAGTCGATGAATCCTTTACCCTCGGCGTTGGGCATGCCGGAGACGGGGTACTCGCGGTCGCGGGCCTCGTCTAGCGTCCACCCAGCCTCATGCAGCAAGACATCGATGAAGAGGTCACGGGCAGTGGCCTCGTCGTAGTCGCGAGTGTCAGGCGCGACGGTGGCCTGTGCGGCTGCGATCTGAACCTTCAGCTCGGCAATCTGCGCCTCGTGGGCAGCGAGCCGTTCGTCCCTATCGGCCAGCTCGCGTGCGTGAGCCTCATCTTGCTGCTTGAACTTCGCGGCCAGGCGGGCGACCTCATCACGTGACAGCGGTGCCGCTTTCGCTGCGAGGGCGGGGTCGAACTGGGCCTGTAACGGCACCACTTGCGGTGCAGGGGAGTGGTGGTACGACGTCCACACGACCACGTTGAACAGCTCGCGGAGCACGGCTAACGAGACATCGGGACGGATCTGACGGCTCTCGTGCACCGCGGTGTTGGCGATGCGCCGA
>WBZQ01000300.1_pt2 | contig 14614 bp, 10 predicted proteins | sample 5204251 | NCBI WGS metagenome assembly WBZQ01 (sample SAMN12412402, study PRJNA552823) | activated sludge metagenome | isolation source: activated sludge from nitrification reactor of wastewater treatment plant... | place: USA: Virginia | collected 2017-09 | reverse complement strand
CAGGAATTCCGTATGCGAATGCTGGTCGTGGAGTTTTGAGAGGTCGCAGTGCATGGCTTCCGGGTGGCAGCATTCCGTTTCTAGTTGGATCGTCAGGTGCTTGATCTTGAATTCGCTGGTCACCCGGTTGCGGATGGCTTGAAGGAGGTCGGTCGTTAAGGCCTGGTCGTCGCCGTCTACCTGTACATGGGTGGTCATCATGATGAGGCGTGGTTCGACCGCCCAGATATGAAGGTCATGGACATTCTTTACGCCGGGGATGGATTCGATGGTGGCTGCGACCAGCGCCGGGCTCACGCCGGGCGGGGTGGACTCCAATAGGACCTCAAGCGATTCTTTAAAGAGTGGCCAGGCCCCTCTGACGATCGCCAGCACGACGAACAGGCTCACTAGCGGGTCGAGCACCGACCAGCCGGTGAGCATGATGATGCCGCCGCTCACGACCACACCGAGCGACACCCAGGCATCGCTCAGCATGTGCCAGAAGGCACTGCGGATGTTCAGGTCATCCTTCGCGCCATGTTGGAGCAGCAGCGCGATCGAAAGATTGGCCGCAAAGCTGATCAAGGCAATCAGCATGACCCATCCTCCCGGAACGGGGACGGGAGTCATGAGCCGTTCGAGGCTGACGAGCGTGATGCCGCCGGCGGTGAGGAGCAGGATGAAGGAATTGAGAAAGGCGGCGACGATCCCGGCCCGGTGGTAGCCGAAGGTGCGGCTGTCGGTGGCCGGTCGAGCCGTGAGCACGTGGGCATAGAGCGCGAGAAAGAGGGAGCCTTGATCGACGAGGTTGTGCCCCGCGTCTCCAATCAGGCCGATGCTATTGGTGAGGAACCCTCCGGCAAACTCCGCGACGACGATGACGGCATTCACGGCCAGGGCGATTCTGAGGTGCGAGCGGAGTTCATGGTAGGTGTGGGAAAGCATCGACTTCAGTGTCTCACGAGAGGCAGGGGAGGGCAAGCCGTTGTGTGGTCTTCAAGGGACTGCGGACCGCGAACCGGTGTGCGAGATCTCTCAATGCCTATCGAATTAGCCACGCGGAGCGAGGGAGGAGAGTATGGGTTACTGCGGCGCAGCGAGGGATTTGAGTTCGTCGCCGGTGATCGTTTCTTTCTCAAGTAAGACTTGAGCTGCGTGCCGCAGCGTGGCCTCCTGGGCCTTGATGAGATCGCGCGCCCGTTCGTACTGTTCGTCGATCAAAACCCGGACTTCACAGTCGATCTCCCGGGAGGTCTGTTCGCTGTAATCACCTGGCGTTTGAGATGGACCGGTTTGCAGAAAGACCGACTGCCGGTCCCGCTCCAGGCTGACCTGCCCCAATTTTTCGCTCATGCCGTACGCCTTGATCATGCTTTTGGCGATATCGGTGGCCTTGCGCAGATCGTCCTGGGCGCCGGTGGAGACCTCGCCGTAGATGACTTCCTCCGCCGCACGTCCGCCCAATAGAATGGCAATGCGGTTCTTGAGCTCGGATACGGTCATGAGAAAGCGGTCTTCGGTCGGCAACTGCAGCGTGTAGCCGAGCGCGGCAATACCTCGAGGAATGATTGAGATTTTGTGGACCGCATCGCCGCCTGGAATGGACATGGCCATGAGCGCATGGCCGACCTCATGATGCGCCACCCGGGCCCGCTCCATTTTGTTCAACACCCGGTTCTTCTTTTCCAACCCACCGATGACGCGCTCGACCGCTTCCTGCAATTCGGACAAACTCACCGTGTCTTTGCCGCGCCGGACGGCCAGCAAGGCTGCTTCGTTCAGGAGATTGGCCAGGTCGGCGCCGACGAAGCCCGGCGTCATGGCGGCGATGGTGTCGAGATCCGCCTGGTTGGCGAGGGTAATCGTGCGCGCGTGGACTTTCAGGATGGCGAGGCGACCGATTTTATCGGGCCGGTCCACCAGTACCTGACGATCGAATCGGCCGGCTCGAAGCAGCGCGGGATCCAGAATCTCCGGCCGGTTGGTGGCGGCGACGAGGATGACGCCGACGCGGGAGTCGAACCCATCCATTTCAACCAGGAGTTGGTTGAGGGTCTGTTCCCGTTCCTCATGGGCCATGGGGCCGACCCCGCGCGCTTTGCCCAACGCGTCGAGTTCGTCGAGGAAGATGATGCAGGGGGCCTTGCCCTTAGCCTGCTCGAAGAGGTCGCGGACACGGGCGGCGCCGACGCCGACGAACATTTCCACGAACTCCGACCCGCTGATCGAAAAAAACGGTACGCCGGCTTCACCTGCGACGGCTTTCGCCAGCAGCGTCTTACCTGTGCCCGGAGGGCCGACGAGGAGAATGCCCTTGGGGATTTTTCCGCCGAGGCGCCGGAACTTTTCCGGCGTCTTCAGAAATTCGATGATCTCTTCCAGTTCCTGCTTGGCCTCGTCGACGCCCGCCACATCGGCGAAGGTGACCTTGACCTCGTTCTCGACATAAATTTTGGCTTTGCTTTGCCCGACCGTCATGAAGCCTTGGCTCTGGCCCATGCGGCGGAGCAGGAACCACCAGACGCCGAAGAACAGCACAATCGGCAGGATCCAGGACAGCACATCTCGAAACAGCGTGCTCTCGATCATGCCCGTCACCTTGACCTGGTGTTGCGCGAGGCTGCGCAGCAGATCGGGATCATCGATGCGGATGGTATGGAAGACTTTATCTTCCTTCATTTTGCCGTGAATGACCTGAGGCGAGACGGTCACCTCGATGACCTTGCCTGCTTCCACTGCGGATTTGAATTCGCTGTACGGGATTTCGGAGGGATTAAACAGGGAGGGGAGGAAGGTCTGGATCAGGATCAGGACCCAGAGCGCAATGAACATGTACCAGATGGAGAATTGTCGTTGTTTGGGGTCCATCGTTCGTTCGCAGTCGGCCGCGCCGGCTCATTCGGTCGTGCGGCGCAACCATTCGCATGACCGGATCATCATGGTTCAGCATACACGGTAATACGGAGAGGGGGGAAGATCAATGACCGGCGGCGGAAACCCTGTCAGGCGGAACCTCGTAGATGAACACGCTGTTTTTGGCGAACAGGAGCGTGAGGTGACGGGGAAGCTCCTTCAATCTGAGCGCCAATACGTCTTCCTGCGGCCCCGAGAAGTCGAATATTTTATAGGTATCGTGGAGTCTCTTGAACTCCCTGGTGTTCAGTACCACGTGGGTGATGCCCTCTGCGCGAATCCGATCGCGGAGTTGCTCGGGGGAACCGGCTTCCCGTACCCAGCTGACCAATGGATGTTCATGAAATGGATAGGGGGCGAGCGCGGCACGATCAAAATAGTAGGGGCGTGTTTCGCCGATAAACAGCAAACGCACATCGGGAGCAGTGTTTGCGCGGACATACTGTGCGGACTCAGCATGGTCCATCGTGCGATCCAGATACGCTTTCGGAGCTTCGCGGCCCAATGCGACTTCTTGGGAGTGGAAGGCCCGGGCATGTTCCGTGACAAATGCGGTGAGCCCTCCGATGCTGCCCAGGGCGAGCCCCACCAGGCCTGCCACCTGTAGGGATGCTCGCAGGTGAATCAAGGGCACGGGGAGAAGGAGGAGGCCAAACAAGAGCGCCGGGGCGAAAAATCGCGTGGTCGTCGACGTGAACACCCAACCGGTTCCGGCGATCGCGACGAACAGGCAACCGGCGAGACTTCGCCTTCTGGCGGCCTGATCCGTCGTCCTTCCATACGTTAAGAGCGGCAACACGAGAGCCAGGCAGATTCCCATGACTGCCAGCACGCCAGCGTTCGATGCAGACCCGAACCGTTCCGGCGCAGCCACCATGTCGTAGGGAATCCGAAGTACATCGAGAAGAGTCGGATGGCTTCCGAGTGAAGGGAGGTCACCCTGCAGTTTCGCTTGCTCGGCCTCGCCCCATTGATGGCCGCCGAACAGCTGATATCCCATGGGATAGACCGGATTGCCGGTCAGGACCCAGGCGCGTCCCCACCAGGGGAGCGCCGTCACGATCGTCACGAGCCAGGCCAATGCCAGATGCCGATACGTCCACCCCAGGACAAGAGCTGCGCCGGTTTCGGCAAGGATCCACATTGGTCCGGAAAGTTTGACGGTTGCCGCCAGACCCCAGAAGACGCCAACGGCAAGCCAGGGGGCCTGTTCGGTTCTCGGACAGACTAGGAGTGCGCCGGCTCCTACCACTGCCAGCGATAGGACGCACTCAGCAAAAGGCAGGGTACCGAGAAAGAGTACGGTGGCCGATGATCCGAGCGCGAGAGCGAGGGCAAGCCCGAGCCACGACGCTCGGCGAGGAAGGACCGCTGTTTCCGCAAACGCCACCACCGCCATCCATAGCGCGATCCATGAGGCCCAGTGGGTGGCGCGTGCACCGAGTTCGCCTTGAAAGAACAGGCCCCAGCCGAGCAGGAGATCGGACACGTAAGGCATGAGGGTAAAGTAGGACCAAGGGAAGGCCGGAAGGGACCCGGCCCGAAGGGCATACTGCGGAATCGGCAAATGATAGACGAGCTCATCGTAAAACACCGGCGGGATGGTCGCCCACAACCATGCCGTGAGCCAGATTCCTCCCATGACGAGACCACTGCCTGCGGCGATCAGGTTGCTCTTGGTGCGCGCGATCGGATGAATGGAACGAACGGCATGCATGCTCGCGTAGATGGCGAAGCCGATGGCGATGCCACCCGCCCATTGGTAATGGCCGATCATTCCAAGCAGGCTGGTGACCAGTCCGAGTGTGGCGATGCCAACCCCGATGCGTGTGGCGAGGGTGAGGCTCGCGAGGGAACGAGTGGCAGGAGGAACGAGCGGCCCGCACAACTGATCGAGGCAGAGGCCGGCGCCATGCGCCGCCATGAGAAACGACAGGGCAATCAGGAGCAACGGAAGCCGGGAGGGATCCAGCACCAGTGTTCCCACGCCGACCACGAGGAACGCGGAAAGGAACAGTGGTCTCGGATCGGACGGATCGGACGGCTCGGTCGTTTCGTGGTCGTCGGACATGATGTGATCGTCCACGGCTGACGTTAGCCGGCTTGTGCGCGGCCTGCAGGCGTTCCGGCAGAGGCCCGGAGGATGGAGGGAGGAATCTCACCTTGTCCCATCGAGTGTTCGAATTGAATGGAGGTCGCGCTCTGGTTGAACGGGATATTCAGTTGGCTCCGGACCTCCGCTTCAAGCCGGTCCCTCAGCCGCACCAGGTCTTCGGCTGTCAGGTGATCCGTATAGACGTAGGAACGGTATTGGCCGGGAATGCCTTTGTAGTATTCGACGGTCTCTCGATAGTCGATTTCGATGCTGTGCAAACGGTCACCATTCTTCGGCGAGGTATAGGTCCATACGCCTGGAGCGGTCTCTACGGCGTCGTCGAAGTATGGTGTGCCCGGATAGGTGGTGATGACCGTCGCATCAAAGTCGTCCGGTTTGACGTCGAGGAGCCAGTCGCGGGTGGCTTGTACCGTTTCCGGTGATTCGCCGGGATGGCCGATCGACATCAGGGCCTTCACCTTCAACCCGTTGCGTTTGGCGATCTCCATGCATCGCGTGTTCTCGGCGCGGGAGGCCTGTTTTTGGATCGTCGTGAGAATGCGCTCGTGTCCGGACTCGAACCCGACCAAAATCCATCGGAAGCCGGCGTCGGACATCGCTTGCGCCTGTTCGTCGGTGAACAACTCGGCTTTCACGAACCCCCGCAGGTGAAATTGGACTCCCAGGCGGCGTTGGGCGGCGGTGATCGATTGCATCAGGCCGACGATGTTCGGATTGACGTTCAGTTCATCGTCGTACAGCATGAACCCCGTGACTCCATACATGGTGTGCAGGTGCACCATCTCTTCCACGACGTGAGCGGCTTCGCGCATGCGCGTCCGGCGGAGCATGGGACTCTTACGCCCCCCGCAGAAGCCGCATCCGAATGGACAGCCGAGCTGGGCGATCAGGGAGAGTGCCCGGACACCGTCGATCGTATAGTGATAGCTGTCCACGTCCACCAGATGACGGGCGGGAAATGGAAGATGGGCCAGGTGATGACTGGAAAGAAACAGTGAAGAGGAAGGGTTGTCTCCGTCGACGAGTTTAGGCGGGCGTGGGCCGAGCGCCTCAAATATCGCGAACTCGCCGTCGCCCGTCACGAGCACGTCAAACATATCCTCCAGTTGGCGCCAGGCTCTATGGGCACGCCCGAAGGTGTTTCGCTTGGCTTCATGGCGGCGAGCCGCATGGATCAGCGTCACATGGGGGCCGCCAAGAATGATCCGTGCTTCCGGCCGCATGGCGCGAATCCGGCGCTGAATGGCGCTGGCGGCGGGCATTTGCGGGGTCGTCGCGGTGAGGCCGTAGCAACGGGTGCCGCTCCGTGAAAGATGTTGTGTCAGGACCTCTTCATAATTCCTGATGCCGGAAAGGTCCAACACCTCAACGGCCATGCCGGCTTGCTCGAGCATCGCCGCGACTTTCAATATCCCCAACGTCATGAAGACACGTTCGTCGAGCAGAAATGCCGACGGGGGAATAATGAGGCACACTCGGCCAATCGAGCAGGTCGTCTTGAGCCATGGTGAGGGCGGCGTGTTCATCGTCATCCGGCCGGGAGCCATCGCCACTTAAGAATGGTCCATAAGATCACCATCCCATGGCGCCAGGTGATCTTCTTCCCTTGCGCGTACGTGCGGGGTGCGTAATGGATGGCAACCTCTTCGATTCGAACGCCTTTGCGGATCAATTTGCACATCAATTCGTTGTCGAATTCGAACCCGTTGGCTTCGACGGGGGTTTCCAGGAGCAGCCGGCGTCGGAAGGCTTTGTAGCAGCCCTCATAGTCCGTGAATCGCTTTCCGTAGAGTCCATTCGTGATGGCGAGGATGAGCAAATTCCCAAGGTAATGATTCCAGTAGGGTGAGCGGCCCCTGCCCCAGAATGTGGGACGTTCATGCAAGAATCGCGATCCCATCACGGCTTCGCATCGGCCATCGAGAAGGGGAGCAATGACGGCCGGATAATCTTCCGGTGTGTATTCAAGGTCCGCATCCTGGAAAATAACCAACTCTCCTGTCGCGGCTTTGATACCGGTGGTGAGCGCCGCTCCCTTGCCGAGATTCATGGCATGGCTGATCGGTACGATCCCTGCGAGACCTTTCATCACGTCCCTGGTGCGATCGCGCGACGCATCGTCGACGACAATGATTTCTTTCTGCACGTTCCCGAGGTCGACGGCTTGGACCCGTCGCACCACTCCTTCGAGCGTGTCCTGCTCGTTGAACGCGGGAATGATAATGGAGAGTTTCATGGTGGTACGGACAAGGCGTGTTCCAAGAGTCGTATAGGATCGCCGGAGGCGGAACGTCGGGATCCACGTCGAGCATTACGTAGAACAGGAACCTTGTCAAAGAAATCCGCGATTGGTGAGATGCCGGCGGCGGATGCGCTGGTGGGGTGCCGTCAAGGGGTGTGGCGCGGCCGTAGTCTTTCCGATAAGACCGGGTATTGTGCGGAGGCCACGCCGAAGTTGCCGGTTGCGACATCGGCCGCGATCACACGCAGCGTGATGCCGTCGGGGGCGTCTTTGGACATCGGTACAAAAAACGGGGCTTCGAAGCGACTCTTTTCTCCAGCGTAAAACATTTGCAGCCGCTCGACGATGCGATCCCCGATCAACAGTTCGGCATAGATGTGCATCTTGCGGGAGTCCCAGTCGCTGTGTGGGCGGACGAGGGCGCCGGAGAGTGTGCGCACTGAAGCCCGCAGCATCACGTCTTCCTTCGCGATCAAGGGTTCGCCGGGTTTGGGGTGGTCGACTTGTATCAGGTAGCCGTAGAGGTGCAGCACGATGCCGTCGTTCGTCAGGTCGTGGCCGGGAATCAGCAGCACGGTGGTGCTCGCCCGCTGTAACGCGTGGGGATAGGCCAGCGGTCCTTCGGCCGTGATTTCCACCAGGGTGGGGCGGGTCAATTCAATCGTGGCGCTGAACGCGGCGGCAGGGCGGCTGCTGTAGACCGGTTCATCCATGAGATGGGGTGTCCGCATGATCTGGGTCTGATCGCCGGGGTCGCCTTGCTGCAGCCCTGAGGCCAGCAGCTGGCCGGTGGCCACGTCGGTGATCGTCACGCGCGCGCCGCCTACGTCATGCCCCAGCACCAGGGACCGGTGGGCGACGACGCGGACGAGCACAGTTGTGGGGAGCGGATCGTTGTAGTGGGCTTTGCTCTCGAGTTCGGATTCGGAGGGCTCCGGCGTGAACGCGGCGCTCATGCTGCTCAGTAGCACAAGGAGGCCGGTGCCGATCAGCCGAATGATGGAAGCGCGAATCATTTCACTTTGGTGCCGGGCTCCACGTCTTCGACGAAGGTGGCGAGCCCTCGCACTTCACTGTCACCCGCCGCGAGGACCATGCCCTGCGATTCGATGCCCATGAGCTTCGCCGGTTTGAGGTTCGCCACGATGACGATGGTTTTGCCGACCAGAGCTTCCGGTTCGTATTTCTTGCCGATCCCGGCCACGATTTGACGTTGCTCGGTGCCGAGGCTGACTTGAAGCTTCAGCAGCTTCTCGGATTTCGGCACACGTTCCGCCGCCAGAACCTTCGCCGCTTTGAGCTGTACCTTCATGAACTCGTCGATGGTGATCTGGGCCGGCTGTGCCGCGGCCGTGGCGGCAGCGGGTGTGGTGGCCGGAGCAGGGGATGGTGGTGCAGCGGGGGCTGCTGAGGGGGCAGCGGCAGTCGGTTGCGGAGATGCGGGTGTCTCACTCACGGGTTTGGCTCCTTGTGGTTTAGATTCGATACGGGGGAACAGGGAGGCGCCTTTCTGAATTGTGCTGCCGGCTAGCGGCGCGTTCCAATGGCCGGCGTCTGCCGCGAGTGGTTGGGAAAGGTCCAGCGACAACCCCAGTTGCTGAATCATCTGCGCGGCGGCGTTCGGCATGAATGGATAGAGCAGGAGTGCCAACAATCGAAGTGCGCGGGCGGAGGTGTTGAGCACCGTGTGCAATTGCGGTTGTGACTCTGGCTGCTTCGCCAGTTTCCAGGGCGCGCTCTTATCGATGTATTCGTCGCAGAGGCCGTTGAGCTCCTCGATCGTCAGCAGCACGTCCCGGAACTGGAGCGCGTTGAAACCCGTTTCGGTTTTTCCGGGGAGTTGTGCGGCCAACTCCTCGATGCGTTGTTCCAATTCCGGCAGCACAGCCGGGCCCCGTTCGGGGATCACGCCGCTGCAGGACCGTTCGATCATGGTGAGCGTACGGCTCAGAAGGTTCCCGATTCCGTTTGCGAGTTTGGCGTTCACGGTCGTGACCAGGGCGCTGTGTGAAAAATCGCCATCCTGCCCGAATGGCACTTCGCGCAGCAGGAAATAGCGGAACGCATCGGCGCCGAATTGGTCGACCATCTTGTTGGGATCGACGACATTGCCGCGGCTCTTGGACATCTTTTCCCCATCCACCGTCCACCAGCCGTGGGCAAAAATCGAGTGCGGCAACGGCTGTTCAAGCGCCATCAACATCGTGGACCAGTAGACGGCGTGCGTGGTGAGAATATCCTTCCCGACCAGGTGGACGTTGGCGGGCCAGTACCGTAATCCTGCCGGGCGTCCCTGCGGCAGGTATTCGAGTGCCGAGATGTAATTGACCAGCGCGTCGAACCAGACGTAGGTGACGTAGTCCTTGTCGAAGGGCAGTTCGATACCCCAGGAGAGTCGCGATTTGGGTCGCGAGATGGAGAGGTCGCCGAGCTTCTGTGTTTGCAGAAATCCGAGGACCTCGTTGCGCCGCGATTCAGGCCGGATGAAGTCGGGATGCTCCAGGATGTGCCGCTGCAGCTGTTCCTGGTACTGGCCCATCTTGAAAAAATAATTGTGCTCGCTCAGCTGTTCGATCGGTCGTTTGCAATCCGGGCAGAGCCCGCCGACGACATCCTTTTCCGTCCAAAATCGTTCATCGAACGTGCAGTACCAGCCAGTATAGTCTGCCTTGTAAATCAACTGCTTATCGAATAGCTGTTGAAGATATCGTTGAACCACAGACTGGTGCGGTTTGTCCGTGGTGCGGATGAACGCGTTGTGGGAAATGTTCAACCGATCCCAGAGGTTTGTGAACTGCGGGGCGAGTCGGTCACAGTGAGTTTGCGGATCGATGCCGGCCTTCGCGGCGGCCTGCTGCACTTTCTGTCCGTGCTCATCGAGACCGGTCAGGAAGAACACGTCGCGTCCACGCAGTCGCCAGTAGCGGGCGAGGACATCGGCGGCGACGGTGGTATAGGCGTGACCGATGTGCGGCACGTCGTTGACGTAGTAAATCGGCGTCGTGATGTAGAAGGTCTTCTGCGTACTCATGTGTGTGGGGTGAAGATAGCAAGAGGTCGACAATGAAAGCTAGCGGCCTATCGTGGCCGGTCGACGATGTCGGCCGGGGTAAGTAGTTGTCGAACCCGGAGCAGGATGGTTTCGAGGGCAATTTGAATGTTCAGGTTCCGATGCGCCTGCCGTTCCAGTGCGTCGAGGTCTCCGATCAGGGTAAGCAGTTCGTCGATGTCGATGCGCTCCGCGAGCGTCTGCATGTCGGCCCGTTGATCGAGGTTGAGGATATGGTCGCTGCCGGCGCCGACTGCGATGAGGAGCACATCGCGCAACCAGCGCAATAACCAATCGAATGCTTCCGGCCCACGGTCCCCCTTGGCCAGGGCTTCCGCAGCGGCGAGCACGGTGGAGAATGACTGGAGGCCTTTGCTTGAAAAAATCGCGGCGAATTCTTTTTGGTTGGTGCGTGCCTGTTCAAGATCGCATTCCAGCGCGCGCCCCAGCTGCCCCTCGCTCAAGAGGGCGAGAAAGCGTGCGTCGGCGGGCGGGAGTTCACGCTTGAGGATGACGGCAGCTTCCGCCTGCGTCTGCGCCGGAGGCGTGAGCCGCAGGGCTTGGCAGCGAGAGCGAATCGTCGCGGGCAGCGCATACGGGCGGCTCGACACCAGGATGAACAGGCTATGGTCGGGCGGTTCCTCCAGCGTTTTGAGCAGGGCGTTGGCGGCACCGATCGTCATGCGATCCGCCTCGTCGATCAGGCAGATTTTGCGATTGCCGATCAGGGGACGATAGATCATCTGATGTTCGATGTCGCGAATCGACTCAATCTTGATCTGCGGATTGGCCATTTCCTGATCCGGCTCGATGACCAGCAGGTCCGGATGGGTGCGTGCGTCCACCTGGTGGCAGGCCCGGCACGTGCCGCAGGCGTCGGGCTGCCGGCCCTCTGAATCCGTTTCGCAGAGGAGTGTTTGTGCCAGCCGCAAGGCGAGGAGGCGTTTGCCGATGCGGTCTTCGCCGTGGAAGAGGTAGGCATGGGCCAGGCGGTTCTGCACGATCGCCGAGCGCAACAGCGTCTTCGCGTGTTCGTGTCCGATGATGTCAGCGAAGGGCATGGCGAACCTGTGCGGTGCGTGGCTTGGTGTGTGTCATTGCCGAACGGCTGTCTTGGCGTCGAATCATCCGGTCCAGCAGTGGTGTCACAGCGCGGGCGACAGCGCGTGCGATGGTCTCTTTCGACGCGCGTGCGGAGACGACTTTCACGCGGGCGGGATGACGCTTTGCCAGGTCGAGGAAACCGGCGCGAACTTTTTGATGGAATCGAAGCGATTCGCGGTCGAGCCGATTGGTTTCACTGGCGGATCGCCGCCGTGCCAGTCCGGTGGCGACGGGGAGGTCGAACACCAGCGTCAGATGTGGCGTCACGGCGTGAGTCGCGAGGCGGTTGAGTCGTTCGAGCAGGGGGACATTCAGTCCGCGCGCATACCCCTGATAGGCCAATGTCGAATCGCTGAACCGGTCGCAGAGGACGATGGCGCCGCTCGCCAGCGCCGGCTCGATCACCTGGGCCACATGTTGGCGTCGTGCCGCGAGCACCAGAAACGCTTCGGTTTCCGCCGCCACCGGTTCGTCGGTGCGATCGAGGAGAACTGATCGGACTTTTTCCGCGAGCGGCGTTCCGCCGGGTTCGCGGGTCTCGACGGTGACGTGCCCCCGGCTCCGTAGGTATTCTCCCAGGAGTCTGGCCTGGGTGGATTTTCCGCACCCTTCGATGCCTTCCAACGTAATGAACAGGCCTCGAGGTGGTCGGCTGCGTTTCATCATGATTCGAACCTGAAAAGTCGGGGAGAAATAGCGCGGAATCCTATTCCAAGTGATTGAAAATAGCAAGAAAAGGCTTGCGACGACTGGCAAAAGACCAGTATCATGACGCTCTACCCAGGACCCCTCAGCCATCACATGGTACAAGCTTCGCTAAAACGTTATTTTCTCACCGGTTTGCTGGTGATGATCCCCATCTGGGGCACCATCCTGATTCTGAAGACGTTGTTCGTCAGTCTGGACGGGATTCTCGGTGACGCGGCCGCCCGACTGGTGACCCCGGGCTACTACGTGCCCGGCCTCGGCATCATCGCGCTCATTCTGCTCATTTTCATGACGGGGTTATTAGCCGCGAATTTCATCGGTCGTCATGTGGTGCGGCAGTGGGAGCGTCTGCTCAATCGCGTACCGGTCGTGCGCGGGATCTATTCCACCCTCAAGTCGATGATGGATATCTTGTCCTTCGCGGAGCGGGAGACCTACCGCCGGGTCGTGCTGATCCAGTTTCCCAAGAACGGTCATTACTGTTTTGCCTTTGTGACCGGCGTGACGAAGGGCGAAATGCAGCAGCTGTCCCCGGACCCGCTTGTGCATGTGTACGTGCCGACCTCGCCCAATCCCACGTCCGGGTATTTCCTGTTAGTGCCTGAGCGCGAAGTGATCGCCGTGGACATCACGGTCGAGGAGGCGATGAAGCTGATCGTCTCAGGGGGACTCTACACCCCGAATCCATCGTCTGGTGCCTCTTCCCAGGCGGGCGGCAAATCATGGGCGCCGATCAAGCAGCCCGATGCACGCGTACAGGTCGGTTGATCGCGGCTTCACTCGACAACCCTCTGACGATTACGTATGGTGAGCACGCTATGAGTCATGCATTGCACGACAACGCAGTGTCTTCCTCTCTGCCCGGTCTTGGCGTCATTATCATGGCGGCGGGACTTGGCAAGCGCATGAAGTCGTCGATGGCCAAGGTCCTGCATCCGGTCGCCGGGCGACCGATGGTGTTGTACGTACTCGATATCGCCTGCGGGCTGGCAGAGCAGGGCGTGGCGGTCGTCGTCGGCCATCAAGGTGCCGAAGTGCGCGAGGTCGTCGAAGCCGTCGGTGGACAGGTAGCCGTCGCCGAACAGACGAAGCAGTTGGGAACCGGTCACGCGGTGCTGCAAGCGCGTCCGGTGTTTACCGGCGTCGCGCACCGCCGCCCGACCCGGTACCTGATTCTCAACGGCGACACGCCGCTGTTGACGGAAGCGACGGTGCGTAAACTCCTTGCGATGCATGATACGCAGGGAGCCGCGGTGACGTTGCTGACCGCGGTGCTTGATGATGCCACCGGTTATGGCCGCGTCATCCGCCACCGCCGCGAGGAATGGCCGCAGGGAGCTGCGGACAACCGCGTGCAGAGCATCGTCGAACATAAGGATGCTTCCGAGGCCGAACGGTCGGTACGTGAAATCAACGTGGGTACGTATGTGGTCGACGGCGAGTTCCTCTTTCCGGCGCTCGACAAGCTCGATCCCCGGAATGCGCAAGGGGAATACTATCTCACCGACATCGTGCAGATGGCCGTGGAACAGGGACGCACCGTCGCGGCGTTACGGCTGCAGGACATCGATGAAGGATTGGGCATCAATAGCCGCGTACAGTTGGCGGAGGCGGAGGGTGTCATTCGCCGACGAATTCGTGAGCGGTGGTTGGAGGCCGGCGTGACGATGCGGGATCCGGCGTCCACGTGGATCGATGCCGACGTGACGATCGGGCGCGATACTCTCCTGTACCCGAACGTGACGCTCGAAGGGCGGACCGTGCTTGGGGAAGAGACAATCGTGCATTCAGGAACGCGCATCACCGATTGCCGCATCGGTCATCGCGTGGAGATCCTGGACCACTGCATTTTTCGCGAGTCGCAGGTGGACGATGATTCGCATCTCGGACCGTTCGTGCATTTGCGGCCCGGTGTCGTGGTGCGGCGCAAAGGGAAGGTCGGCAACTTCGTCGAGATGAAGAAAACGGAACTCGGCGAAGGGTCGAAAGCCAATCATTTGAGTTACCTGGGCGATGCGACCATCGGCAACGGCGTGAACATCGGCGCCGGCACGATTACCTGCAATTATGACGGGTACAGGAAGTTTCAAACCGTCGTCGGAGACGGGGTGTTCATCGGCAGCGACGTGCAACTCGTCGCCCCGGTGACGGTCGGTCAGGGCTCCGTGATCGCAGCCGGCGCAACTGTGACGCAAGATGTGCCGGCGGATGCCCTCGTGATTGCGCGGGTGCCGCAAGTGACGCGCGAGGGATGGGCTGCCAGGCGGCGAGCCTTACAGGGCGGACAGGCACCACCGCCTGCGTCCAAGCCCGCGCCCGCAACGAAGACGCGTACGAGCGCCAAGCCTGCGAAGGCGACATCCAAGCCGAAGGCTGCGACGCGTGCCGCCAAGAAGAAGCAACCGGCAGTTCAACGTTCGAAACGGAGGTAACGGCGACCTATGTGTGGCATCGTTGGCTACGTGGGAAATCAGGATGCGGTCCCGATTTTGTTGAACGG
>WBZQ01000742.1_pt2 | contig 14619 bp, 12 predicted proteins | sample 5204251 | NCBI WGS metagenome assembly WBZQ01 (sample SAMN12412402, study PRJNA552823) | activated sludge metagenome | isolation source: activated sludge from nitrification reactor of wastewater treatment plant... | place: USA: Virginia | collected 2017-09 | reverse complement strand
CGCCATCCAACTTTGCACGAATGCTGGATCTATATGGTTCCACGTGGAACATCATGAAAGGTGAAATTTTCGGGTACGCTTTTTCCGATGAACAAACCCGGCAAGCCATGCAGGAAATAGATCGGCGTTACGGCTATGTGATCGACCCGCACGGAGCGGTGGCTTACCTGGCTTTGCGTGAATATCAAAAGCAGGAACCCTGCACCGGGATAGTGCTGGAGACTGCGCATCCCGCCAAGTTCGTAGAAGCGGTGGAAGAGATACTGGGGAGAGAAATTTCGATACCGGCCCGGCTGTCGGAATTGCAACACCGGCAGAAAGAAGCAGTGGCGATGCCGGTCGATTATGCAGTTTTCGGGAGCTGGTTATTGGATCGCGGCTGACATGTTCCACGTGGAACATGTCAGCCGCGATAGCGATAAAATCACCCCTCGTCCTCATTCGACTCGCATTCGTAGTGCTGCTTTTTGGCGGCGCCACCTCTTTCCCGGCCTTCGCCGCCCTTGGGTTGGGCGTACAGTTTCTGGATGATCCGGGCCCGTTCCTGCTCTACCCATTTTTGCAGTTTGGCGTCTTCCTGCCGGTCAAAATACAGTACTCCGTCTACCCAGGTTTTTTCGGCGCGGGCATACACGGAAAGCGGGTTGTCGTTCCACAGTACCAGGTCGGCGTCCTTGCCGGCTTTGATGCTGCCGACCCGGTCGTCCACGTGCAGCAGTTTGGCCGGGTTGAGGGTCACCATTTTCCAGGCGTCTTCTTCTTTCATGCCCCCATACATCACCGACTTGGCGGCTTCCTGGTTGAGGCGACGAGCCATCTCGGCATCATCGGAATTGATGGCCACCGGCACGCCGCGGTCGGCCATCATTTTGGCGTTTTGCGGGATGGCCTCGTAGACTTCGTATTTATAGGCCCACCAGTCGCTGAACGTGGAGCCGCCCGCTCCGTGTTTGGCCATTTTGTCAGCTACCTTGTAACCTTCGAGAATATGGGTAAACGTGTTGAGTTTGAAGCCGAAGCGCTCGGCCACCCGGATCATCATCGTGATCTCGGATTGTACGTAGGAGTGGCAGGTAATGAAACGTTTGCTTTCCAGTATTTCCAACAGGGCTTCCAGTTCGAGATCCTTCCGGTAGGGCTTGCCCGATTTTTTGAGTTGGCCGTATTCCCGGGCGCGGGTGAAGTAATCGACGTAGGTCTGCTCCACCCCCATCCGCGTTTGGGGGTAGCGGGTGCCCGGGGTGCCGGAGTTGCCCTGCTTGACGTTCTCACCCAGGGCGAATTTGATAAAGCCCGGCCAGTTCTGGAATTTCAACTCCTCCGGGGCCAGGCCCCAGCGCAGTTTGATCAACTGGGTTTGTCCGCCGATCGGGTTGGCGGAACCGTGCAGGATGTGGCTGCTGGTGACCCCGCCAGCCAGTTGGCGGTACAGGTCGATGTCCTCCGAATCGAGCACGTCGGCAATGCGGACTTCGGCGCTCGATTCCTGGGAGCCTTCGTTGATGCCGCGGGTTACGGCAATATGCGAATGCTCGTCGATGATGCCGGCAGTTAGGTGTTTGCCGGTTCCGTCTACCAGCAGGGCGTCGTCCTGTACCGGTAGTTTGCGGCCTACTTTCTGGATCTTCCCGTTGACGACCAGGACGTCGGCATTCTGGACAACGCCGTCTTTTTCGCCGGTCCAGACCGTGGCGTTCTGGATCAGGACAGTCTGCGCTTTCGGTTTTTCCTTCCAGCCGAAAGCCGTGAAGGGAAAGATCAGATCGCCGGGAACGGACGGGGTGGCTTGGGGATTCATTTTGGTCGGCCGTTCGGTCGCCGGCTTCAGGAACCCGGCGCGCCAGTCCGTCCAGGAGCCGTCGGGCAGGGTGCCCCGCCCGGTCCATTCTTTCACCCCGGCCGTGCCGGAAAGGGCGATGAATCCTTTGCTGACGGTGTCGGGCTGGAAAGAAAGCGTAACCAGACCGGAGGCGGTAGCGGTAACGGCGGCTTTTACCCTCGAACTGTCGGCCTTGAGGATCTGTGCTTCCGGAGCGTCGGGTTTCCCTTTCAGGATCAGGGTATAGGCATCGCGACCCACCTGCAGAGCGTAAGTGCCCACCCGGTCGGGATTGGCGGTAAAGAGGTTAGGCGTGGAAACTTCCAGCATTTTACCCTGTACCCAGTTCTGCAAAATTTTGGCGTCCTTCTGAAAGATATTACCGGAGGTAATGATAAAGTTAGCGAGTTTGCCGGCTTCCAGGCTTCCCACCTGGTTGTACTGGCCGATGAAACTGGCCGGGTAAAAAGTCAGGGCCTGCAAGGCGGTTTGTTCGGTCAGCCCGGACTCCACCGCTTTGCGCAGGTTTTCCCAAAACTTGTTTTTCTCTTTCAAACCGGCTGCGGTCAGGGCAAAGGGGATACCGGCTGATTCGAGCCGGGCGGGATTGGTCGGCGCCAGTTCCCAGTGCTTCAAATCTTTGAGCGACAGGTTCAAGGCATCGTAGGGGTCTTTTACCTCGGGGTTTTCGGGGAAACTCACCGGCACGATCAGTGATTGCCCGGCGGCTTTTACCGCGTCCAGGCGCTGGTATTCGTCGCCGGCAGTTTTTACCAGAAACCTGACGTTGAATTCCTTGCCCAGTTGTGCAATGCGCAATACGTCGAGTTTGTCGCCGGCTTCGAAGATCTGCGGCAGCGCCTGGATATTGTTCCAGGCTTCGAGGGAAAGGTTGCGCTCTTCGGTATGGCCGTTGGATTTGTACCATTGGCCGTCCAGGTAGGTTTGCCGCAGCAAGGCGATGGCACCCATCAGGGAAGTGGGGTAGTTCTGGGTACTCGAACCTTTGCGGAAAGAAAGGTGATGGCTTGCCGCCGCCAAAAGGACAGTTTCGTGTTCGCGACCTTCGGCCAATGCAACGAACACTCCCGAACCGCGGGAAATACCGTCGGCCCGGTGGGAAACCACGGCGCCGAAACCCAGTTTGCGCAACTCTTCGGCGGCCTTGTTATCCGTAGAAAAAATTTCGGCGGCGCTGTATTCGGGCCTGAGGGCTTCATTCCAGGCAAAGGGCCCTTTTTTGCCGCTCAGGGGTTGCGCGGGCCGCTGGCCGAAGCCGCCACCCGGTACTGCAGGAGCAGCGGGCGCCGGCAGACCGTAGTCGGTCGCGTACAAATCGATGAACGCCGGATAGATGGTTTTGCCGGCACAATCCACCGTTACCGCTCCGGGAGGGACAACCACTTTTTGCCCGCAACTTTCCACCTTGCCGTCGCGGACCAGGAGGGTGGCGTCTTCCAGGCGCGTTTTGTAGTCGGTGTAAATGTTGGCGTGGGTAAAGGCAAACAAGCCCGGGCGCTCGTCGGAGGGAGCGGCTTTGGGAAAAGTCACCTGGGCATTCAGGGATACATGCAGCATGATGGTGGCTGCAAAGAGGGTAGACAGCCGGGTCAATTTTTTCATGGACGGAGGACGTTTTGTGCGGTGAAAATAATAAAGAACAAACCGTTCCGGGCAAATGAAAAAGAGGCCGCCTCCAATGTCCGTTTATTTGTTTAATGGAGGATTCGGTTATAAGCAGCACCCTTGAGGGGTATTTACCAATAAACAAATCACCGTATAAACAATTCACCGACTTGTGAGGCAGCCTCTCCGATGGACTGACTTTACTGATCGTTGGTTTTTTCCGTTTCCGGCGGCTCCGTTTCCCGGCGTCCTTTGGGCGATCTCCCGGCTTCTTTCAAAGCCCGGTCGATCATCCACTCCAGTTGTCCGTTGACACTGCGGAACTCGTCGGCCGCCCATTTTTCCAGCGCCGCATAGGTGGCTTCATCGATACGAAGAACAAAATTTTTTTTGGCCGCCATTGGTTCAGGACATTGAAATGAAAAGAAAAAAGAACGAACTACTGGTGCAGGGTTCCGGTATTCAAAACCGGCTGGGCATTTTTGTCGCCGCAAAGTACCACCAGCAAATTGCTGACCATGACGGCCTTTTTTTCTTCGTCCAGATTGATGATCCCTTTTTTCGATAGTTGTTCGAGGGCCATTTCCACCATCCCTACGGCGCCTTCCACGATCTTGCTGCGCGCGGCGACGATGGCCGTGGCCTGTTGGCGCTGCAACATGGCGTGGGCGATCTCGGTGGCATAAGCCAGATTGTTGATGCGCGCCTCGATGATCTCGATGCCGGCGATCTGCAGGCGTTCGCTGATCTCGTGGGCCAGTTGGTGGTTCACCTCGTCGAGGCCGGAGCGCAGGGTGACCACCGCCGCCTCGTCTTCCAGATTGTCGTAACTGTACATGCCGGCCAGTTTGCGCACCGCCGCCTCGCTTTGGATCTTGACAAAATCGGGGTAGTTCTCCACTTCAAAGGCGGCCTTGAAGGTATCCTTGACCCGATAGGCCAGCACTGCGCCGATCATGATCGGGTTGCCCTGCTTGTCGTTTACCTTGATCATCGGTACGTCCAGCGTAACCGCCCGTTGCGACACCTTTTTCTTGGTGTAAAACGGGTTGGCGTAGAAAAATCCACTGTCCTTGATGGTACCGACGTATCCGCCGAACAGGGTCAGTACGCGGCTGTCGTTGGGCTCGATGGCCAGGAACCCGGGAGCAATAAATAATGCCACCGTAAGGATGACTATTGCACCCAGCGCGAAGTGCCGGGTTACAAACAAGGCGATTGCGGCAGCGATGAACAGGATCATTAGCAGCAGCCAGGTCCAGCCGGAAGAAGGTTTGATTGTTTTTTCCATGACTTTGGTTGTGATTTCGATGTGATACTAATTTGATAGCAAATGTAATCACATTGAAAAGCATTTGTCAAGGGGGGACTGGAAAAAAGACGAGGGAACAGCGGTATTCAACGACGAAAATTTCAAAACCGGCGACGGGGGGAACAAAGTACCTCCGCAGTTTCAAATATATTTTGGACCTTATGCAGCAAACGGGGGCCTGCCCCGCACCCTGTAATAAACGGATGCCCACATGACGAAAACAACCTTACCCTCCCTGCTGGCCGGATGCAAGCGCGGTGACAGCAAATCTCAACGGGCTTTGTTCGAACAGTACAAGGTTCGTTTGTTCGCCGTTTGCCTGCGCTATGCCCGCGATCGCCCGGAAGCTCAGGACATGCTGCAAGAGGCATTTCTGGCTATTTTTCGCGATATCGGACAGTATAAAGGCGATGGGGCCCTGGCTGGCTGGCTGCGCCGGGTGGCCGTCCGAGCCGCTTTACAGTACCTGCGGCGCAAAAATCCCCTGCGTTTCGCGGAAGAGTACGAAGGCCTGCCCCCCGAATCGTTCAATGTTGTGCCGGATACGGATTTGAGCGGGGAGGCCATCCTCGGTCTCGTACAACAACTCCCCCCCGGCTACCGGGCCGTATTCAACCTGCACTGCGTGGAGGCATTGTCCTACCCGGAAATAGCCGTCGAACTGGGGATCAGCGAGAGCAGTGTCCGCTCGCAATACGCCCGTGCCTGCCAACGCCTGCGCGGCCTGGTGGATAGAATGCTTACTACAGTCCTTTAAAACAACAAAAAGATAAGCAATGGAAAATAAACCTTTACCCGACAGTGATTTTGAAAACATGATGCGCTGGCAGTTGGAGCAATTAAACGCCGTGCCCGACGATAATACCTGGGATAATATTGCCACCCGGCAATCGCTGCACAACGGCTGGCTGCGGCTGCGGCATTACGGGATTTTTATCGCGCCGGTTTTACTGGTGCTGCTGACGGGTCTGGCCGTCTGGTGGCATTACGGTCAGGCGTCCTCCCAATTACAGCCCCTGCCGATGTCGCCCGCCCTGGAACAAGCCGCCGGCACGCCGGTTTTACCGAACACTGGGGCGCCGGATGCGGAAGGCATGACCCTTAACGAGCCGGCCGGGGAGGCTACGCTTTTTTCGGGCAAAAACGTAAACACCGTACCCGCATCCATCATCCATTTCCGGGCGGAAGGCGGAGTACATTACCAGAGCCCCAGCACCGGCACTACCGTACAGATACTGGCCAACAGCCTGGTCGATGAGAACGGGGTGCCTGCCGAGGGAGAAGTAGACCTGGTGCTGCGCGAATACCGCAGCGCTGCTGATTTTCTGGCTTCAGGCATCCCCATGCACTATGCCGACGAGCGCGGCAATTATTTGTTCAACTCCGGCGGCATGTTCGAAGTGCGGGTCAGTCAGCGCGGTAAATCGCTGAAAATCAAGGAAGGGCAAACATATCAGGTTACCTTTTCACCCACCGACCAGCTCACCAAAGCCAGTCTGTACTACTTCGACGAAACCACCTCCACCTGGCGCTACCAGCCCGATCCGGCTTTTGCCGCCGAAAAAGGCGGGGTGCCCTCCGATCTGCCGCCCGTCGCCACCGAGGCCGAGGTACTGCGCGACAACCGCAAGGGAAAGGGGGACGACTGTCTGCCGGAGATCACCGAGCTGCGCAGCGAACAGGAACTGGCCCCGGCCCTGAAAGAGGCCATTCAGACCGGTTACGATCTGGCTACCGAAAATATGCCGATGCCGAAGTGGTTCCGAAAAAACCCCGGACTTACCAACGAACAACTCCTGAACGGCCTGGAACGGGGGCAGATCCGGATCGTACAACACAAGGATCAGAATGAACTGTTTTTTCCGGAGGACCTCAGTAACACCTTCACCGAGTTGAATGCCTTCAAAGGCTGCTACTTTACCCGCAGCATAGACTCCCTGAACGGTGGCCGGGGAAATGCGCGCCTGCACCCCGAAGACCGGTGGCAGCGTATTACCATTGCCCAGGAACACGGCGCGTATTGTCAGATCGCCCTCTTCGGCGAGAATACCGGCTGGATGCAGTTTTATGCTACCCTGACCAACAGCATCCAGAACAAAAGTTACGATGCAGAAAAGGTGCTGGCCGAATACAATCGCCTGCGTGCCGAACGTCTGGACAACTTTGAAGCCCGGGTGGCCAAACTGCGTAACTTCCTGGCGGTTGCCCCGGCTTTCCAGACCCAGGAGGAACTGTGCCTGGAGGCTGCCCCGGCCTGGCTCGAATACTTCGAGGCGAACCACCCCATGATGGCCAAACGCTACGGAGCACTCCTGAAAGCCGGTTTTTCCACCAATGATTCATTGGTCGTTGCGGCCTGGGAAACCTGGCAGGACCGGTTGCGCCGGATCAAACGCGCCCGCTACGAGCGCCTGGCCAATGCCCGGAACAAAATTGCCTCCTTTGAAGTCTCCCTGAAACTGAAAGGCTTTGGCACCTACAACTGCGACCAGATCTACCGCCTGGGCGACCCGATGGAATTTGTACAGGTAGAATACCGTACGCCGGAGGGCGGGAAAATAAAGCCGGTGTTTGTCAGCGTAATGGAGCGCAGCAACCAGTTGTTCTTCACCCTTCCGAGCGTGGCCGGTATTCTCAACATGCCGGGACGGCGCCTGGATTTTGTGTTGACCGACCAGGATGGCCGGCAGTATTACCTGCCCGGGGAAAAATACGCGAGCCTGAACCTCGATGCCAGCCAGCACAACATCGTCACGGTATACGACGTCACCAACCCGTCGCGGACGCCGCTGGAATGGGCCGAACTGCTGACCATTTAGCCATCAGATCTTTTCGGCCAGAGTGTGGAGCCAGTTTTTCAAAACCGTTTTTTCGGACAGGTATTCGAAGGCAAAATAACCGAAAACGGCCACGGAGCCGCCCAACAGTACGTCGATGATGTAGTGGTGGCGGGAGTAAACGGCCGAAAACCAGATACCGGCTACAAATACGGTGAACAGTACGTTCAGCCAGGGTTTCTTCAGGCGCCAGCCGTAGAGCAGGCAGAGCACGGGGTAAGCCGAATGCAGGGAAGGAATGGCTGCGAACACGTTGGCATTCTTCTGGTACATATCGGCAAAAATATGGATGCCGAGCAGGCGGTCGAATTCGAGCAGCCCGGCGGCATTGCCCGGGGTACCGTGGATCACCTCGAACCCGTATTGCTCGACGTACCACGGCGGAGCGGCCGGATAGAGGTAGTAAATGCAAAAACCGGCCAGATTGGTAAAGAGGAATGCGTAGGAGAACTTTAAAAAATACAATTTCCGGCGCTGCAGCAGCCAGGCGGCAAACAGCAGCGGCACCGGCACCCAGTTCAAATAAAACAGGCCCGTCACCACGTCCCAAAAGGCAGTGTGATGGGCCTTGAAATATTCGCACCAGATGATCCGGCCTTCTGCCGTGTTCAGGCCGAACCAGGCTTTTTCCAGGTTGTACGGCTCGGCGACGTGAATGGGGTTGACCTCATAGTTGGGAACGACCCGCAGCGAATCATAAATGATCCAATAGGCAATAAACGCTCCGAAGGCCAGCACGAAACGCTGCGCGGCCCGGTGCGAATAGTACATCAGCAGGACAAAAAAATACAGCGCCACATGCTCCGTGCGCAACCCGACAAAAGACCAAAACCACCAGAAATAGGCTGCGGAAGCAGCAGAAACGATCAGGAAGTGTCGCACTGATTTACGGGATAAATTTTTCGTAGACGGCAGCGCCGGTGGTGGGGTCTTTACCCCAGAATTCCACGTGTTCCACCTTCGGCGCGAGCGTAAAGGTGGTGCTTTTATCGATTTTGACGAAGATGCGGTCGAGTTTCATTTTTCGGCCGTTCACTTCGACCAGAGCATACGGTTTGCCCTGGGCGTCGAAGGCCAGCCGCAGTTTCTTTTTGGCGTAACTGACCAGGTGAAATTCATAATCGACGGTACCGGCTATTTTTTGGCTTTTCACCCCGTAAGCAAAGGTGCGTTGCAGGTAGGTCAGCCCCTGCGCCGCGCCTCCTTCGGCATACCGCAGCCAGTAAATATTGATCGGGTCGTTGGACTTGAAAGTCCGGGTGCCCGAGACGTTGGCATCGTACACGATGGTGTTGGTGTTGCCGGTGCGCTGGATGTAGAACAGGCGGTTCAGGCCGTCGGGCGGCGTGGGGTAGGAGTCCTGGGCAGATATTTTTGGAAGAGCGAGACCGCACAGGAGAAGCAGCGACAAAAATTGTTTCATCGGTGGCAGATCATTTGTTTTCCAGTTTGTCCAAAGCCGCTTTCGACTCCCGCAGGCGCTGTATGGCCGTCCAGTTGGTCAAAATAGCCAGAACGAAAATGGGGAAAGTGAACAAGGTAATGTTTTCAAAAATGGGAAAAGTGGTGCCCGGAACGGTGTATTTGAACTGACCGGTGTAGTCGGCCAGCAGCCCGCAGAGCACCGCTGAAATGCCGATCAACAGGATGCGCTCGGGGCGTTGCATCAGCCCGCCCTTGCATTCGATGCCCAGCCCTTCGGCCCTGGCCCGCACGTAACTGACCATTACCGAGCCGATCATGGCGATAAAGGCAAACAGCGAACTCAGGAAATAACTCTGGGCGACCAGGTAATAACAGATGCCGAGAAACATGGCCAGTTCGCTGTAGCGGTCGAGCACCGAATCGTACAGCGCGCCGAATTTGCTTTCCATTTTTCCAACCCGGGCCAGCCGGCCGTCGATCATGTCGAACAGCCCGCCGAACAGAATAATGGCGCCGCTCCAGCCCACGTAGCGGAGATCGGTCCGCGCCTCGCCGCCGCCCATGACAAATACTACGGTGGCGACTACGTTAATGCCGAAACCGATCGTCGTTACCGCATTGGGCGTAATGCCCGCTTTCAGCAGCAGGTTGATGAACGGGTTGATGAGGCGGTAAACGATGGGCTGGCCTACTTCCTTCAGAAAATTGGACATGACACGCGCATTGATTTGGTTAGGAAATGGAATGAGAGTGTCTCAAAAATAAGAAAAACAACATTAAAACTCCAGTTTAAATCGCATCCGTACGCCCAGTTTCGAAATGCCGGGGTTCTGGGTGTACGTCAGTCGGCGTACCAGGTCGATGCGGACGAATTTAAAAATATTGGCGATGCCCACGCTCGCCTCGACGTACGGTTGTTTGTCGAGGGTATACGTAATGTTATTGCCGTCGGCATCCACCGGGAAAAGAAGCAGACCATTGTCGGGGCTGGGACGGTTCCTGGCGTCCAGCCCGCCCCACAGCACTTTGGCGGTCACCACCTCGCGCCACTTCAGTTTTTTCAGCAGCGGTACGCGGTTGAAGAAAAAGCCCCCGAAGTTGTGGAAAGCGTTCACCGACACGTATTTGTCGCTGATGAATTCCAGGAAGTTCATCAGGTTGTAGGATTCCAGTTGATAGGCATAGGTCTGGTTGGCGCGGTGGGCTACCAGCAGCGGGTAGGGTACCTGGCCGAAAATACGGCCGGCTTCCGCGATCACGATAGACCAGCCCAGCGGCGACACGAAAAACCCTTTCTCGATCTTGGCCGATACCCGGTGGTAATCGTAGCCGCTGCCCAGCAGGTTGCTCACGCCGGCAGCGTAACTGAGGGTAAAGATGGGGTACTTGTTGAGGATCGGGGTACGGTAGGTCGCACCCTGGTAAAATTGCTCGTTGGGAGCGTACCGCAGGGTCGCGCCGAACTCGGTGGTATTGACCTGCTTCTGATAGAACAGCCCGTCGAGGTATTCGTAGTCGAATTTGAGAATGCCGGCCGGCCGGTAGCGGGTGTTTTTAGCGGAAAACGAGTACGTGACGCCGTCCTGGTTCTCATTGATATACTCCGCTCCGACGGTTTGTGTGTAATACATCTTGTCGTTCGCTCCCCGCTTGAACGAGAGGAGGAAGTTGTCTTCCTGCACGAAACTCAGGTTTTGGCCCGGGATCTTCACATCGTCCTGGTACCACACCTTCAGTTGGTTCAGCGGAAAACGCAGGGTCTGGGCATTGCCGAAATTGTAATACGCGGCGGCGTAGCCCTTCCATTTTTCGTCTTTAAAGCCGTAGGCGGCATACCCTTCCAACAGAAGGTGCTTGTTAAATTTCGGGTTGGTACGCCCGCCAAGGCGTCCGCGGAAACCCTCCACCTGGTTGAAACTGTAAAAGGTGTTGGCCGGGCCAATGTCGAAGCCGCCCACCGGAGTGTACCCCTCGAACAGGAACTTCACACCGCCCATAAAGCGCTTGAAGGGTTTGTAGTTGTTCAGGCTGTCCACCATTTTGTAGATGCCCCGTTCGCGGGCCGTCAGGGTGTCGTGGCGGTTGGAAGTCCAGAAAGCCTCGTCGCGGGAGTCGGAGCCGTCTTCCCTCAACTGATTGACCTTGGTACGGAACAGCGAGTCGGGGAGCACCTCGTTGATGTGGTAGTCGGTGTAGGAAGTGATCTTGCGGCCCAGGAACGAGCGGGCATCGCTGTCGTGGGTCAGGCCGAAGTCCATGAAAATTTCGTCTTTCACCAGCATCAGGCCCCGGCCGGTTCCCGGCGATTCCACCCAGTCGAACTCCTGGTTGATCTGCATTTCGTTCACCCAGTTCAGGTTGATGTCTTTCGGGATGCCGACTTCGATCTTGCGCAGGGCGTAGGTGGAGTCGAGGGCGACCCACATGTAGCCCATAAAGCCCAGGTCGGTTTTCTGGCGGGGGGCGAAGTACAGGTGTACGCAGGGAGTATTCATCAGTTTTACCGTATCGAGAATGTAAAAACGGTAAATATTGGGAGCGATCGGGCTGATCGGGCTGATGAAGTCGATGGTCACCAGGTTGATGGCGTTCCGGTAAAAATCCACGTCCTGGTACATGTTCTCGATCGCACTGGAAAGCCCCTGATTGTCGAGGTAGCCGGGCAGGGTAGAGTTGCGCTCTCCGCGGATGTACTCTTTCTGGGCTTTCGGCGATTTGCGGTAGTACACATCGGAGATGGTTTCGCGCAGGAAGAAGGGCAGGCTGACGTCTCCGTTCACCCGGTTGGTGTCTACGTTGTCGAAAATGAAATTGATCTTGCGGAAGAGGAGGTTGTTCCGCATTTTATCGGTCACATTGTTCAGGGCGAACTGCACCTTTTCGTACTTGTCGAAGTTGTAGTATTCGTTGGATTCCTTGCGGTTGCGGTCTTTGTTGTCGATCACTTTCTGGATCAGTTCGACCGCAGGGTTGCCTTTGTTGCGGTATTTGCCCGATTTTACCACCACTTCTTTCAGGTCGTTCCCGCTTTCCTGCATCCGTACGCTCAGTTCAGTTGATTTGCCGGGATTCACTTTGATGGTTACGGGGTCGTAACCCACCAGCGTGACGGTTACCGTGTTGACCGGTTGGTTCGATTCTATGCGGAAATAACCGTTGATATCGGAAATAGTGCCAAGGGTAGTACCGTCGAATTTGATGGTGGCGTACGGCATGGCCTCTTCGGTTTTGGCGTCCACAACGCGGCCGCGGACCTCCGTGGCCGACTGCCCGAAAGCGGTGAACTGAAAAAGGGCAAAAAGAGCGATTAGCCAGAGGCGAAAGTCAGAGTTTGTGTTCATTGCAAGAGTACTGCCGGGATGAAAAAAGCGAATGAGGGTTTCCATCTGATGATCCGAGTTTAAGGTTTGGTAGGTTAAGTGTCAAAACACTGTTCCCCGGAAAAAGATTTCCGAACCGCATATTAAAACGCTCAAAACCGCCCGAAAGCGGTAATAAGACACGCATTAATTTAGCAGGGTAGCAATCGGTCAGCAGGATTTTTAGCGACAAAGCCGGAATATGTACGAGGGAGGTCCGGCTAAGGATTGTTCTGGCCAAAAACAAACTTTCTATTAAAAAGAAAACCGAATAACCACACCGAAGTGGCCGTGGCGATCCGGGCCGGCCAGGGATCGAATTCCATCATACCGTTCAAAAACCAGACACCGCCGGCGTTCAACCCCATCCCGATCAGAATGCCCAGGACATACTTGATAATCAGGGTGTTTCCATCGGCCTTGCCGGCCTTTCGGAACACCCAGGAGCGGTGCAGCAAAAAAGCCACCACCGATCCGGCGGAGCGTCCGGTTACCGTGGCCCATACCGGCGAAACGCCCAGAAAAGCCAGCCCGGTGTGAAACGCCGCAAAGTCCGCCGACGTAGCGATCAGCGAAGTGGAGCCGTATTTTCCCAGCAACTGCACCGTACGGGAAGCGGCGGCGGGGCGGTAAGACTCCTCAAAAGGCGCAGTGGCCAGACGGTTGTCCCCGCCGCTTTCCTGGTCGGCCGGGATCACCGCTTCAGCCGGTAATCCTGAAATTCTGTCGCGTCGGTGTTTCAAAACGGATTGGCGTTGAAATACAGGTTGATCAGTTGCAGTACCACGTTGGCGTATACGCCGGCCAGAACGTCGTCCAGTACGACTCCCCAGCCGCCGGGAATGTCCTCCAAACGCCGCACCCCCAAAGGCTTGGTAATGTCGAAGAACCGGAATAACAGGAAGCCCCAGAGGAAGTTGCCGGCCGTCAGCGGAATACCGACCAACGTCAGCCACATACCGACCATCTCATCGGCTACGACGTGTTTGGGGTCGTCGCCCCACTCGTCGTGGAACAGATCGACGGCCCGGGCACAAAGAAAACTGAATACGACGGCGAGCAGGGTCAGGGTCAGGCGGCTTACTGCTGGCGTTGTCCACATGAGCGGCAACGCCAGCAGTATCGCTACGGCCGACCCCCAGGTACCGGGAGCGACCGGCAGGTAGCCCGACCCGAACCCGTTAGCCGTGAGCCGGTATAAGTTCCTCATACTCTTTTACTAAGTCCTCGTAATAGTCGAGGCCCAGGTGGGTGATAAGTTCTTCGCCCATCAGGTAGCGGAGCGTATTTTCGAGTTTGCTCAGTTGTTTGAAAATATCGTGCTGTGCCGGCAGGCCGGGGGCGGTCTGCGGCGCCTTGAAGTAGAACGAAAGCCACTCCTGGATGCCGGTCATGCCGGCGCGCTGGGCGAGGTCGAGGAACAGGGCCAGGTCCAGTACGATGGGCGCCGCGAGGATCGAGTCGCGGCAGAGGAAGTTGATCTTGATCTGCATTCCATATCCGAGCCAGCCGAAAATATCGATGTTGTCCCAGCTCTCCTTGTTGTCGCCGTGCGGCGGGTAGTAGTTGATCCGGATCTTGTGGTAGATCTCACCGTACAGGTCGGGTTGCTGTTCGGCGTTGAAAATGCCGTCGAGCACGCTGCCCTTGGAGACTTCCTTGGTCTTGAAGTTTTCCGGGGCATCCAGCACGGCGCCGTCGCGGTTGCCGAGGATGTTGGTGGAGAACCAGCCGCGTACGCCCAGGGCGCGGGCGTGCAGGCCCGGCGCCACGATGGTTTTCATCAGCGTCTGGCCCGTTTTGAAGTCTTTGCCGCAGATAGGCGTCTTGGTTTTGTGGGCCAGTTCCAGTACGGCCGGGATATCGCAGGTCAGGTTCGGGGCGCCGTTGGCGAAGGGTACGCCGCATTTGAGGGCGGCATAGGCGTAGATCATGCTCGGCGCGATGCGCTCGTCGTTGTTGCGCAGGCCGGCTTCGAAGGCTTCCAGCGAACCGTGTACGTCGGCGCTGGGCTCGATGTAGGCTTCGGTGGAGGCGCACCAGACGATCACCAGGCGGTCGCAGTTGTTTTCCGTCTTAAAGCGGCGGATGTCGTCCATGAGTTGCTGGGCGAGCTCCATTTTGGTAGCGCCGGTTTTTACGTGGGTGCCGTCGAGGTTGCGGACGTAGGTTTTATCGAAAACCGCCTTCATGGGACTGATCTTCTGCAGGTCGTCTTTCAGCAGTTCCACGAGGGGCCGG
>WBZQ01001750.1_pt1 | contig 14623 bp, 13 predicted proteins | sample 5204251 | NCBI WGS metagenome assembly WBZQ01 (sample SAMN12412402, study PRJNA552823) | activated sludge metagenome | isolation source: activated sludge from nitrification reactor of wastewater treatment plant... | place: USA: Virginia | collected 2017-09 | reverse complement strand
GTTACTGTTGTATTCATACGGGTTTCCTAATTCTTTCACGTAATGGCATAGGAATACTGATTGGCTTCAGCGTTTCTGTACCGACACACACCACATGAACCGTGGCACTTACTAATTTGACTTGAGTACATAAAATTTCCTGATATAAGGCAATGCGGCTCCTGCCGATTTCCTTAACTATTACTGTCACATTCAACAAATCATCCAATACGGCGGGCTTGAAATATTGAATTTCAAGCGAACGAATCATAAACAATACGTTGTGAATTTCAGCCAGCAATTTTACATTAAACCCTAATTCCCTGAGCCATTCATAGCGTGCACGCTCCATAAAATTAAGATAATTCGAATGATAAACCACCCCACCAGCATCCGTATCTTGATAGTAGATCCGAACAGGCAGTGAGAAGTTATTGATTAACATACTGTATAAGTAATTATTTTTTATGCACGTTTTTTAAGCAGGAAAAACGCCAGTCGATAAATAACGATCACCGCGATCACACACAATAAACACAATCACTGCATTCTCAACTTGAGCGGAAACACGAAGTGCTGCTACCAAAGCGCCACCAGAAGAAATACCTGCAAAAATTCCCTCCTCACAAGCTAATCGACGCGTCAAATCTTCAGCTTCATTTTGCGAGACATACAACAACTCGTCCACGCGCTCTGCTTCATAAATTTTAGGTAAATAAGCCGGAGACCATTTGCGAATACCGGGAATTTGTGAGCCCTCTTCCGGTTGTACACCAATCACCCTTATCGCCGATCGCTGTTCTTTGAAAAATCTTGAGCACCCCATGATTGTCCCAGTGGTCCCCATGCTACTGACAAAATGAGTAATTTTTCCATCGGTATCGCGCCAGATTTCAGGTGCAGTTCCCTCATAATGAGCCAACGGATTATCGGTATTAGCAAATTGATTAAGAATAATCCCCCGGCCCTCTTCACGCATTTTTTCCGCCACGTCACGCGCATGTTCCATACCACCCGCCTTGGGTGTCAAAACTAACTCTGCACCATACGCACGCATGGATTGGCGCCGCTCTATACTCAGATTATCTGGCATAATCAATATCATGCGATAACCCATTATGGCAGCAGCCATTGCCAACGCAATGCCGGTATTACCGCTAGTTGCTTCAATCAGCGTATCACCGGGTTGAATTTCTCCTCGCTGTTGCGCATGGGAAATCATCGACAAAGCAGGGCGATCTTTAACCGATCCAGCAGGATTATTACCTTCCAATTTAGCAAGAATTACATTAGATGTTGCACCCGGCAGGTGCTTGAGTTTTACTAATGGGGTATTACCGACAAAATTCTCAATGGTTTTATACATAGCACAAACTTTATAATCTTTTGTTTGAGAGTATCACATAAGCGTTCCTGAATAAAACTGCCAGAATCACTTGAACAAAAACCCCTCTGAAAATTATCCAGAGGGGTTTTTGTTCGGAAAGCTTTCTTAAAACGATGTACTACTCTTGTTTGGCAGAAGCTTCCTTATTTTTTTCAACTTCAACTACAATTTCATCACGAAGCTGCTTAATTGTTGCAGAACCAATGCCAGCAACCTTTTGTAGATCATCTACAGAAGCAAAGGAACCATTTTTCTCACGGTACTCAATAATAGCCTTTGCTTTAGCAGGACCGATTCCTTGCAGAGCTTCGAGTTCACCTTGCGAAGCTGTATTGAGATTTACTGCTGCAAATGTAGAACCGGCAAACAGAAATGTCAGCATCATAATGAAAAAATTTTTTCTCATAACTTCTCCTTATTGAAAACCTAAGCACAAAATATTCTAGTGCTTCAGTAGTTGTTATAAAAATACCTGTAATACAACTTGTTAAAAAAATTATATCTACAAGGTTAGGCTTTATCGGATAGTGAAAAAATTAATGAATAGGACATGAATACCAAATGGCAATGCCAATAACATGGAATAAGAGATTAAATGACTCAAGCATTGCGGAAACGGGAATGTTTAACAATTAAAATTGTTATTAGTGGTAACACAAAACCAATAATTGTCACCGTAATCAATAAATGCCCTAATTCGCTGTAATCGGCGGGGACTGTAACTTGACCAGTAATTACATTTGTAACTTCACGTTTTACTTCATACAACTGATTCAAATACTTGGTACCCAATTGTGAAGCGGATAATGCCAAATTCGTAAAAGATGCCATCACTGCAAAAAAGGTAGCTTTAAGCCTTTCCGGGGCAGAATTGGCAATCCACGCCAGCATCGGAATCATGGCAATCTGACCTAAAGGGGATTCCAATGCGGTATCGATCAACGCAATGAACCGAGCATCGACTACTCCACCCGTTACTGCCGCAGTCCATTCATGTAAACCAAAGTACATACCCACGATAGGCAGCGATAAACAAGTGCCTACAACGGTAAGAAAACCGATGATGTATGCAATCGAGCGCTCTGCCATAAAACGGCGAAAAATAAACATACCAAATAGTGTCAAAACAGCGCCAACCAGAGACAATACTGCTAAAAACTGCTGATCAAAGCCCAATGTATCAATCATCCACCAGGTAGAACCCGCACCTGGTCCAGGAATGGCTCGAAACACGAAAATCATGATTGCAGTACCGACCAATACATTACGAGCTTCAGGTTCGAGCTCACCGGTTAATCGCCACATTAGAAATACGATAATCGCCATAGAGATAACAAAAACGATCTCTTCTGCGCCAGACATGCCACTCATACCTATACTCAGCGACATAAGCGTAAATGCCAGCCCGCCACCGAGAATCCACCAATTCACGGCTGGTGTCTCCACGTGCATGCCCAGTAACGCGTCAACTTCATGTCGACTACGTCCCAATGCAAAAAAGCGCTTGCGCTCACGCCGCTGTAGCCAAGCGGCAAAAACCACACCAAAAATGGAAATAAACGGAATGATTAAGGCCAACTCGTATATTAGTAAATAGACCGCTTCTTTGTCAGAATCAGACATTGATCCAGCATCGCGCAGTAAGAAAACATTGGCTATCGAAACCAGCACGCCACCACCGATAATCGCGACACGCCCGAGCGTCTGCATCGTAACATGCATGAGTTTACGTTTTTTCGTATCCAATTTATTACCGTTCTCATCCACACGTGGTACTGCTTCAACAGTCATAGCATCAGCAACCACATCTTGCAGCACATAACCGATCGGTGCAAGCAAAGCCGATAACACATACCAGGTTTCTATTGGCGCCATCGCAGCCATTGCTTCGGTATGCCCTAATAATCCGATCATAATGACAAGACTCACCGTAATCAGGCCGGCTCCCAAATAAACTAACAGACTTTTCCAACGCCATATCAGATCAACCAGATGCCCTAATGGCATTTTTAACGCCCATGGCAACATCATCCAAAATCCAAGCATAGCTAAGAACTCAGCTGAAAGCCCCAACTTCTCCTTTACATAAAATGTACCAACAATACCAGTCAACCCTGAAATACCTGCAGCGACATAAACCATCAGCGGCGGTAAATACGACAATCGCATTTCCCGCCCCAAGGCAAGAATATTCGCGCTAAACCACTGCGCGATTACAATTAATAATCCGCTGGAAGGTAATAGATTCTTCATAAATTGTCTGTTTCAGCTATGAAATTTTGAATAGAATTACTTTTGCTTTGGTCGCACACCGACCTTAACCTGAATTGATTTTTCCTGCCTACCACGAATCACCGTAACCTTTACAGTATCACCCGGCGGCAGCGCTGCCACCATATTTAGCAATTCCGAGGTACTCTTAACCGGTTTATCTTCCACCGCAATCAAGATATCACCTGCTTTGATTCCCGCTTTATCGGCTGGACCATCTTTAAGCACAGCGGCAATTAATGATCCCATGGCACTATCTAATCCAAAAGATTCGGCAAGATCCTGGGTCATATCTTGCATACTGACTCCCAACCAACCACGAACCACGCTTCCGGATTGAATAATCTGCTCCATGATTTGTTTAGCGGTATGAATCGGAATGGCAAAACCAATCCCCAGCGACCCACCGGTACGCGAATAAATTGCTGTATTGATTCCAATTAAGTTACCTGAGGTATCAGTTAACGCACCACCGGAGTTTCCCGGATTAATTGCTGCATCGGTTTGAATAAAATCTTCAAAAGTATTTATTCCCACACGACTTCTGCTCACCGCGCCTACGATACCCATGGTAACACTTTGCCCCACTCCGAAGGGGTTACCAACCGCCAGGACCACGTCACCCACTTTTACTTGTTGGGATTGACCAAAAGTCATCGCCGGTAAATCCTTCAAATTAACCTTCAGTACCGCCAGATCAGTTTCTGGATCGGAACCAATCAGCTTAGCCTTACCTTTGCGGCCATCTGCCAGCGCTACTTCAACCTCATCCGCTGTCTCAACAACATGGTGATTAGTCAAGATATAACCATTAGAACTGACAATGACACCCGAACCCAGACTGGATGTACGTCGTGGCTTAGAGGATTCAAATTGTTCACCAAAAAATTTACGTAATGCAGGGTCATTCAAAAAAGGTGACGATGGTTCATGTATTTCTTTACTGGTAAAAATATTAACTACTGATGGCACAGCAATTTCCGCCGCCCTAGCATAACTATCCGGTCTTTCAGAACTCGCCACCGCTGGTACAGTTTCTTTAACCGTTACGATCTCCCCACGCGGCCTCCAGGGTAATAAATCAGGTCGCAATGTTGAGATCACGAAAAAAATTGCCAGGAGCACAGTTGCGGTTTGTGCAAAAATCAACCAAAGTCTGTACATAAAAATGATTTACTCCAGAATTTAAAATGTAGCAGCAATATAATCTGATTTATTAAATTGCCCATAAAAAGGAAAATCAATGCATCGTGATGAGCTAGAAAGTCATTTAAACCAAGTGCTGGAAATATCGCGCTTTCATGATTATTGCCCAAATGGTCTGCAAGTGGAAGGGCATCATGACATACGCACGTTAGTCAGTGGCGTCACAGCCTCATTCGATCTCTTACAAGCAGCTATAGCAGCTAAGGCTGACGCCATTCTTGTGCATCATGGTTATTTTTGGCGTGGCGAAGACATGCGCATCACCGGCATGAAAAACCGACGCATCACCTTACTGATCACGCATAAAATCAACCTATTTGCTTATCACCTGCCACTCGATGTACATCCACAGTTCGGCAATAATGCAGTTCTAGGGAAAAAATTAGGACTGATTGAAACTGGCCGTTTTGGTGACCAGGATATCGCATTTCAAGGTGAATTAACGCAAGCTACCACCTTGAGAGCTTTAGGCGAAAAAATATCCAGAACTTTATTGCGCAAACCCATAATGATCGGCGACCCCGACAAAACTATCCGGCAAATCGCATGGTGTACCGGCGCAGCGCAAAATTATTTTGAAACCGCAATCCGACAAGGGGTTGATGCTTTTATTACCGGTGAAATTTCTGAACAATCGGTGCACGCAGCACGTGAATCTGGGGTTGCCTTTATCGCAGCCGGACACCATGCAACCGAAAGGTATGGCGTACAGGCACTGGGTGATCATATTGCACAAAAATTTGCTATCCGGCATCAGTTTATTGATGTGGATAATCCCGTATAAGCACCATGACAATAAACGATTGTTTGACAATGTATGTAGCTAAAATCATCAATAAATTTTATGAATCTTTGTCTTCATCATCCTTCTTTTTCTTACCTGCAAACATGGTCCACCAGATAATAAAAAGAAACAAACCTAACGCCACTGCTGCCTCAACTACAAGTAACCACATAATTTCAATGTGCTATAAAGTTAAAAATGAAGTTGTCACTTTAACCAAAATTCAATGAAAAACCAATCAACATTTATCGCTGTCATTTTGCTTTTGGTGCTGGTGGCTTGTTCTACTGGCACAATTAGCCCGACCCCGCAACCTGCACAACCTGTTGAATCAGCTACACCACCCGCAACTGAAAAACCCATCAGAAAATCAATCCATAAATCTGTGCAATGGTCTGCACTCCCGGGCTGGGAGAATGATGACTTGCAACTCGCATGGCAGGCTTTTTTAAATAGCTGCACGGTTCTGAACAAACAACCGTTATGGCAAGAAACATGCGGCATTGCTGTGTTGCTGCAAAAACCCGCCAACGCCACATTAAAAAATTTTTTTGAGACTTATTTCACACCTTTCCAGGTGATCAATATTGATAACTCAGAAGAAGGATTAGTCACAGGCTATTATGAACCCTTGCTTAAAGGCAGTCTAAAACCTTCAAAGCGTTATCGCTATCCGATTTACACCGCACCAACTGAACTGTTAACCATTGATTTAGGCGCCGCATACCCTGAACTAAAGGATCTGCGCTTACGCGGACGCCTGGACGGACGCAAAGTAGTTCCCTATTACACCCGCGCAGAAATCATGAATAATCCGGCAATCCTAAACGGCAATGAATTTCTATGGGTAGAAGATGAAGTCGAATTATTCTTTCTTCATATCCAAGGATCCGGCCGAATCATTTTTGATAATGGCGAGGTAATGAAAATCGGTTATGCCGATCAGAACGGTCACCCTTATACTTCCATTGGTAAGGTACTGGTGCAGCGTGGTGAATTAGCGCTGGAAGGTGCATCCATGCAGGGAATCAAGCAATGGGGCCAGAAGAATCCCCACAAATTAACCGAATTGCTGCAGAAAAACCCACGCTACGTATTTTTTCGCCAATTACCAGCCGATCTGTCCGGTCCGATCGGTGCATTGGGTGTTCCGTTAACGGCTGGTAGAAGTATTGCAATCGATCCCCTATCTATACCGCAAGGCGCACCGGTATTCCTGGCAACGACCTGGCCTAACAGCAACAAGCCACTCAATCGTTTAATGGTAGCGCAAGATGTCGGCAGTGCCATCAAGGGTGGCATACGCGCCGATTTTTTCTGGGGATTTGGTCAGGAAGCGAGTAATCAAGCAGGCAAGATGAAGCAATCTGGAAAAATGTGGATACTGATGCCGCGTAACTATGCACCCGAACTGGCACAGCAATAAAATAGTTTGTGGGAAAAATCCGGAAAGGAGGCTTCTGCACAATTATGTTTTTGAAGTTATGCCACTTATATGCGATTCATAAAATCAATTAGTTATAAAGTACAACTGGCCAAAAAGCCTGTTATCCTAAGATCTCGCATATATGATAATTATGCGCAGCATTGTTTACTTCTTTTGCAAGGAAATCAGACAACATGGTTACTCATCGATTCCATTAATAATCAGCGTTGCTTCGTAATCTGCTGATGTACGATTACCCCCTGGTAGTGGGCTTACCCGTCCAAGTATGATACGAAAATTTCCTTTTTCTGCAATAGAAAAAAAACTTTCTATTCCATGCGTAAGTAATAAGTCATTGGTATGAATAGTCTTATTGAATATAGCAAATACCAATCGAACCGGCCCATCCGTAATACAGATAGCATCAATTGGGCATCGTGAGTCCTCTGCAACAGCCACGAGTTTTAGATGCGCATCGATATCTTTGAGCCATATACTTTCATCCATTTTCAAAGTAAATGTTTCATTGATATTGGCTTGTAGTTTGGGTTCTTCATTGATCTGAGTTAACGCAAATTGCCCATTTGATTGCAAGCTCATCTCAACATCATACACCTGCGCTACATCATCAATGACCGCAGAGGGAATCTTCAATAGTTTATTTTCTGTCGCGTACTGAACTTGATCATTTGCTTGAACCGTCAATGTTAATGCCATTATTAAACTAGTCAAAAAAAATGCAGCTAATTGTGTAGATGATGCTTTGCTCATAACTGTCCCCAGTATAAAAAGATCTTAATCAATTTTTCGTAAGCTCAATAAACTCAATAAACTCAATAAACTCAATAAACTCAATAAACTCAATAAACTCAAAAGAAATGTAACGCAATAAAACATATGAGTCAGTGAAAAAAATCACAATACATTTGCAATATTATGATGCAACTAAGTATCTGATTGCGGCTTCCACGACTGGCCAGCACTTGAATCAGCACTGAGCCGCTTCGTCAGTTGCTTACCTTTACCCCAAGCGATTTCCAGTAATCGAATGTACAATCGCCTTTTCCTGAACTTGTTGTATCAACAATGACTTTTGAATTGAATTGAATTCACTTCACCCACATCTATACCCTTGGCAAACTAATCACTTGCATCATCCCGTTTTTCTGGCATCGATCAGCAATACTTGAAATGAGCGCTGACGGCTAAAGTTTTTAATTTGCTTGTGAATCGTTAATTCATGCGTCAATACTTTCCGCTGAAATTAATCAACAAATACAATCCACCACGATAACTAATTTTGTAAGATTTCTTCGACTTTAGCTTGATATCCGGCGGCATCGGTAAACATTTCAAAAAATCAACAAGCTAACAATATATAGAAATATCCGAATATATTGTGTTTATATAGACTTGTTAAGTGAAAAGTTTTCTGAAAACTACACTTGGTGCCGAGAGGGGGAATCGAACCCCCATGATGTCACCATCGCGGGATTTTGAGTCCCGTGCGTCTACCAATTCCGCCATCTCGGCTTACGTGACTTTTCTGTGAAAAAAAGCAGAAGGTGCAATTATCACTGAAAACCCACATCGCAGCAAGCCACATGGGCGAAAACATCCTGCATCGGTATAATTGCGGGAATGAAAACTCAAGATTTTGATTATCAGCTACCCTCTGAACTTATCGCGCAATTTCCCGCTGAAGAACGCACCAGCAGCCGTTTACTCTATCTCGATAGCATTAATGATCAATGGCAAGATGGGCTATTTCTAGATTTACCCAAATTTCTCGATGCCGGGGATGTGATAGTGTTTAACGATACGCAAGTGATCAAAGCACGCTTGTTTGGTCACAAAAATAGCAGCGGCAAAGTAGAAGTCAGGATAGAGCGAGTATTGGATGATTCCCATGTCTTGGCGGCTATCCGCGCAAGCCATGCACCAAAACCTAATTCACATCTGCTTCTGGCCGATGCGATAAACGTAACCGTCGTTGCACGCGAACAGGAATTTTATGTGTTGCGTTTTGAGCATGAAAAAACAGTGGCAGAATTGTTGGATCAGTATGGCCATTTACCGCTGCCTCCCTATATCACCCGATCTGCTATCGCCACAGACGAAATGCGCTATCAGACGATTTATGCCAGGAATTGCGGTGCCGTTGCAGCACCGACGGCTGGTTTGCACTTTGATGCCGCAATGATGGCTCAACTGCATACGATGGGCGTCATTATTGCTTACGTCACGCTACATGTCGGTGCGGGGACATTTCAGCCAGTTAGGGTTGAAAATATCGCCGATCACACCATGCACAATGAACGCTACCATATACCTCAAGCCACTATTGACGCAATCCAGCAAGCCAAAATGACAGGAAAGCGCATTCTTGCAGTTGGCACAACCTCGTTGCGGGCACTTGAGGCTTGTGCATCGCTTCATCAAGGCCATTTAATTGCAGGCTACGGAAGCACAGAGATTTTTATTACGCCGGGGTACCGTTTTCAAGTGATTGACCGGTTATTGACGAACTTCCATTTACCGCGTTCGACATTACTGATGTTGGTTTCAGCTTTCGCGGGTGTGGAAACTATAAGGCGGGCTTATCAACACGCCATTCATGAACGTTATCGTTTTTTTAGCTATGGGGATGCCATGCTGATTGAGAAAAAAATATGAAATTCCAATTGCATTGTACGGATCACGCCGCCCGTCGAGGTACCCTGACACTCGCGCACGGTACAATCGAAACACCCGTTTTTATGCCGGTGGGAACTTATGGCGTCGTGAAAAGCATGTCCCCTGCCGCACTGCAGGCCATTTATGCACAAATCATCTTAGGAAATACTTTTCACTTGTGGCTACGCCCGGGCCTGGAAGTCATCGAAGCGCATGGCGGATTACACGGTTTCATGGGGTGGCATGGCCCGATATTGACCGACTCCGGCGGATTTCAAGTTTATAGTTTGGGACAATTGCGTAAAATCACTGAGCAAGGCGTGCATTTCAAATCACCGGTCAACGGTGACAATTGCTTTCTTTCTCCTGAAGAATCAATGCGTGTTCAGCGCACACTCAATTCCGATATCGTGATGATATTTGACGAGTGCACGCCTTATCCGGCCGATGAATACACCGCCCGGTTATCGATGGAACTCAGTCTACGCTGGGCCGAGCGTTCCAAACAGGCACATGACGGTAATCCCAATGCATTGTTTGGTATCGTCCAAGGCGGCATGTATGAACATCTGCGTGATCAATCTTTTACTCATTTACAGCAGATCGGATTCGATGGTTATGCTATCGGCGGCTTATCGGTTGGAGAACCCAAATCGGATATGCAACGAATCCTAAGTCATACCGCACCGCTGCTACCAACTGACAGACCACGCTATTTAATGGGGGTCGGCACACCGGCTGACATTGTTAATGCCGTGGCGCACGGCATCGATATGTTTGATTGCGTATTGCCAACACGCAATGCCCGCAATGGCTGGTTGTATACGCGCCACGGTATCCTCAAGTTGAGAAACAGCCGCTATCGTCTGGATACAACCCCACCTGATGAGCAATGCGGCTGCTACACCTGCCAGCATTTCAGCCGCGCTTATCTGCACCATTTACAGCGCATTAATGAAATGCTCGGCGCACACTTGAACACTATTCATAATTTGTTCTATTACCAGCAATTAATGAAAGAAATTCGTAGCGCCATCGAAAACAAACAATTCGAAGAATATGCACAAGAATTTCAAGCATGACCGGTCATCATGCTAATATGTGTTTTTTATAACAGTTTTAGGAGAATTTAATGCTGATTAGTGATGCATTTGCTCAAGCTGCCGCGCCGGCGCAGACTGAAGCGGGTTTATTAAGCTTATTACCGATGATCGGTATACTCATTTTATTTTATTTTCTGCTCATACGCCCACAATCCAAGCGCGCAAAAGAGCACAAACAGATGACGGAAGCTTTGCAAAGAGGCGATGAAGTGATCACCAATGGCGGAATCTTAGGCACTATCATGAATGTAAGCGAAAGTTATGTCATTATCGAAATCTCACCAGAGGTAGAAGTTACAGTACTTAAATCATCCGTACAAACACTGTTGCCTAAAGGAACACTTCGAAGCATTGAACCCAAAGGTGGAAAAACACAAAAAACAAAAATAGCAAAAACATCACCTACCGAAAGCAACCAACCCGAAAATATCAACAAAGCTTCAGAAAATAAAGAAACTGAAACGGATAATGATATTGATAAGAAATAGTTGTTAATAATTATTCCAACAATTGCTTTTTAGCATCAATCTTTGCTATCAATTATTACTCCATTCAAATAATTAACGAATACCCATGAACCGCTACGCTCTTTGGCAATACCTGATTATTGTGATTTCACTTATTCTTGGATTGCTCTACACTTTACCCAATTTTTATGGCGAATCACCCGCAGTACAAATTTCGCCGCTGCGCAGTTCTGTCAGTGCTGATAGCGCCTTGTTGCAACGAGTTGAAGACACACTAAAGAAAGATGGTCTTATCACTGATGGTCTTCTTCTTGAGGGTAACAGTATCAAGGCACGCTTTATGGATACTGACACACAAATCAAAGCTAAGGATCTGTTGGAATCTACACTTGGCAATGATTACATTATTGCATTGAACCTACTACCTAATTCTCCTCGGTGGTTAACCAGCCTTGGCGCATTACCCATGTATCTGGGTCTTGATTTACGTGGCGGTGTGCATTTTATGCTTGAAGTCGATATGAATGGCGCACTTGAGAAATCACTTGATCGATATAGCTCTGATATTCGTAGCACTTTACGCGAACATAAAATTTCATATGCAGGACTTGAAAAAACAGGAAAAAAACTGATCCTGAAATTTCGCGATAGTGAATCCCGCACAAAAGCCCAAGCTGAATTAAAAACGAACTATCCGGATCTTGGTTTCAGTGAGGAGCAAGTTGATAGCCGATACCACCTAATCGCCATGATTAAACCCGAAGCGCAGGTTCGCATGCAAGACTCTGCAGTCATGCAAAATATCACCACACTGCGTAATCGCGTCAATGAATTAGGTGTTGCTGAACCTATCATTCAGAAAGCCGGTGCGGATCGTGTCATTGTGCAATTGCCTGGCGTACAGGATACTGCCAAGGCAAAGGATATTCTAGGACGAACTGCTACGTTAGAAATACGCATGGTCGATGATGAACGGGATATCGATTCAGCCTTGCGTGGCCAAGTTCCTTTTGGTATGGAATTATACGAAGAACGTGGCGGTAGCCCGCTATTAGTAAAAAAACAAGTCTTATTAACAGGCGAGCATATCACCGATGCCCAACCGGGTTTTGATAAGGACAATCAGCCCGCTGTGCATATCAATTTGGATAGCAGCGGATCGCGTATTTTTAAACAACTGACACGTGATAATGTCGGTAGAAGAATGGCAATTCTTTTGATCGAGAAAAATCAAGCAGAAGTGGTCACTGCACCGGTAATCCGTGAAGAAATAGGTGGTGGACGCGTTCAGATCAGTGGACGCATGACAAGCATGGAGGCTCGTGATGTTGCATTGTTACTTCGTGCCGGCGCACTCGCAGCACCCATGGATATTATTGAAGAACGCACGGTCGGTCCAAGCCTGGGAGCAGAAAATATTGAACGAGGATTTAATTCCACGTTATATGGATTTTTAGCGGTAGCTATATTTGTAATGATTTATTACACGGCATTTGGCGTTATCTCAGTGATTGCGCTGACCATGAATTTATTGTTGCTCGTCGGCTTACTATCGATCCTGCAGGCCACATTGACACTCCCGGGTATGGCTGCACTGGCGTTAACCGTGGGTATGGCAATTGATGCCAATGTACTGATTAATGAACGTATTCGTGACGAATTACGTGCCGGTGCCCCACCACAACTTGCAATCCACGCGGGATATGAACGCGCATTTGGCACCATTCTGGATTCGAATATTACTACCTTGATCGCAGGTATTGCACTTTTTGCTTTTGGTTCAGGTCCCGTCAAAGGATTTGCTGTTGTACTCTGTTTAGGAATATTAACCTCTGTATTTACGGCAACCTTTGTTTCACGAGGTATGGTCAATCTTATATATGGCAGTCGCCGTAGATTAAACTCTGTGCCTATCGGAAAAATATGGATATCCGAGTCAAGCGCTACGATTAATAAAATCACATCTTATGATAGGGATAACACTGAAGAAGTAGCCATTGCAACAAGAAAAATCGACGAAGTGGTAGCAGAAAACAATGCCTCTCCAATCAGCAATCAAGATCACAATATTGTTGAAATTGACGATCAGACATTTAGCAATACCACGACCAAACAACCTGGGGAAAAAATTGCTCGCCAAACAAAGGGCAAACGCAAATCTTCAGCTAGCAAACAACCTAAGTAATAATAACCAGTTAGTAAGGAAATAGAATTATGGAATTTTTTAGATTTAAACATGACATTCCCTTTATGAGCTGGAGACGAACAGGGGCTGTCATTTCAATCGTCACATTTATTCTTTCTGTTTATTTCATTGCCACAAAAGGATTGAATCTCGGTGTCGATTTCACTGGAGGAACGGTTCTGGAAGTGAGTTATAGCCAGACGGCTGATCTTGGAAAAATACGAAATGTACTTGCTGATCTCGAAATGTCCGATGCCAGCGTGCAAAACTTCGGTACCTCTCGTGATGTTATGATACGTCTACCCATGAAACAAGAAACTTCTAGCGCTCAGTTATCTGAGATCGTGATGAATGCCTTAAGACAAGCTGATTCTTCAGTAGAAATGAAGCGCGTGGAATTCGTTGGCCCACAGGTTGGTAAAGAATTACTGGAAAACGGCGCGCTAGCACTTCTATTTGTCTCATTAGGTATCGTAGCGTACTTAGCTATGCGATTTGAATGGAAATTCGGCATTGCAGGTATCATCGCCAACCTACATGATGTCATTATCATCGTTGGTTTCTTCGCATTCTTTCAGTGGGAATTCTCCCTAACGGTATTAGCTGCCGTGTTAGCAATATTAGGTTATTCGGTTAATGAATCCGTTGTTATCTTTGATCGCATCCGGGAAAATTTCCGCAAGCTCCGCAAAGCCTCGGTTACTCAAGTAATTGATAATGCGATTACACAAACAATGTCTCGTACAATCATCACACATGGCAGCACACAAATGGTTGTTATTGCAATGCTACTTTTCGGTGGTGAAACACTGTATTATTTTTCACTGGCACTAACTATTGGAATTCTGTTTGGTATCTATTCGTCGATTATGGTAGGTAGTTCAATCATTATCTTGCTGGGAGTTAAACGAGAAGACCTCATGAGGGTAGAAAAGAAACCTTTGGAAAATGATGGAGCTGTTGTTTAGAAGCTATAGCATATAGCGCAAATATAAGACCTATGAATTAAAATAGCACAGCAAAATAATTTGCTGTGCCTAAAATATATCTGTCTAAGCTATATTTGGATTATTCTTATTTCTGCGCATAAAGAAGAAAGCACCAAGAGCAATTATCAATACTATTGGAGCTATGATTGC
>WBZQ01001745.1_pt1 | contig 14647 bp, 13 predicted proteins | sample 5204251 | NCBI WGS metagenome assembly WBZQ01 (sample SAMN12412402, study PRJNA552823) | activated sludge metagenome | isolation source: activated sludge from nitrification reactor of wastewater treatment plant... | place: USA: Virginia | collected 2017-09 | reverse complement strand
CGCAGGCTCCTCAGCATCGTCGGATGGTCTCCGCCCGGCAAATCTGTGCGCCCAATCGATCCCTCAAAGAGCAAGTCTCCGGCAAACATCACCTGACTGATCTCCGCGACATCGGGGTAGTCGGCTCGGAACGTGACCGATCCAGGAGTGTGACCTGGCGTGTGGTCGACGAAGAACTGCATGCCTGCGATCTCAATGGTCTGGCCATCTGAGACTTCGCGTACGTCGTCAGGCTCGGCCCAGGTGTAGTTGCCACCGAGCAGCATCTGGCTGGTCTCGCGAGACATGCCGGCCATCGGATTTGCGAGCAGGTGTCGATCGTTGGGGTGAATCCATGCAGTCGCGTCGTAGGTGCCAGCAACTGGCGCGACACACCACATGTGATCAATGTGGCCGTGGGTCACGAGCACCGCGACGGGCTTGAGTTTGTGTTCACGCACCACATCGGCGACACCAGAGGCAGCATCTTTGCCAGGGTCGACGACGACGCACTCGGAGCCGGTTCCGGTTGCGACGACATAACAATTGGTGCCCCAGGGACCGGCGGGGAATCCTGCGATGAGCACGCGCATCACCCTAACGCGCCGACACAGCTAGGCTGTCGCCCGGTCAAAGAGACCAATCGCGCTAGACCAAGGGTGGAACCATGACCGCTCCCGAGCAACCCGAACTCACCGCACCGGTGGACGCCGAAGCAACTGAGGTCTCCGAGGCCCAGACGCCTCCTGAGGCAACGCCTTCGCTGACGCCACAGTCCGACGCGCCCTGGGGGCGTGTCGACGCTGACGGCGTCGTGTTTGTGCGCACCAGCGATGGTGAACGTGCCGTTGGCTCCTACCCCGAAGGCAGCGCCGAAGAAGCTATGGCGTTCTTCACTCGCCGCTTTGACGCGCTTGATTTTGAAGCCGGCCTTCTGGAGCAGCGTGTGAAGGGCGGCGCACTCTCCCCTGAAGAAGCGCGCTCCTCCATTGACAAGGTGCGGACCCAAATTGTGGGAGCCAATGCCGTTGGAGATCTCGACGGCCTCGTGGCTCGCCTCGATGCGCTGGCCCCTGTGCTCGCCGAGCAGTCTGCAGCCAGGCGCGAAGAGCGCGCTCGGCGTGCAGAAGAGTCGCGTAGCCGCAAGGAAGGCATCGTGGCGGAGGCCGAAAAGCTCGCCGCGGGCACCGACTGGCGCTCTGGCGCCGATCGGCTGCGGGCCCTTCTCGAAGAGTGGAAGGCGCTCCCCCGCATTGACCGAGCCAGCGACGACTCGTTGTGGAAGCGCTTCTCCGCAGCGCGTACGACGTACACCCGAGCCCGCAAAGCCCACTTTGCCGTCGTTGGCGAGGCCAGAAGCAGCGCCAAGGACGCCAAGCGCAGCTTGGTTGCCGAAGCTGAAGCGTTGGCCAGTTCGACCGACTGGGGCCTGACCGCTGGTAAATACCGCGATCTCATGCGGCAGTGGAAGGCAGCTGGCTCGGCTCACAAGTCTGACGATGATGCGTTGTGGAAGAAGTTCCGGGCCGCTCAAGATGCCTTCTTTGGCGCGCGTGATGCAGCGATGGCGCAAACCGATGCCGAGTTCTCTGCCAATGCCGACCTCAAGGAAGCCATCTTGGCCGAGGCTGAGCAACTGCTCCCGGTCACCAACCTCGACGACGCCAAGCGACGCCTGCGTGAGTTTGCCGAGCGCTGGGAAGCCGCTGGCAAGGTACCCCGGGCTCGCATCAAGGAACTCGAAGGTCGCATGCGCAAGATCGAGCAGGCTGTGCGCAATGCTGAAGACGCCCAATGGCGGCGCAGCGACCCGGAGAAGTCGGCTCGCGCAGGCGGCCTCGTGGCCCAACTCGAGGACGCGGTGGCCAAGTTGAGCGCTGACATCGCCAAGGCTGACAAGGCAGGCGACGCCAAGCGGGTAGCCAAGTTGACCTCGGAGCTTGAGGGTCGCCAAGCGCTGCTCGACATGGCACGCAAGGCGGCAGCTGACTTCAGCTAAGGGTCTATTGAGTCACCCTGTAGGCATCGAACACGCCGTTGACGCCACGCACGGCCTGCAAGATGTCACCCAAATGAGTGGGATCCCCCATCTCAAACGCAAAGCGGGTTTTGGCGACTCGGTCACGTGAGGTGTTCAACGTCGCCGACAAGATATTCACGTGCCGGTCAGAGAGCACCATCGTGATGTCAGAAAGCAACCTGGCGCGGTCGAGCGCTTCGACTTGAATCTGCACCAAGAAGGTCGACTGGGAAGCCGTGTCCCAGCTGACTTCCACTAGCCGTGAGGGCTGATTGGCTAGGTCGGTTGCATTGGTGCAGTCATCGCGGTGCACCGAGACTCCTGAACCACGAGTGATGAAGCCGATGATCTGGTCGCCAGGGACCGGTGTGCAACATCGCGCCAACTTCACCAGCAGGTCAGAGACGCCCTTGACGATGACGCCGGTCTCTTCCGCGGCCTTCGAGCGCCTGCGACGACTTGACGTGATCCGGGTCGCCTCTGAGAGGTCTTCTTCGATGTTGGCCGGACCACCGTAAAGCTCGACCACCTTGCGCACGACGGTAGGCGCACCGAGCGAGTTCTCCCCCACTGCGGCGTAAAGCGACTCAACATCGGTGAGTCCCAACGACTGGGCAACCCCGGTGAGTGAGTCGTGGCTGAGCACCCGCTTGAGCGGAACATTCTCCTTGCGCAACATCTTCGCGATGTGGTCGCGACCCTTCTCGATCGCCTCATCACGACGCTCTTTGGTGAAGTGGTGACGGATCTTTGAGCGGGCACGCTGAGACTTAACAAAGCGCAGCCAATCGCGGCTCGGTCCGGCATTGGGTTGCTTGGACGTGAAAACTTCCACCACGTCGCCGTTTTCGAGTTCAGACTCGAGACTGACCAGTTTGCCGTTGACCTTGGCGCCGATGGTGCGGTGGCCAACCTCGGTGTGCACCGCATAGGCAAAGTCGACTGGGCTCGCTTTGGCGGGCAACTGTTTGATCTCACCGCGTGGGGTGAAGACGTAAACCTGACCGCTGTTGATGTCATCGCGCAACGAGTCGAGGAACTCACCGGAATCACCGAGTTCGCTTTGGAACTCCACGAGGTTCTGGACCCATGGAAGGTCCGACTGAGAGAGCGTGGAGGTGGTGTCGACGCCTGCTCGAACGTTCTCTTTGTACTTCCAGTGCGCGGCCACGCCGTACTCCGCCTTGCGGTGCATGTCCCATGACCGGATTTGCATCTCGATGGGTTTGCCTTGCGGGCCGATCACTGTGGTGTGCAGCGATTGGTAAAGGTTCAGTTTGGGGACGGCGATGTAGTCCTTGACCCGTGCCGGCACCGGCTTGTAGCGATCGTGGAGCACTCCGAGCACTGAGTAGCAGGTGCGCTGATCCTCCACCAAGATGCGAATGCCGATGAGGTCGTAGATGTCGGTGAACTCGCGTTCGCCATGCACCATCTTTTGGTAAATCGAGTAGTAGTGCTTGGGGCGACCAGTCACGGTCCCCCGGATGCGCTCTTCTTTGAGGTCAGCGTTCAGTTGCCCAATGACCTGACTGAGCACCTGGTCGCGAGCCGGCGCCCGGTCGGCCACCATGCGCACGATCTCGTCATAGATCTTGGGATGCAGAGTGGAGAACGCGAGGTCCTCGAGTTCCCACTTGATGGTGTTCATGCCCAGGCGATGCGCCAGCGGGGCGAAGATGTCGAGGGTCTCCCGAGCGATCCGCTCTTGAGACTCGGCCTTGAGGTGACGCAGCGTGCGCATGTTGTGCAGGCGATCGGCCAACTTGATGACCAAGACCCGGATGTCTTGGCTCATCGCCACGATCATCTTGCGCAAGGTCTCGGATGCGGCGTGCTCGCCGTACCTCGCCTTGTCGAGTTTGGTGACACCGTTGACGAGCGTGGCCACCTCATCGCCGAAGTCGCCACGCAACTGCGCCAGGGTGTACGGCGTGTCCTCGACCGTGTCATGCAAAAGCGCTGCGACGAGGGTCTGCTCGGTCATGCCGAGCTCGGCCAAGATGGTGGTCACTGCGAGCGGGTGAGTGATGTACTCCTCGCCGCTCTTGCGGTATTGCCCGGTGTGATAGCGCTCAGCAGTGAGGAACGCCCGCTCGATGAGCGCGATGTCGGCCTTGGGGTGGTTGGCGCGAACTGCGCGAAACAAAGGCTCCAGCACCGGATTGCCCGCCGAAGAGCGGGTGCCGATGCGGGCTAGCCGCTGGCGCACCGAGAAGCCAGGAGGCGCCTGTGCGCCCAGTTCCGGCTTCCGTTCAGCCACCCGGCCTCCTCATGTGGGGAGCGCCTAGTCTAAAGGGTCACGCGTGGGGCTTAGACCACGCGAAGCGCAGTGACCGGCACATCGCCGATGGTCTCGCGGCCAGGTAGGAACGAGAGTTCCATCAGCACGGCCAAACCATGCACAAGCCCACCCGCTTGAGTGACTAGCTGTGCCGTTGCCTTAGCCGTGCCACCGGTCGCCAACACGTCATCCACGATGAGCACGCGCTCGCCTGGCTTGAGGGCGTCGGTATGCATCTGCAGGGTCTCAGAGGCGTATTCGAGCTCATAGGAGACCGATGAGGTCTCCCAGGGCAACTTGCCCGGCTTACGCACTGGCACAAAGCCAACGCCCAAAGAAAGTGCCACCGGCGCGGCAAAGATGAACCCACGAGCCTCCATGCCGACCACTTTGTCGACACAGACGTTGCCGTGCTCGTCGCGACCTGCCTGCGCCATTGCGGCCACGACCTCAGCAAACGCAATGCTGTCTGCGAGCAAAGGCGTGATGTCTTTGAAGATCACCCCAGGCTTGGGGAAATCTGCAACATCACGCATCAATGCATCAACGCGCGCGCCGAGGTCGTTGCTCACCGCTTGCCGCGCTTGCTGCGTGGTTGGCGGGTCGGCTGGGCGCGGCCAGCAGACTTGCTTTCGGCTACCGGGCCTTTGCTCTCTGGGACCACTCGCCCGGTGCCCACACCTTCGGCTTTACGCGGTTTGGGGGCAACCGGTTCGTCAGAGTCGACCAGTGTTGCTGCCCGAGCAGGGGTGGTTTCGCCCAACTCCTCGCCCAACGGCATGTCATCGGTGAACACCGGCACCTCGTGGTAGCGATCAGCCGCACGACGAGCACGCGCCTTTTCGCGACGATCTGCAGCGCTGACCTCTTGGTCTTTGGCCTTGAGTTGGACCAGCAATGGAGTGGCGATGAAGATCGAAGAGTAGGCACCAGCCGCCATGCCGACGAACAGCGCCAGGGCAAGGTCCTTCAGTGCCCCTGACCCGAGGGTGGCAATGCCCACCCACAAGATGGCTGCGACTGGAAGCAGCGCCACCAACGAGGTGTTGATCGATCGCACCAGGGTCTGGTTGACCGCGAGGTTGGCGGCCTTGGCATACGTCGTACGCGAGGTGCGAAGGTTCTTGGTGTTCTCACGGATCTTGTCGAAGACCACGACCGTGTCATAGAGCGAGAAGCCCAAAATGGTGAGCAAACCGGTGACTGTGGCCGGGGTGACCTCAAAGCCTGAAAGCGCATAAACACCCACAGTGATCAGCACGTCGTGGGCCAAGGCGACCAAAGCGGCCACTGACATCTTCCACTCTCGGAAGTAGGCCCAGATGAAGAGCACCACGAGGACCAAGAACACCAAAAGGCCAGTCAATGCGCGCGAGGCAACCTGCTCACCCCAGCTAGGGCCGACCTCGTTGACCGAGATGTTGGCGGCCTTGACACCTGTGGCGCTCTCAATGGACTTCAACACCTGGTCGGTCTGGTCGTTGTCCATCGCTTCGGTGGTCGCACGCACCGCTTGATCGCCTTGCACGTTGACCAACGGGTTGCTGGCTTCCTTGATGCCTGTCTTAACGATGGCTGTGCGGACCTTGTCGACCGAGGCCTGATTAGCCTGACCTGCGCCCACGGGCACCGAGATTTCCACGCCGCCCTTGAACTCGACGCCAAGGTTGAGCCCTCGCACAGTGAGACCCAAGATTGCCAGGGCGATCACCACACCGGAGATGGAGTACCACAGCCACTTGCGGCCCACGAAGTCGACTGAAACGTCGCCTTCGTAAAGCGCGTTACCGAGTCTGGAGAACTTACCCATTAGGACTTACCTCCAAGCAGTGCGCCGCGACCTTGGTAGGGGGCGTCAATTCCTAAGGTCTCTTCTGAGAGACCAGACATCTTGTGCTGCCCGTTGAAGAAGGTACGGCGCGCCAAGATCGTCATGATCGGCTTAGTGAAGAAGAAGAACACCACCAAGTCGATGACCGTGCTCAGACCGAGCGCGAACGCAAAGCCCTTCACCACACCAATGGCAAACACGTAGAGCACGATGGCGGCCAGCAAGGAGACTGCGTCGGCTGCCAGGCATGTGTTTCGAGCCCGGACCCACCCGGTTTCGACCGCGACACGCATCGACTTGCCGTCACGCATCTCATCTCGGATGCGCTCGAAGTAGACGATGAACGAGTCAGCCGTGATGCCCACGGCAACGATCAGACCAGCGATGCCAGGCAGCGTCAGTGTGAAGCCTGCTGCACGACTGAGGACCAACACGGCGGCATAGGTCAAGACTCCAGCAACGATCAGCGAACCGATCACCACCAGGCCCAAGCCGCGGTAGTAGGTGAGGCAGTAACCCATCACCAGCAGCAGGCCCAGAAGACCGGCCCAGATGCCAGCTTGGAGTTGATTGCCGGCCAGTTGGGGGCCGACGTTCTCGACGCTGGCGTTGAACCGCAAGGGCAGGGCGCCGTACTTCAACGAGGTGGCCAGTGACGATGCGCTTTGCTGGGTGAAGTTGCCGGTGATTTGCGGGCGACCATCAAGGATCGGCTGAATCACTCGAGGGCTGGAGAGCACGCTGCCATCAAGCACGATGGCAAAGAGTTTGCCGGTGCCTGCCAACTTGGTGGTCACCTTGCCGAAGGTGTCGGTCGCGTCGGACTTGAAGGTCAGGTTCACTGCCCAGGCAATGCCATTGCTCGGAGTGCCGAAGCTCGCGGTCTTGAGTTGGTTGCCCTCGATCACGGCCTTCGACAGCAACTGCTTGTTGCCATCAGAGTCACACGTGATCAGTGGCTTAGCCGGGTCATCGGCCTCAGCCGACGGCGGGGTGTCGGTGCAGGTGAACTCCGTGAACTTCTTGATCCACTCAGACCCAGGGTTGTCTTGCCATGCCAGCGGATCGTTAACCGATGCCCCCTTGGTGGGAGTTGGGCTAGCGGATTTGCTGGGGCTCACAGACTTGCTGGGGCTCACAGACTTGCTGGGGCTGGGCTTCGGGGTGCTTGCCGAAGGGGTAGCGGATGGTTTCACACTCGCAGAAGCGCTCTTGCTCGGCGAAGCGCTTCCCTTGGCTGAAGGAGACGTTGATGGGGAAGGACTAGGCGTTGCAGATGTCGCGTCGGAGGCTTTGGTGCCGGGGGCAACACATGGTTGGCCGCCACATTGAGCCACTAGTCGAAATCGCAACTGCGCAGTGCGCTTGACCGCGTTGACCAAGGCTCGGGCGTTGGCACCTGGCACCTCAACAACAATGTTTCGGTTTCCTTGGGTGTTCACCGCTGCCTCGGCAACACCGGTGCCATTGACGCGAGAATCGATAATGCTGGCTGCCTCATTGAGTTGCGCCAGCGTCGGATTTTTTTGTTCCGCGACCATGGTGATGCGGGTGCCACCGCGAAGGTCGAGGCCGAGACCTGGAGCCCAGGTCTTGCCAAAGGCAGCCAAGACACACAGCAGGATCAACCCGACCGTGAAGAGAGCCAGGGTGCGGTTAGCGTGGGCGCGCTGTTGCCGATTTGTGCGAGCCATGCTCAGTCCTCCGTCGTGGGGGTGCTGGGCTCAGGCGCCTGGCGAAGAACCGCCTGACGAGCCACTTCAATCACGGTGCCTGGCGAGATTTCTAGATCGACGGAATCCTCGCGAACTGCCTTGATCGTGCCGAAGATGCCAGAAGACAAGATCACCCGATTGCCGGGTTCAATCGACTTCTGCACCGCAGCGAGGGCGGCCTGTTGCTTCTTCGCGGGGCGAATCAGCAGCAGCCAAAACAAGGCAACAGTGGCCAGCAAAAGCAGCCAATTTGCATATGGAGGCACGGGAGGTTCAACACCTTCACACATCGGGAATGTCAGCGGCCGGTGGCCGACAGCGAAGCCTACCCGTTCTCGCGGCAGGTTCGGTCTCCAGTAGGTAACTACTCGATCAAACCATCAAAAAGATCTGGCTCGACTCCCCCGAACGGCGAATTGGCCGGGGCGGCAAGGCCCAGGTGGGCCCATGCCGAAGGCGTCGCGATGCGACCTCGCGGAGTGCGAGCCAAGAAACCAAGTCGGACTAGGAAGGGCTCGGCTACCTCCTCTACGGTTTCGCGCTCCTCCCCCACGGCCACTGCCAAGGTGCTCAGGCCAACAGGACCACCGCCAAACCGGCGGCACAGTACGTCGAGCACAGCGCGGTCAAGTCGATCAAGGCCGAGTTGATCCACCTCATAGAGGTCAAGCGCTTTGTGAGCGATGTCTTGGCTCACCACTCCATCGGCTCGCACTTGGGCGTAGTCGCGAACTCGACGCAGTAATCGGTTGGCGATGCGCGGAGTGCCTCGTGAGCGTGATGCAATTTCAGCACTGCCGAGCGAGTCGATCTGGACTTCCAACATCCGCGCTGACCGACGAACGATCTGGTCGAGTTCGGCGGGGTCATAGAACTCCAGATGTGCCGTGAACCCGAACCGGTCTCTCAAGGGACCCGGCAGGAGCCCTGCGCGAGTGGTGGCCCCCACCAATGTGAAGGGTGGAATTTCCAGCGGGATCGCAGTGGCCCCAGGCCCTTTGCCGATCACGACATCGACGCGGAAGTCCTCCATCGCCATGTAGAGCATTTCTTCGGCTGAGCGATTCATCCGGTGGATCTCATCGACGAACATCACGTCGCCCTCGTTGAGACCCGAAAGAATCGCGGCCAGGTCGCCGGCGTGCGTGATCGCCGGCCCACTGGTCAGACGCAGTGGGGCACTCATCTCGGCGGCGATGATCATCGCCAGCGTCGTCTTGCCAAGCCCTGGAGGACCAGAGAGCAGGACGTGGTCGGGGGTGCGTCCCCGAGAGCGCGCGGCCTGAAGAACGAGTGAGAGTTGTTCGCGAACGCGTTCTTGGCCGACCACTTCATCAAGGGTCTTGGGTCGCAATGCCGCCTCGACCGCACGCTCGTCCCCCGAGGCCTCCGCATCGACCACGCGGGAGTGAAGGAACTCTTCTTCGGCGGCTGAGAGTTCGGCTTCGCTGCTCATGAGGCGCTCAACGTGCGTAGTGCCAAACGAAGCAGTTTGCCGACATCAGGGGTGCTCATCGTCGCGGCTTCGTCAGCCACCGCCGAGACGGCACGGTCGGCCTCTTTGGCAGACCAACCTAGGCCTACCAACCCGGCATGCACTTGGGTTTGCCATGCCAAGGCCGCAGTGCTGCGGCCAGGCAGCGCATGGCTCGCGCTGGTGGGAGCCCCAATGCGATCGCGCAGTTCCAAGATGATCCGTTGGGCACCCTTAAGTCCCACGCCCGGAACCCGGGTCAGCGCCTTGACATCGTCAGTGGTGATAGCTCGTCTGATCTCCTCGGGCGTGAGGACCGCGAGCATGGCCTGGGCCACCTTAGGGCCGACCCCACTCGCGGTTTGCAACAGCACGAAACTCTGCTTCTCGTCGTCGGTGGCAAAGCCAAACAAGGTCAAGGAGTCTTCACGCACCACCATGGAGGTGGGTACGACGGCGCTTGAGCCGACCCGCAACTGCGAGAGGGTCTGTGGAGTGCACTGCACATCGAGTCCGATGCCACCCACCTCGATCACTGCACTGCTCAGACCGATCTCGGCGACGACGCCGCGAACAAAGGCGATCACCTGACTCCCCCTTTCAGGCGCAGTTGCGCCGCCTCAATGCGAGCCTGGGCGCCACCGCGCCATACGTGACAAATGGCCAGAGCCAGCGCATCGGCCGCATCAGCGGGCTTCGGCGGTGCGTCCAAACACAACAACCTGGTGACCATGGCGCCCACTTGAGCCTTGTCAGCGCGGCCGTTGCCGGTGACGGCGGCCTTGACCTCACTGGGTGTGTGCATGGCGACCGGGATGCCTCGACGCGCTGCCGCGACCAAGGCGATGCCGCTTGCCTGCGCAGTGCCCATCACCGTGCGCACGTTGTGTTGGCTAAACACCCTCTCAACTGCGACGGCGTCGGGCTCATAGCGATCGAGCCAACTCTCCACAAACGCTTCAATGCCGACGAGTCGGTTAGCCAGCGGCAGATCGGGTGGGGTGCGCACGGTGTCGACCGCGATCATGCGCAGCGGGCGACCAATGCTGCCCTCGACCACACCCAACCCGCATCGGGTCAGGCCAGGGTCAATGCCAAGCACTCGCATGAGGACACCCAATCATTGTGCGAACATGTGTTCGCAACGTTAGCTGTGTCCGTGAGGTTGAGTCGGTCGCGACACGCCTCTAAGCGTCGAGTTGCTCCATGACCTCGTCGGAGACGTCGAAGTTGGCAAACACGTTCTGCACGTCGTCGAGATCTTCAAGAGCCTCGATCAATCGAAACACCTTGCGGGCGCCGTCAGCGTCGAGTTCGACTTGCATGCTGGGCACGAAACTTGCCTCGGCGGAGTCGTAGTCGAGCCCAGCCTCTTGCAGAGCGCTGCGCACGGCGATCAGATCGGTGGCCTCGCTGATGATTTCGAAGCTCTCACCCAGATCGTTCACTTCTTCTGCGCCTGCTTCCAACGTCGCCTCGAGGACGTCGTCTTCGGTCACAGTGCGTGCCTCTTGGGCGGTCGCCACGATCACAACGCCCTTGCGGTTGAACAGGTAGGAAACCGAACCCGGGTCGGCCAGCGAGCCGTTGTTGCGAGTCATCGCCGTGCGCACCTCCATGGCGGCACGGTTCTTGTTGTCGGTCAGACATTCGACCAACATGGCCACGCCATTGGGTCCATAGCCTTCGTACATGATGGTCAGGTAGTCGGCTCCCCCAGCCTCGGCACCGGACCCGCGCTTGACCGCACGGTCAATGTTGTCGTTGGGGACGCTGGATTTCTTCGCCTTTTGGATGGCGTCGTACAGCGTCGGGTTGCCACCAGGGTCACCCCCGCCCATGCGCGCGGCAACCTCGATGTTCTTGATGAGCTTGGCAAACATCTTGCCGCGCTTGGCATCGATGACAGCCTTCTTGTGCTTTGTGGTCGCCCATTTGGAATGGCCGGACATGGGTGTCTCCTAGACGTTCAGGGGTGAGGCAAGCTTAGCCAGCGGCTTTGACGAGATCGACGAAGAGTTGATGAAAACGCGGATCCCCGGTGACCTCCGGATGGAAACTTGTCGCCATCACAGCGCCCGCACGAACTGCCACTGGATGGTCATTCGCAGACGCGAGCACCTCAACATCGGGTCCGACTTCTTCCACCCATGGCGCTCGGATGAAGATCGCGTGGAAACTTTGATCGAACCCATCCACGTCAAGATCGGTCTCAAACGAGTCGACCTGGCGGCCGAACGCGTTGCGGCGCACCGTGACGTCAAGGCCCCCAAAAGTCTCTTGGTCAGCGGTGCCATCAAGCACCCGATCGGCCAACAAGATCATCCCTGCGCAGGTGCCATAGATCGGGAGACCACCCGCAATCGCGCTCTGCAGTGGCTCGAAGACGTCGAAGATTCGGGCCAGCTTGGCGATTGTGGTGGATTCACCGCCAGGCAGGATCAGTCCGTCGACCTGGGTCAGTTCCTCGGCTCGGCGTACGCCACGAGCGTGCACGCCAGCACTTTCGAGCATGTGCAGGTGTTCGCGCACGTCGCCTTGAAGGGCTAACACCCCAATTGTCAGTTTCCCCATAATGGGTGGGCGTTCCTTTGATCAGTGTCCCGAGGCGGGCTTTGCGGGTTGGTAAAGCCACTGATCGAAGAAGCTATGCAAATCCTGTCCCGACACTTGTTGAGCAAGGGCAACAAAGTCAGCCGTGCTCACAGTCTGGCCCTTGTGTGAGGAATACCAGCGTCGAAGCAGCGTGCGCATAGCCGGTTTGCCGATGCGGTGACGCAAAGCCACCAGGGTCATTGCGCCACGCTGATAGACCGCATCAGTGTCGAATAGGTCAGCGCCACTTGGCAGGGCTGCAGGCGCTTTGGCCCAGAACCCATCGCTGGCGTCCTTGGCGTAGAGCTGTGCGAAGCGTCTGTCGTCCCAACCTGGGTTCGTGCTGGTGCGCCACTGCCACTCTGAGTACGTCGCAAAGCCCTCGTTGAGCCAGATGTCGCCCCAATCGGCAGGTGTCACAGAGTCACCAAACCACTGGTGTGCGATCTCGTGGACGACCGTGGAGCGCGAATCGTGAGCAGAAACCACCGGCCGACTAGCAACTTCGAGCGCGTAGGGAACACCCACCACAGCGGTGATCCCACCTGAGGCGAAGGGATATGGGCCTACGCGGCCACTGAAGAAGGTGATCGCCGAACCTGCCCAACGCGGCAGCACTGCGTTGCTCCCGGAGTCGAGGTAGGAACGGGTGGGCACGCTCCCGGCCCACCCCTTGACTAGCTTCAGGGGCATCAACGTCACTGAGGTGAGGTAGGGCGCGATCGGAGTGGTTTGTTTCCACCGTGTGGTCGCTGTCGCACCGGCAACAGTGCGTCCAGCAAACGTGCCGCACGAAGCCACCGTGATCGAGGTAGGCGCGGACACTTCGAGGTCAAAGGTGGCCTTGTCATCAATGCGGTTGTTGACCGGGAACCAGGTCATTGCGCCGTGTGGCTCGTTGAGCGCGATGACCCCGTGTGCGACTTTTTGCCACCCATCGGAGCTGCCATCCAGATCAACCCAAGGCTCAGGGATGCCGTGATAGGCAACCTCAACCTGGCTTGTTGCCCCAGAGCCGATCACCGACGCAGGGGTAACGATGAGCTTGTGTCCGGACCTGGTGAAGGTCGCCGACACGCCGTCGACCAGGACCTGGTCCACGGTGAGACCAGACAGGTCGAGGCTGAAATTCGAAAGGTCTTGGCTCGCCGTCAGCCGCACCCTTGTCACGGCATCGATCGCGCCAGTGGTGGGGGCGTAGTCAATCTTCACCGAGTAGTTCAGGACTTGGTAGCCCCCATTGCCCATGTCGGGGAAAAGTGAGTCACCTGAGGTCTGTGCCCCAGGGTCGGAGGCAACGGCAGGAAGCGTGCCAACTAAGAGCGCAGCTGCAGTCAGGGCTGCCGCGATAGCACCCTTCACGCCGGTCACCATCCGCGTTCTGCCAGCCGGTGAGGCTGCGGGATTTCCTCCACATTGATGCCGACCATGGCCTCGCCCAGACCGCGCGAGACCTTGGCGACCACGTCTGGGTCGTCAAAGAAGGTGGTGGCCTTGACGATTGCCGCTGCACGCTCCTCGGGGTTGCCGGACTTGAAGATGCCCGACCCGACGAACACGCCCTCGGCGCCCAACTGCATCATCATTGCGGCATCAGCCGGAGTCGCGATGCCGCCTGCGGTGAAGAGCACCACGGGAAGTTTGCCCTCGCGAGCAACCTCGCAGACCAATTCGTAGGGGGCTTGAAGGTTCTTCGCAGCGACGTACAACTCATCGGCCTCAAGACCTTGAAGACGGCGAATTTCGCGTCGGATGGTGCGCATGTGAGTCACTGCGTTGGACACATCGCCGGTGCCAGCCTCGCCTTTAGAGCGAATCATCGCGGCACCCTCGGTGATGCGTCGCAGGGCCTCGCCCAGGTTGGTGGCGCCACAGACGAACGGCACAGTGAAAGCGAACTTGTCGATGTGGTTCTCGTAATCAGCCGGGGTCAAAACTTCGGACTCGTCGATGTAGTCAACACCGAGGCTCTGCAGGATTTGCGCCTCGGCGAAGTGACCGATGCGGGCCTTGGCCATGACTGGAATCGACACGGCTTCGATGATTGAGTCGATCATGTCGGGGTCGCTCATGCGGCTCACGCCGCCCTGGGCGCGAATGTCCGCAGGCACACGCTCGAGTGCCATGACTGCGACGGCACCGGAGTCTTCGGCGATCTTGGCCTGCTCGGCAGTGACCACATCCATGATCACACCGCCCTTGAGCATCTCGGCCATGCCCCGCTTCACGCGTGCAGTGCCAGTGGAAGAGCCGGTGGTGGAGTGATCAGTTGAGTTGCTCATGATGGGCGATCCTACGAGTCGAGCGGTCAACTTCTCAAAGCGGAGGGTCACTCACCCATGCGTTGGCCAATAGCGAGCAGGTATCGCTGAGCAACTGCGGCAAAGTCTTGGTGGCACCAACCACAGTGATGAAGTTGGCATCCCCCACCCAACGCGGCACGACATGCTGGTGCAAGTGGTCGGCAAGTGAGCCACCTGCCGCGCCACCAAGGTTCAGCCCGACGTTGAATGCCTGCGGCTGACTCACGGCCCTGATGGTGCGGATCGCCTGTTGGGTCAGCAGGGTGACTTCGTCGGATTCGGCCTTGGTGAGTTCCTCAAGTCCAGCGACGTGACGATAGGGCACCACCATGAGATGCCCGGGGTTATAGGGATGCAAATTGAGCACGGCGTAGCTCAGCTCACCACGATGCACCACAAGCGCGTCGTCTCGCTCGGGGATAGTGCAGAACGGCAACCGGTCTCGG
>WBZQ01001744.1_pt1 | contig 14649 bp, 12 predicted proteins | sample 5204251 | NCBI WGS metagenome assembly WBZQ01 (sample SAMN12412402, study PRJNA552823) | activated sludge metagenome | isolation source: activated sludge from nitrification reactor of wastewater treatment plant... | place: USA: Virginia | collected 2017-09 | reverse complement strand
ATTGGGGCATGGCAGGCCCATGAATGACAGGCGCGAGCCATCGGTGCCACCGCGGATGGAGCGTTTGAGCGGGTGTGCAAAACCGCTGCGACGGAGGGCTTCCATGGCATATTCGACCACCTGCGGGTGGCGGCGCAGCACCTTGCCCATGTTGCGGTATTGCTCGCTGATCTTTACTTCAGCGCGGCTGTTGGGGAACGATTTCAGGACACTGTCGACGATTTTTTGCAGCGTTTTGGCGTGGCGTTTCAGGCCGCTTTCGGTGAAGTCGCGGATGATGAGTTTGATGGTGGCTTTTTCCAGTCCGCCCTCGACATGCACGGGGTGGATGAAGCCCTGGCGGCCTTCGGTGTGTTCCGGGCTAAGTTTGTCGGGGAATTTGGCGACGATGCGGGCGGCGATCTTCACGGCGTTCTCCATTTTGCCCTTGGCGAGACCGGGGTGGGCCGCCACGCCGTGGATGGTCACGGTGGCGCCGTCGGCGCTGAAGGTTTCGTCCTCGATGCTGCCGGCGGTTTCACCGTCGATGGTGTAGCCGTATTTGGCGCCAAGTTTTTTCATGTTCACCTTGTCCACGCCGCGGCCGATCTCTTCGTCGGGGGTGAAGAGGATGCGGATCTTGCCGTGTTTGATGTTTTTGGTGTGCAGCAGGATGTGTGCGGCGGACATGATGGCGGCGACGCCGGCCTTGTTGTCGGCGCCGAGCAGGGTTTTGCCGCTGGCGGTGATGAGGTCGTTGCCGATCTGGTGCTTCAGGTCTTCGTGCTCGGCCATGCGGATGACCACCGAGGCGTCGTCGGGCAAGGCGAGATCCTGGCCGCGGTAGTTCGCATGGACGATGGGTTTCACGTCTTTGCCGGACGCGTCGGGGGAGGTGTCCATGTGCGAGCAGAAGCAGAGCACAGGTACTTTTTTGTCGGTATTGGCCGGGATGGTGGCATAGACGTAGCCGTGTTCGTCCAGTTCGGCGTCGGCGGCGCCCATGGCCCGGAGTTCTTCCACCAGCACGCGGCCGAGGTCTTTTTGTTTTTCGGTGCTCGGGGTGGTCGGGCTGTTGGGGTCGCTTTGGGTGTCGATGGTGACGTAGCGCAGGAAGCGCTCTTTGGCGGTATGTTGGTACATGAAATTTTTTGGGGTAAAACTACAACCTTGCCGCAAATGGTTGGCAAATGCCAACATTGTTAAAAAGAGTGTAAGCCACAGATTTGCACAGATTTGCACAGAAACCAGTCTCTGTGCAAATCTGTGTCAATCTGTGGCCTTATCCCTGCCAACGGCAGCAATCTACACCCGCAACACCCCCCGGAACCCCCGCGCCGCATAATACGACTCCGCCCCGTTGTGGTACACGAATATTGTACCGTAGCGGTAATCGCAAAAGAGTGCGCCGCCGAGTTTCCGAATCTTGTCGGGCGTTTTGATCCAGCTGGAGGTTTTGGTGTCGACGGGGCCGAGTTGCTGCAAGGCCCGGTATTCCTCCTCGTCCAGTACTTCGATGCCCATGGCGGCGGCCACGTCGAGGGCGCTGTCGGCCGGCTTGTACTCTTTCCGGGATTCCAGGGCCTGCCGGTCGTAACAAAGGCTGCGGCGGCCTTTGGGGCTTTCCGGCGAGCAGTCGTAAAAAAGGAACTCCCCCGTCTTCGGGTCCCGGCCCACCACGTCGGGTTCGCCGCCGCTGGCTTCCATTTCGTCGAGCGACCACAATTTATCCGGATTCGCTTCCAGCCGGGCCTGTATCTCGGCCCAGGCGAGTCCCGGGTGGCGGCTCGCGTTTTTTTCAAAACGGGTTTTTAAGGTGCCGAGCAGTTCGGCGCGCCCTTCAGGCGACAGTTCTTTTTTGTTTTGCATAGCCAGATGCTGTTATAGTCGATTGATTGGATTGGTTCGATTGATTCGATTGGTTCGATTGATTGGATTGATCCGATTGATTCCATTGATCACCGGGGCTTTGGCAAGGTGTTCGGTTCAAAACCACTTTGCGCTGACTATATCAGGTGAAGCGGGTGAATAGCCGGTTACACACTTTCCATACGGGTTACGGTAAGTTCCTGCGCCCCGTTTTTCCAGATGTCGTGGCCCAGCCCGGTCAGTTTATCCAGGTCTTCTTTCCGCACTTTTGCAAAAATATTGCAGGCATCGAGGCCTTTGCCCTCGCCGTAGTAAATGCCGAAGCAATTGGCGGTTTTGGCCCGGGTCGGTCTGGACGGACCGAAAACTACTTCCCCCGGCTCGGTGAACACGGAGGCATTTTCCTGGATGATGTCGAGTGGCGGAACGTTGTCGATCCAGATCTCCTGCCCGGACACCCTGGCGTGGTAGAACGTTCTGGTGAACGGTAAAATTTCCAAAAAAGCCTTTGAGGTTACCGGAGCGGCGTCGGCATACAGGTCGAAGCGGATCTCCGTGTTGTTTTTCGTTATGATCTTGAAGCCCATTATTTCCATTTTTGGACGGTTGCGGCCTGTTTTCTGCGGGTCCGGTTTAATTAATAAGCCGTCCCGCTCTCTATTGGCCCGGGATGGCCGAGTTGTTCGCATCGCCGATCTTGACCCCCAGGAAGTCCACCCCGGTCTGGTTGGCCGAAAGATTGGGAACAGAAAGGCTTTCCGTCGGCAGCGCGCTGGCGAAGGGGTTGGCCGGATTGGAAAACGAGGTGGAAGCCGGGAAAAAGCGCCAGGAGGTATTGGCCGGGAAGGCGGCGTTGAGGCCGAGGATGACTTTCCGGATCTCCACCACGTCGAAGGTGGTGACCGAGTTGCTTTTGTTGGCGTCGGCGGCAACGATCTTCCAGGGAGAGTTCAGCGGTTCCAGGCCGAGGATGTGTTTGGTGATCAGGACCAGGTCGAAGGTGCTCACGCCGTTCAGGTCATTTTCGTCGTATATGGGCATCACCGTATAGGCGCCGCCGGCCGGCAGATTCGGAAAGGTGTAATTGCCGGAAGTGTCGGTGACGACCATAGCGGTGGCGCTGCCGGACAGGGTGACTTTCACGCTGCCCATGGCGGCGCCCCAGTGGGTCTGTACTTTACCGCTGATGCTGAAGGTGGCCGGATTGGCCGGCTGGGCGTAGCCGTTCTGGGTAGTAGTATTCAGGTTGCCGGGGTCGAGCCATTCCTTAAGCCGCGCGTCGGCCGTGGTGCCCTGGCCCCAGGAGAGGTCGAAGCGGCCCCAGAAGGAAGCGGTGATGGTGCAGGAGTCGGCGCTGCCGCCGTGCAGTTGGCCCACGATGCGCTTGTTGGGGTCGAACAGCGGACTACCCGAAGAGCCAGGCTGGTAGATGCCGGCGTCGGGCACGACCCGCCAGTGCGTGTTGACCGGACTGATGCCGAACGCGCCGCCCCAGTCGAGGGTCTGGGCGAATATGGTGGCAGCGTTGGAGTCCACCGATATTTTTTTGATGTCGCCCTGGGGGTGGTGGATGAAAGTGCTGTACGTCGCGGGGGTGGTGCTGCGCGTCCAGCCGTTGAAGTACAGGCCGTAGTTGGAGGGCAGCGGGTTGATCTTGAGCAGCAGGAAGTCGGTTTCGGCGCGGAAGGAAATGCGCTGGCAGCCCAAAACGGACTTGGGTACCGGCGCGCCGGCGGGGTTGTTGCAGCCGGGCGCTTCATAGTGAAAGTCGAAGCGCCACTGATCGAAATTGGGGTTCTGGCCGATCAACTGGCAGTGGTGGGCGGTAAGAAAATACGGTTCCGCACTGCCGGCGGTATTGGCGATCAGGGTGCCCGAGCACCAGCCGGCGCCGTTGGAAAAGACCATGAGGATGCGCGCCACGCCTTTTTTTTCGGTTTGCCAGGCGGCCCCGGTCGGGCAGTTCACGTTGATGTTGCAGGGGAAGCCATCGCCGAACCCCAGTACTCCGGCCGGGTCGTAGGCCACATCCGCGCGGTTGAGATGGAGGAGTGCCTGGCCCCGTACCGAAGCTGGTTCGTAGTACTCCAGCCGGGCCGCATCGCCGGGCAAAACGCCGATGGTAAACCGGCCGGTCGGGATGCAACTTTGTTCGGTAAAGGCGCCTTCCACCTGCTTTCCGTCCGGAGTGTAGGCAAAAAAGCGCCCGCCGGCCGGGAGCCGGAATTGGTCGAAGAGCAGCACCAGGCCCAAAGCCCCGGGTGACTGCAGGGCGCATTGCCAGACCCGGTCACCGTTGGGCAGGTCCGTCCAGGCGCCGGCATTTTCCGGGGAAATATCGGCCGCAACCGGCGCGGCAAAGCGGTTTTGCCCCGGGGTGCGGGCGTCTTCCTCCCGGGCCTGCTGCACGTCGAGCGCGGGAAGTACGACCAGCGGTATCTTGTTCTCCGCTAAAAGAGACTGATTTTCAGAAAGCAGGGCCAGCGGTTTGCCGCCGTCGCTGATCTGTGCGCCGGCTACCAAAACGGGGAAGAGAGCCAGGAATGTAAATCGGTTTCGCATGAGCATACGGATGAGTATGCCGCAAAAATAAGGAAAAGGCGGGTTGGTTGAGAAAAAGGCAGAGGGCAAAGGGCAAACACATGATTCATCCCGAATTTTCGAGTTGTTTCATGTTGTTTTAGCAGGCCGGGGCAGCGCCCGTAATCTTGGTGGCACCCATGCCGATCATCGGGTTGGAGGTGCAGCGCACCGAAACAGTATTTTCCGGTGCGCTGCACCTCCACCATCTTGCCGAATTCCGGGCTACAAATCTTTCGCTGCCCTGCGGCTACCTCCGATTGGGGACACCTTTGCCTCTTATCTCAAAACGGATTCTGAATGTCCGGATTTTTAATAAAGACAGTGTCCGTCAACGTATGCAGGAAAGCGATGACGCTTTTGGTCTGCTCGGCAGTCAGGCCGGGGTAGTGGCTTTGCACCGGGAAGCCGATCTGCTGCACGAAGGGGTCTTCGTTGGAAACCTGAAAGCCGTTGTCGTTGTACTGGGCCATCACTTCTTCCAGCGTCTGGAAGCGCCCGTCGTGCATGTAGGGGGCGGTGAGCGCGACGTTACGCAGGGTAGGGGTACGGAATTTACCCTTGTCCGATTCGTTGCCGGTGGTTTCCCATAGTCCTTTGTCCTGAAAACCGTTGAGGGTACCCACGCTGTCCAGGCCGTTGTTGAAGAAGTTATTGCCGGTCAGGGTAATGCCGCCGTGGCAGTGGAAGCACTGGGCGTCGGGCAGGTTGGAAGTCAGCCCTTCGTCGAAAAACATCAGTTTGCCCTGCAACTCATCATCTTCCAGGTCGATCTCGCCGTTCAGGAAGCGGTCGTACTTGGAGGTGCCGCTGCTGATGAGGATGCGCTCGAACTGGGCAATGGCTTTGGCCGCCAGTTGCTTGGTGATCTGCTCGCAGGAAGTGATGCCGAAGGCTTTGCGGAACAGTTCGGGGTAGGCCGGGTGGTTTTTCAGTTTTTCCACAACGGCCGGCCAGGTGGTATGCAGTTCGATGGGGTCTTCTACCGGAAGCAGGGCCTGTTCTTCCAGGGTTTTGGCCCGGCCGTCCCAGAACAATCGGGTAACGTAGGCGACGTTGAGCAGGCTCATGGAACTGCGCCGGCCGTCGATGCCGTCGATGCCCCGGGAAACGGACTTGTTGTCGGTAAAACTTCCCTGGGGCAGGTGGCACGAGGAGCAGGACATGGTGCTGTCGCCCGACAGGATGGGGTCGTAGAACAGCCGCCGGCCCAATTGTACGCCTTCCAGGGTCATCGGGTTATCGGCCGGTACGGGCACCTGCGGGAAATGCGCCGGCTTGACGATGGTGTAGGCCGTCGGGTTGTAGGGAATGTCCGTCAGGTCGCAGGCGACGGGTCCGCCGGGCGCCGGGTCTTTTTTACACTGCGCCAAAACCACGACAATGGCCGCAATGGCCAGGGGCAGCAGGAATCGTATGGCGGATTTTTTTGCGAAAAAGTTCATTTTCAGAACGTTGGTTGCACATTTACGAAACCTCCAACCTCCACGTTTACGAAACCTCGAAGGTTTCGTAAACGTGGAGGTTGGAGGTTTCGTAAACGTGAGCCACGACATTACTTCAACAGCGTGGCGTTTTTGAAGTTGTTCATCACTTTTTGCCCCAAGGCGATGTTCGAGGCGCTGTGCGAAGTGGTTTGGTTGGTCGGAACGGTGAGGTCGAGCAACTGCCCGTCGTAGGTGAACAGTTTTTTCAGGTCGAACTCCACGACCAGCGAACCTGTGCCGGACACCGGGATGCTTTTCACGAAAGTTTCGGTGTTGTACACGGCATCCGAACCGCAGTGGTAGAAAATGTTGGTTTCGGTCGCATCGTCGTCGTTCAGGTCCACTTCACCCTGGATCTTGGTAAAGATATAACTTTTCCAGCCGGACCAGTAGTCGGATTCACCGAACAGCGGGTGGCCGGGCGGAAAATCGGCGGGGTTTTTCGCGTTCAGGTCGGCTTTTACCCCATAACCGATCTTCAGGCCGTCGTAATCGCCGTCGGGCACCGAATACAGGTAGGAAACTTCGGCAAATTTGTCGTTCGGCGCCAGGTCCGGCGTAAAATCCACACGTTCGACGTCGGAGAGTTTCAGCGTTTCCGAACCGCGCAGGAGGGTGAGTTCGGACAGGTAGGTGTTGAACTTGTCGAACAGCACCACCCGGTCCCCGTAGGGATAGTTTTTGTATTTTTCCAAAGGCTGGCCGTCCCAGGTGGCTTTGAAAGTAAGGGTAAAATTGTTCTGCGGGGTGATCTGGCCGCCGTCATCGTCTTTACAAGCGGAAATAAACAGGCTGGCCAGCAGCAGAAGGAGCAAGGCGTGATTTTTCATAGAGATGTCGAGTGAATGATGAACGAAGAAAATTCGCCTGAGGTCTTCGTCCGGGCGTTTAGGTAAAAAGATCGATCCCGGTTTTTCCGGCCCGGATTGTCGCCGTAAAATTCGCGATCTTCTACTGGTAAACAGCAAAGGCACTTGGTAAGTTGGCGACAATTTGGCTTTTCCAGGCGGTAATGTCGCCGTTTGACCAATTCACGTTGCCGAACATCTTCTTGTAGTCCACGCCCAGTTTCAGGCGGAAGTCGTAGCCGCCCGACGCGTGGGTGAACGTGCCGGTTTGCTGGATGAAAAAACCGGGCAGCTCGCTTTGCAGGAAAGCCAGGGTATCGGGCGGGGTGGCGGCCATCGAGTCGCGCACCACCACGGCCTGCAGAAAAACGTACCCCTGAGCCGGGCCGTACCACAGGCTGTCGCCCTGGATGCGCAGCGGATGGCCGGCCGGCGCCAGGCGGGGGATGACGCGCTGCGCCGGTTCGGGCAGGCCGAGGCGGATCTTTACCTGCTCGAAAGCGCCGGCCGGCCGGAAATCGCCCACTTCATTGTCCACCGGGGTGCGGCGGACCAGCAAAAAATCGTCGGTAAAGGTTTCTTTGGTGGTGTCGTTCCCCACGGCGGTATAGGCCTGCAACTGCACCGTATCGCTCACGGTGTAGAGGCCGCCGTTCTGGAGCAACTGAAATTCGGAGAGGTAAAACACCACGCTTTTAATGCGGAACCAGTGCCCGGTAGCGTCCTCGTACAGCGAGTCGGGCAGGTATTGGAGGGTATCGTAGCGCTGCACGGTTTCCAGCCGGAGTTTCGGATACTCGCAGCAGCAGTCGCGGTCGGCCGAAGCGTCGAAGTTGGTCGCCTCGATGTCGAGGCAGCCTTCTTTGGGCTCGAAGCAGGCGCTGAGGCTCAGCACGACGAGCAGAAGGTTGAAGGTTGAAAGTTTAAAGTTTAAAGTTGTCACGCGTAGGTCGCAGGTCGTAAATCGCAGGTCGTAAGTCAGATCTCTTTCATCATCTGTTTAATGAGTTGTTTCACCTGGGAAGAGAACTCTTTTTCGAGGATCCAGTGGCCGTAGTTCTTTTCTTTTTTCAAAATTTCCTTTACCGGCTGTCCGGCGTATTTGCCGAAGTTGAACACCACCGTGCCGTCGGGCTGCACCTTCAGTTTCTGGGTAACGTCGAGGAAATTGAGGTCGTTGGTGAACTCGTGCAACACCTGGATGTCGTTTTTGATCGGAGCCGGCACAATGTTGCCTTCCTCGTCCAGCAGGTCTTTTCCTTCGTAAACATTGATCTGGCCTTTCAGAACTTCGATGGTGGCGCGCACGTCGGCCAGCGCGTCGTGCGCGTCCTCGAGTTCCCGCTGGCAGTAAAAACGGTAGGCCGCTTTCAGGGTGCGCGGCTCCATTTTGTAGAAGATACGCTGGACGTCGATCAAACGCCGCTTCGACACGTCGAATTCCATGCCCACCCGGGCGAATTCCTCCATGAGCATGGGCACGTCGAAGCGGTTGGAGTTGTAGCCCGCGAGGTCGGCGTTGCCGATGAAATCCCAGATCTTCTGGGCAACCTGGGCAAAAACCGGTTTGTTGGCCAGGTCTTTCGGCGTAATGCCGTGTACGGCCATGGCCTCCTCGGAAATGGGGATACCCGGGTTGATCAGCGCGCTGAATTCGGTGGGCGGCTGGCCGTTTTTATGCATTTTGACCAGGGCGATCTGCAGAATACGGTCGCGGATCACGTTGAGTCCCGTGGTTTCCACGTCGAAAAAAACGAGGTCGCGGGTCAGGTTGAATTGTATTTCGGACATGGAGTTCATCGATTTTACTACATATGGAGTTACTTTTTCTTTCTGACTTTACCCTGGTCGGGTGTCGTATCGTCGAGCAGGTCGTCGTCGAGCAGGCCCCTTTTCCGGGCGGTTTCCGCATAACCGTGGAGTTGCACGGGTTTCTGGGCTTTGCGCATCCGGATGTTGAGCACCTCGACGAACAGGGAGAAGAAAATGGCAAAATACAGGTAGCCTTTCGGTACCTCCGCGGCCAGGAGGTGGCCGCTGTGGGCGGCTTCGGCCACCAGCGAAAAGCCGATCAGGATCAGGAACGACAGGCCGAGCATCTGGACGGTGGGGTGATCGTTCACGAATTTGCTCACCGGTCCGGAAAACACCATCATGACCAGCACGGAGACTACTACGGCGGCGATCATGATGACCAGGTCGTTGGACAGGCCCACGGCGGTCAGGATGGAATCGAAAGAAAAGACCAGGTTGATCAGCGCGATTTGCAGGATGACCTGGTTGAGCGCGGCTTTGCCTTTGTTCACCTCGGGGTCGTCGCCGCTTTGCGGCGATTCGAGTTTATGGTGGATCTCCGTAGTGGCTTTCCAGAGCAGAAACAGGCCGCCCGCCAGCAGGATAAGGCCCTGGCCGGTCAGGCCGGCGTGTTCGCCGGGGTTGGCCTCATCGTGCGAGGACAGGAAGTCGAGCGGAATGAGCACCTGATCGAGTGACATGACCCAGGTAATGCCGAACAGGAGGAAAACACGCAGCACCATGGCCAGGATCAGGCCGATGTTGCGGGCTTTGGGCTGTTCGTGCGCCGGCAGTTTGGCGGAGACGATGGACAGGAAAATGATGTTGTCGACCCCCAGCACTATTTCGAGAAAAGTCAGGGTCAGGAAACTGATCCATACCTCGCCGGAGGTGAAATCGGGCATTGCAAGCAAAAACATAGAACCGGAATGGTGACTGGTTGACTGGTGACAGGTTGGCTGGTGATTGGTTGACCGGTGACTGCTCAACCAATCACCGGCCAACCGATCACCCAAACACGGGGCAAGATTACGGCTTTCCTGCTAATGCAGCATCTTGTTGGCTGCACGACATTTGGCGCATTAAACCGGGCGATCCGCAGAACAAGCGGGAACCGGATATAGTTTTGCAAAAAAATAATCTATACAACATGTACAAACACAACTTGCTTCTCATCCTTTTGCTGGCCGCTTCGGCGCTGGCTGCCCAAACTTCCGCCAAAAAATACGTCCTGATCGAGCACTTCACCAATTCGAACTGCAGCAATTGCGGCAGCAAGAACCCGGCGTTCTACAACCTCATCGACGATTACCCCAACGACATCCACCACATTTCCATTCACCCCCCGATCCCGTACGCCAGTTGTGCCCTTTATCAGGCCAATAAAACGGAAAACAGCGCCCGCGCCGGGTTTTACAACGTGTTCGGCACGCCCAGCGTCGCCCTGAACGGCGAACTGCAACCGGTATCGTCCCCGCTGCTGACCCAGATCACGCTGGAGAATTACCTGGAACAAACCAGCCCGCTGTGGGTGCAGGTCAGCGAATCGGGTCCGGCCAATGCCCGCACCGGCATCGTAAAACTGCACTCGCTCAGTGCTGTGCCGGGCAGCGGCTATAAATTGTACGTGGCGCTGGTGGAAAAAACGCTGAACTACCAGGGCGGCAACTCCGAATCCGTTCACCACGACGTTTTCCGCGACATGCTGACGGATATTGCCGGCCAGGACGTAACGCCGGCCGCCGCCGGCCAGTCCGCCCAGTTTTCCTTCAACTACGACGTGACTCCCTGGAACGACGACGAAATGTACCTGCTGGCCTGGGTGCAAAAGTCCGACAACAAGGAAGTCCTCAACAGCGGCACCCGTTTCGATCCGGCACTCACCGGCACTGCCGACGTGGCCGTCCGGAGCGTCAGCATTCAGCCCAATCCGGTGACCGACCGGGCGCTGGTACAGATCGGCGACGACCGGGCCGAAAGCCTGGAGGTTTTCGCCGCCAGCGGCCGGCTCGTGGCGACCGCTTTTGAAAACCAGCCGGCCGGCATGGTGGCCGTTTCAGCCGCCGCGCTGCCGCCGGGCCTCTATTTCCTGAAGATAAAAGGGGAAAAAGGGGTGTACGTGGGGAAAATGGTGAAGGAATAAGGGTTGCAAGGTTACAAGAGGCTGTCTCAGTAGTCTGTTTATTCGTTTAATTGCGGATTTGGGTATAGGTAGCACCCTTGGTTACCGATAAACAAATCAACATATAAACGATTCACCGACTTGTGAGACAGCCTCCTGAAACCCTACAAAGAAACCATGCTGGCGACCAGCGATTCGAAGAGGCCTTTCCCGTCGGTATTGCCCAGTACTTCCTCGCTGGCCCGTTCGGGGTGCGGCATCATTCCGAACACGTTGCGGCGTTCGTTGCAGATGCCGGCGATGTTGCGCGCCGCACCGTTGGGGTTGGCCTCCGGAGTGACGGCTCCGTCGGGAGTGCAGTAGCGGAAAAGCACCTGTTCGTTGCGCTCCAGGGCGTCCAGGGTTTTTTCATCGGCGAAAAAGCGGCCTTCGGCGTGGGCGATCGGGATTTTCAGCGCCCGGTTCAGGTCGAGGTCGGCGGTGACGGGAGAATTGGTGGTGGCCGGGCGCAACCACACGTTTTTGCAGATGAACTGCTGGTTGGCATTGCGCAGCAGTACGCCCGGCAACAGGTGCGCTTCGCAGAGGATCTGGAAGCCGTTGCATACGCCGAACACGTAACCGCCGGCTTCAGCAAAGTTTTTTACGGCCCGCATCACCGGAGAGAATTGGGCAATGGCCCCGGCCCGCACGTAGTCGCCGTACGAAAAACCGCCGGGCAGCACTACACAGTCCAGATCGGGCAGGTCCTTGTCCTTGTGCCAGACCTTGGTAACTTCCTGGCCCATGACGTCGCCCAGTACGTGTACCATGTCGTCGTCGCAATTGGAACCGGGGAAAACGATAACACCGAATTTCATGAAAAAAGAGTTATGGTTTACCGGAACGGCTTACAGCCATCCCGTCACATCTGTTTTGGAAAAAAACTGCACGAACAAGACCGTGGCCAGTACGCACAGGTGGAACAATTCGGGCCAGAACCGGTTGCGCCAGGAGGAAAAGGAAACTCCCCAGAATACCGCCAGCGCCGGCGCCATCAACAAAAAATGGGTAACCGGAGGGCGGTCCGGCAGCACAACGGAAAACGCCGCCGTGAACAGTATCCAGTATAAAACGCTGAAGATCTTCTGGATCTGAATAAGGTTCCGGAACATGATGGTACCGTAATTCAGCACCGTCAATAACAGCATGGCCAGTAACAAGGCTGCCTGCAGCGCGGTTTTCAGGTTCATGGAAAGATCGAATCCGTACAGCCCGGCCAACCCTCCGAACTGTATCTGCCAGAACTCCCAGCCACGATCCGTCCAGAAATACCACAGCCAGGCCAGGAACAGAACGATCAGCAAACCGGTCAGCGTCACCATTCTTTCGCGGAAAGAAAATGAGCGCATGATGCTGATTCCGGCCAGGACGGCCAAAAAAAGGTACAGAGCCGGTGGATAGAACAGGCTCGCCAGCGTCGTCCACAACGCGGCGTCAAAAATCAACGCCGTTGCTTTCGGCTGCTGATACGACCGGAAGATCCGGCGCAGGACCAGCGGGAGCAGAGTCACGGCGGCCAGCGGAGGGCTCAGGAACAAAAAATCCGGTAAACAGGAGGCGGCCAGCACGTAAAACAGGCCGGGCAGCCAGTTCCGGTCGCTCATGACCCGGAAAGTGTCGGCCAATGCGTTGACCAGTACGGCCTGGAGCAGCACCAGCAGGGCTGCGCCCGCTGCCGACCAGAAAGGAGCCTGGCTGGCCCAGCCGAACCAGGCCCGATACAATACGCCCTCGTCCGCTTCCTGCCGTGCCGGCATATCCACGTAGCCCATCAGCGCTCCGATATGGGTCACCCCGACGTACAGCGCCAGCGGCAGAATGGTGAGGATTTGATTGTTGCGGAAAAAGAGGAGCACAGTGGCAGTTGGCAGTGGCAGTTGGCAGTGGCAGTTGGCAGTGGGCAGGGGGGACTACTGCCCACTGCCAACTGCCATCGCCAATTGAATTACGGGGCGAAGTTCGGGAAAACCACGGAACGGGCAATACCGGTCCGGAAAAAATCAGGCCTGGCCTTCTTACGTTCCCGCTTCGGTTGCCGGGCTTTCCGGCGCATCTTCTTCCTGTTTGCGGCGGCCGGTGATAAAACGCCACAGGGCGGCGCCGCCGGCGATCAGGGCCATAATGATCACTTTGCCGAACTTGGCCAGAATAGCGAAAAAGCCGGCTTTGGCCAGCACTTTTCCGGCAACCAGCCCGCCAATGCTCCAGGCGGCGATCTGGTCGCCCGAAGTTTCGCTGAAGTCGGAGTAGCGGTTGCCCTCAGTGAAGGCTACCGAGGATATGATGCCCGGCACGGCCGCTTTCACCGGTTCCAGTTGATTCATCATTCCGATCGCGTTCATCGACAGTACGCCTTTGCGGCCCAGTACCCGCACGTCGTAGTTCAGGGTGTTCTCTGGGTATTCGCCCACGCGAAACTCTTTGGCCCAGTGCAGTACCTTCTTTTCCTTGTCATAATATGGCGTGGAAGCCCAGCCGATGATGTGAATGGCCTCATAGCCTTGCGATACCAGTTCCTGGTTCTCTGTTTCCGAATCTTTTTTGATCGACTCCAACAATTCGTTGTAGTCGATGTCGTCGGCATCGTCGTCTTTTACGTAACCCATCTCGTCCCAGGTGATATTGAAAGCAAAACTGGCGGAATCCAGCGGGCCCAGGTCGGCGGGAAAGATCATGCCCAGGGAAGTCTGGCCGGGCGGGTTTCCCCACAGGTCTTCCAGCACCTGCCGGCTCTGCTCCGGGTTGAGATAGCGGAACCCCTGCGGAACGGAAAGTGTCGCCAGTCCGTCGCCGAGGGTTACCTGTCCGGTCTGGAACCGGTAGGAAGCCGCGATGCTGTCGAGGGTTTTCTGCACGTCGGGGCCATCGGTCTGCTGGGCAAAAAGGCAGGAGCAGCACAGCAACGCTGCGCAAATCGTCATCAGGAATCGTTTCATGAAGGAGTCAGTTAAACAGGTGAGTGAATAGGTTTGCCTGCAAAAATGGGGGATGTCCGTCAAAATCGGGGCGCCCGGTTCGATTTTATTTAAACGCCGCCGGGCCGGGTACCCACCGGTACCAAAAAAAGAACCCCCGGTTACCCGCAAGGATACCGAAGGTCCGATAGCTTCCACAAGGCTGGTGCTCTTGTTTCCCGGAAGATGGGAAGGCATCACGGTAAGCGGGACTTACCGGCTACAGCCATTGTTTGCATGTTACGTGTAATTGTGAATTCCGCCTGCAAGATGCAGGCCCCGGCAGTCAATCCTCCCGGAACGACATTCCTCTTTTACTTCCTTTTTTTGTTCTTCTTCGCTTTCCTACTTTTGAGCCTCAAAATCCACCGAAAGAATGTCCAAGATCAAAGAGCTCCTCCCGGAAGAGGCCGCGCACTTGCGCCGGCAGGTCATTGGGCGTTTTTTGCGCGGGCAGGCGGTCGGGAACGGATTCCGGCCGACCTCCTTCAAAGGTGCTTATGAGGATTTGCGGCAGGATATCATCGCCGCGGCGCCGCAAAGCGAAACATCGGTTTCGCTGACCCGGCTGCGCAAACTGTTCTACTACACCGATCCGGAAATCTGCCCGGCAGAACAATTGACCCGCCCTTCCTTCGGGCGCGATTTTATCGAGGCGTTGGAACAGTACGGCGGCCCGGCCGGTGATCGGAGCCCCTTGCCGGCGGTTCCGCAGAGCAGGAATACAAATTTCCTGCGCCGGGCCTGGTGGATCGCGCTTCCGCTGTTGTTGCTGTTTCTGGTGGTCGCCAGGCGGTCGTTTTCCTGCCAGTCGCCCGGGAGTTGGAGCGAACACTTCGACGATACCGGGGTGACTGCCTTGCAGGCCAACGGTTTTGCCTGGCAGGATTTCGATTCTTTGTGGTGGTCCCGTCAATTGCGCAAGGGGTTTCTCACCCTGTACACCCTGCAGGGCGATTACTGGGTGAAACCGG
>WBZQ01001742.1_pt1 | contig 14656 bp, 11 predicted proteins | sample 5204251 | NCBI WGS metagenome assembly WBZQ01 (sample SAMN12412402, study PRJNA552823) | activated sludge metagenome | isolation source: activated sludge from nitrification reactor of wastewater treatment plant... | place: USA: Virginia | collected 2017-09 | reverse complement strand
TGGGACGGCAGCGTGGCTTCATCAATGCTGATCCTGATCTTGTTATGAGCGACATTATCAGCTTACTGCCCTGCAAACATGTTGTTCTGGAAATAAGAGAGACCCCGACTATTAGCCGCGAATTTGTTCAGCGTTGTAATGATTTGAAACAAAAGGGTTATCAGTTTGCGCTGGATAATGTTGTCGCTATGAATAGCCAGGTCGAGCAGTTACTGCCTATCGTGAGCGTCGCAAAAGTCGATATTCTTGCGCTGGAAAAAGAGCAGTTAATCAAGCTTGTGCACGATTTGAATCGTTGGCCGGTTTTGCTGCTGGCTTTAAAAGTAGAAAATCGTGAGCAGGAAACGCTTTGCATGCAACTGGGTTTCCAAATGTTCCAGGGCTATTACTTCGCTAAACCTGAAGTCATGACTGTTAAACGCGCCGATCCAGGAAAATTGTCGCTATTGAAGTTACTGACGTTAGTGATGGGTGAGACAGACATTGAAGAAATCGAAAAAGAATTCAAGCATCAACCCGGATTGAGTTATAACTTGATGCGCATGGTCAACTCTGTTGCCAGTGGCATGCCGCAGAAAATTAATTCAATTAAACATGCCATCATGATTTTAGGCCGCAAACAACTACAGCGATGGATACAATTGTTGCTGTATAGCGCCAATCAGTCGGACGATAGCATGTCAAACGCGCTGATGCAGACCGCGGCCACGCGAGGAAAGCTGATGGAGTTGATTGCTACCTCTGAACGCCCGCATGATAAAAATCATCATGAAAGAGCCTTTATGGTCGGCATTCTTTCCCTCCTCGATGTGCTGCTGGGAATTGACATGCAGCAGATCATCGACAAGCTGGGTATACCCGAGGATATGAGCCAGGCGTTGTTAACCCGCGAAGGACGCTTGGGTCAGGAACTCAAGCTCGTCGAGGCCAATGAAAAAGGCGATATCACTCTGATCCAGTCTCTCCTGCATGAACTGGGTTTTCTAAGCTTAACCGAGCTGTCGGATATCGAGATTCAGGCCGTCGGTTGGGCCAGTCGAATTGGCGATGTCACAAACTGATCGTTTTTTCAAATTACTTCCGCTGAATCAGTATCCTTCTGCACTAACCTCTTTGCCATCGACAAAGAAACGCTGATTAATTCGCTGCACGAGCGAATCGTTTCGTTGCGCGGCACTCGTTTTCTCGCCTATCGTATCGATAAGTCTCGGTTGCTGCGTTGCGTGCGTCCTTCGCCTCATCTCGTTCGCCGAATTAATCAGCATTTCCCAAATAGATGATGACTTTGCATCATCGTCTATCAGTGATGAGAATTTGAGCAATTCATCTATTTCGAGAATTAGTGATTTTCTGGCTTGCCAGAACTAAAGTTATTTTGGGCTCTGACGTTAACCCATTGAGTAAATATGATTTTTGAATCAAGTGGGAATTTTGAGTGATGGACGTAGATTCCCCAAAAATCAGGCATTTAATAGATGTCTACCAACCAAATTGCTTGGAATTCTTGCATTGAGAAATTCATGATGGGTTTCTTGCGAATGAATTGACTGAGGCAATGGGCAGCATTAAAAGCTTCCAAGCTGAGTGACAGGGAGAACAAAGTGACTGATCTTAAACCTGAGAATCATAGTAGTGCTATTTCCAATGTAGATGAGCTGGTTACGAATGGTTTGTATGAAATGCTTTGTAGCGCCAATGCGGAAGAGTATTTCGTGAACATTAAGGAAGATCTCACCCAGGTTGATCGACTGGTGAGTGATGCAGTGAATAATTTGGTGATTAATTTTAAATACATCAGTCAATTAACTAAAACGCATCATGACATGGTGCTTGCCATCGAAAAACTGGCATTGCCTGAAGAAAAGCAGTCAATCATTGAGTTGCTGCAAAAGCAGATGGTCATTGCAGACAAAATTGAACATGAGTTGGAAATGACCGTGACTTCCTTACAGTTCGGCGATTTGGTCACACAATTACTCGCCCATACGGTGAAACAAGTCGATAGCCTGAACAAGGAATTGCAACGAATAGACGGTAAGGAAAATTTTAATAATGAATGCACTTCGTGGCAGGCAAAACACCAGAAAATTTCCAAGGCGGTCAGTGCGGCAAATATCAGAATTAAAGAGAAGCCGGTGGCGCAGCAAGGCATGCAGATGGGTGATATTGAGCTTTTCTGATCGGGCAGAATTGAAATGATGCAGAAGTAAGTGACAGATTAACGATCTAAGCAAGAGGAGGTTGGTAAATGGCAAAAACAATACTAGCGGTCGATGATTCAACATCAATTCGGCAAATGGTTGCTTTTACCCTGAAAGGCGCCGGCTATGAGGTCATTGAAGCAGTGGATGGTCAGGATGCGCTGGAAAAGGCGAATTTTCACCAGGTCAATCTCGTTCTAACGGATATCAATATGCCGCGGATGGATGGATTGAAGCTGCTGGAGTTGTTGCGGGAGTTGAATCACTACAAAAAGATTCCGATTCTGATGCTGACGACCGAGTCTGGCGATGAGATGAAGGCAAAAGGAAGAGCAGCAGGCGCTACCGGCTGGCTGGTCAAGCCATTTGACCCAAAACGCTTACTTGAAGTCATTGCGAAAGTGATCAATTGATACGCGGCAAAAGCACCCCGTTCTGAGCATTGCACATTGATGCATTGGGATTGGGTTAGGATTTTACCTCTTTTTCTACATTTGTATGTTTACGTCAAATGCTAGGCTAGCAGTTCACTATGAAATAAGGTGACTTATGAGTACTGATCTCGAACAATTTTATGAAATATTCTTTGAAGAATCTTCAGAGTTACTGGCGGATATGGAGGCGTGTCTGCTAAGACTCGATGTGAATTCACCGGATTTGGAAGATTTGAACGCTATTTTTCGCGCTGCGCATTCAATAAAAGGTGGAGCGGGTACGTTTGGCTTTACGGATATGACGGAGGCAACGCATATGTTGGAAACATTACTGGATAAATTACGCAAAGGTGAGCTCGAGGTACGCAGCGAGATGATCGATGCATTTTTAAGAGCTGGTGATGTGATTCGTGAACAACTAGCCGCACATCGCGGAGAAGGACAAGCCGATCCTGCGGCTGCATTGGCTATTTGTGAAGAATTAAAACGGCTCAGTGATGATTCGCAACGATCAGTTAAAAAAAATGAGAATGATGCTGCTCAGTCCAAAGCGATGCTGTCAGAACCAATACCGGAAATTACCAGAGATCAGCCTAAATCCATCGAGAAAATAGCAGGATCGACCTATGACATCGAGTTTTCCAGAAAAGGTATGGGAGATGCGGTTCTGGAGAATTTGTTTCTCAATTTGAAAAACCTTGGGACGCTGGATGATCAATCTCAGGCTGGGAATGATCTATGTAAATTGAAGCTCACGACGAGTAACAGCGAGGAGGATGTCTGGGAGACTTTAGCCTTTGTGGTCAACCCGGCAAATCTGAAAATCGAGATCGCTCAATCAGCGATTGCTCCTGCAGTAGAGGAAAGCGCGAGAGATAAATCCAGTGAAAGGGTAATGCACACGGAATCACCAGTTGAAGAAAATCCGACTGCCTCGACTTTCGGTTATGGGTTTTTCCCTGGAGCACCGGCCTCACCCGTCGATTTAGAATATTCTGAACCGAGTGAGCCTGCCATTCTGTCACAGCCAGAGATAGTGTCCGCTGCAAAAGACTCGCCAGCAGTTTCGACCAGATCATCATCCACTAAAAATAACCCTGCAGCGGCGGCGAGCGAGACCTCGTCAATACGGGTAAGTATCGAAAAAGTGGATCAGATGATCAACTTGGTGGGTGAATTAGTCATTACCCAGGCAATGCTGGCCCAAACGGCTTCCCAGTTTGATCCTGTGCTATTTGAGAAACTGCACAGCGGTATGAGTCAGTTGGAGAGAAATACGCGTGATCTGCAGGAGTCGGTCATGTCGATTCGTATGATGCCCATCAGTTTCGTGTTTAGTCGCTATCCACGGGTTGTGCGCGATCTGGCTTCTAAATTGAACAAACGTGTTGAGCTAAAGACCGTTGGAGAAAATACTGAATTAGATAAAGGATTGATTGAAAAAATTGCCGATCCGTTGACCCATTTGGTTCGGAACAGCCTGGACCATGGAATCGAGGTGCCTGAAAAACGTGTTGCCGCTGGCAAACCGGCCCAAGGTACTATCACATTGCGTGCTTTTCACCAGGGAGGAAGCATCGTTATCGAAGTCAACGACGATGGCGCCGGTTTGAACAGAGGAAAAATTCTTGCCAAAGCTCGGGAACGTGGATTGCCGGTGCATGATGGCATGACCGATCAAGAAGTCTGGTTATTGATTTTTGAGGCAGGCTTTTCAACCGCCGAAACAGTTACCGATGTGTCCGGCCGAGGCGTGGGTATGGATGTCGTCAAACGGAACATTCAAAGCATGGGAGGGCGCATAGAAATCGAATCGGTACTCGGTGTGGGTACACGCATTTCGATTCGCCTGCCATTAACACTGGCGATACTGGACGGTTTGTCGATCGCTGTCGGGGATCAGATGTTTATCGTTCCACTCAATTATATTGTTGAATCACTTCAACCTCGTGCCGCCGATATCAAAACGGTCAGTGGCCATGGTCGCGTTGTCCAGGTTCGGGGTGAATATTTACCCGTCATTGCCTTACACGAAATTTTTAATTTGCGTCCGAATGTTACTTCGGTTCATGAGGGAATTCTCGTCATTCTTGAAGCGGAAGGGCACAAGGCGGCCTTGTTTGTGGATGATCTGGTAGGGCAACATCAGGTCGTGATCAAGAGTCTCGAAAGCAATTATCGGAGAGTTCAGGGAGTCTCAGGAGCCACCATCATGGGCGACGGCAAAGTAGCGCTTATTCTTGATACTGCGGCGCTAGTGCTCGCCTCGCAGCAGGAAATGATATAGCTGATTAAATGCTGCGACCCTATCGAGATAATGAATTATGGAATTAATTACCAATCTGGAAAGAATTTCTGATAACAAATCACGTGAATACGCGTTTACTCAAGCAGATTTTGAACGGATTAAACATTTAATCTACAAGCATGCCGGTATTTCGCTTTCCTCCAGCAAGCAAAACATGGTGTACAGTCGTCTTGCTCGACGTTTACGCGCAAATGGGTTTAATAATTTTCAGGATTATCTGAATTTCCTGGAAAAAGGAAATCCCACGGAATGGGAGGCCTTTACCAATGCGTTGACGACCAATCTCACGGCTTTTTTTCGGGAGCAACATCATTTTCCCATTCTCGAAAAACATGTCGACAAACGCAAAAATCAGAAAAAAATTCAGCTCTGGTGCAGTGCTTCTTCAACTGGAGAAGAACCGTACTCAATGGCCATGGCGATGGTCGAAGTGTTTAAGACATTCACGCCCCCCGTTCATATTTTAGCGACTGATTTGGATACGAATGTGCTTGCAAAAGCACAGCTTGGGATCTATTCATTAGATAAGCTGGAAAAGGTTCCGAAAGAAAAACTTCGGCAATTTTTTTTGAAGGGCAAAGGACCTCAATCGGGTTCTGCTAGAGTGAGGCCCGAGTTAAGAAATATGATTACATTTAGGCAATTGAATTTATTGGATGAAAGCTGGCCGATCCGCGGCCCATTCGATGCAATTTTTTGTCGGAACGTCATGATCTATTTCGATAAGCCTACTCAATACAAGATCTTAAAGAGGTTTGCGCCCTTGTTGGCATCGGATGGATTGTTATTTGCAGGTCATTCTGAAAGCTTTCAACATGCAAGTGATTTATTCAAGCTTCGGGAAAAAACCGTGTATGAATTAGCCAACAAACTGAGGTAATAGCATGGTTGAAACTAGTAGGGACGAGCAACTTGCAACCAATTTTTACTTTGATAAAAGTTTCGATTGTCAGGCTGTAAAGCTATTGCCCGGTGAATATTATGTGACCGATAAGGATCTGTTGCTGGTGACAGTTCTGGGTTCATGCGTTGCGGCATGTATCCGGGATTGTTACAGTGGAATTGGCGGTATGAATCACTTCATGCTCCCTGATGGGGGAGATGCGGGCGGTCCATTGAATGCGTCGGCCCGGTATGGGACGTATGCAATGGAAATATTAATCAATCAATTATTGAAACTGGGGGCTCGCCGTAGCAATTTGGAAGCCAAAGTATTCGGCGGCGGCAATGTACTCGATGGATTAACCGTTGCAAATGTCGGGCAGCGTAACGCCGATTTCGTGCTGAAATTTTTGCAGACCGAGCGGATACGTGTCGTTGCTCAGGATTTGGTTGATGTTTTTCCGCGCAAGGTTTATTTCTTCCCAAAAAATAGCAAAGTCATGGTGAAAAAATTGCGTAATCACCACAACACGACCATTTCTCAACGTGAACGGGATTACAGGCAGCGTCTGTATAAAGCTGACGCTGGCGGAGAAGTAGAACTGTTCTCCTGACACGATTGATGGGAATCTAATCGAGTATTGGCGATGAAAAAAACTACAGTTGTGGTCGTTGATGATTCAGCATTGATCCGTAAGCTATTGACTGAAATTATTAATAGCCAGTCTGATATGGAAGTGATCGGTACTGCTGCGGATCCATTGGCAGCCCGGGAGATGATTCGTGAGATGAATCCTGATGTGCTGACATTGGATGTTGAGATGCCAAAAATGGATGGTCTTGACTTCCTTGAAAAATTGATGCGCCTTAGGCCCATGCCGGTCATCATGGTATCGACTCTGACGGAGAGAGGTTCCGATATAACGCTAAAAGCGCTTGAGCTGGGTGCAATCGACTTTGTGTCAAAACCAAAAATTGATATCGCCGCGGGACTGAAAGAATATAGCAATGAAATTACGAATAAAATTCGCATTGCCAGATCTGCAAGAATTAAGCGGTTGACGCCGCTGCCTTCTCAAATCTCAAGGAGCGCATCGGCTGATGCCATATTACCTGCCATATCAAATCGTATTGCCTCCACAGAGAAGCTGATCATTGTGGGTGCTTCAACGGGAGGTACAGAAGCTATCAAAGAATTCTTGATTCATATGCCTCCGGATTCGCCAGGAATCTTGATTACGCAACACATGCCAGAAGGTTTTACCAAATCATTCGCCAACCGTTTGAATAGTCTTTGCCGAATAGCCGTCGTCGAGGCCCAAGGAGGGGAGAGAGTGCTGCCCGGTCATGCATTCATCGCCCCAGGACATTCACATTTGCTGTTGAAACGAAATGGTGCGAACTATATGACCGAATTGAACCAAGGTGAACTCGTAAGTCGACACCGTCCGTCGGTTGATGTACTATTTCGGTCAGCGGCGAATTGTGCTGGTAAAAATGCAATTGGTGTCATACTTACCGGAATGGGAAAGGATGGCGCGGCGGGAATGTTGGAGATGCACAAGGCTGGCGCTTATAATTTTGCGCAGGATGAACAAAGTTGCGTCGTTTTTGGTATGCCCAAGGAAGCCATTGCAGCAGGTGGTGTTGATGAGGTAGTTCCTCTCAGGGATATGGCCAAAAGCGTGCTCATCAAACTCTCAAGCATGGGAATGCGCACTAATCGGGTTTGAGAAGTTCCAATACTTCCTGGTATAGAGATTTCTCAACATTTCTTTAACTTGCCGCATCTTCTATTCAGACTTGCGCGAGGCGAATACCTGATCTATGAAAGGCTATTTTTCTCAACTCATTTTATTGATTTGTATCAGTTTCCTGGTGGGCTGTGGGTCTTTGCAGGAAAAAAGACCCACTTCTAAAGTGAACTTAAATGCCCATAGATCCATTAATTCCTATCAAACTAGGCAAGCGCTCTACTCTCAATATAAAGACTGGCAGGGTGTGCGTTACCAGCTCGGCGGCTTGACGCGGGCGGGGATTGATTGCTCTGGGTTCGTGCATTTGACGTTCAAATCGAGATTGGGTCTGGATTTGCCCCGCACATCGGCGATGCAGGCCAGATTGGGTAATGAAATCCGAAAAGATGAACTGCAAGTGGGAGATCTGATTTTTTTCCGAACTGGAAAAATTTCAAACCACGTAGGAATCTATCTGGAGAAGAATAAATTTCTGCATGCTTCTCAAAAGAAAGGCGTCACTATATCCAGCTTGAATAATGCTTATTGGAAGTCCAACTACTGGAAATCTGTCCGATTGTAAATTATTTGCAAACCCGATCGGGCCCAGGTTGTATTCAAACCCGACAGTCATTTATCCATCAGGTTTGTCACGGATGGGACCGATTTCCTTGTTCCGATTCATAGTGTCTAACTTTCAAATCCTAAGAGAACGTAAAAAAACACCCGGATTACTTTTTCTAAATTTTCTTCTTATTGAAAAATAAAGGGAATATGATCTTCTCGAGATGATGAATGACTCAGCGACAAATTATCTTCATTCCGGGGAAAAATCCTAAGCCGCCTGTCGAACAGCATGAAAAGCTGTTATGGCGTGTTTTATTGGAAGGTGTTCGCCGGGCCGAGCCGCAAATAGTCAACGAATTAAGTCAGCATGCCAACCATTTTAAGTTGGTTGCCTGGAATTACCTTTATTATTCCGAACACAAAGACATTAGCAGCGAACTTGCCTGGATCGATGAGTTAATCAACCAACATGGCCCAACCGAGCAGGATATTCGTGAAGCTGAGGGTTGGCATCGCCAAATCGATCGTTTACTGTATACGGTTGTTGATCATTTTCCCTGGTTACTTGGGTTGGCAGCTAAGCCCATTCAGACAACCGCCAAAGAAACATTGCGTTATTTTGAAAACAGGCAGGGTATAGCCCATGAAATTCGGAACTTGGTCAAATGTGAATTGCGTCCAATGCTTGCGAACAACGATAAAATCTTACTGATTGGTCATAGCCTGGGATCTGTCATTGCTTACGATACCTTGTGGGAATTGTCTCATCTGGAACAGATGCCGGGAAAAGTGGATTTGTTTTTGACAATGGGCAGTCCCCTGGGTATGAATTATGTGCAACGCCATTTGATGGGATACTCGCACAAGGGAGAGCAGCGGTATCCGACCAATATCAGGCAATGGGAGAATATTTCTTCGGTTGGGGATCTCACAGCGCTGGAAAGAGTTTTTGCAGACGATTTTGCGCCCATGCGAACGCTGGGAATTGTTGATGCAATTGTCGATCATTGCGACGGGATTTATAATTTTTACCGTAACGAGGCGGGACTTAATTGTCACCGGTCATATGGCTATCTGGTCAATCCTGCAGTAGGTAAAATTATTGCGGATTGGTGGCAGCAAACGAGCTAAGATCGAGTATGAGGTAGAACTGTGTGCGACTGATCAAATGGTGCGTGTTCTGTTTCGTTGGGTTGATCGGTATTGGAATGATCCTCGGCATGGCTTCACGCCTATATGAATTCCATGATGATGATCCTGACCGCGGTGCATTGCTGAGTGGCATCGATAAGTTTGGCGCTCGGTTTTCTCGAATTGCTTACCTGAATCAGGGCTGGTCTGCTGCAGACAGTTTATGGTTTTACAATACTAGTCAAGGTTCCAATTTACTTCCGTTCAGTTTTTTCTTGATGCTGGAGCAAGCGGATTCGGTGAATTTGTTTCGAGATGATCGCAATATCGACCGTTATGGTTATCTGCCGCAGCGTGCAACTACACGTAACCCAAACGGATTGCCTGTGGGGATGGTAAAAGACGAATATCAAGACAAGGCCTACATGGGGTTTACTTGTGCGGCTTGCCATACCACGCAAATCAACTATGATCATATCGGAATTCGCATTGACGGTGGACCGGCGAATGCGGACATGGAAAATTTCATGATCGATCTGGCAAAGGCTTTGTTTGTCACTCTCGAGACTGAGGAGAAACGCAATCGCTTCATTGCAAACGTAATAAAACAGAAAGAATATGACAATGCAAACGAAGTCATAGCAGATCTCGAGAAGTATGCGCTTCGGATCAGAGCCTATACGATCATTAATTTTCCACGCGATGCCAAGCGTCCGCTGACGCATTACGGTTATGGACGGCTCGATGCTTTCGGGCGTATTTATAATCGTGTCCTGGAGCACATCATGAGCGCGAAACAAATGCGTGAGCTGTTGACTGACGTGTTGTCTCCGGATGAACTGGCTGACGTGATGATGAATGTCGAGCCGATTCTGAACGCCACTGATCGCGATCATCTTCTCGAGCGGATTCAGGTTTATCTAACCGACAAGCAGATCATCAGGCTGCGCAACAAAATGTTTAATCCGGCCGATGCGCCGGTCAGCTATCCCTTTTTGTGGGATGTGCCTTACCATGATTTTATTCAGTGGAATGGCAGAGTTGCCAACGGCGGGCTGGGGCCTATGGCGCGTAATGCGGGACAAGTCATTGGCGTATTTGCGACTCTGGACTGGCAAGAGAAACAAGGAATTTCATTATCTTCTATTTTGGGAGGACAGAGTTACAGTTCCACGCATATCGATTTCCAATCGTCGATCGATATCCGCAATGTGCGTCGGGTGGAAAAACATCTGCGCAAACTAACCTCCCCAGTTTGGCCAGAGCATATTTTGCCGCCGATCGATAAAACACGATTGATGAATGGCACACGATTGTTTGCGAAATATTGTGCTTCATGTCATGTACAGATCAATCCTACCGCTGCTGATCGCAGAGTCGTCGCTAAAATGATTTCGGTGGCATCGGTCGGCACAGATTCTAAAATGGCAGAAAATAGCCGAGGATTTTTGGGCTACAGTGGTATTCTGCAAAATCAGTATGTTGCGACTCAGATCGGAAATTTGTTATTGCAACCGCAAGCTCCCGCCGTGGCCCTGTTGACGCTTGCCACTCGCAATGTCGTGACAACGCCCGATCCCGACAAGTGGTTTTTACGTCGCTGGGCAGAGCGCTCGTTCGATTTAGCGCATACCTTTTTTGACAATGAAGTGCGGCCTTCACTCAAGCATGGGTTGTATTCCCCTGACTCGACGGTTGAGCCTTTTGCTTCGATAAAGGCGTATAAAGCGCGTCCGTTGAATGGTATTTGGGCAACGGCTCCGTATCTGCATAATGGTTCAGTTCCGACGCTGTACGATCTAATGTTGCCCAAGAAAAGAGCAAACGATCCGAACGACGGGGAATACCGACCAGATGAATTTCGCACCGGATCACGGGAATTTGATCCCATAAAAGTGGGCTTCAGAATTGATGGCTATGAGGGTTTTCTGTTTCGCACCAGCATTTGGGGAAATGGCAATGAAGGGCATGAATATGCTTCAGGCCGATCGCCTCAACTGGATGGTACTTACTTACCCGCTTTGAGCAAGGAAGAACGGCTGGATTTGCTGGAGTACCTGAAATCGTTATAAGAAGGGTTCGAACTGTGGTGGCGAGTAAATCGGAGTAACGTATTGAATGATACTGCTAACGCTGATTGTACTTTTTGGGTAAAGGGGCATGCACGATGCTTGGGATAATTTCATCCAGATAGATAATTTTTCGCGTCGAAGTCATTATCAGTCGGTTATTGAGTGCAAAATCCATCATGAATTGATAAGTGATGGGATTGATATTCTGAAGTGCGGTTTGCAAGCGTATGCCCATCTGACCTTCATGAATCACCGGTTGAGCGTAATCTGAATATACCCAGCGTCCGGTTTGATCATAGTGGGCGAGTGTTCCACATAATCGCTCTACCCAATCGCTGGGCCGAAATGTTCGACCTTCTGGAGTAATGCCCAGAATCAACCATTCTTCAGATTTAATTTTCATATGCGCACCTAAGGAAACGCTGATTAATTCGCAGCACGAGCGAATTGCTTGGTTGCGTGGTACTCGCTTCCTCGCCTATCATGTTGATATGTATCGTTTGCTGAATTCCGTGCGTCTTGCACTTCAACTCGTTCGTCGAATTGATCAGCATTTTCCTCAGCAGTAGTTTGATCGCAGGGACAATCGAAGCAAGACAACTCAGGATTGAGTAGAGATATCCATTATTCATCATAAAAAATCATTATGCTTAAGTACGGATATTGTTATCGGCGCACCATCGGAAAAATGGAGAGCCATTCAACTATAATGCAGAATTTGTGCTGGAATTAATCAGTAAAAATAGACTCATAGCCAAGTGCTTAGAATTGATTCGTTGCGATGTGTAAATCGATTGAAGCCCGAACGCGGGGGTTTTTTAGCGTCTTTTGTGATGGATTATTTCATGGACATCGAGGAGAGCTGTGCAATTTCCAAATATCGTTAAACTGACCCTGCTGATCAGCCAGCTATGGGGACTGACGGCATGTGCCAATTTGCCGTACTATGCACAGGCCATCAGTGGTCATTTTGATGTCGTGCATCGTTCTCAGCCCATTGAGCGGCTGATTGCCAATCCCGAAGTTGATCCTCAGTTGAAACAATCACTAACTAAGGTGATGCAATTGCGCGAGTTTGCCAGCCGCGAGCTTAAATTGCCTGATAACTTGAGTTACACCAGCTACGCGGATTTGCAGCGTCCCTATGTCGTATGGAATGTTTTTGCTTCGCCAGAATTGTCTCTCCAATTGAAAGAATGGTGTTTTGTTCAGGTTGGTTGCGTCAATTACCGCGGTTTCTTTTCTCAGGTTCAAGCAGAGCGTTATGCCGAAGAACTCAGAAATGAGGGCTACGACGTGCATGTCGGCGGCATTCGTGCTTATTCTACTTTAGGTTGGTTTAGCGATCCGGTATTGAATACCTTCATCGGTTATTCGGAAACGAATCTTGCCCGATTAATATTTCACGAGCTGGCTCACCAAGTGGTCTATGTGCCGAACGACAGCGTGTTCAACGAATCATTTGCCACAGCGGTTGAACACGAAGGAGTGCGACGCTGGTTTGAGCATCATGGCACGGCTTCGCAGCAAACAGCATTGACTTCCCGGCAAGACAGAGAGGCCTTGTTCGTGGAATTAGTGTTCAGGCATCGTGAACGCTTGCGCGCTGTGTTTGGATCGAACGCCAGCGATGACGAAAAACTTGCTCAGAAAGCGCGCATTTTTGAAGAAATGCGTGCCGAATTTCTGCATCTGAGAGCGCAGCGAGCAGATTTTGGAGCTTATGATCAATGGTTTGATCAGCCATTGAATAATGCACGGCTGGCAACAGTATCGATTTATACTGAATGGGTTCCGGCTTTCCAGGCCATACTCGAACATAACGGACAGGATATGATGCGGTTTTTTGCGGATGTCATCCAATTAAGCAAGCTTTCCAGAGAAGAACGGCACGTGGCATTGCAAAAGGCGGCCGCCAGCCATCAGCAGTGGACGATGGTCAAACGCGGCTCGGATTAATGATTCTTGCAGTGGTAAGATTAGGTTATTGTAACGTGAGGGAATTACCATAGCATGGAGATGCAAACCAGCACTCAGGACTTGGAGCGGCCTGAACCTGTATCGTTTTTCGAAGCCTTCTTGTACTGGCTCAAGCTCGGTTTTATCAGTTTTGGCGGACCGGCTGGCCAGATCAGCCTGATGCATCAGGAATTGGTGGAAAAACGGCGCTGGATTTCCGAGTATCGGTTTTTGCATGCGCTGAACTATACCATGGTGCTACCGGGCCCGGAGGCGCAGCAATTGGCGACGTACATCGGTTGGCTGATGCATGGTACCTGGGGCGGCATTATGGCGGGTGCACTGTTTGTCTTGCCTTCTTTTTTTATTTTGATCGCCCTGACCTGGATTTACCTGGTGTATAGCGAAGTTCCAGCAGTTGCAGGGATTTTATATGGCATCAAGCCGGCAGTGACGGCCATTGTCGCATTTGCAGCCTACCGCATTGGCTCAAGAGCTTTGAAGAATAACTTGTTGCGGGCTGTCTCGGTTGCGGCATTTACCGCAATGTTTGTGTTTGATATCCCTTTCCCCTACATCGTTTTAATTGCAGGCCTGCTGGGTTATGTGGGGTCTCGGTATTGGCCTGAGAAATTCAGAGCTGGCGGACATTCAACACACGGCATTAGCAGCTATGGCCCAGCACTGATCGATGATGACACGCCAGTTCCCGAACATGCCCGTTTTCTGTGGAGCCGATGCATCGTATTTGCAGTGTTCGGGTTGTTGATGTGGGGAGGCGCGATGTCATTGCTTGCGCTGCAATACGGTTGGGATGGTACGTTGACTCAAATGGGCTGGTTTTTTACTAAAGCCGCCATGATGACGTTTGGTGGTGCTTACGCGGTGTTGCCGTATGTATATCAAGGCGGCGTCGAGGATTATGCATGGTTGGATGCGGTGCAGATGATCGACGGGCTGGCGTTGGGAGAAACCACGCCAGGGCCGCTGATCATGATCGTTGCTTTTGTCGGATTTGTGGGCGGATGGACTAAGGCGGTGTTTGGTACGGAATTGCTTGTGTTGGCAGGAATGGCGGGTGCGCTGGTTGCTACCTGGTTTACTTTTCTGCCTTCCTTTCTTTTTATTCTGCTGGGTGCGCCAGCGGTTGAGGCAACCCGGCATGACATCAAATATACGGCGCCGTTGACAGGCATTACTGCCGCAGTAGTAGGGGTTATTGTTAATCTGGCGGTATTCTTTGCTTATCATGTGCTGTGGCCGGATGGCATCGATGGTTCGTTTGATTGGCTCTCTGCCCTGATCGGCATCGCAGCGTTTATCGCATTATTCCGTTATCGCATGGGCATCGTCACAGTAATGAGCG
>WBZQ01001740.1_pt1 | contig 14674 bp, 10 predicted proteins | sample 5204251 | NCBI WGS metagenome assembly WBZQ01 (sample SAMN12412402, study PRJNA552823) | activated sludge metagenome | isolation source: activated sludge from nitrification reactor of wastewater treatment plant... | place: USA: Virginia | collected 2017-09 | reverse complement strand
GTGACGAGCGCGCGATCGCCGGTCTTCGCGCCGCGCACGACCTCCACGAGCGGCATCCGATGCACCGGGTTGAAGAAGTGCAACCCCACGAAGCGTTCGGGGTGCTGCAGTCCCTCCGCGAGCGCGTTCACCGACAACGACGAGGTGTTCGTCGCGAGCACCGCCGTCTCGGGGATGCGCACCTCGATCTCGCCGAACACGCGGCGTTTCACGTCGAGGTCCTCGACCACCGCCTCGAGCGCGAAGTCGGTCCGCTGCACGCCGGTCAGTTCGAGCGTGGGCAGCAGCCGGGCCATCTGCGCGTCCTTCTCGCGGGACTTCATGCGGCGCTTGCGGCCGCGCTCGTCGATCACCCCGCGCACGGTTTGCAGCGCCTTCTGTAGCGATTCGGGCCGCACGTCGCGCACGCGGACCTCGACGCCGTTGCGGGACAGCAGCTCGGCGATCCCGCCGCCCATGACGCCGGCGCCCGCCAGCGCGAAGCGCTCCACGCGGGCCGGCTCCACGGATGGATCGGCGACGCCCGTCGCCCGCTTCGCCGCCTCGTTCAGGTGGAAGATGCGCACGAGGTTCTTGCACACCGGCCCCACGATCAGCGCGCTCACCGCGTCGGCCTCGTTCGCGAGCGCGGTCGCTTCGGGCTGGCCCGCGTTGCGCTCGATCGTCTCGATCGCCGCCAACGGCGCCGGATAGTGGCCGCCCGTCTTCGACATCACGGTGCTCCGCGACTGCTGGAAGACCATCGCGCGGCCGAACGGGTTGTTCGAGAGCAGCGCGTCCATCGGCGCCTTCGCGCGGAAGCGGTCGCGCCGCTCGGCGGCCGGCTTCGCGGCCAGGGCCGCGACGCGCTTCTCGGCCCAGTCGATCAGCCACGCCGCGGGCACGGCGCGCCACACGAGGCCCATCTTCTCCGCGCGCCGGCCGTCGAGCGAACGACCGGTGAGGATCAGGTCCATCGCCGCCGCGTAGCCCACCAGCTTCGGCAGCCGCACGCTGCCCCCGAAGCCGGGGAACAGGCCGAGCAGCACCTCGGGCAGTCCGATCTGCGTTCGGCTCTCGAGGCTCGCCACGCGCGAGTCGCACGCGAGCGCGAGCTCGCAGCCGCCGCCCAGGCACACGCCGTCGATCGCGGCCACGGTCGGCGCCTTCAGCGCCGCGAGCCGCCCGAATGCCTCGTGCGCACGCCGGATCAGGCCGCGCACCACCTCGCGGTCGGTGAGCGAGCCGATCGCCTCCACGTCCGCGCCGGCGATGAACGACCCGTCCTTGCCGCTGCGCAGGATCACGCCCGCGAGATCCGCGCGCTGCTCGAGCTCGGCCAGGGCCCGCTCGAGCCCCACGATCGCGGCTTCGTCGAGCACGTTCAGCTTGCGATCGGGATGATCCATCACCAGGTGCGCGAGACCGCGCTCCCGCCACTCGACCCGGAAGACCGACATCAGTCGCGCTCCAGCAGGAAGGCCGCGCCCAGTCCGCCGCCCACGCACAGCGAGGCGAGCCCGCGCCGCAGGCCGCGGCGACGCATCTCGTGGAGGATCGTCAGAATGAGCCGCGCGCCGCTCGCGCCGACCGGATGGCCGAGCGCGATTGCGCCGCCGTTCACATTGAGCCGCTCGAGCGGGAATTCCCCGAGCGCCTTGTCGCGCCCGAGCTCGCGACGCGCGAAGTCGTCCGACTTCGCGGCGGCGATGCACCCGAGCACCTGCGCCGCGAACGCCTCGTTGATCTCGAACAACTCGATGTCGCCGAGCGCGAGCCCCTCCTTCGCGAGGAGCTTCGCGGTGGCGTGGACGGGCCCGAGCCCCATCCGCGCGGGGTCGAGCCCCGCGAAGGCGAACGCACGCACGCGACCGAGCGGGGGCGTGGGCCACTGCCGCGCGGTCTCGTCGTCGCCGACCAGCAGCGCGACGGCACCGTCGGTGACGCCGCACGAGTTGCCGACGGTGACCGTGCCGTTCTTCTTGTCGAAGTACGGGCGCAGCTTGCCGAGCGCCTCCAGCGTCTGGCCGTCGCGCGGGCCCACGTCGTCGCGCACGGGCTCGTACGACGGGGGCGGGTAGAGCGGCACGATCTCCTCGCGCAGCCGCTCGCGCGCGGCCACCGCGAGCTGGTGGCTGCGCAGCGCGAACTCGTCCTGCTGCTGCCGCGTGAGGTGGAAGTCCTGCGCCAGCACCTCGGCCGTGTCGCCCATCATGAGTCCCGACACGAGATCGGTGAGCCCTTCCTGCAGCGTGATGCGCGGCGCGAGCAGCTTCGGCCGGAACGCCGCGAACGCGCCCAACTTCTGAAGCGGCGTCTTCGCGCGCACGAGCCCGCCGAGCCACTCGCCGTACTCGTAGCTGAACTGCAGGGGGACCTGGCTCATGGAGTCCATGCCACCCGCCACCAGCAGCTTCGCGTCGCCCGTCTGGATGCGATAGGCCGCGTCGGCCACGGCCTCCATGCCCGAAGCGCAGTTGCGGTGCACCGTGAACGCGGGCACGTGCCGGGGGATGCCCGCGCGCAGGGCGACGACGCGGCTCGAGTTCGCCGCTTCGGCGGGCATCGCGCAATTGCCGAGGATCACCTCGTCGACGCGCGCCGGGTCGAGTTCCGCCCGGGCGATCGCCTCGGCCACCGCCACGCGGCCCAGCTCGTACACCGGCGTCTTCGTGAACGCGCCCCCGGCCTTCACGAACGGGGTGCGGACACCGCTCAACACCCAGACCGGCTTGTCCATGGTCACTTGATCTTGGCGAGCAGCCCCCGGGCCTCGGTCTGGTAGCGCGCGTCGAGCGCGCTGCCACCGGGCCGGAGCGACACGGCCTTCTCGAGTTCCTTCTTCGCGTCGGGTTTCCGCCCGCGGTCGAGCAGCATCCGCCCGTACTCGAGGTGGTGGTTGATGTAGTCGGGTTCCAGCTGGATCGCCTTCAGGAAGTCCTGCTCGGCGTTCGCGAACGAGGCGCCCTTCGGCACACCGCCGAGCACGGCGTTCGCGGCCATGCGCTCGATCGCGTTGAGCGACGAGAGTTTCACGTTCCAGACGGCGCGCACGTGGTAGGCCCGGCCGAGCGCGGCGTCGAGCTTGAGCGCCTTGTCCACCTCGGCCTTGATCTCGCGCGAGAGCGAGAGCTTCGTCTTGGCCCCCTCGCGAAGCGCCTGCCGGCCCAGCGCCACGGCCAGCCACACGTGCCCGCCGGCGCTGTCGGGGGCCGCCTGCACGGCCGCCCGCGCGTGTTCCACCGCCGCCAGCCAGGTGCGCTTCTGCTCGTCCCCGCTCTGCAGCTCGCCCAGTTCGGACTCGGCCCGCGAGAGCCGGCACAGCGCCGCGTAGTCGGCGGGTTCCGCCTGGACGGCCGCCGCGTAGGACTTCCGCGCCTCGGCCAGCCGGGCGGCGGCGTAGTGCTGATCCCCTTCGGCCAGCCACTCGGCGGCGGTCTTCGCCAGGGCGGACCCGGCGGCGAGCATCAGGACGGCCGCGACGAGGGTCGGGCGCAGGCGGAACGCGGAAACGTGCATCGGGGATCCCTCCGGGGAAGCACGGGCAGCACGGAACGTGCGGAGTTCGCGTCGGGCGACATTGGGCCGCACGCCTCCACCGATGTCAAACCCGGCCCGCGCGGGACCCATCCCGCCGGAGATCGCCGGGGGGCGGCGCCCCCGACGCCGGCACGGCATTGCGGGCTTTGCGCTTGTGGAGCATGAGAAGCCTCTGTTAAGGGTTCCGGCCACGGGCGCCAGGGAGGCGGCCGGCCGACGCGTTCCAACGGACTGGAAGGTGGGGAGATCGCATGCCCAAGACGCTGATCCGCATCTTCATGGACGCGTGCGCGCGCTCGAAGCCCGCGCTGTTCATGCGCCACGCCGAGCGGGGCTGGGAGTCCATCACGCCCGCCCGCGCCCTCGCCGACGCCGAATCCGCCGGCCTCGCGCTGCGCGCGCTGGGCGTGCAACCCGGGGATCGCGTCGCCATCCTGGCGGAGAATCGCTACGAGTGGCCGATTTCCGACGTGGCGATCCTCGGTCTGGGCGCCGTCACGGTGCCGATCTACCCCACGCTCACCGCCCAACAGGTGCAGTACATCCTCGCGAACTCCGAGGCGCGGGCGGTGATCGTGTCCAACCCGTCCCAGCTCGACAAGCTGCACCTGATCCGGTCCCAACTCCCGGCGCTGCAGCACGTGATCGCGATGGAGCCCTCGCCGCCGCTCACGGGCCCCGAGCTGTCCTTCGCCACCCTGCTGGAGAAGGGCGCCGCGCTGCGCGCGGCCGAGCCCGGCGCGTTCCGCGAGTCGGCCGACCGGATCCGCCCCGAGGACCTCGCCACGATCATCTACACCTCCGGCACGACGGGCAAGCCCAAGGGCGCCATGCTCACGCACGGCAACATCGCCTCGAACGTCGAGGCGGGCCTGTCGGTGATGGACGTCAACCTCGGGGACACGGCGCTCTCGTTCCTGCCGCTCTGCCACATCTTCGAGCGCATGGCCGGCCTCTACTGCATGCTCGAGGGCGGCGCGACGATCGCGTATGCCCAGAGCATCGACACGGTGGCCGCGGACGCGATGAAGGTGAAGCCCACCATCATCTGCGGCGTTCCGCGCTTCTTCGAGAAGGTGTTCGCGCGCGTCATGGAGAACGCGAACGCCCAGCCGCCGCTGCGCCGGAGCATCTTCTTCTGGGGCCTCGACAAGGGCCGTCGGGTCGCGCGGCTCGGCTTCGAGCGCAAGAGCGCCGGCCCGCTGCTCGCGCTGCAGGCGCGGATCGCGGACCGGCTCGTGGGCGCCAAGGTCCGCTCGCGCATCGGCGGCCGCATCCGCTTCTGCATCTCGGGCGGCGCCCCGCTCGGCCCGAAGGTGCTCGAGTTCTTCTACGCCATGGGCATCCCGATCCTCGAAGGCTACGGCCTCACCGAGACTTCGCCGGTCATCTGCGTCACCCGCTTCGGCGGCGCCCGCCCCGGTTCGGTCGGCCCGCCCGTGCCGGGCGTGGAGGTGCGGATCGGCGAGGACGGCGAGATCCTCACGCGCGGCCCGCACGTCATGAAGGGCTACTTCCGCAACGAGGAGGCCACGAAGGCCGCGATCCGCGACGGCTGGTTCCACACCGGCGACGTCGGCCACCTCGACGCGGACGGGTTCCTCCACATCACGGACCGGCTCAAGGACCTGCTCGTCACGGCCGGCGGCAAGAAGGTCGCCCCCCAGCCGCTCGAGGAGAAGCTCAAGACCTCGAAGTGGATCGCGGAGGCCGTGCTGATCGGCGATCACCGCCCGTACGTCGTGGCGCTGCTGGTGCCCGCGTTCCCGACGCTCGAGGCGCACGCGCGCGCGCATGGCTGGACGTCCGAGTCCCGCGGCGAGTTGCTGCGTCGCGCCGAGGTGCGGGAGATCTACCAGCGCGAGATCGACCGGCTGAACGCCGATCTCGCCCCGTTCGAGAAGATCAAGAAGTTCGCGCTGCTCGATCGCGAACTGAGCCAGGAAGCCGGCGAGCTCACGCCCACCCTCAAGGTGCGCCGCCGCATCGTCGCGCAGAAGTTCGCCGACGCGATCGAGGGCCTCTACGCCGTCGCCTGAGCGACGACGCTTGCTTTCGTTGCGACATCCACCCACCCCCGTTTCAGGAAAGGCACTCATGCGCATGATTCGCAGGGCACTCGCGACCGTCGCGCTCGCCGCGCTGCTCGTTCCGGGCCTCGCGCGAGCGGCCGGCTACGGCATCTACGAGCAGGGCGCCGCGGCGCTCGGCATGGCCGGCGCGCGCACGGCATCCGTGCAGGACGCCTCGGCGCTGTTCTTCAATCCCGCGGCGACGACGCGACTCGAGGGCACGCACCTGTCGCTCGGCGCGACGTGGCTCACCACGCGCACGAGCTTCGCGGGCGTGCAGCCGTATCCCGGCTTCGGCGTCAGCGAAGAGATGGAAGCCGGCAACTTCTACCCGCCGATGTTCTATCTCACCCACCGCTACGGCGAGAAGCTCGCCGTGGGCCTTGGCGTGAACGCGCCGTTCGGGCTCGGGATCGAGTGGAAGAACCCGGAGAAGTTCACCGGACGCACGATCACGACGTTCGCGGACCTCAAGTCCATCAACACGCAGATCTCGGCCGCCTATCCGCTCACGCCGAAGCTGAGCGTGGCTGCCGGGTTCGACATGCTCATGGCCAAGGTCGAGCTGAAGCGCATCAACACCGCCGTCATTCCGGGCGGTGGCGGCGCCACTGCGAACGTCGCGAACGTCGATCTGTCGTCCGACTACAAGCCCGGCTACGGCTGGAACGCGGCCGCCTCGTGGGTGCCGAACGAGCAGTGGACCGTGGGCGTGAACTACCGGAGCTCCATCGAGGTGGACGTGGAGGGTGGTGACGCCAGCTTCACGCAGATCCTGACGGGCAACGCGTCGTTCGACGCCTTCGTCGCGTCACAGCTGCCGCCGAACCAGGGCGTCAAGACGAAGCTCAAGTTCCCGGCCATGACCTCGGTGGGCCTCGCGTGGCACCCGGCCCCGTCGTGGACGTGGGAAGCGGACTTCAACTGGCACCAGTGGTCCATCTTCGACGAGCTGCCCATCGAGTTCGAGACGACGACGGCGCTCACCTCGGCCGTGCGCGAGGACTACGACGACAACTTCCAGTTGCGCGTCGGCGCCGAGCACCGGCTGCCGGGCTGGACGTACCGCTTCGGCTACTACTACGACCAGGCCGCGGCGCCGACGGAGTCGCTGACGCCGCTGCTGCCCGACGCGAACCGCCACGGCGCGACGCTCGGCTTCGGCTGGCAGTTCGGCGCGCAGAAGCAGTGGTCGCTCGACGTCTACAACATGTCGCTCTTCGTCGAGAACCGCAGCACCGAGGGCAAGGAGCGCGACAACTTCAACGGCACCTACAAGTCCTACGTGAACGGCGCGGGCCTGAACCTCGGCTACCGCTGGTGAGAACGGAGAGACCACTCATGAAGAACCGCATCTCCCTCGCGCTCGTCCTGGGGCTCGCCGCGTTCCTCGCGGGGTGCCAGGGCCCGTGCGACAAGCTCGAACCCATCACGGCGCCGAACGCCGGCAGCGGCAGCGCCGACTTCACCACCTACGTGGCGTTCGGCACGAGCATTTCCGCCGGCTACCAGTCGGGCGGCCTCGTGTACACGCACCAGGCGCGGTCGTTCCCGGCGCTGTTCGCGCAGCAGATCGGCAAGTCGGTGCTCTCGTCGGGCCAGGGCGGCTTCTCGTTCCCGGCCGTGAGCGCGAACGGCTATCCGCCGCTGCTGCACCTGCGCTCGATCAGCCCGCTCGCGATCGACACCGTCGGGTTCTCGTCGTTCGGTGGGCCGACGAACGCGGCGTGGCCGACCGCGTACCACAACCTCGCGGTGCCCACCGGCACGCTGCTCGACGTCGTGGACACCACGAACTACTACGCCACCGTCGCGCCGCCGCTCGGGATCGGCCGCACGGCCGGCGCGTTCTTCTATTTCGAGAACGCCGCCCGCCGGCGGGGCACGCTGCTCAGCCAGGGCCTGTCGCTGGCGCCGACGTTCATCAGCATGGAAGTGGGCGCGAACGAGCTGCTCGGTTACGCCACGGCGGGCGGCTTCAACTCGGCCATCTTCCCGACCGGCACCTGGGCGAGCCTGCTCACGAGCGCGGTGAACGGCATCCACGCGACGCTGCCGAACGCGAAGATCGCGCTGTTCAACCCGCCGAACCCGACCACGATCCCATTCTTCAAGACGTTCTCGCCGTACACGATCCGGCTCTCCGACGGCGCCCCGGCGCCGCTCCTGGGCATCGGCGGTCCGTTGTCGGCCACGGACATGGTGCTCCTGACGGCCAAGGACTCGCTCGCGCGCGGCACGGGCTTCGCGGTCGGCACGTACAACTATGTGAACCCGGCCGCGCCGGGGAACGGCCGGCCGCTGCCCGACGGGATGGTGCTGAGCGCATCGGAGCAGAGCAGCGTCACCGCTGCGTGGAACGCCATGAACGCCGCCGTCGACTCGGTGTCGCAGCGGCCGTTCGTGGTGAAGGTGGACCTGAACGGTCTGCTGCAGGACGTGGCGGCGAACGGCCTGCAGGTGGGCACGACCCACTACACCACCGCCTACGTCTCGGGCGGGCTCTTCAGCCTCGACGGCGTGCACCCGAACGATCTCGCGCACGCGCTGGTGTGCAACACGATGATCGACGCGGTGAACGGCAAGTTCGGCTCGGGCCTGCCGCACCTGAACCTCGCACAGTACGCCTCGCCGACGTCCTCGCGTGTGCAGCCGGTGGGCGCCGACGCGCTGCGCGCCCTCGAAGGCATGGACGTGCAGGGGATCGACGAGCGGCACCTCGGCATCCTGCGCATTCCGCGCTGATTCGCCGCGAACGCACGAAGGGCGGGGTCTCCGGACCCCGCCCTTCTTCGTTCGCGTTGTGCGCGTTGTGCGCGGAAGATTGCACACGGCGGCGGGGAAGTCGTTGGCGCGCATGCCGAAGGGCCGCGGACGCCCGCGGAGGGGCATAAGTCTCGATCCGGCAGGGCCCTCGGTTCGACGAGACGCAATCTTCCGCGCACAAGGCTTCGCTCGCTCCCGCCTGACGCGGGCGGCTCAGTGCGGCGTCATCTGCGATACGAGGTTCTTGAACCAGTTCGTGAGCTGGTCGAAATAGCCCGGCGTCCGTTCGGCGTCCTCGTGACCGGCCTCGTCCACGAAGTACTGCTCGATCAGGGACGCGCTTCGCCGGGCCACCTCGCGCGTGACCCGCGGCGGCGTGATCGAATCGCGGCCGGCGATCACCACGAGCAGCGGCACCTGCAGCATCGGGACCACGGAGATCGGCTCGTCGTTGCCGCGGAGCAGCGCGCGCTGGCGTTCGAGCACGCCCGGGATCTGCGCCGTACCGTTGAATCGCGCCTGCTCGTGCGACTGCCGCCAGAGCCCTTCCACCGCGACCGCGTCGTAGGGCCGGCCCGGACGCGCGGCCGCGGCCAGCGCCACCGGACCGCCCATCTCCTGTCCCCAGCCGAACACCGGGCGGCCACCACCGTGCTCGCGCGCGAACAGTGCCGCGCCCACCGCGTCGTCCACCCAGCGGGACGCCAGCAGCACGTGCTGGAGCGAGTCCGGCACCGGCGTTCCGGGCGTGGGGAAGTCGCGCAGCTCGAACGTCAGCACCGAGAACCCCCGCCCGAGCAGTTCGCGCACGTTCGGCAGGCGATCCGCCGCGGTGCCGCGCCCGCGCGGCATCAGGACCACGACGGGCCCCTTCGCATCGCCGGGGAACCACTGGCCGGCGAGCGACACCGAATCGCGCGGCGAACGGAACGTGACGGGCTGGCTCGCCGGCGGCTTCTCGGCCGCCCACGCCCCGCCCGCGCGCCCGGCGAGCAGCGCCGCGAGCCCGACCGCACACAGCACTCGCGCCGTACGGCGCCGCGTCACGCGTTCACCCCGAGCCGGCTCCAGAGTTCCTCACGGATCAGCGTGGGCGGAATCGTGCCGCTCGCGAGCAGCGCCGCATGGAACGCGGACAGGTCGAACTTCGCACCGAGCTTCGCCCGCGCCTCGTCGCGCAGTTCCACGAGCAGCAGCTTGCCGACCATGAAGCTGAGCGGCTGCGTCGGCGTGAGCACGTAGCGGTGCACCTCGGCCTCGGCGGCCACCGGCGGCAGCAGCACTTCGTCGACGAGCGTCCGCTGGGCCTCCTCCACGCCGATCCGCCCCGTCTGCAGGCCGACGTCCAGCACGACGCGCCACGCGCGCCAGAACTGGTCGCGCAACCGGAAGAGCCGCGTGAAGGGGTCCGTGGTGAAGAACCCCTCGGCGTCCATGAGGTCTTCGCAGTAGAACGCCCAGCCCTCCGCGAAGACGTCGCAGTGGGCGAGCCGGCGCAGGCGCGTCGGCGCGAGCACCGCGTGGCTCGCCTGCAGGTGGTGACCCGGGTAGCCCTCGTGCAGCGCGGCCAGCGGCAGGCTCGGCGTGCAGTGCACCGACAGCTGCTGCGCCTGCTGGTCCTTGCTGCGGCGCAGGTCGATCGGCGTGACGTAGAAGAACCCGGTCGTGTCGTGGTCGAACGGGGCGGGCGGCTGGTACGCCGCGTACGGCGTGATGCCGCGCTCGAAAACCGGTGTGTCGAGGATCTCGAGCTTCTCGCCCGCGGGCAGCGGCGCGAGCTTGCGGTCGAGCACGAACTGCTTCGCGCGCTCCATCTCGGCGACGTACGCATCGCGCAGCGCGTTGTACTCGGGCCGGCGCTCGCGACCCTCGGTGAGGAGCGCGCGCCAGTCGCGCTTCGGATCCAGTCGTCGCGCCTCCTCCACGAGCTGGGCGCGGGCGCGCTCCACCTGCTCGCGGCCGATCGCCTCGAGATCCGCGCACGTCCAGCCCAGCAGGTGTTCGCGCTCGAGTTTGTAGTTCATCCAGCGCTCGCCGATGCCGACCGGCGCGGGCTCGCGGCGGCGGACTTCGCGATCGAGGAAGTCGTGGAACCCGAGGAAGCCCGCCCGGCCGCGCGACGCGGCGTGCTCGAGCCGCTCCGCTTCACCGGGGAACGCGCGCAGCAGCGTGCGCACGACGTCGTCCACGAATCCCGGACCCTCGCCGGCCATGTCGAGCGCGACCTCGAACGCCGGTGTCGACACGCGTGCGACGTTCGCCTGCACCGCGGCGAAGTAGTCCGGCAGCGACATGAGCCGGTCGAGCACCGCTTCCTTGCGCTCCTCGAGCGGCGCGAACGGCCGCGAGAGCAGCAGGTGAACACCCCGATAGGCGCGCGTCAGGAACAGGCTCGGCACGTGCGCGTGCACGCGGATGTCGTCGAGATCCGCGCGCAACGCCGCGAGTCGCGACAGCAGCAGCGCGTAGTCGACGCGCGGCTCCACGGGCAGTTCCTGCCAGGGCACGGATGCCACCAGGCGCTGCTCGAGGTCGCGCAGCCACGCCGCGCGCGCCTGGAGCCCCGACGGCGAGTCGTCGGGCAGCGCGTGGTCGTAGTCGTGGATCCCCGCCTCGGTCGCCGCGACGGGGTGGTGCTTCATGTACAGCTCGACGAACTCTTCGCTGAGCGCGCTGAACGTACGAACGGTCTCGATCATCGGTCTCCGGGCCCGTGGGCCCGCATCGTGGGGTATGGCGCGGGGAAGCGACGGGGCCCCCGCGCCGGAGGACCGCGAACGGCCCCTTTATCGGCGCGAAGGCCCCGGGATTGTAGCGATCGGACGCGGCCGCGTCAGGCCAACCGGGTCACGTTCGCGGCCTGCTTGCCCTTCGGTCCGGAAACGACGTCGAACTCCACCCGGTCGCCCTCTTGCAGCGAGCGGAAGCCGTCCGCCGAGATCGCGGAAAAGTGCACGAACACGTCGTCGCCCGAATCGGCGGCAATGAAGCCGAAGCCCTTGGCGTCGTTGAACCACTTCACGGCGCCCTGCATACGGCCCTCGGACGGTCCGGTCGGAGCGCTCGGAGCGCTCGAACGCGGGGCCGGCCGCGACGACCGTCCGCCGCCGCCGCCGCCACCACCGCCCCCCGGGCGCGACGCACCGAAGCACTCGCGGCACAGCACCGGGCGCCCCGACGTCGGCTGGAACGGAACGGTGGTCTCCTTGCCGCAGTTCGAACACACGGCCGGGTACATCGTCTTCTCGCCGCGGCCGCCACCACCATAGCCGCCACCACCGTGGCCGCCGCCACCGTAGCCGCCACCGCCGTAGCCGCCGCCACCGTAGCCACCGCCACCACCGCCACCACCGCCCTCGCGCTGGGACTTGCGCGCGTCGCGACAACGCTTGCAGCGCGTCGGCGCGTTCGTCAGACCGCGCTCGCGGTAGAAGGCCTGCTCGCCCGCCGTGAAGAGGAACTCCTCACCGCAGTCGACGCACGTGATGCTCCTGTCGTCTCCGGTCACCATGATCCGCGTCCGCCTCCCGGGGGAACCACCTGGCACGTGTGTGGGTCAAAACAGGAAAACCCCGACGGCGAGAAGCCGTCAGGGCATGCTCAGACGACGAGACCGAGGTGCGACGCGGCCGCGAACCCAACCGGAAAGTCGAAGACTCGGACGACGGCGATCACGAGAGTTCCAGCTCGACGAGACCCACACGGAACGAACTGCGGCCCAAGTATCGACTCCCGTTCGTCGGCAAGTCAACGACTGCGTGGCCGTTCCACGCTCCGAATTTCACCAGCATTCCCCCCCGGCCGGGGCGCGGAAAGCAGCGATCCGGGCGGTGTCCCGGTGCGTTGCCCGGGCTTTTCGCACCGGGACGAGCGAATTGCGGTCGTGCGATCGAAGACCGGCCGGGGTGGCGGCGGGCAGGGCCCGTCCGGCCGGAGTGCTCGCCCGGCGCCGGCCGCGCCTACTCCCGGACGGGGCGGCAGAGCGCATGCAGGATCTCGGCCATGGTGATCACGTCGAGCAGGTTGTGATGGAACACGGGGACGAGCCGGTACGGATCGCCGTGCTTCACGTAATCGTGGTAGAGCCCCGGCACCTCGTCGCTCGGCACGTCGCCCGAACGCCGGCGGCGGCACACGTGGAACTCGAGCGTCTGCAATCGGCAGTCGCGGAGCTGCCCCTTCCATCGCCGGCGCGACGCGTGCAGCAGATCGAGATGCCGCGGCGGCAGCACCAGCGGCACGCCGTGCGTCAGCGCGCGCGCGTGCAGGAACGGCGCGTCGTACGACTTGCCGTTGAACGTGACGAGCGCGGCGAATCCACGCGTCTGTTCGGCGACGGCGCGGAGCAGGCCCACCTCCTCGCCGTAGTGCCGGGCGAAGTACTGCCGGAGCACGAAGTCGTCGCCGTTCCAGTGCATGGTGCCCGCGAGGAACACCGGGCTCGCCGACAGGCCGCAGGTCTCGAGATCGAGGAACAGCACGCGCTCGAGCCCGAGCGCCGCGATCGAGGCCAGTTCCGGCTCGTCGAACGGCGGCTCGTCGAGCCGTCCCCAGTGCGCGCGGCGCTTCTCGACGTCGGAGCGCAGACGCTCGTGCACGTAGACGACGCCCCCGGCGTCGTCCCGCCACTCGCCGCCGGGCAGGAACGCCTCGACGCCGACGGCGTGCTCGGGCACGACCTTCCGTCGGGCACGACGCGGCTTCGGCGGCTCCGCCGGCGACGACGGCGCGGACGCCGGCTTCAGCGTGCGTGCGCGCCGGGCGCGCACGAGCTCGCCCAGGCGCGCGCGCAGATCCTCACCGCCCGCCACTGCTCCGCTCGCTCACCAGCACCAACCGGCGGCTCTCGGTGGTGTAGGGCTCCCCGGTCGCGCCGCCATGGACTCCGCGCACGACCAGCCCGTGCCGCCGCAGCAGCGCGGTCAGCTCCGCGCACGTGTACGCGCGCAGGAAGTGCTCCTTGTGCACCTGCGGGCCGCCCTGCGGATCGATGAGGATCTGCCGCGTGGCGACGCGCGACGTCTGGAGTTCGATGTCGGTCTCCTCCATCAACAGCGCGCCGTCCTCGCGCTGCGACCACGTGCGCTGCTCGGGGTGCGTCAACAGCCAGTCGCGATTCACGACGTCGAGCAGGAACCGACCGCCGTGCCTGAGCGCTCGCGAGACACCCGAGAGCACGCGCTCGTTCTCCTCGTCCTCGTAGTAGCCGAACGAGGTGAAGTACGAGTACGCGCCGTCGAACGCCGCATCGAAGCCGGGCTCGCGCATGTCGCCCGCCTTCCACGACACGTCCACCCCGGCCTTGCGCGCTTCCTCGGCGGCGATCTCCAGGTAGTGCGCGTTGAAGTCGAGCCCCGTCACCCGGAATCCGCGCTTCGCCATGCCGATGGCGTGCCGGCCGTAACCGCACGCGAGGTCGAGCAACGTCGCGCCGCGCGGCAGGCCCAGTGCGCTCGCGATGAACGCCGTCTCGGCGTCGGTGCGCTCGGCGGTGAGTTGCGGGCGGTACAGCCGCAGATAGTCGTCGTCGAAGAAGGCCACCGGCCAGTCGTGCGGCGTGGACATGAACTCCTCGGGATGCGGATAGAGGTCGGATCGCGCGGGGCGCGCGCGGGTGCGGGCGGACATTCTACCCGGACGTGCCCCGATGTGCAGGGGGCTCCCGGGTGGCCCACGCGTGCGGCGCCGTGCCCGGGACCCCGGTGCGAACCGGTGGCCGGCGCCCCCGTGCATGTGCCCAGGCGGAGGACGTTCATCGAATTCGCCCCCACCCGGCCGACCATGCCGGTGTCATACTCCGCACCCGTGAGCCGGATTCCCCCACCTCCCGTCCACCACCGCACTCCGGAGGTGTCCTCTTGCCGCGCACCCCTCGCTTCCGCGCCCCTGCCTTCCGAATCGCGCTCGCGCTGATCGCGCTGATCCTGTCGGGCGTCATCGCCCCGCGGGTCTCCCACGCGGTCATCCGGATCGACGAACTCGGCATCCGCTGTGCCGCCGGGCTTCCCGGTACCGGCTTCGTGGAGTTGTCGGGGAGCATCGACGACTACCTCGAGAACGCGCTCGGCCTCGTGTTCCTCGACGCGAATGGGGACACGCTGACCGACCTGCGGCCGCTCTTCGGGCGATTCACGGGCTACAATTTCTACTGGTCGAACAAGTTCCTCTTCACCGCAGAGGGTTTCAGCGAGCAGAACGGCGGCCAGGGCAACATCACGCTGCCGTTCGAACCGGATCCCGTGCGCGGTCGCGTGATCCTGTACCGGGTCGGCTCGAACGGTACGCGTTCGATCGTCCACCAGGTGCCCTACGGCGGG
>WBZQ01001737.1_pt1 | contig 14679 bp, 12 predicted proteins | sample 5204251 | NCBI WGS metagenome assembly WBZQ01 (sample SAMN12412402, study PRJNA552823) | activated sludge metagenome | isolation source: activated sludge from nitrification reactor of wastewater treatment plant... | place: USA: Virginia | collected 2017-09 | reverse complement strand
TGGGCATCCTCCAGTGGAAGCGCGGCGAGAAGAAGAAGGCCAGGGAAACCTTCGACCTGGCCCTCAAGACCGGCAAGAAGGAGAGCCTCCTCTATGCCGTCTATGCCTATGTGCTGGTGGAGATGGGTGAGCGGGACAGGGCCATCGAGACCCTCAACCGTGGCCTCGGCATCTGCAAGGGCGATGAGCGGCTCATCACCAACCGCAACCTCCTGCAGAACGGCAAGGCCCTCAAGATGAAGGTCTACGGCGAGCAGTGGTACCAGTTCCTCCTGGAGCGCCCCATGATCCGCCAGGAGGCTCCACCCTTCGCCCGCGTGTCCCGTCGAGCCCTTCGCGGGTGAGCTTTCGGCCCCCGCGCGACTGATCCGTCTCACTCAGATACCTGTTCTTCCCTGGAGTCACCATGTCCGGCCACAGCAAATGGTCCACCATCAAGCACAAGAAGGGCGCCGCGGATGCCAAGCGCGGCAAGGTCTTCACCAAGATCCTCAAGGAGATCACCGTGGCGGCCCGCTTGGGCGGCGGCGACGTGGCCAGCAATCCCCGCCTCCGCCTGGCCGTGGACCAGGCCAAGGGCAGCAACATGCCCAAGGACAACTGGGAGCGCGCCATCAAGAAGGGCACTGGCGAGCTTGAAGGCGTGACCTACGAAGAGGTCATCTACGAAGCCTACGGTCCTGGGGGCGTGGCCATCCTGGTCGAGGCCATGACCGACAACAAGAACCGCACCACCCCTGAGGTCCGCAGCTACTTCACTAAGTTCGGCGGGGAACTGGGCGCCATGGGTTCTGTGGCCTACCTGTTCAACAAGCAGGGCCAGATCGTGGTGGAACCCGAGGTCTCCGAGGACCAGATCATGGAAGTGGCCCTGGAAGCTGGCGCCGACGACGTGATCAACGAGGGCGAGGCCTGGGTCATCAAGACCAGTCCCGAGTCCTACCAGGCCGTGAAGGATGCCGTGGACGCCGCCAAGCTGCCCGTCATCGAAGCCAAGCTCATCATGGAGCCCAGCACCAGCACAGCGCTCGAAGGGGGCAAGCTCGCCAGCTTCCTCAAGCTCGTGGACCTGCTCGAGGACAACGACGATGTGCAGAACGTGTGGCACAACGGCGACTACGAGGAACCCGAGGACTGACGATTTATACTGGATTTCGATTTGCGAAGGGCCATGAGGCGCCCTTTGTCATTCCTGGGTCTTCGGTGCCGGCATCGGCGTAGCTGCCACGGCAGCGGCCTCGTTGCGCCCCACCGCCAGGATGGGAAACCGTGGGGGCTCGCCCCACATGCCATCGCCGCGAATGAGGGCGCTGTGGAAGGCGCCCCAGAACACCAGGCTGTCGGTGCTGCGCGGATCGAGCAGGTAGAAGGCCAGGCGGCCCAGGGGTTGGTCCAGGGGGATGTAGAGGGCGCGGTCCAGATCGGCCGGATCCCAGGTGAGCTGGAGCTTCTTCAGGGTGGGCTCGTGCTTCCACGCGCCCTGCAACTCGAGCGTGAAGACGCCCTGATAGGCCGATGGGGAGACCTTGCGCCCCACCTCCTGGAAATGAAGGACCGGCAGGTTCTTCGGGCGGGCCGATCCCGGCTGCACCTTCAGGCCATGGGCCTGCAGCAGGGGAAGCACGGTGGGGGCGAAAGCGGCATCCACGAGATAGCCCGCCGGGACCGTCACGAAATCCCGCCCCTCGAAACCCACGAAACTCGGGAGCTCCAGCCGAGTCCGGCCCTTCTCGCCCGTGAGGCGGCCCTTGTCATCCCGGATGGGCTCCACCCAGTCGAAGGTGTACTTTTCCACCTGCTTCAGCTTCGCGGAGAGCGGTAGCGTCACCGGCCCCTGACGCCAGCCTTCGGTCCACCGGGACTGGGCCTGACGGACCTGGCCTCGGATCTCATCCCGGTGCCCCGCCATCCAGCCGAGACAGGCCAGGACGAAGCGGCGCGTGTCCGAGATGCGGTCGGCCCAGCTGCGGTAGACATAGCTTTCGGACAGCACCGCCAGGCGGTTGCGCAGGGCCGGATAGTTGGTCAGCAGCCGGGGATGGGCGTCGTAGGTCTCCCAGGCCGTGGGCGGTTTGTCCGCCGTGGGCCGGTAGGGCACGAAGTTGCCGTAGTCGTAAGTCGGCATGCCCTCGGCCTTCAGTTGCTCGCGGACCTCCACCAGCATCTTCCGGTTGAAAGCGAGCAGGCCCTCGTCCGCGCCCATGGTGCAGGCGGGCCCGTGTGTGAGGTGGAAGCCGTGCGTGCTCCCGTTGGTGGTGTGAAGGTCCAGCACCACCGCGGGGTCGAAGTCGTTGAGCATGGCCAGCAGCCAGCGGGTGTTGGGCGCCGCCGCCCGCATGAAGTCGCGATTGAGGTCCAGGCCCAGCGCGTTCTCGCGGCGGCCGACACCGCTCTCGGTGGGATTGGGCTGCCAGGGGCGGATGGCCGGATCCAGGGCATCGGTGCCATCGGCGTTGTAGGCCGGCATGACCACCAGGTCGAGGTTGCGCCGCAGGACCGGATGCTTCCCCTGCAGCAGCTCACGGACGACCTGCTGGATGGCCTCCTTGCCCTCCACCTCGCCCGCGTGGATGTTGGCGTTCACGTAGACCCGCAGGGGATCCTTCCCGGCCCCCCTCAGGCGCCAGGCCAGCAGGGGCTTCCCGGTCTCCGTGGCGCGGGGCGCGCCCTTCGGCTGGTAGGGCTCCAGGCCGGGGGTCTGCTTCCGGAGGGCCTCCATGAAGGCCCGCACCTCGGCCACGGTCGAGGTGCGCCGCAGGTCTGTCCGCTCAGGAGTCGTCTGGGGCCACCCCGCGAGGAGCCCCGTCCCCGCCAGGGCCAGCAGCAGAAGCCGCACGGATCAGCGGGCCGCGGGCGTGGTGGCCGCCGTCACCGGCATCTCGGGGCCGGCCTTGGGGGTCCGTCCGAGGAACAGGCCCCTGTTGAAGACGGTGAAGGCGATGGCGAGGAAGAGGACCACCACCAGCAGGGCGGAGCCCCGCTTGCCCTTGGCCAGGGCCTTGGGGCTCATCTCGGAGAGGCCCAGCAGCACGAATACCAGGGTCAGCTTGATGTGGAAGTAGATGCCGGCCTTGAAGGGGTTCTGCCCCCCCTGGATCATCAGGACCAGCAGGACGATGCCGGCGACGAGGGCCAGCCGGAAGGCCCAGGCCACCACCTTGGCCCAGACGGTCGCGGCCAGGCCTTGGATGTCCTCCTTGCCTTCTTCGAACCCCGAGAGCAGCAGGGCCACGATGGCCGCGCCACCCCCCACAGTCACCGCGACGAAGTGCAGCCAGAGGGCAAGGTTGACGGCTTCAAGCTTGAGATTCATGGTCGCCTCGTGAGGAAGTCTCCCAGGGTAACAGCCCTGCTAGGCTCGATTGGTCAGGAGGAAGTCATGTCCAAGCTCCGTGTCGCCGTCGTCGGTGTGGGCCATTTAGGGCAGCACCACGCCCGCATCGCCGCCTCGGCACCGGATGCGGTGCTGGCCGCCGTGGTGGATCCCGATCCCGTCCGGGGCCCCGAGATCGCCGCCAAGTTCGGCGCGCCCTGGGTGGCCACGCTTGCCGAAGTGCTGGCCCAGGTGGACGCCGTCCAGATCGCCGCGCCCACGGGCTTCCACCATGCCCTCGGCACCCAGGCCCTGAAGGCCGGCAAGCATGTGCTGATGGAGAAACCCCTGGCCGCCACCCTCGACGAGGGGGTGGCCCTGCTGAAGGCCCTGGGCGAAGCCCGGGCCTCGCACCCAAGGCTCGTGGCGCAGGTGGGCCACCTGGAGCGCTTCAACCCCGCCGTCACGGCCCTGCGGGAGCGCGGCTTCAAACCCCGGTTCCTCGAGGCCGTGCGCGTCTCGCCCTTCCCCGCCCGCAGCCTCGAAGTGGATGTGGTGATGGACGTGATGATCCACGACCTGGACCTGCTCCGTGCCCTGGTGGGCCGCCCCGTGGTCGACGTGGAGGCCGTGGGCGTGCCCGTGCTCACGCCCTACGCCGACCTGGTGAACGCCCGCCTGAAATTCGAGGGCGGCGCCTTCGCCACGGTCACCGCCAGCCGCGTGGCCCGCAAGAAGGAGCGGACGCTGCGCGCCTTCGGCGACAAGGAATACGCGAGCCTGGACTTCGCCACCCAGAAGCTCGAGCTGCTGCGCCTCGTCATGGGCCCCGAGGGTCCCCAGGTGCAGCCCGAGACCGCCGACATCGTGGAAGGCGAGCCCCTGCGTCTGGAGATCGAGGCCTTCCACGCCGCCTGCCTGGGCCGCAGCGAGGAGGGCGTCACCTGGGCCGAAGCCCAGGAGGCCATGGGCGTCGCCGACCAGGTGCAGAAGGCCGTGGCCAAGAGCCTTGCGGAGATGAGCCGGGCGTGACCCGCGTCTACGACCTCGCCTCCCTCACCAAGCCCCTGGTGACGGCACCCCTGGCGCTGGCCTTCCTGGACCTCGATGCGGACCGCCGCTGGGCGCTCGGCTTCCATGACCGGGATACGCCGCTCACCGTGCGGCAGCTGCTCTCCCACAGCTCGGGCCTCCCGCCCTGGCGCCCATTCACGGGCGAGTTCCTGGCCCACCAGCTGCGCCGGGAGGTGGCGGGCCATCCCCTGCTCCGCCCGGCCCCGCCCGGCCTCGCCACCTACTCCGACCTGAACTACCGCCTGCTCGCCGAGCTGTTGGAAGCCGAGACCGGGGTGGCCTTCACGAAGCTTGGTTCCGCCTCGGGGCTGAGTCCGGCCCCCTGGAGCACCCCGCCTGCCGAGGTTCCGGATGGTCCCGATGCCGTCGCCTGGCCCCTGGCCACGGAGGTTCCCCTGCCCGCCCGATCCCCGTGGCTCCCCCACGACGCCAACGCCCGGGCCGGGATGCTGGGACACGCCGGCTTCGGCGCCGCGCCCGCCCAGCTGCACGCCGCCCTGCTGCGCTGGGTGGCCGCTGGCTGGCCCCGGCGCATGGCGGTGGAGACGGCCCCTGGCGAGGGGGGCGCCAGGTGGGGCCTGGGCCTCCAGGTGGCGCATGCGGGCGCCGGACGCTTTGGACAGCTTCTGTCCAAGATTCCCCAGGGAATAGGCACGTGCGTCCTCGATGATTCCACAGTAGCTGCCCCCCTCCCCGCTCCTGCGCTCGAGGCCGATCCGGGCCCCGCCTCGGACTGGTGGTTCCATCTCGGCTACACCGGCTCCGCACTGTTCTACCGGCCTTCGGACCAGGCCTGCCTCGGGCTGCTCCTCCACCGCCGGGGGCCAGAAGGTGCGCTGCTCGATGCCGAGTCGCTGCGGGGCCGCCGGTGGGCGGCCCTGGCGCGATTCGTGGGACAATCCGGTGGATGAAGCTCCAATCCATCCCCGCCCTGGTCCTGACCCTCGTCCCCGCCATCGCCGCCCAGCCTCCGCTGAGGATCGGCATCGACACGCAGGCCACGGAGTGGATCGTGTCCCTCGAGGGCGGCGGCCAGGTCTGCGACCGCGCCGGTAAGCCCCTGCTGAAGCTGGCCCCTGAAGAGAAGCTGCGCATCTGGTGGGACAGCCGCGGCCTCTCCGATCCCACCAGCGAGTACCGCATCCAGGTGGGGAAGCCCCACACCACCGCCGAGGCCGCAGCGCTGATGAAGCGGCTCAAAGAGCTGGGCGAGGCGCCGGACAAAGTGAAAGTGCCGGATGCCGACACCTGGCGCGTGCTGACCGGCCACTTCCGGGAAGCCGGCGAGGCCGAGCCCGTGCTGCAGAAGCTCCAGGACCTGGGCTATGAGGAGCTCTGGGTGGCTTCCGAAGCCCGCCCCAGCCAGCCCCGGAAGGGCCGGGCCCTGTACGCCATCACCGACCGCTACGAGCGCCGCTCCCTGCCCCTGGCAGGCGTCTGGCTCAAGCCCGCGGGCGAGCTGACGGCGCTTCAGGGCAAGGGGCGCTACCGGGGCAAGGTCGAGATCTTCCCCAACAGCCAGGGCCGCCTCACGGTGGTGAACACCGTGGACCTCGAGACCTACCTGCGCGGCGTGGTGCCCAAGGAGATGGGTGCCTGGGAGTTCCCCTCGCTCGAGGCCCTGAAGGCGCAGGCCGTGGCGGCCCGCACTTACGCCGTGGCCAACCGGGGCAAGCGCGCCGCCGACGGCTTCGACATGGGCGACACCGTGGCCGACCAGGTCTATGGCGGCCGCGACGGCGAGCAGACCCTCACGGACCGGGCCATCGCGGAGACCGAAGGCCTCTTCGCCACCTATGGCGGCAAGCCCATCCAGGCCCTGTTCATGGCCAACTGCGGGGGCCATACCACGGACGTGGCCCATGTCTTCGGCGGGGACGCGCCCTACCTCCGTGCCGTGTCCTGCTACCCGGCCAGACCCCTGACCCTGCCCTATGCCTCTGGCGTCGCCGTCACTCCCGAAGCCCAGCAGCCCTGGCTCAGCTGGGAGCTGCTGCGACTGGCCTCCGTGGCCCTGCCCCCCGAGTGGTTGTCTGGCGAACGGCTGGGCAAGGCCGCGACCTTCGAGGACCTAACCGGCCCGGTCCGGATCCTCCAGCAGCGCCTGGCCCTCGAAGCCCGCCCCGTGGCCCGCGAGGGGCACCTCGTCCTCGCCCTGGCCCGGGCCTTCGGCTTCCACCGAATCGTGGAGGGCCAGGAACGGCCCCAGGACGCCGCCTATTTCCTGCCGGAAGCCCTGCCCGAGGATCGCCTCCTTGCCGCCTTCCTCACCCGACGGGGCGTGGTCTCCGCCTCGATCTGGAACGGCTCTGACCCCATCACCCTCCGCCAGGCCCTCCAGGTCCTGGGCCGGCTCTGGCAGGAACTGGAACCCTTCACACCCGGCGAGGGCTCCCTGCTCCTGGACCGGCAGGTCCGGCGGAAGCGCGGAGGGCCCGAGCCCCTGCCCCTGGCCCCCGGCCTGCTGCTGGCCGAGGAAGGTCCCGACGGCAGCCTGCGGCTGGTGGCCAAGTCCGACATCCAGGTGGGCGACCGCCTCAAGTGGATCCCCGGCGAAGAGGGCCCAGCCCAGGTGCTGGTGCGCCGCCTCGATCCAGATGGCGCGGCCTGGGATCGCTACAACCCCACGGCCCACTGGCGGGTGGAATACACGGAAGCAGAGCTGCTGGCCACGGTGCGCAAGCGGGTCAACGTCCCCGGCATCCGCGACCTGAGGGCTGATTACAACGACCAGGGCCGGGTCCTCGACCTCACCCTCGTAGACACCAAGGGGGCGCCGCACCGCGTGCGCGGCATGCACATCCGGGGCCTGTTGGGCCTCAAGGACAATGTCTTCCGCTGGCTCACGGTGGGCCAGGGGGCCAAGCGCCGCTGGATCTTCTACGGCCGGGGCTGGGGCCACGGCCTGGGCATGTGCCAGACCGGCGCCTACGGCATGGCCCTGGAGGGTGCCGGGTTTCAGGAGATCCTCCAGCACTACTACGTGGGCATGCGCCTCCAGCGCGTCGAATAAAAAGTCCCGGATATTTCCCATCCCGGGATTGACGGCAGAGGGCCGGCGACCGAGCCTTGGCTTCCCTAGGGAGGGTGGGCATGGCCTTGGATGCGTGGATCCTCAGTGCGCCATTGCGGGTGTTGCGGCAGGAGGACCACCCGTACCGGGAGACCACCCTCGCCACCCTGGGCCGCCACGAACTGGGCCTCTGCCGCCGCGCCACGAGCGCCGGGCCCGGCTGCGAGCTCTTCCTTGATGGTCGTTCCATCTACCTACCCGGGTCCCCCGCCCCGGAGCGGCCCTGGTTCGAGCTGTGCCGGGAGCTGGGCTACGAACCCGCCCGCCACTGGGACTGGGATCCCGCCCTCATCCTCTTCCAGCAGGTGGTGCCGGCCCTGGCCTCGGACTGGCATGAGCCGCCCCTTTCCTTGACCAGCCAGGGGGTTCCGGAGGGTGTGCTGAGCCTGGCCAACCTCCGGCAGACCTTCGCGGAAGCCGTGGCCGCGCTGCGGCGGGAGTTCTCCGGCCCCGTGGGCGCCAAGGTGGTCGAGACCTTCGAGTGGCTGCCCCTGCGGGCCGTGGTCTTCCATGACGATGTACAGCTACCCCTGGATTTCGAAGGCACCGGCCCCGGCGGTCGGGTGTCCCTCTGGCTCGGCATCCACCACGAGCGGCCCGTGGTGCTGGAGGGCCAGTCCCCCGCGGCCTCGGGCCGCCGCTGGACCACGGAAAACCTCGACGTCCGCGGGCCTGCCGAAGCCTTCCTCACGGCGGCCGGCTTGGATCCGGAGCCACCCAAGGGTTTCGAGGCCACCCTCCAGGCCGCGCTGGACCGCCTCTGCCACTGGATGGAAGCGCCCCTGGACGCCTACCGCCGCACCTACCCCGTGGGCATCTCGTGGCACCACGGCCGGCGGGAGCGCCTGCTGGGCCGCACCATCGTGGATGTGCGTGCCGGCGACCCGCCCCGCCTCGTCCTGGACGATGGCACCGAGGTGGCCATCGACCCCGAGCCCGTGCCCTTCTGGGAGCACGGCGGCATCTGAAGGAGGGCTGCGTCCGGACTCAGACGCCCTCGAGCTGCTCCCAGCGCACGCTGAAGTGGTCGAGGATGCCTTGGCGCTCGGCCCGCTCCTGCTCGGCGATGCTGGTGTAGGGATGGCGGAACACCACCCGCCGCACGCCGCGGCGCACCAGCGCCCGGCAGCAGATGAGGCAGGGCTCGTGGGTGACGTAGGCCGTGGCCACCGAACCATCGCAGAACCCGAGGGCGTTCTCCTCGGCGTGGCTGGTATGCAGGCAGCGCTGGCCAGGTTTGCAGGTGTCCGGCGTGCAATGCGCCATGCCCGGCAGCGCCCCGTTGAAACCTGCCGCCGCCACGCCACCGTCAGCCCGCAACAGGACCGCGCCGACCTTCAGTCGACAGCAGGTGCCCAGCCGGCTCAGCTCCAGTGCCATGTTCATGAAGACTTCATCCTTGAGCTGGGAGCGGGACATGGCGACCTCGGGCTGATTCTCCATCATCGCAAGAACCGGGACGGCTGCGGAGATTCAGTGGACACGGGGGTCCCTGGTCCGTGTCGTGCCATCGGTCACAGCCCTTGGCATTCAACCACAGTCGCTCATGCGCATAATAAAATATAGGCAGGTGATAAATGAGTAATCTGTTTCTGATCCTCCTGATGCTCTTCGGGGTGATCGCCCCCACGCCGCTGCGTGCCCAGGGCTGGGATGCGACCCGGCAGGCTTCGGGCTGGGCCTTCCAGGAAGTCGACGGGTCCCTCGTCTTCTACGATCCGGCCGCGCGGTCCCTCCGCACCTGGATGAAGGGCAGCGGCCTGCTCGCCTCGCTGCCCTTGGTCCTGCCTGAAGTCCGGAAATCCGCGCTCCCAGCCCCCAGCGCAGCTCCCGCCTTCGCCGCCACCGCCTCGGACTACGATGCGGCTGGCGCTCTGCTCTACGGCCTGCCCCGGCAGCAGCGCCCCCAGGGCGCCCCGGCCAGGCCACCGTCCAAAGAAGCCGCGGCGTCCGCCATCGCCGGCCAAGCCCTTCCTGAACGCTGGGTGCTCGATGCCTACAGCCGCATCTGGATGGCCTGCGACCATCGCCTGACGGTGCTCGGGAAGGATGGAAAGCCGGAAACCACCCTCCCCCTGCCCGCCCTGGTCGAGGACATGGCCATCGGCCGGGACGGAGTGTTCCTCCTCTACCGCACGCCAAAGCCCTACCTGGAGAAGCGGGACCTCAAGTCCGGAGCGGTGCTCTGGGCCTTCGGCGACAAGGCCCAGCTGAAGGAGTCCGCGGCCCAGCCCCTCCTCGTGGGCCTGAACCGCATGGCTCTCGGCACGGATGGCAGCGTCTACCTGGCCGAAGGTGCCAGCATGGCCTTCACCGTCCTGGATCCCGCCAAGGGCCCCAAGGAGCCCGGCCAGACCTTCTTCACCTGCAACGACGCCCTCCCCGCCCGCGCGGTGCTGGGACGGGTGGGACGCGGTCCCATCCTCCCCTGGTCCGGCCGGGACGTGATCTTCGGGGTCTTCGCGCCCAGCCAGGTCAAGTCCTGCGGCGCCCCGGAATCCAAGGGGCTGCTCCTCGCCCGCTTCGACCTCGCGAAGGGCACCATGGAATGGCTGCCCACGCCCCTGGCGGAAGGGCACCGGCTGATCGGCCTCCTGGATGCCGAAGCCGTCTTCCTCGCCCCGGGCGGGGGGCTGGCCTACGCACCGATCCATTAGATTTCGGCTGAGAACTTCCGTGATCAGGAGCATTCTGCGGGGCAGGATGCGATGGAGCAGTTCCCCTTCATAACCGGTGGAGCTGCGTGGCCCGGGGCTGATGCCTGGAGCGACTTGTGCGAACATGGAGGTGGGGTCCCGTAGCTCAGCTGGATAGAGCAGCTCCCTCCTAAGGAGCAGGTCGGACGTTCGAATCGTCTCGGGGCCACCACTCCCCCCACCAGCCTTGTCATGGCGGCGAAGATGCTCCTGTTCGACGCCCATCGTCACCTGCCCGACACGGGGGCCCGTTCCCCGGAGCAGATCCGCGTGATCTGCGGGACCTGCGAGGCCGACTGGGAGGCGGTGCTGGCCCACGCGGCTTCCGGGCCCGAGATCATCCCCATGTTGGGCCTGCACCCCTGGTTCGTGGCCGCGGCAGCGGCGGGCTGGGAGGCGAGGCTGGATGCCCTGCTGCGGGCCCAGCGGGCCGGCCTGGGGGAGTGCGGCCTGGACTTCGCCCGCGAGGCCGCCGACCGGCCAGCCCAGGAACACGCCTTCCGAATCCAACTGCGCCTGGCGCACGCCCTGCACCGCCCCGTGGCCATCCACGCCGTTCGGGCCTGGGGCCGCCTGCTCGACCTGCTGCAGGAGGAGGGCGTACCGCCGGCGGGTGCCCTCGTGCATGCCTTCTCGGGCAGCCCCGAGACAGCGGCCGCCCTCCAGGTCATGGGCGTCTTCCTCTCCTTCTCCGCCGAGGGGCTGGGTCCCACACGGACCAAGATCCACGAAACCCTGCGCACGGTGCCCTCCAGCCACCTGCTGCTGGAGACCGACGGCATCGGAGACCTGGAGAGGGTGATCACCGTGGCCGCGGCCCACCGTGGCGTCGCGGCGGAAGACCTGGCCGCGAGGACCTGGAAGAATGGCCTGCGGTGCTTCAAGGAGCTGATGGCATGAGGTGGTTTTCCCGCAGCGAGCTGCTGCTCGGCGAGGCGGCGCTGGAACGGCTTGCCGTCGCCCGCGTGACGGTGTTCGGCCTGGGGGGCGTGGGCTCCTTCGCCGTGGAGGCCCTGGCCCGGGCGGGCGTGGGCCGCCTGCGCCTGGTGGATCACGATGTGGTGGGCCCCAGCAACCTCAACCGCCAGCTCTTCGCGCTGCGCTCCACCCTCGGCCAGCCCAAGGCGGAGGTGGCGGCGGCCCGCGTGCGCGACATCAACCCGGACTGCGAGGTGGAACCCCGCCAGACCTTCATCCACACGGACACCCTCCCGGAATTGCTGACGCCCCGACCCAACGTGATGATCGATGCCATCGACTCCATGACCTGCAAGGTGGCCCTCATGCGCACCGCCCACGAGCAGGGCATCCCCATCATCACCGCCATGGGCGCTGGAGGCCGCACCGATAGCAGCCTGCTCCGCGTGGGCGACCTCAGCGAGACCCGCCTCTGCCCCCTGGCTGCCCGCGTCCGGAAGGAGCTGCGCAAGGTCGGCATCGTCGACGGGATCCGCTGCGTGTACTCGCTGGAACCCGCCGACAACAAGCGCGCCGCCAACCCCGTCGACATAGAGCCCCACCGCGGCCCCGGCCGCCAGCGCCGCCCGGTCGGCACCATCTCCTATATGCCCGCCATCGTGGGGATGAGGGTGGCCGAGGAAGTGCTGCGGATGCTGATGGCGCCTAGTGGCCTTCCATCGCCCGCCGCAGGACGCCCATGAACTGGGAGCCCAGGTAGGGCTTGGGCAGGAACCCGGCCAGCCCCCTCCCCAGGAACTCCGCCAGAACGTCCTGCTCGCTGTAGCCGCTGGTCAGGACGACTGGGACCCCCGGGTTGACTTCGCGCATGCTGAGGAAGGCCTGGCCACCGTTCATGCGCGGCATGGTCAGGTCCATCAAGACCGCGGACAACTCAGCGTGGCGCAGTTCGAAGATGGCCAGGGCTTCCTGGCCATCGGCGGCTTCCAGCACGTGGAAACCGAGACCCTCAGCCATCCTCCTGGCCACATCCCGGGCCGAGGGCTCATCGTCCACCAGCAGGAGCAGGCCATGCCCCTGCCACTCGGGAGCCTGGTGGGTGGTCACTTCCGCGGCCCCTTCGGAAGCCATGGAGGGGAGGAACAGCCGGAAGACGGAACCACGACCAGGCTCGCTGTAGACCTTGAGGCTGCCTTGGTGGCTCCGGAGGATGCCCAGCATGGCGGAAAGCCCCAGTCCCCGGCCCGTGAACTTGGTGGTGAAGAAGGGATCGAAGATCCGCTCCAGCACCTCGCGTGGCATGCCGCACCCCGTGTCGCTCACCTCCAGCGTCACGTAGGTCCCCGCCGCCAGCGGCAGGGTTGGCAGCAGACCGGTGGTATAGGACTCGTCGATGGTCTGGACTCCAGTCCGGAGCGTGATGAGGCCGCTGGCCCCCTCTCCGATGGCTTCCGAGGCATTGGTCACGAGGTTCATGACCAGTTGCTGCATCTGAGTGGGATCAGCCGTGATGAATGGCAGATCCGGGGCGAGGTCGTAGCGCACCACCGCCTGCTTGGAAATGGAGACCGTCAGGAGTTGAGTCATCTCCAGCACCAGCCGGTTCAGGTTGACTTCCATGACCTGCAGCCGTCCCTTGCCGGCATAGGCGAGGAGCTGGCGGGTCAGATCGGCGGCCCGGAGGGTGGCCTCTTCGATCTGCTTCAGGATGGGCTGAGCGGGGCTTTCCGGGGGAAGCCGCATGGCCCCCAGGTTCGCGTTGCCAAGGATGATCGTCAGGAGGTTGTTGAAGTCATGGGCGATGCCCCCGGACAGGACCCCCAGGCTCTCCAGCTTCTGGGATTGGCGCAGGGCGTCCTCGGCCTCCTTCCGCTGGGTGATGTCGGCCCGGATGGCCACGAACTGAATGGGCGCGCCGTCCTCCCCGAGAAAGGGCACGATGGTGGTGTCCACCCAGTAGTGGGTGCCGTCCTTGGCGCGATTCCGGATTTCACCCTTCCACACGCTCCCGGCGAGGATGGTCTTCCAGAGCTGCGCCATGAAGGCCTTCGGGTGGAAGCCCGAGTTGATGATCCGGTGGTCCTGGCCGAGCAGCTCCTCCCGGGAGTATTTGGAGATGGCGCAGAACTTCTCGTTCACGTAGGTGATGCGGCCCTTGGCATCGGTGACGGCCACGATGGCGTGCTCGTCCAGGGCGCGCTTGAAATTCTCGAGTTCCCGGATGGCCCGGGCCACCCGTGAGAGCGGGCGGGTCCCCCTGCCCAGACCGCCGCCTTCATCGGAAGCTCCTCCCCTGCCTCCCTGCCGTAGCGTCACGGGTTGCTCGCTTTCCAGATCCCGAGAATCAAGATCTGGACTCAATATACTTTTTTCACTCCATTGAGCAAGAATGTAGTGTAACTAATTTATTTATAAATATTTGCCATAGAATATAAACCCAACAACCCGATGAATCTGGAACCCTCAGCGCCCCGTCGGCGCGTTGTATTCCTCGTAGGTGCCCTGGAAATCCTCGATGCCCTCATCCGTGAGATGCCAGATGCGAGTGGCCACTTCGTCGATGATGTCCTCGTCGTGGGTCACGAAGAGGATGGTGCCCTCGTAGCGCTGCAGAGCGTCGTTCAAGGCGATGACCGCTTCCAGGTCCAGGTGGTTGGTGGGCTCGTCCAGCACCAGGATGTTGGGCCTCTGCAACATGAGCTTGCAGAAGAGCAGGCGGCAGGACTCGCCGCCACTCAGCACGTCGGTCATCTTGTTGCCTTCCTCGCCCCGGAAGAGCATCTGGCCCATGATGCCGCGGATCTGCTCCTTGGTTGCCTCGGGGTCGAACTGGTGCAGCCAGGTGACCAGTTCGTAGCCCTTGGGGATGCTCTCGGCGAAATCCTGGGAGAAGTAGCCCACGTTGGCCTCGTGGCCCCACTTCACCTCGCCGCCATCCAGCTTCAGGCCCAGCTCGGTGACCTGGGGCGCGTTGGCCAGCAGGGCGTTCAGCAGGGTGGTCTTGCCGATGCCGTTGCGGCCCATGAGCGCGATCTTCTCGCCGCGCTGCACCATGGCCGAGAAGCCCTTGATGACCTCGTGGCGACCCCCCGTGCCGTCCTTGTCGGTGTCGTAGCCCTTCTTCACGCCCTCGAACTCCAGGGCGTAGCGGCCGCCGGGCTTGCCGATGTTGAACTTGATGAAGGGGCGCTGGATGTTGCTGCGGGCGAGGTCGCTGGGCTGGAGGCGCTCCACTTCCTTGCGGCGGCTGTTCACCTGGCTGCTGCGGGTGCCCGCGGCGAAGCGCTGGATGAACTCGTTCAGCTGGGCGATCTTCTTCTCGCGCTGGGCGTTGTCGGATTCGATGCGCGAGCGCACCTGGATCTTGGCCATAACCATGTCGTCGTAGCCGCCGGTGTACTGGATGATCGTCTGGTAGTCGATGTCGGCGATGTGGGTGCAGACGTTGTTCAGGAAGTGGCGGTCGTGGGAGATCACCACCACGGTGCCCTTGTAGCGGCTGAGGAACTCCTCCAGCCAGTGGATCGAATCCAGGTCCAGGTGGTTGGTGGGCTCGTCCAGCAGCAGGGCCGCCGGGTTGCCGAAGAGGGCCTGGGAGAGCAGCA
>WBZQ01001736.1_pt1 | contig 14681 bp, 11 predicted proteins | sample 5204251 | NCBI WGS metagenome assembly WBZQ01 (sample SAMN12412402, study PRJNA552823) | activated sludge metagenome | isolation source: activated sludge from nitrification reactor of wastewater treatment plant... | place: USA: Virginia | collected 2017-09 | reverse complement strand
AGACGCCGGCAGAGTACGCTGCCGGATGCACCTGCACCCACCACCCGGTGGTGTGTGAGATCGCGTGAGCGATCACCTGTAGGAACTGGCTCTAGAACAGCCTGGACCGACTATCGGGGACCTGCCATCTGCGCGTCCGGATGATCGGACAGGCGTTCGCGCGCGCTCGTGAGCGCTGCCGCATCGGGATCTATTCCGGTGATATGCCGACTTGTACTCGCCAACTTCTGCAGCAGTAGTCCGTCCCCGCAGCCGATATCGAGGACTCGGGTCGCATCACTTGCAACGGATGCGACCAGTTCCGTGTGGTATGCCGTGTTGTGGTTCCAGTAGTCTATCTGGCCCATGCGTGTCCTGACCTGCTTGTGATCAGTAGTCCCCGAGTTTCAACGTTTCGATGATGCGCTCAAACCACAGTTCTTGTGCACCGAAATGGGAAGTCGGGCCGAAGTATCGCTTGATCGTAGCCTCGATATCGGATTCCTTGGTGTAGCCGAGAATGCTGCACAGCCGTGCGGCATCTCGGCGGTCGCCGTCGGAGTGGCGCGTCGACATCGCCTTCATTGCGAGAATGTAGTCGGCGGACGCGACCTCGACGCTGAGGCTGGTGCCAAACTGTTGGGCGATCGGGTGCGCGTCCTCGTGCGGTGGCATATAGATGGCGCGCACGGCGTCGTTGAGCCAGTTGGTGGCGAGTCCGTGGCGTTCGGCGATCTCGCGTGCGGCGTCGAGGACCCTCTCCCGAGGCTCGAACACGCCGTCGATGTCGTTCGTCGAACGGCTCGCGTTGTACGCCAAGGCCATTGCGGCTCCGCCTACGATGAAGAGCTTTGCTTCGAGCCCTTGTTGTCGTAGGACCTCTGCCAGTTCGGTCAGCAGGCGATTGATGTCGTCGGCGGTGAACCCAGCATCGGACAGGCTCACACTCCCTCCAGGTTTCCTCGCGACAGGATGACGTTTCGTTCGCGCAGTGCGATGGGTGTGCGCAGCATTTCCAGGAGCCGGTACTTGCCGGTGTCGAGGGGATCGAACAATTCGGTGCTGCGCCGTCCGGGTTCGGCGCACCAGTCGAGTACGCCCGGTGTGGTGCGGCCGGTCCCGGTCATCACCGCTACTCCGGCCAGCAATGAATCCCAGCCGACGTCCCCGGTGGTGGGTGGGCGGCTGTGGAAGGCATCGATGCCGGTCTGGTCGACCAGGTCTCTGGCCTGGAGAACGCTCTGCCGGAGAACCCGGATCGCGAACGAAGGATCGTCGTGCAGCACGGGATCGGAGACGAACTGCTCGGCGAACGTCGCATAGGACGTGACGCGGCGCGATACCTGAGTATGGACGCTCACAATGGCTACCTCGTCTCCGCTCAGGCCAATGTCGTGGACCCCATGTAGGTGGACAAGGACAGGATAGTCGCGAGGCCGAAGATCCAGCAGGTAGTAGCTGGGTTGCTCAGATGATAGGGCGTCAGCGGACGTCGGCGAGTTGGCGGGAGATGAGCTGGTTGACGGCGGTGGCGCGGGCTCGGCGGGTCAGGGTGGCCAGGCGGCGCAGTTCGGTGTCGCCGGAGTTGTGAGCGCCGGCGGTATCACCGAAGGCTGCGCCCGAGGAGTGGGCGATCGTCACGATCGCCTCGATCTGGGCGGCCGAGTCGAGCATCCGGGACACCCGGGTGTCGTCGTGGGGTGGGACGTCGACGCGGAGGCGTTCGGTGAGGTCGCGCAGTTCGGTCCGCAGGTCGGCGGGGGTGGCCCGTAGCCTGGGGCCGGCCGCCGACAGTAGCCCGGCGGCTTCGGAAACTGCTTGGCGCAGCTCGTATTCGAGTTCTGCGGCCGAATCGGAGGGCTGGGTGGGCAGCGTGCCGGTGTACTCGTGGATCGTCCAGCGGATCAGGCCGTCGTGTTCGCGGGGGATCAGTGCGAGCGTCCCGGCCGGATCGTCGATCAGGAGAACCTCGCCGGCCTCGAATGCTGCGGTGGTGGCCGGGCCCGGGGGCAGGCCTTGCGGGTCGCCCGGCCCGGGCAGTCGCACGCTGAGCGCGTTCGCCGCCCGGATGACGGGGAGCAGGGACGTGGCGGTGGCCCCGTCGAGACGCCCGGTGCTGTCGTCGATGACGTAGCCGTCGCGACCGAACATGTCGATGACGTCGTCGGGGGAGCAGAGCCCCGCCTTCCACGCAGCCGCCCACGCCCCGACGGCGCAGGCGGGCCACGACGGGGTGAGCAGAGGTTCGGTTCCGGTCATAGATCTTCGACAATACCGGTCCGCTGATGTACGGGCAGGACAAGAGATTCGGGCAGAGCGGCGCCCGGCGTGGGTCACCCGCGCGGGCCGCCTGGCGCCCTACGGTGTTCGGGTGAGCGATCGTTACGGCAGAGACGTCCTGGCGCAGCCGCGCCGCACCAAACCACGTGTGCCCGAGGTGGCCGCCGAACTCGACCTGGTGGCCGAGGACGCCGCCACCGGCTTCTGCGGGGCGGTCGTCGGCTATGAGAAGAGCTACGCCGGTGATCTGGTGCGGCTGGAGGACCGGCGCGGGCAGACCCGCGTGTTCCTGATGTTGCCCGCCGCGTTCCTCATCGACGGCAAGCCCGTCACGCTGGTCAAACCGAAGGTCGCACGCGCCGGTTACGGTCAGGCCGCCACCGGGGCCGCTCCCGCGCCGACCCGTACTGCGTCCGGGTCGCGGGCGGTGCCCAAACAGCGGGCCCGCACCGCCCGGGCCAGCCGCATCTTCGTCGAGGGCGTGCACGATGCGACGCTGCTCGAACGGGTCTGGGGTGATGACCTGCGCGTCGAGGGTGTGGTGGTGGAGAGCCTCGACGGCCTCGACAATCTCGACGACGCGCTCGCCGACTTCCAGCCCGGACCGCATCGTCGGGCCGGTGTGCTCGTCGACCATCTTGTCGCCGGATCGAAGGAGGCCCGGCTCACCGAGGCGGTCGGCGAGCACGTCCTGGTGTGCGGTCACCCCTACATCGACGTGTGGCAGGCGGTGAAGCCGGCATCGGTGCGGATCCGGGAATGGCCCATCATCCCGCGCGGCACCGACTGGAAGACCGGTATCTGCACCGAACTCGGCTGGGGCACACCACAGGACGGGTGGCGGCGGGTGCTGGCCGGGGTCAAGGACTTCCGTGATCTCGAGGTACCGATCCTGCGGTCGGTCGAGGAACTGATCGATTTCGTCACCGCGACAGACGAAGCCTGACCGCGCGTCAGGTGATGATCAGTTGCGCGAGCCCGAACATCGCGGCCGCCCACAGCACCGACACGAATGTGCCGACGATGAATTGCTCGGATGCCTGCGGTGAGCGGAGTTCCGGGTATCTGGCCAGCCCTTTGACCGCCAGGATCACCGCCAGACCGGCCGGCCACGCCGCATGCAGACTCCCGACGACCGCGAGCCGTTCCAGGTAGCCGATGATGTGGCCGCCGCGCAGTGGGCCCTCGTCGGCGGCCGGTGTGTCGGGACCGGGTGCGTCGGGAGCAGGGGAGTCGGCTTCAGGGGAGTCCGGGGGCGTGGTGTCCACGCGGCCGACGCCGCCGGCGAACAGCACGGCCCGCACCAGGGTTCCGCCGCAGGTCACCGCCGCCGCCGTCGACACGACCCGGGCGATCACCAGCGTGGTGTCGGAGGCTGCAGCTGTCGGGAGAGCCAACAATGCGGCGATGGCCGCGAGGACGGCGATCGCGACGGCAGCACCGATGTCGGCTATCGACGTCCGGGCGTGCGTGCCGGCGCTGCGCCGGTATCCGGCAGCGGCCGGCGGGATCAGCGCGGTGCAGGTGAGGAGAATGATCGCTGCCACTGTCATCGGATGACCTTTGCGGTGTGGTTGTCGGCGGTGCGCAACAGGTCGGCGACCAGGGCGTATGCGGCGTCATCGATATCCCACGCGGCGGCGCGCAGTCGCTGCGACATGGCCTGCGGGGTGATCCCGAGGCGGTCGGCGGCCTGCGTCTGGCTGATGCCGGTGCGCATCAGGTCGACGGCCTGCGTGCCGGCCGTACTACGCCGGGCGATGACGTCGGCGAGCATTCGGGCCGCGGTCTGCGCATGCCGTCCCCATAGAGGGTCCGCCCCGCGGACCGCTATCGGGATACGCCGGTTCTTGGCGACTTCGACGGCGTCGCGGGCATGTTCGAAGGCGGGGCCGCGACCGGCCCGGGTGGATTCGGGCAGGGGCAGTTCGACCCGTCCGAATCCGATGCCGACACTCCAATGTCCGTCGGCGGCCACATCCACCGCGAGCCGGGCGACAGTGGCCGCATCGTCGGCGACGGCCTGCACCTCGTCGCCGGCGGTACGTTCGAAGGGGCGCACGAGTGCGGCGTTCGATGTTGCGGCGAGGAGATGTTCGACACGGTCGATGTCGCGGCGGCTGCCGCGCTGGTCGATCGTCATCACAAACACTGTTCAATGGTAGAACCTTAAGATCTAAGAATCAAGGTTATATACTTGAGTATTCAAGATCTATATGTTGATCTGCGAGATTGAAGGAATCTCGGCGCATACGTAGGCTGGCAAACCGGCTCGGTCGAGGGGGGACGAATGCAAACGCTGGAACAACGGTGCGAAGCGGCACTCAAGCGGTGCCAGGAGAGTCAGACGGCCCGCGCCTGGCGTCGACTACTGACCGCCGCAGCCGGCAACGAACCGGAAGCCACCGTCGCGGCGCTGAGGCTGCTGCCCGACCAGGAGCGTTTCGTCGCGACGATGCTGATCGGACTGTCGTTCCGGGACCTGCAGGTGGCCACCGCGTTCGCGCTCGACGACTCGATGGCCTCCGGCTACCGCGCGGTCGATTGGAGCCGCATCTGCGACGAGCGGATCGTCACCCGCTGGGCAATAGCGGCGCGTGAGATCGATCCGGCCACGGTCGCGCGGATCGTGAATCGTGGCCACACCGGAATAGCGGGCCGGGTGCTGGTCGCCACGATCCGCGAGTGGCTTCGGGCCGGCGACATAGCGGGTGCACAGGCGCTGTGGAACGCGATCAACGACTACGCGAAAGCCGAATGCGCGGCCGGAGCCGCACTGATCTGGTTGGCGACCTCGGACGAGGTGTGGTCCTGGCGGGCCGTCTCGGCCTGCACGGGGAGCTCGATCATTCAGGCGGGCTGGGAGGAAGCCGACGGGCTGGCGACGGTACTTGCTGAGTATCAGCGCGCGGGTCAGGCGGCGGATTCCCAGGGGGTGACCGAAGTCATTGCGGCTCTGAAAGATTGGGTCGACGACCTGGACCGTGGCTATGACTCGCGAGATGCCGTGCGGCAAGCCGGGTTCACCTGTGTGCGGGCCGGCTGGCTCGATCATGCCCGGACGATGGCGTCGTTTCTCTACAACGGTGACGGCGACGAGCTGGACGAGGCCATCAAGACCGGCGTCGCACCCCCGCCCCGTACCTACGAGCACAACAACCCCACGCTGGACGAGGTACTCGGCGAGGAGAGATGCGAGGACCGGCTTGAACAGGCCACCTCGTATGCCGAAGGCCGCTATGCGGCGGGTGAACCGGCCGGGGCGCTGAAAGCCCTGGGACTCGTGCTCGGCGGTGGCGACGAGCTGCCTGCCGCACCGACCGCAGCCGAACGTGCGGCCTGGGCGCTGGCGCTTGCTGTCGGTGGCGGGCATGACGAGGCGCGCGAGATCATCGTCGATCTGGCCCGATCTCAGGCTGCCGGCCGCGAGGAGTTGCCGCGCGATGCGTGCGAGGCGGCGGTCGTGCTGGCCGAGCAGGACGTCGACGTCAGCGAATTTGTCGATGCCGCAACCGCACACGCCACACAGCTGTATTCGGGAGGCGGGCTGCGAAAGTCGGCCGCGGCCGGGTATCTGGCCGGCCTCATCGCCCGGGAGAACAACCTGGATCGTGAGCTGACGCTGTTCCGGTCGGTCAACTTCGGGTACGCAGACCGGGCGCCGTGGCCGAGCGAACTCGCCCCGATCCGGTCGGCGCTGCGGGTGCTCTCCGATGCGCATCCGGAACGGCTGGATCAGTGGCTGAACGAGATCGATCCCCCGGTGCGGCCTTTTGTCGCCGGTGCCGCAGTGCGGTCGCTGGCCGAGTTGCCGTTGGCGGAGATCATCGTCGAGTGCCGGGGCGGTCAGCAGACCGGGGAGCGCAGTCAGAGCGCACACGATCATGAGCTGCCGCAGGAATTCGACGTCGAGCCGCTCGCTGTCGCACTCGCTGACCGGGGACGCGTCGGCGACGCGCTGGAGCTGGTGCGGCCGTATCGGTCCCAGGTGGCGAACGAGGTGCTGCTGAAGATGGCGGAATATACTGTGACACCGGATGATCGGGAAAGGATCAAGGCTGATTTCCGGGCGCGCATGATCGCCGACAAGGCCACCGCCCTGCCGTCCGGGTGGGATTGGGAAGAGGGCGAAGAGGCCGAACACGACGCCCTCGCGGAATGTCGGTTCGGGGCGCTGCTGATCAACTGCGGACAGATCGACGACGCGCTCACCCTCGCTGAATCGCTTCCGGACATCCGCTACCAGATGCGGGCCCCCGAACTCGTCCGCCGGATCGGCGAGCGGCTCGATGCCGCGGACAGCTGGACACCGGAACGGGCCGCTGCGGTGGTACGGATTCTGGCGGGGCCGAGTACACAACCCAATGAGGCCGACGCCGCGATCCTGGCCACCATCCCGGGCGCTGTGATCGCTGATCCGGAGCTGTCTTTGGTGCCGATTGAGGACCGGCTCCGGCACTATCGCTGGCGGCAGGTGCTGGTGCGCTGCGCGGCAGCGGTGGGTGCGATCCGCGCCGGCCGCGTCGACGACGGTGTGGCCCAGATCGCGCGGGAGCTGGACCGGCTGAACCAGCGGGCCGACCCAGACGTGCTGCCGCAGCGTCTGCTGTGGTGTGTCCAGCAGATTCCGAGATCAGTCGGCCGGCGGAATGAATTGTTCATCAAGGTATTCCGGATGCTGACATGGGCCGAGCCGGCCCGGCAGCGCACGCGCGTCGAGAAGATTTTCAGCACGCTCGACCCCGCCGATGCGCTGATCATGGCCCGAGCGATCCGCGAGACACAGCTGCCCGACAAGGTTCGCGTCGACGCCGATCATCGGATCGCCGAGTTCCTCGCAGAGCACAGCGATACCGGTACGTGGGCCTGGGCCGGTGCGCTCCCGATCGACTCCGCGACGACCCCGGCAACAGCCCGCGAGCGGACCCAGCAGGCCGCACGCTTCGAAGCCCGGCGCGGCGCGCTGATCTCGGCGAGCCGATTGGCGAAGCGGGCCGGGCTTGCGACGCTGAGTCACCATGAACGCGAAGCGATTGCCGGTCTGGAGGAACGCTGTGAGCAGATGCTGGAGCGCTGTCACGAAGGAAAGCTGGTCCGGGTCTGGCGGGCTTTGGGTGCCGCGGCCGCGGATGGTGACGGTCAGGCGGCGGCCGCGCAGCTGATCGCCCTGCCTCAGTCGGAGCGCTTTGTAGCGGCACTGGTTCAGAGCCTGACCTTTCCTCGCGTGCTGGTGGCCCTCGCCGCAGCGCTCGATGATTCGCTGCTGGACAGCGATGTCGCCGACGATGGTGACTTCCCGAAAGCGTTGCGATGGAACATGATCTGTGACGCTCGCCTGCTCATCCGCTGGGGGCTGGCGGCGCGAGAGGTGGATGCGGCCCGCGGTGCGAGGATCGTCAATCGCGCCGATCCCGTGGCTGCGGGCCGGGTGCTGCTTGAGATGGCGCGAGATAGGGCGCAGATCAACGCCATTGCGGATGCGACCATCTTTGCCGAGGCGATCGACGGGCAGGCCAAGATCTCTCGCGCGGCCGCGTGTGCGCTGCTGCGGGTGGCGACGCGCGACGACGAATGGTCGCGGCGCGCGATCGCCGGCATCGTCGAGACCCCTATGTCGGGCGATGGCAGCGAGGAGGCCGATGCGCTCGCCACGGTGCTCGGCGAGTACCAGCGGGCCGGGCTCGCCGCTGACGCCGAGGCAGTGGTGACAACCGTTACCGCACTGGTTGACTGGGGTGACGACCCGGATCGGCGCTACCTCGCCGAACGCGGCTACTACTGGGGTACGCAGCACTGCGTCCGCGCGGGCTGGCTCGATCACGCCAGAGCACTGGCCGCGTGCCGAGCCAAGGAACCCGACGACCCGCTCTACGCGGCGATCACGACGGGTATCGCCGTCGAGCCGCCGCAGCCGGCGCCACTGGCTGTGATCGGCATCGACAGGGTGACCGCGGAGACCGATCCGCAGGAAAGACTGGTCAAGGCGAGCCGGTATGCCGAAGTCGACTTCGCCGCCGGGGAGCTCATGGGCGGCCTAGGACTCGCCGCCGTCCTCGACGACGCGGACACCGTACCCGAGGTGGCCGATCCTCAGCGGCAGGCCGAGTGGGCGCTTGCCCTCGCTGTAGGCGGGGCACACGATGCGGCACTCAAGATCGTCGTCGAGCTCGCCGAGGGGCAGGAGTTGCCGCTGACTGCCTGCCAGGCTGCCCTGAGGATTGCCGAAACAGACTATGATGCAACAGCATTCGTCGACGCGGCGATTGCGCACGGTCACGCGACCGCATCGTACAACACCAACTATCCACCGTCAGATTACGTGGCCACCTACCTCGCCGGAATCCTGGCCTTGGGCAATGATCTGGAGCGGCAGAAGCGGCTGCTGACGGCCGCCCAGCGGTACCTCACCCGGGACGCGACGCCCCCCGACCTGCGGTTTGCCGGGCCGGTCAGGGAAACGCTGCGGATCCTGTCCCAAGCTGAACCATCTTGTCTGAGTTGGTGTCTGGCCGAGATTCAGCCCCGGCTGCGGCCCTATGTGGCGGGGGCGGCGGTCGAGTCGCTGGCGGCAATGCCATTGCCGGAGATCATCGCCGTGCGCGGTGGAGCCTCGGCGGCTGCGCTCAGCCAGAAGTCTTGGCGGGTCCGGCGTCAGCTCCAGGAGGTCGATATTCCGCCGCTGGCCACCGCGCTGGCAGAGCGTGGACGCCTCGCCGACGCACTGGAATTGTTGCGGCCATACCGGCCGCGGATCGCGCAGCCGGCCCTGCTGACGCTGTGTGAGACCGTCACGACCGCCGCCGACCGAGCGGAGATCATTGCGGCCTATCGCGAGCGTAAGTCGAGCGATCTGTCCCGCGATGTGGGTGACAACTGGGACGGCGACGAGATCGATTGGAATGTCTGGCTGGCCAGGATGCTGCTGCTCGACGGCCAGGTCGACGAGGCGGTCGCCATCGCGGCGGCTCAGCCCGAGCCCCCGCACTCCTATGAGCTGGGCAGACTGCTGTGCAAGATCGGTGAATGGCTGGATGCGACCGGCGGGTGGACACCGGCCCGCGCGGAAACGGTCATGCGGATCCTCGATGGACCCGGCGTCCCTGCCAAGGGGATGACGTGGACCCTGCTTGCGCTCATTCCTGGCGCGATCGCGGTCACCGGTGATGTGACCCTCCTGCAGCCCCTGTTCCGTAAACTCGACCGCCCGGATCGCGACGCGATACTGGACGTGACAGCGGCCCTCGGAGATCTCCGGGCCGGCCGGGTGAGCGCCGGCATGTCCAAGCTCGCCGAACGGGTCGTCGACGAGGGTCGCGAGACCAATCGCTGGGTGAATCCGCCGCTCATGCTCCCGTGCGTCACCCAGATCCCACGGACTATCGCGAGCCGGGATGACTGCCTGGTCAAAGTATTCCGGATACTTGAGTGGGACCTGGACTATGCGCCGAAGCACCTCCGCACGATGCTCGACGATGTCGATCCCGCTGATCTGCCGGTGATTGCCAAAGCCCTCGCGGAGTCGGAACTACCCGATGACATTCTGGCAGTGGGCAATCGCCTGCTCGGCGCACTCGTGGTGACGAACAGCGACGACGCGTCGCTGCTGCCCATCGAATCGGCACACGGACCGGTCACCGCACGCGAACGAGTCCACGAGGCCGCCTGCTTCCTGGCCCGGCACGGCGATATCGATATGGCAACACGACTGGCAGCGAAGGCAGGTCTCACCGCATGAGCGTCAACCCAACCGAGGCCATCGCCGCCGTCGAGCAGCGCTGCGAGGAGACGCTGGCGCGGTGCCGCGAGGGCACCCTCACGCGGGGCTGGCGGCGCACGGTCCGGGCAGCCGCCGACGGTGCGGTGAAGGCTGCGGCAGCGAGCCTGAAAACCCTGCCCGCACACGAGCGCTTCGTTACCGCGATGCTGCTGGGCCTGTCCTTCCCGAAGGCGCGGGGCGCCCTCACGGCGGCTCTCGACGATTCCCTCGCCGACGGCGAGCTGCAGTGGCACGAGATCTGCGATGAACGCATCGTCACCCGCTGGGTGGTGGCGGGCCGCGAGCTCGACGCGGCGCTCTGCGTCCGGGTGGTGACGCGGGCCGAACACCGTACGGTGGGCCGAGTGCTGTTGGAAGCCGTCCGGGAGCGTTTGCAGCACAATGACACTGCTGGGGCCGAGGTTCTGTTCGCAGCCATCGATCAGAAGTCCAAGCTTGCCCGCAGTTCGGCCTGCGCGCTGCTGTGGCTGGCCACACGCGACGACGAGTGGTCACGTCGGGCGATCGACGACTGCGTCGGGACACCAAAAGTCCAGGTCGGCAACGACGAAGCCGACGCCCTCGCCGCGGTTCTGGGGGAGTATCAGCGCGCCGGGCTGGCGGCCGATACCCCGGCGGTAGTGAACACCGTTGCCGCACTGGTGGACTGGGGAGACAGTCCGGATCTCAGGTACATCTGTAGAGACGGCTACTACTGGGGCGTCCAGAACTGCGTGCGTGCGGGTTGGCTGGACCACGCACGCCGCCTGCGGACGTGCTGGCTCACCCATCACGACGATCCACTCGACAAGGCGATCGCAACCGGGATCGCCGAGGATCCCCCGCAGCGGCAGCGGCCGACCCCCGGGGCGGCGGAAGTGCTCGCCGAACCAGATCGGAATCAGCAGTTGGTGAAAGCGACGGCATACGCCGAAGGCCGTTACCGTGCCGAGGACCTCGAAGGGGCCTACCAGGCGCTGGCCGGGGTCGTCGCAGCCGGCGATCGTGTGCCGGCGACCGCAGGAGCCGAAGAGCAGGCCGAGTGGGCGCTGGCGCTGGCGGTCGGTGGTGCGCAGGCAGAGGCACTGGCTGTCGTCGTCGGCCTGGCCTCCGGCGAGGTTCTGCCGCGCACGGCCTGCGACGCGGCGCTGAAGCTGGCTGAGCTGGGCGGCGATGCGCTCGCGTTCGTGGATGCGGCGATCGCGAACGGCCATGCGAAGGACATCTACGGCGATCACTATCCGCCGGAGGGATATGCGGCAACCTATCTCGGCCGCATCGTCGCCCGCACCGACGATCTCGATCGGGAGCTGGCGCTGGTGCGGGCGGTGCGTACCGAACGTCCGACGCACGTTCCGGAACCGGGCCTGCGCGACGCCGGTCCGCTGCGGGAAACCTTGAGAGTCCTCTCCGACCGGCATCCGCAACGCTTGAGCAGGTGGCTCGATGAGGTCGGCCCGGAGATGGGGCCCTATGTCGCCGGGGCCGCGGTGCGGCCGCTGGCGGAGGTGGTGTCGCTGGCCACCATCATCGCCATTCGGGGCGGTGACCGGGCCTGGATCCTGAGTCAGAACTCGTACGCCAAAACAGAACTCCAGGAAATGGATATCCGGGCCCTGACGACGGGGCTGGCCTCGCAGGGCCGGTTGGACGACGCACTGGAACTGCTGCGACCCTACCGGCCACTCATCGCCCAGGACGCCCTCTATTGGCTGTGTGAGACTGTCCGGACGTCCGATGATCGCGCCCGGATCATCTCGGTGTATCGCGGGCGCAAGCTGGCCGACTTCGATCGGGACCTTGATCAGGGCTGGGACGATGAGGGGTGGATCTGCGAAGAGGCGGTCGACTGGACGTGCAAGCTCGGCAGAATGCTCCTGTTCGACGGTCAGATCGACGAGGCCATCGCGATTGCTGCCGATCAGCCCAAGGTCAAGCACCCCTACGAACGAGCCGAACTGCTGCGCCAGATCGGTACATGGCTCGACGCCAACGACGGCTGGACACCCGCTCGCCGGGAACGGATCCTCCGGATCCTGTGCGGCCCGACCCTCACTGCCGGGACGGTGATGAACTGCGCACCGCAGATCATTCCGGGGGCGATCACCGGTGACCCGGAACTCTCGCTGACGGAGCTCGCGGACAAGCTTTACCTCAGGCAATGGCGGACACCCCTGTTCGCGCTCGCCGGGGTTGGTGATCTCCGGGCAGGCCGGCGCCACGAGGGAATGGCGGAGATCTCGGAGCAGGTACTGGACAAGCCCGATCCGAAGTCGAATCGCTGGGTGCCGCCACCGCGTCTCCTCTGGTGCGTTCAACAGGTTCCGCGGGACGTGAAGATCCGAGATGAGCTGTTTCTCAAGGTCTTCCGGATGCTCGAGTGGGATCTGGAAGACGCGCTGAAGAACATCCGCGCCATGCTCGGCGCCATCGAGCCCGCTGATCTCGCCATAGCCGCGCGCGCCCTGGCCGAATCGGAGTTGCCTGTGGAAATCCGCTCCGTCGGTGAGCAACTGCTCGGCGAACTTGTCGTGGCCCACTCCGAGGACGCCACCCTGCTCCCGATCGAATCGGCGCAGGATCCGATCACGGCGAGACAACGCGTCCAGCAGGCCGCCCGATTCCTGGCCCGCCACGGCGAGCTCGACGCCGCCCGGCGTCTGGCTGAGAAGTCTGGTCTCGTGGCGGCAGGCTGAGGAGTCTGTCGGTTTCACGCGAGTTTGTGATCTGGCACACTGGTCCCATGAGCGCACTGCTGTGGCTGGGGGCTGCGGTGTTGTTGGCCACCGCCGAGTTGATGATCGGTGATCTCGTGCTGCTCATGCTGGCCGGTGGGGCATTGGCGACGGCAGGTGTCGACGCGGTATTCGACACCCCGATCTGGGTTGATGGTGTCGTGTTTGCCGTGGTCTCACTCTTGTTGCTGCTGGTCGTGCGGCCGGTGGCCAAAAGGCACCTGCTCAGCAGGCCGCGCTATCTGAGTAATACCGAGGCACTGGAGGGCAGGAGCGCCGTCGTCACCGAGGCGGTGGACGAGCAGGACGGCCGGGTGAAGCTGAGCGGTGAGATCTGGTCGGCCCGGGCGCTGGAACCCGGTGCCCGGATCCAGCCCGGTGAACAGGTCACCGTGGTGCGCATCGACGGTGCCACCGCAATCGTGTGGAAGGGATGAACGAGAGATGGAAATCGGACTCATTGTCCTGGGGTTGCTGGTACTGCTCGTGGCCACCGTGCTGGCCAAGTCGGTCGCGTTGATCCCGCAGGCCGAGGCCGCGGTCATCGAGCGGCTCGGACGCTACACCCGCACCGTGTCCGGGCAGCTCACGATGCTGGTGCCGTTCATCGACACCGTCCGCGCCCGGGTCGACATCCGCGAACGGGTGGTCTCGTTCCCGCCGCAGCCGGTGATCACCGAGGACAACCTGACCCTGTCCATCGACACCGTCGTCTACTTCCAGGTCACCGATCCGCGTGCGGCCGTCTATGAGATCAACGACTACATCATCGGTGTCGAGCAGCTCGCCACCACCACGCTGCGCAACGTGGTCGGCGGCATGACCCTCGAAGAGACCCTCACCTCCCGCGACTCCATTAACGGGCAGCTGCGCGGAGTGCTCGACGAGGCGACCGGCCGGTGGGGCCTGCGGGTGGCCCGGGTCGAACTCAAGTCCATCATGCCGCCCCCGTCGATCCAGGAATCGATGGAAAAGCAGATGAAGGCCGACCGGGAGAAGCGGGCCACCATCCTGTGGGCCGAGGGTCAGCGAGAGTCGGCGATCAAGACCGCCGAGGGCAACAAGCAGAGCCAGATCCTCGCGGCCGAAGGCGCCAAGCAGGCCGCGATCCTCGAGGCCGAGGCCGACCGGCAGTCCCGCATCCTGCGGGCCCAGGGTGACCGCGCCGCTTCATACCTGAAGGCGCAGGGCGAGGCGAAGGCCATCGAGAAGACGTTCGCCGCGATCCGCACCGGCAAGCCCACCCCGGAGGTACTCGCGTACGAATACCTGCGGCAGCTGCCGGAGATGGCCAAGGGGGAGAGCAGCAAGGTGTGGGTGGTGCCGTCCGACTTCGGCTCGGCGCTGCAGGGTTTCGCGCGCTCGTTCGCCGAGAAGGGCGACGACGGCGTATTCCGCTACCGCACCAACGACGAACCGGTCGCCGACGTCGACGAATCCGAGATCGACGAGTGGTTCAGCCTCTCCCGCGACCCCGAGGTCGCGGCCGCCGTCGCCGAGGCCGAGGCGGTGGCCCGGACCCCGGTCGAAGAGCCGCAGCCCGAACGGCGTTCCGGCGGCCGGGAACGGCGTCCCGTCGCGGCCGCACCCGCACAAACCCAGTTGCCTCCCGAACAGCCGCAGGAGAGCACGGAACCGGGACAGACCGTCCAGCATCAGGTCCCGCCGACGCAGGAGCCCGCACCCGCGCACCGGCCGCCGCAGGCATGGAACGTGCAGCAGGGCGGTCCGCAACAGTCTCCGTCCCAGCAGTCGCCCGCACACCAGCAGACCCCACAACAGCAGCCGCCGTTCCAGGCGCCGCCGCGGCCGGCGTACCCGCAGCAGGGTCCGGGACAGCCTGGTCCCGGTCCGCAACCCGGCCAGCCGGGTGCGCCGCGCTGGTGATGTGCGGACGGCGGGGCTTCCGCGTCAGTTCCCGGTGGTAGGCG
>WBZQ01001735.1_pt1 | contig 14684 bp, 9 predicted proteins | sample 5204251 | NCBI WGS metagenome assembly WBZQ01 (sample SAMN12412402, study PRJNA552823) | activated sludge metagenome | isolation source: activated sludge from nitrification reactor of wastewater treatment plant... | place: USA: Virginia | collected 2017-09 | reverse complement strand
GTGGGCCGCGATCAGTGTGCGGGCGACCCACTTGCTGAGCGGAGATTTCAAGGCGTTTGGTCGCTTCTATGGGCAGACCATTAACGGTGTCACCATCATGCCACCAGCGGTCTATCTCAAAGGGCACCGAGAGTAACGGAGTCTGTATCGGGCGCGTACGCCAGTCATCAGCAAAAGGGGAGACGCTGGAACGGCTGAAACGCACCACGCGCCGACAGGGACGAGTCCAGGACGTCATGCGGAATGATGAGCAGGTGATGCGGGCGTTAGCTCGTTCGGATCGGGGGGAGGATCGGCAACTGGCTGCGGATTTGGTTCGTTACTTGAGTGAGCGGTCGAGGGACGTTGAGAAGACTCGTTCGCCTCAGCGCGATCGGTTTTCCTGAGGTCCTCCACTGTCCGATTCTTGACCATCAATTCATTGTTGCATGTGCTGTGTCACAGACCGGAGATCTCTGGGGCTGCAGGCCGAACCTTGATATTGTGGCAGCGCAAGGAATTGGGGTTAGCCCTCGGAGACGTTTCCCTGAATGGAATCGTGTTGGGTCAAGTGTCCAATGTGAATATGGTGGACCGATACAAGAGGGTGTGTTCATCTAGAAAGGTAGAAATCTGGTTATCCTCGATGATTTTTCAGACAGAAACGGGTAAGCTTCCGCCGGGCAAGCACCCTTCCTGCACCCCCATAGGTTAACGCGGGTTCTAAATGAGTGCTGACTTCTTCTCTAAACCCATTCTGAATTCGCCCTATGCATATCCTTCTCGCCACTGGGAACTTGATGAACAGGGGCAACCGACCCAGAAAATTATAGAAATCCGTCGCCCCGCCGAATTTATCACACCGATTCCCAAGCCCAAGAAACGAAAGTCCTCAGAGAAACAGTCCTCGATTGTCTTTGATGAAGGAAAGGGACTCTCCACGCAGGAACAGCAGTACGACGTCACGGCCATCATCAACGGCGTGCGGGATCAAGTTGAAGCATGGCGAGGATTACAGAATCCCAATGACTGGCAGGTGACCCCAGAAACCGCGCGCCTGCTCCAACACTGGCGCCATCACAAATTCAACAATACGCGACCATTTTTCTGCCAAGTCGAGGCGGCTGAAACGGCCATATGGTTAACGGAGGTGGCTTCGACTACCAAGGCTGGTAAACCCTTTCTTGAACATCTTGCGAACGCCAACAACGACGCCAATCCAGGACTGTCGCGACTGGCGTTGAAGTTGGCCACAGGCGCGGGCAAGACTACTGTCATGGCCATGCTGATCGCATGGCAGACGATCAATGCAGTGCGGCGCCCCAACAGCAAGAAATTCACCCGTGGTTTTCTCGTTGTGACGCCTGGACTCACTATTAAGGACCGCCTGCGCGTCCTCCAGCCAAATGATCCAGATAGCTACTACGCCAGCCGCGAATTGGTGCCCAATGATCTCCTTGACGATGTGAGTCACGCGAAGATCGTCATCACCAATTTTCATTCGTTCAAATTGCGAGAACGAATAGAACTTTCGAAAGGTGGTCGGTCGTTGCTTCAAGGTCGAGGCGAAGAGTTATTGACACTTGAAACTGATGGACAAATGCTCCAGAGGGTGATGCCCGATTTGATGGGCATGAAGAACATTCTCGTTCTCAATGATGAGGCGCACCATTGCTACCGGGAGAAGCCGGGGGAGAAAGCTGACGATCAAGACCTCAAAGGGGATGAAAAGAAAGAGGCTGAGAAGAACAGCGAGGCGGCTCGCCTGTGGATTTCCGGCCTAGAGATCGTCACGCGAAAACTCGGCGTCACTCAAATCATTGATCTGTCGGCCACGCCATTCTTTCTGAGTGGCTCGGGGTATGCCGAGGGCACGCTCTTTCCTTGGACCATGAGCGATTTCTCCCTTATGGATGCGATCGAATGCGGCATTGTGAAACTGCCGCGCGTCCCAGTAGCGGACAATATCCCAGGCGAAGACATGCCCAAGTTCCGAAATCTTTGGGAACATATCCGGACTAGGATGCCGAAGAAGGGCCGTGGAAAGGCCGCGACCCTTGACCCCCTCAGCTTGCCCGTCGAGTTACAGACCGCCCTCGAAGCCCTGTACGGCCACTATAAGAAGACATTCGATCTCTGGAAAAATAGCGGCATGCGGGTACCACCCTGCTTTATCGTCGTCTGCAACAATACGTCTACATCCAAGTTGGTCTACGACTATATCTCAGGCTTTCAGCGCGAGAATGAAGATGGGTCGACCACGCTGGAGAACGGCCGGCTTGAACTGTTCCGGAACTTTGACGAACACGGGAATCCTCTTCCTCGACCGAACACACTCCTCATCGACAGCGAACAGCTTGAATCCGGAGAAGCGCTGGATGACAACTTCCGTGGGATGGCGGCTGATGAAATAGAACGCTTCCGGCGTGAGATCGTGGAGCGTACAGGTGATCAACGGCAAGCGGAGGGGCTCACGGACCAAGATCTTCTACGTGAGGTCATGAATACCGTCGGCAAGCACGGGCGCCTAGGTGAGTCGATCCGCTGTGTGGTGTCCGTTTCCATGCTGACGGAGGGATGGGATGCCAACACGGTTACGCATGTTCTGGGTGTGAGAGCCTTTGGCACACAACTGCTGTGCGAGCAGGTTATCGGTCGGGCATTGCGCCGAGAATCCTACGATCTGAATGATGACGGTCTGTTCGACGTGAGATACGCGGATGTCCTCGGCATTCCGTTCGATTTCACGGCAAAGCCGGTGATAGCTCCACCTCAACCGCCCCGAGAAACCGTCCACGTCAAAGCGATGCGTCCCGAACGGGATGCGCTCGAAATCACCTTCCCGCGTGTCGAAGGCTATCGCGTCGAACTCCCTGAAGAGCGGCTCACTGCGAAGTTCAACGAAGATTCCACTTTGGAGCTGACGCCGGATCTCGTCGGCCCTTCCAAAACGAAGAACGCCGGGATTATCGGAGAAGCTGTTGACTTGGACTTGGAACACTTGGAGGACATGCGGCCCTCGACAGTGCTTTTCCATGTGGCCAAGCGCCTGCTCTATACCAAGTGGCGTGATCCGGGAGAAGAGCCCAAGCTCCACCTGTTTGGTCAGCTCAAGCGCATTACGAAAGAGTGGATCGATACCTGCCTCGTGTGTAAAGGCGGCACTTATCCGGCACAGTTGATGTACCAGGAATTGGCCGACATGGCCTGCGAGCGCATCACCGCCGGCATCACACGTGCGCTGGTGGGAAAGCGGCCCATTAAAGCGCTACTCGATGCCTACAATCCGACTGGTTCCACAAGGCACGTGAATTTTAATACATCCAGACGGGATCGCTGGGAAACCAATGCCAAGCAGTCTCACATCAACTGGGTCATTCTGGACAGCGATTGGGAAGGCGAGTTTTGCCGCGTGGCCGAGGCTCATTCCAAGGTCCGAGCTTACGTCAAGAATCACAACCTTGGTCTGGAAGTGCCGTACCGGTATGGATCGGAGACCAGGCGGTATCTCCCGGACTTCATCGTGTTGGTTGATGACGGGCACGGCGACAAGGATCTGTTGCATCTGATTGTGGAGATCAAAGGGTATCGGCGAGAAGATGCGAAGGAAAAGAAAGCCACCATGGAAAACTATTGGGTGCCTGGGGTGAACAATCTCGGCACATATGGTCGCTGGGACTTTGCCGAGTTCACGGAGGTCTATCAGATCGAAGCGGATTTCGAAGCCAAGGTTGCGAACGAGTTCAACAAGATGGTTGAGGCCGCCACAGCCAGATCAGTGGTCGAGGGGAAATAAGCATGGCCAAGAAGCAAGGGACGACCAAGACCGTTGAAGCACTGAAGCACGAAGAGGCGAAGCGGAAGAATATTCCCACGGCGGAATATCAGTCTATCTTACAAAAAGAAGAGCAAAGCCCTGTCCGGATCGCGTACGAACGGCGCAATCGTGATTTAGACCCGCAACTGGTCTGGCGTGGGAAGGATGAGCAAGATTGGTCCGATCTCATCGTACACGCCCCGCCGCTCTACATCCAAGAGAAGGTCCACCCGAAGGCGCTGATTGACGACTTGTTGCGTGAAACCAAGGAGCGTGAGTACGAAACAGGGCAACTCACACCAGATCTCTTCGCCGACTTCAACGGCATCCCCAAGGGAGTAGACAAGACCGAGTTCTATCAGCATGACCAGAACTGGTCGAATCGCATGATTCTCGGCGATTCACTCCAAGTCATGGCCAGCCTGGCCGAGCGAGAAGGATTGCGGGGTAAAGTCCAGTGCATTTACTTCGATCCTCCCTACGGGATCAAGTTCAATAGCAACTTTCAGTGGTCTACGACCAGCCGCGACGTGAAGGATGGGAATGCCGACCACATCACCCGCGAGCCAGAGCAAGTCAAAGCCTTTCGCGACACCTGGCGCGATGGTATCCACAGCTATCTCACCTATCTTCGCGACCGCCTCACTGTCGCTCGGGATCTCCTGACAGAATCCGGTTCCATCTTCGTGCAGATCGGGGATGAGAACGTCCATCGTGTTCGGGCGGTGATGGATGAGGTGTTTGGGGATGCGAATGCTGTCGCACTCATTGCCTTCAAGAAGACTTCCGGTGCAGGGAGCATTGCAGGGGGCACTGATGTAATCCCCCAAATCTTCGACTACGTGATTTGGTATTCGAAATCTCTGCCTTCGGCAAAGTATCGACAGCTATTTCGCGACAAAGTCTTTGGGGAAGCAGGAGCGTCCCAGTATCAATGGATTGAGCAATCCCTTTTCGTTCGCCGACGCATGACGAAGGCTGAAAAGGAACGTGAACTCCAACAGGGCGAGAGAATTTTTGGCTCTGATAACCTGACCTCCACGAGCGGCGTGGATAAGACCCGATACCCTGTAAGTTTTGAGGGCCAAACTCACACGCCTCATCCGTCAGTTTGGAAGACTTCGGAAGCGGGTATGAAGCGACTTATTAAGGCCCGACGCATCATTAGGCCTGCGTCAAATCTTTCATACGTCCGCTACATCGACGACTTCCCGTCGATTCCGTTGGCCAACTTCTGGGACGATACTGCAAGCAGTTTCATGGCTGACAAGGTCTACGTGGTGCAAACGAATTTGAAGATCGTCGAGCGCTGCATTCTCATGACCACCGACCCTGGTGACCTCGTGCTTGATCCGACCTGCGGTTCTGGCACCACTGCTTATGTCGCCGAACAATGGGGTCGCCGCTGGATCACCGTTGACACATCACGTGTGGCCCTAGCGCTGGCCCGTGCCCGCAGCATGGGCGCGCGTTATCCGTTCTACCTGTTGGCCGATTCCCGCGAGGGTCAAATGAAAGAAGCCGAAGTCACTCGTTCCTCACCGAGTTCGCAGCCGGTGCAGGGGAACATTCGCCACGGGTTTGTCTATGAGCGTGTGCCGCACATTACGCTCAAATCCATTGCCAACAATGCGGAGATCGATGTCATCTGGGACAAGTGGCAGGCGAAGTTGGAGCCCTTGCGTGCGTCACTGAACAGACTGCTCGCGAAGACCTGGCAGGAGTGGGAGATTCCGCGTGAGGCCGAAGACCCGTGGGATGAGAAGACACGGGAGATCTTCTACGAAGTCAAAGCCGAGCAGCAACGCGGAGAAAAGGGCAGCCCAACTAGCATCGCAGAATGGCTACAGGGAATTAACAGAAATCTGAAACGGAACTACACGCTCAAGACTCTACCTGAAAGGCCTGCCGACCCGTGGCCCGAAGCACCTGCCAAACTGCACGCCGACTGGTGGCAAGCTCGCATTGCCCGACAACAGGAAATCGACAAGTCCATTGCTGCCAAGGCCGAGTTTGAATACCTCTACGACAAGCCCTACGAGGATAAAAAGAAGGTCCGCGTGGCTGGCCCGTTTACCGTGGAGAGCCTTTCGCCTCACCGTGTGTTGGGTGTGGATGAGAACGATGAATTGATCGACACGTCCAAGGAAAGCAGCCCTGAATACGGTGCGAAGCAGACGTTTGCGCAGATGATCTTGGACAATCTCAAAACATCCGGCGTCCAACAGGCACACAAGGATGACAAGATTACCTTTACAGCCATGACTCCATGGCCAGGCGACCTCGTCTGTGCAGAGGGTCGCTATCTGGAAGGGGACAAGGAAAAACGCGCCGCCATCTTCATCGGTCCGGAATTCGGCACGGTCACCCGTCCTGACCTCGTACAAGCAGCCCGCGAGGCAGGGGATGCCGGGTTCGACGTGATTATTGCCTGCGCTTTCAATTACGAGGCCCATACCACCGAGTTCAGCAAATTGGGACGTATTCCCGTGCTCAAGGCCAGAATGAACGCCGATCTTCACATGGCTGACGATCTGAAGAACACCGGCAAGGGCAATCTCTTTGTCATCTTCGGCGAGCCAGACATCGACATCCTCAAAGAGAAAGACGGGAAGCTACGGGTGAAAGTGAAGGGGGTGGACGTGTTCAAACCTCAGACCGGTGAAGTCATCAGCGACGGCGCCGAAGGCATCGCCTGCTGGTTCATTGACACGGACTACAACGAAGAAAGCTTCTTCGTCCGCCACGCCTACTTCCTGGGCGCGAACGATCCCTACAGTGCACTCAAGACAACCCTCAAGGCAGAAATCGACCCCGAAGCCTGGGCCACTCTCAACAGCGATACTTCCCGCGCATTCGACAAACCAAAATCCGGCCGCATTGCCGTGAAAGTCATCAATCACCTCGGGGATGAGGTGATGAAGGTGTTTAGGGTCTAGGCGCAAGCGTATGAAGTACGCATACGAAGACCTTGGCGATTGGCAGTTCGAGAACCTGATTGTGCTGCTATGCCAGCGCCTGCTTGGGATTTCCGTACAAGGGTTTTCCAGGGGGCCTGACGGTGGGCGAGACGCCAAGTTCGTAGGTACGGCTGAACTTTTTCCGAGCAAGGCAGCGCCGTGGATCGGCACCACCATCATCCAGGCCAAGCACACCAACGGCTACAACCGGAGCTTCTCTGAAACCGATTTCTTTAGTAAGACCGCCACCAACACGGTGCTTGGCAAGGAGATTCCAAGGATCAAGAAACTGCGAGAGACCCAAGAACTGGATAACTACATGCTATTTGCCAACCGTCGATTGGCTGGAAACGCCGAAAGTGAAATACGCACACACATCGCGAGTATGTGCGATATTCTTGCCTCGTCGATCTACCTATGCGGCTTAGAACAGCTTGAGAATTGGTTAAAACGCTTCCCGGCCGTGGGACAAGAAGCTGACCTTGATCCAGTCGATTCTCCACTGATCGTAAGCCCTGACGATCTCTCCGATGTGGTCCAGGCACTAGCTCGTCTAAAGGGGGCGGTGCTGGAAGTTTTTGATGATCCGCCGGCGCCGCGGGTATCTTACGAGCAGAAGAATGCTTTAAATAACATGAGCGCTGACTATGCCAAGGCACAGCGCAGGAAGTATCTCAAAGAGACTGCGCATATTCGGACATTCCTATCGGCTCCGGAGAACCTTGAATTGCTCCACATGTACGAATCAGCGGTCGATGAGTTCCAGCTCAAGATCATCGCTCATCGTAAGGACTATCAGACTTTCGACAAGGTGTTGGAATACTTGATAGAGTTATTATTTAATCGCGATCCTGTATTGCGACAGCATAAGCGCCTCACACGCGCCGTGCTGTTCTATATGTACTGGAACTGCGATCTTGGGGAGGTGGGCGATGCTGCGGCCGACCAAGCACTCTCATCCTGATCGCACAGCAATCAATGTGTCGCTGCTGCTCCTGGCGCGCCTTAAATCGCGTCGCGTCGACACCTATACTGCCCTACGCAAGTACGCGAAACAGAGGGTAGTTGGCGGGGACGTGCTATTCCTGCCAGCACTGAATCTCCTATATTTGATGGGCTTGATTGAGTATCGCCCGAAGACTGACGCAGTGGAGTATGTGGGGCCCAATGAAATTGTCTAGAATCTATTCGAACAAGCCCGACCTGTTTGAACCTGTGGAATTCGTCCCGGGCTTGAACGTTGTTATGGCGGAGATCCGTCTGCCGGAGAATCGCAAGAGGGACACTCACAATCTTGGCAAGACCACACTAGGGCGCTTGCTCGACTTTGGGTTTCTGGCGAAGCGCGATCCTAAGTTCTTCCTCTTCAAGCACTTCGAACAGTTCCAGCAGTTCGTGTTTTTCCTGGAGATTGAGCTGGGCGACGCCTCATTCGTCACGGTCCGGCGTAACGTGGAGGAGGCAACGAGGATCTGCTTTAAGAAACATGAGGCAGGGCACCAGGACTTCTCGGAATTGCCTCTTTCCCAGTGGGACCATCAGGACGTACCGTTTGATCGAGCACGCGAGTTGCTCGATGGTTTGCTCGACTGGCGCAACCTGATGCCTTGGCCATATCGTAAGGGACTGGGCTATCTCCTGCGCGGACAAGACGACTTCCGCGACGTGTTTCACCTGCGTAAATTTGCGGCGGCGCACGCGGACTGGAAGCCTTTTCTCGCACACGTGCTTGGCTTTGATTCGGAATTGGTTGCTCAGCACTACAAGAAAGAGGAGGAACTCTCGGAGAAGCAAACAACTGCACAGACTATAAAGAATGAGCTGGGGGGATCGATCGAAGACATCAGCAAGATTGAAGGGATTCTCCTGCTTAAGCAAAAAGAGGCTGAGAAGAAGCAGAAATTGCTCGACGCTTTCGACTTCCGAACCCAAGATAAAAACCGCACCAAGCAGGTGGTTGATGATGTTGACGAGCGTATCGCAGCGCTCAATGCTGAGCGATATTCGCTCAATCAGAGTCGCAAGAAGATTCTGGCCTCGCTGGAAGAGGACCAGATCCTATTCCATCCCAGCGATGCGCAACGCCTGTTTAAGGAAGCTGGCATTCTTTTTGATGGCCAAATCAAGAAGGACTTTGAGCAATTGATAGCCTTCAATCGGGCGATCACTGAAGAGCGTCGCGGCTACTTACAGGAAGAGCGAGCGGAAGTCGAAACCAAATTGACGACTGTTAACGCAGAGCTCAACACGCTCGGCAAGAAGCGTTCAGACATGCTGTCCTTCCTGAGCGATACTGATATTTTCGGCAAGTACAAACAGGTTTCTGGCGACATGGTGATGCTGCGCGCCGATATCACTGCGCTTGAGCGCCAACGTGACTTCCTTCACCGCTTGCAGGAGCTGAGGACGGATATTAGGGCATTGACCGAAGAGCGCGGTCAGATGCAGGCCCAGATCGAATCCGATGTGGAGAGGCAGAACTCGGATCAAGAGAGCTTGTTCTCAGCAATTCGGTTGTTCTTTAGCGAGATCGTCGAGGAGGTGATTGACCGCAAAGCCCTGCTAAGTGTGTCGCCAAACCAGGCAGGCCATTTGGAATTCAGGGCCGAGATTCTGGACGAGTCAGGCAATGCCACGAGCGCTGATCTAGGTCACACCTATCGAAAATTGCTGTGTATTGCTTTCGATATGGCGGTGCTACGCGCCCATCTTGACCACAAGTTTCCGCGGTTTGTCTACCACGACGGTGTATTCGAGTCCTTGGATGACCGCAAGAAGGAAAGTCTGCTGGGCGTCATTCGCCGCTATGCGGATCTAGGTTTACAACCGATCATCACTCTGATTGACTCCGACCTTCCGGTGCGTCCCAACACGGAGCCTTTGTTCGAGGCCAACGAAATTGTTTTGAAACTGCACGATGAAGGAGTACAGGGACGCTTATTCAAGATGACTACTTGGTAACTGAAACAGTGGACTTCCGTATCGCCGACACCTTCACAGACAGCCTCTCACGCCTGACCGGCGACGAACAGAAAGCCGTTAAGACAACGGCTTTTGACCTTCAGCTCAACCCCGCGAATCCTGGTTTCAGCTTCCATAAGCTCAACAAGGCGAAGGACAAGAACTTTTGGTCGGTTCGTGTCAGCAGCGATCTTCGTCTAATTGTCCATCGCACAACCGGTAGCTTGCTCCTCTGCTACGTTGACCACCATGACAAAGCTTACGAGTGGGCAGAACGTCGCAGACTCGAAACCCATCCGAAAACCGGCGCGGCTCAGTTCGTCGAGATTCGCGAGAAGGTTCAGGAGATTGTCGTCTCCAAATATGTTGAATCACCCAAGGACGAGGTTAAACAGCAGAGGCTGTTCTCTCAGATTCCTGATGCCGAGTTGCTTGGATTTGGCATACCAACCGAGTGGCTTCCGGACGTACGCCAGGCCACCGAGGATACGCTGTTGGCGATCGCTGATCATTTGCCTGGAGAAGCTGCAGAGGCCCTCCTGGAAATAGCCACCGGCGGGAAGCCACGGCTGCCTCAGCCTATAACCACGGCGGTAAATCCCTTTGATCACCCAGACGCACAACGTCGATTCCGGGTGATGACAAATGTTGAAGAGTTGGAGCGTGCCCTTGAGTTCCCCTGGGAGAAATGGACGGTCTTTCTTCACCCGGAGCAACGGCAATGGGTGGAACGGGATTACAACGGCCCAGCACGAGTTTCCGGCTCGGCGGGGACGGGCAAGACGATTGTGGCTCTGCATCGCGCCGCGTTTCTGGCTCGGACCAATCCCGATGCGCGTGTATTACTGGCTACCTTTTCAGACACGCTCGCCCATGCGCTTCATACCAAATTGCGCAGATTGATCGGTAGTGAGCCACGCCTTGGAGAACGCATCGATGTCCACTCGCTGAATACGGTTGGGGTACGTCTCCACAAGTCCTTGATTGGACCGGCCAAACTGGCAAGCCGGCATGAGATCCGAGATATCCTTAATTCGATCTCCCAATCTGTCGGTGGTCATAAGTTCAGTCTGTCCTTCCTCCTCAGTGAGTGGGAACAGGTTGTGGATGCCTGGCAGTTGGCAAGTTGGGAGGCCTATCGCGATGTCGCTCGCTTGGGACGGAAGACGAGGCTGCCTGAGGCCCAGCGGGCTGTCTTATGGTCGATCTTTGAACAATGTCGTGCCGGACTGAAGAAGCAAGGGCTTTCCACGCAAGCCGCGGTATTTACCAACCTCGCCTCCGAGTTGGCCAAGACGAACAAGCAGCCTTTTGACTTTGGGTGGAAATCGGTCGAATGCTCTCTTCTTCGCCGGCGACCTTGGCCAGCGGATCTTTCAACAGCCGTTCTCATGGAAGGCGCTGGGTGTCGATATTCGAGGGCGATCACGTACACTGCGAGTCAATTACCGAACATCCCATCAGATTCGCATGCAAGCTGATCGGCTGTTGGGGCCACAGGTTGCTGATGTTGATGGCAATGTTGATGATCGCCGAGATACCGTGTCGATCTTCAATGGCCCGCCGCCTATCGTTCATGTTCACAGCAACGAACAGGAAGAGATCAAAGCAGTCGCGGCTTGGATATTAGAACACGCGAAGGCAGGAGTAGCGCCCCACGAGTTTGGGGTGTTTGTCCGTTTCGAGGCGCAGTTGCCCCGTGCACGTGCGGCCGTTGAGCAGGCGGGAATTCCTTTCAAGATTCTCGATGAGCACGTCGAAACCACCAGCGGGTTTGCCTCAATCAGCACCATGCATTTGGCCAAAGGCTTGGAGTTTCGCGCCGTGGCAGTGATGGCCTGCGACGATGAGATTATTCCGCTGCAGGAACGAATCGAAACGGTTGGGGATGATGCAGACCTGCAGGAGGTCTATGACACAGAACGACATTTGTTGTATGTCGCCTGCACCCGCGCGCGGGACTATTTGTTGGTGACTGGCGTCGCGCCGGCATCGGAATTTTTAGATGATCTAAAGTAACGTTGCCCTATTAAAGGACTGGCTGCACAGTCAACGGTCTGTAAGAGCTTACCCCATGTGGTGTCCCTTCAATCTCTGGTTCGGGGTAAACTGAAGCGATTGCCTCGTGCGGGACAACGGCTATGTCCCGATCTCCACAAGCAGACGCATGGGAAACTTCACCATGCCATAGGCGTGGACGGTGAAGTCGTCGCGGCGGCGATAGCGTTCGAGGCGGGCCAGATAGGCGATGTACTCGGTCTAATGCTTGACGGTCAAAAAAATGTGTTGACCCTAGCTCTTTTACAGTCTCCATGCGAGAGAGGCAACTCTCTTATTTTGCTCCTCTCTTTGTTATTGCCAGGTACTTCTGGAGTACCTTAAGGGCAACTGAAAACCTGGTTAGCGAAATGACACAACCAAAGTAATAAGAGAAGGGAGACACCAGCGCTCCCGAGTAGTCTAGGTCATGATCCGCCCAACCGCGAAAGAAGGCCTTCAGGAAAGAGACATTTGAGGCCGAAAAAGCGAAGTTTGGTGAATGGATGGCAGTGTTTCCACATGACATTTCTCGCATGTTCTCTCGCACGTTCAACCCTTTTAATCTCTGTCTCCCCATCGATCTCAGAAAATGCGAGTAGCAACTTCATGAAGTCGTGGTAATGCGTCGCCAGGAAATAATCCTGTTCGCGATCCCATTCTGCAATCCCCATTTTCTTCTCGTGTTTCCCTTTATCTAGAACTCGTCGGGACATCCAAAAATGGTATGTGTTATGTGGTAATAAACCCCTTCTCCATGTTGAATATTGTTGATGTTGAAGGCTCCAGTGCAGCCAATTAAGTCGCTCGGCATCAATGCCTCCGGAAGAAAACAATTTATTTAGGCCTGACTGTGGAATTGCATCTCGATCAACTAAATCGTGAAACCGTTCTTGGAACTCCAACATCGTGTCAATGCGTTTATAATGGAGTTGACGAAATGTTCCTATGGAGAAGGCCAATGCTGCGATGAATAGTGATCCGGCGGTCAACCAGTCTTTGGGCTCCAACGGCTTACAAGTCTTATCTTGCTGAGTCGGTGGAGAAGGTGTAGGTAGTTTCTTAGGTAAGTCCTGTAGCGTAATTAGTATGTCCTTCAACGTAGGATTCAGGTCTTTAGAAGCTTCTCTATCATGACATCGACTTTTCAATTCACTGATCGATGTGGAAATTTCTGTCAGATGTGTGGCAATGGCCCCGAGAGAAGCTTCGAAGTCCTGGTAATCCGGGTCCTTGCCAATACTGGTAGCAGTCAGCAATTTAATCTCCCGCCCGATCTCCCCTACAGCACCCTTAACACCCGCTAGCTCATTGTGGAGCAGTACGATTTCATGGGTAAACTTCTGAATCTCTTGGACTGCTTTATCTTTCGAATCATTGATAGGTTTGCGGGAAGGATCTGGCTCGGATGGCGGAGTCCGTTCGGGAGGAGAAGGTGTAGGTACGTTGATGGCTGTGATAGGCGGATTTTGGCTCGCACTAGTTCCACCTCTATCAGGACCTTCATGGGTGCAAGCAGATAATGAGCAAATAATGTAGAGAAAGAGGAACAGTGTTTTGCCGGTGGGAGAAGCAACTTCCCTGTCGGTGAGGCAGGTCATCGCGGGCAATAGGATACGTTCGACGATAGGTGGAGTCAATAGAATCCGGACCTATGCTTAGTGGTCGAACGTCGCGCAATGAACATTGAGGCATGCCTAGTCGATTCTTAATCGGTGGTCGATGCTGACAGTTCCACGTCAATGAGACACTAGTGGACTGTAACAACTGATTATGTACTCCGCTTGTTGGCTAGATGCCTGTCCTTCACATGTCGGCTATCGTGCCAGAGGCGACTAGGACGGTCTACAATCGTCTGTTACAGGCCACTAGTGACGGAGAAGTTCTGACCTTCGGTTGAATTCGATAGCTGACGGGGGCTCGGAACGCCGCCTGCCTCAAAAGGGCACAACGTTGTGGCCTTGTCAGCGAAGACCGGGTCTTCGGATTTCGACGGCTTTCTAGCACACGCCTGAAGTCTGGCTCGAACTCCAGCTAGATTGTGATCTCAACCCAAGTGTTTCAGCGGACTGCTAGCAGTGTGTTGACAAACCCTCTCCCCAACGTCTTGCCGGTGTGATAGGAAGAGGCCTCATCAGGAGGACTTCACCAATGATGGGGACATGTGATCCGCAACCGGCCCTCTTCTACCAGATTAATCTGGAGCAGTTTGTCACCGCTGATCACCCGATGCGGAAGATTCGACCGTTGATCGACACCGCTCGCATTCGGCAACTGTGCGCCCCGCTGTACGCCGATCTGGGCCGTCCGTCGATTCTGCCGGAACAGTTGTTTCTCGCGCTTGTGGGGGGCTATCTGTTGGGCGTCACGTCAGAGCGGGCTTTGGTGCGCGAGCTGACGGGCAATCTGGTGTTGCGCTGGTTTGTTGGACTGGATTTAGATCAAATGCCCTGGGACCACTCCACGTTTTCACAGAATCGGAAGCGGCGGTTTACGAAGAGCGGGCTGCTTGAGCGGTTGTTTGATGAGACGGTGGCGCTCGCGATCAAACAGAAGCTGGTCTCCCCGCATACGACACTGGATGGCACCCTGGTGCAAGCCAATGCCTCTCACAAGAGCTTTGTGCCGATGGAAGTGTTTCTGAAACCAGACGAGTACAAGCGGCGAATACGCTCGCTCGATCAGAGCGGAGAGGAGGCGTCAGATCCCGGCAATCCCACCGTCATCTTTCGTGGGGAACGACGGTCCAACCACACCCATGTCTCGACGACCGATCCCGATGCGAAGCTGGCGAACAAGGGCAATGGGACCGCGGCGATAGTGGGCTACACCGTCAATGGACTCATGGAAAACCGCCATCGACTGTTACTGGGGATCAATGTGAAGCGGTTCCGAGGCCCGGCCTCCGAGACGGACGGCGGCCGTACGTT
>WBZQ01001732.1_pt1 | contig 14690 bp, 10 predicted proteins | sample 5204251 | NCBI WGS metagenome assembly WBZQ01 (sample SAMN12412402, study PRJNA552823) | activated sludge metagenome | isolation source: activated sludge from nitrification reactor of wastewater treatment plant... | place: USA: Virginia | collected 2017-09 | reverse complement strand
GTTGAAGAAGCGCAGGTAGGCGAGCAGCTCCGGAGCACGGCCGTGCTTGCGGTAGAGATAGGCGGCATTACGCACCAACTCGCGCGACGCGCGCGCCTCGTCACGTGGATGGTCCAAGTGGTAGACGAGGCAGTCTTTCTGATACCGGCCCGCCAGCCCGACCTTGAACAGCCGATAGCAAAGATCGGCGTCTTCAGGGCCCCAGCCCTTGAACCCGACGTCGAATCCGCCCACTGTCTGCAGGCAGGCGCGCGGAACGCACAGGTTGCCGCCGGTCGCCACCGCCCACCACACCGCGGGCGCGGCAGCCTGCCCCACCTGGCGCGCGCGCCCGTCGTAGAGCACCCCCAAGGCCTCGTAGATAGCGCTCGGCGCGCAGAGCGACTCGAGTTCGGGCCAGACGCCGCGATTCCAGGAGGCGTCCGCCAGGAGGCCTGGCGCATGCTCGCGTGCGACGTTGCGCAAGCGGCCAAAATGCACCGCGTCGGGCCACTGCGCGAGGCCAGCGGCCAGGCGCTCCAAGTGCTCCGGCGCCAGCAGCAGGTCGTCGTCCATGAACAGCACGTGGCTGCCCGCCGACTCGGTGATGCCACGATTGCGCGCGGCAGCCAGCCCGGCGTTGTCCTGATAGACGTGGCGCAGGGCATAGGCTGGTCGCAGGCCCTGCACCAACTCGCGGCTGCCGTCCGTGGCGCCGTCGAGCACGACCACGACCTCGAAGGCCTCACGCGCCAGCGTCTGGCGCGTGAGAGCCCCCAGCGCGCCCTCCAGATAGGCGCGCTTGTTGTAAGTCGGAAGCACGACGCTAATGAGCACGCGTGCTCCCGGCGGACGTCAGTCGGGGACGCCAGGCGCTCGCTGGCAGACGCTCGAAGCACTCGGCGTGGCTGCCGGGCGCGAGACCGGCGGCCACGGCAGCCGCCTGAGCGATGGCGTCCATGACGGCGTGGTAATCGAGGCTCTCGAGCTGACTGGCGTAGCAATCGAGCGCCGCGCCGCGCCGCGCGCGCGCAGCGGCGTCGAGCGGCGCGACGACATCGGCCCGCACTGGCCCCCAGACTTCGTACAGCCAGAGTTCCGGCGCGCGCGACGTGGATCCCGCGAACAACCCCGACAGCGCCACGCCGGCCGCCCGGGCAGCGGCTGCGTGGTCCGGGTGCGCGTCGTCGGGATTGGGCAGCAGCAGTCGGTCGGCCTGCAGATCCGCGAGCCAGACGCCGATGCGGTCTGCCAACTCGGCCTCGCGTGAGCTCAACCCGCGTTCGGGCAAGGCCAGGTGTGCGCGCGCGTGGTACCCGAGGACGCGCTGGGCATCGGCGCACTCCGCCAGGCGCCGGTCGCCGCCCGCGCGCGAAGTGGGCTTGACCAGCGAGCGCTCGGCCTCGACGGTCAGGAACAGGACGCTGACGCGACTGCCGGCCGCGACGCAACTCGAAACCAGTCCGCCACAGCCGATGACTTCGTCGTCGGGATGCGGCGCGATGACGGCCAGGTGTCCGGGCGCCTGGCGGTCGGGCAGCGCCGGCGCGCCGCACGCGCGCCGCGACGCGAAGCGCTGCTCGAGCATGCGCAGGGCGAAGCGCGTGCGCAACGAGCGTGCGCCAGCGTCCGCCGGCGCAGGCGAGCGCCGTTCAGGCCCGGCTGAAGACGAGCGACGCACAGTTGCCGCCGAAAGCGAACGAGTTGCTCATCGCGTGGCGTAGGCCGACGCCGCGTTCGGCTGTGGTGATGATGCGGTAGGTGAAGCCCTCGATCGGCTCGCTGTAGTTCAGATTGGGCGGCAGAAAGTCGTCGTGCAAAGCCAGCACCGTGGCGATCGCCTCGATGGCGCCGGCCGCCCCCAAGGTGTGACCGATCATCGACTTGATGGAGCTGATCGGCAACCTCGCGGCGTACTCTCCGAAGACACCCTGCAAGGCGGTCAACTCCATCAGGTCGTTGTGACGCGTGCCCGTGCCATGGGTGTTGACGTAGCCGATCTCGCGCGGCTCGACCTGCGCGCGAGCGAGCGCCTTGCGCATCGCGACGATGGCGCCGGCGCCCTCGGGGTGCGGCTGCGTGACGTGGTACGCGTCGTTGGCCAGCCCGTAGCCGGCCAGTTCGGCGAACACCGTGGCGCCGCGCGCCTGCGCGTGCGCGCGGCGCTCGAGGGTCATCATGCCGGCTCCCTCGCCCACCAGCAGGCCGCTGCGGTTACGGTCGAACGGCGCGGGCTCGGTCGGACTGATGGCCATCAAGGCGTTGAAGCCCATGACGGTCATCTCGTTGATCGGATCGACGCCGCCCGCCAACATCACGTCGGCGCGCCCGCGCCGCAGCGCATCGACCGCGATGGCGAGCGAGTTCGCGCCCGCGCTGCAGGCCGTGCAGGACGCCGAAATGCCGGCCGAAAAACCATACTCGCGCGCCAACTCGCCGGCCAGTTGCACGGGCGGGATGTTCAACACGACGTCGCGGCCGCGCAGACGATTGCGTGGGTTGAGGGCCGCTTCGAAGACATGCTCGGGGTCGGGCGCCGCCCCGTCGGTCGCGCTGAGCAGCCAATGCACGAAGCCACCGAAGCCACCCAGCGAAGTGCCGACGGCGATGCCCACGCGCCGGCCATCGACGTTCTCGAGGCAACCGGCGCCCAGGGCCTCTTCGGTGGCCGCGCGCAATAGGCGGCTCTCACGCTGCCCATGACGTGTCTTCACTTCTGGCAACTCGCCGACCACGCCGGCTCTGTCGTTGCGGAAGCCAGCCAGCTCGAAACGCGCCACCTTGCTGAAACCCTTGTTGCCGGCCAGCAGAGAAGCGCGGAATTCATCGAGGTCCCGGCCGATCGAGCAATGGATGCCCAGCCCAGTCACCACGATGTCGTCGCCCGATCCGTTTCGCGTCGTCATCGTCTTCCTCTCGACGGCTTCGAGCCACGGCCCGGCGCGCCAGTCAAATAACGCAGACAACGCAATCCAACGGCTTGCGTCTGGCGGGTCCGATCAACGGGCCCTGCGCATCTGAACGCGCGCCCGGTGGCCGTAGCGATGAACCATGATCATATATGCGCCCGTCGTGTCGACGCAATCTGAAAGTCACACGTCGCTACGGGTTGCTCGTCTGCTACGCTCAAAGTGCTCGTCCCTCTCGACATGCGTCAATGTGAATTGTGGTTGGCGAAGGTGGGCGACAGGCGTTGCCCTGAAACGAGGCGGCCGTGATGCGCCGGACCCGGAAGGCCGACCTGAGCCGGCGCACGCCGCACTTGGTGCTTCGCGAATGACGCCGATCCGGGTTAACTTCGCCTTTCGACCCCCGAGCGCGAGGAGAGACTGTGCCCGGACGACTGTCAGGAAAACGCGCGCTCGTGACCGGAGCTGCTGCCGGCATCGGCGCCGCCATCGCGCGCCGTTTCGCGGCCGAAGGCGCGCGTGTGATGGTGACCGACACGCGGGTCGAGGACGCCCAGCGGCTGGCCGCCGAACTGGGCCCCACTGCGCAGGCGGGCCGCCTGGACGTCGCGCGCGAGGCCGACTTCAAGGCCGTGCTCGCCATGCTCGAGCGCGACTTCGGCGGCTTGGACGTGCTGGTCAACAATGCCGGCATCGGCGGGCTCCAGGAATGGCGCCTGACGCTGGACGTGAACGTGTCGGGCGCCTACTATGGCTGCCGGCACGGCGCCCGTGTCATCGCCCGGTCGGGCGGCGGCGCCATCGTCAATCTCGGCTCCGTGCTGGGCCTGGGCGCCCTTCAGGGCGTGCCGCTCATGGCCGGATACGTGGCCAGCAAGCACGCGGTGATCGGCCTGACGCGTCAGTTCGCGGCGGAGTGGGGCGCGCGTGGCGTGCGCGTCAACTGCGTCAACCCCGGCTTCATCGAGACCGGCATGAACGAGCGCCTGGTCGGCATCCCCGGACTGCGCCAGCGCCTCGAGAGCGAGACGTTCCTGGGCCGCTTCGGAAAGCCCGACGAAGTGGCCGCCGTGGCGCTGTTCCTGGCCTCTGACGAAGCGGCCTTCGTCACCGGCTCCGCCTATGTCGTCGACGGCGGGTACAGCGCCCGCTGAGGGAGTCATGGCGATCTCGCGCGAGATGAACGTGGTGCTGCTGATGCTGCGCGCGCGGCCCATCGCTGACGGGCGTGGATTCGAGGACGTGCGCCACTCTCACGCGGCCCTGGCGCGCGTGTTGCGCGCCCTGCCGGAGGTGGCCCGCGAGACGACGCACGATGGCGTGCGCGGGGAGTGGCTGACGCCGCCCGGCCCGACGCCGCGGCGCACGCTGCTCTATCTGCACGGCGGCGGCTATGTGGGCGGATCGGTCGACAGTCACCGCGGCCTGACGTCTCGCCTGGCGGCCGCTTGCCACGCCCGCGTGCTGGCACTCGAGTACAGCCTGGCGCCCGAACGTCCTTTTCCCGCCGCCGTGCACGACGCCGTGGCGGCCGTGCGCCATCTCTTGGGGCTCGGCACGCCGCCCGCGCAGCTCGTGCTGGCCGGTGACTCGGCCGGCGGCGGCCTGACGATCGCCGCGCTGGTGGCGCTGCGCGACGCCGGGCTGCCGCTGCCGGCGGCCGCCATGTGCCTGTCACCCTGGGTCGACCTCGAAGGCCTGGGCGAATCGATGGTCACGAACGCGCCCCATGATCCGATCATCCAGCCCGAACCGCTGCGACGCATGGCGGCGCTCTATCTGGCGGGCGCCGACCCTCGCCATCCGCTGGCTGCGCCGCTGTACGCGCCGCTGCACGACCTGCCGCCGCTGCTGATCGTGGCCGGCACGGGCGAGACGCTGCGCGACGATGCGCGGCGCCTGGCGCAGCGCGCCCGCGCGCAGGGCGTCATGGTGACGCTGGAGCTCTGGGACGACGTGATCCACGCCTGGCCGCTGTTCGCGCCGATGCTGCCCGAGGGACAGCGCGCCGTGCAACGCATGGCGATTTTTCTCGACGAACGGCTGGGTCCGGTTCAGGCCGGCGCGGAGGCGTCGTGCGACGCGATACGCTGACGCGCGTCGCACGCGACGTGATCGCCTGCGAGCAGTGTCCGAGGTTGCGCACGTGGTGCGCGCGGGTCGCGAGCGAGCGCGTGCGCCGCTTCGCCGCCTGGGACTACTGGGGTCGGCCCGTGCCCGGCTTCGGCGACCCGCAGGCGCGCCTTCTGATCGTCGGCCTGGCGCCCGCCGCGCACGGCGCCAACCGCACGGGACGCGTGTTCACGGGCGACCGCTCGGGCGATTTCCTGTTTGCGGCGCTGCACCGCGCCGGCTTCGCGAGCCAGGCCGCTTCGGTCGCGCGCGACGACGGCCTACGGCTGCGCGACTGCTACGTGGCCGCGCTGGTGCGCTGCGCGCCGCCAGCCAACAAACCACAGCCGCAGGAGAGCGCGCAGTGCCGCGCCTACCTGCGCCGCGAGCTGGACCTGCTGCCGAACGTGCGCGCGATCCTGGCCCTCGGCCGTATCGCGCTCGACGGACTCGGCGCCGTGCTGCGCGACACAGGGCGCTGGCCGGCACGACGTGCCTTGCCTTTCGGACACGGCGTCGAGCACGACCTGGGGAACGGGTTGCGCGTGTTCGGCTCCTACCATCCCTCGCAGCAGAACACCTTCACGGGACGCCTCACGCCGGCCAGCTTCGACGCCGTGCTGCGCGCCGTGCAACGCCATCTCGAGCGCTGCGCGGCACGCCCGCGCTGAGACGACGCGCTCACTTCGCGCGCAGCGCCGCGACGATCGGAAGGCGCGCAGCGCGCAGGGCCGGAAGCAGGCCGCCGCACAGCCCCATCAGGCTCGCGGCGCCGAGCGCCACGGCCAGCGCGCGCGGCGTGATCCGGAACGCCCAGGCCAGCTCGGCGAAGCCCGCCGTGTTGGCCGTGGCGCCGCTCAGAGCGTTGATGGGCAACGCCAGCAGGCAACCGAGCAGGCCGCCCGTCAGCCCGAGCAGGAGCGCTTCGACAACGAAGGCCGCCAGCACCGCCCGGCGCGAGAAACCCAGCGCGCGAAGGGTGCCGATCTCGCGGCTGCGCGCGGCCACGATGGCGTACATCGTGTTCATGGCGCCGAAAGCCGCGCCAATGCCCGTCACGACGCCCACGAACACAGCCAGCGCCAACAGCGGACGCGTGACCGCGGACGACTGCGCCTCGTAGTATGCACGCTCCTCCTGCACCCGCAGGCGCAGGCTGGGCGCGGCTCGCACGTCGCGATCGAAAGACGCGATACGACCCGGATCGAGCATGCGCAGCACGAGCGAGTTCGAACCTCCGCTGCGCTGGAAGGTCGACGCCATGACCTCCAGGTCGCCCCAGATCTCGCTCTCGAACGCGCCCCCGGAGGAGCCGAAGACGCCCACCACCTCCCAGGCGCTGCGCTGCAGGACGACCGCGCGCCCGGGCTCCAGGCCTGCGATGCGCTCGGCGATGCGTTGGCCGACCATCACTTCGCGCAAGCCAGGGCGGAAGACGCGGCCACGCAACGCGTGGATACCCCCGCGCACGTCGAAAGCGCGGGGCGTGACGCCGCGCACGGTGACGTTCGTGGGAGCCCTGTCGGAGCGCCGCGGCAGCGCCGCGACGACCACGATCTCGGGCGACGCCAGCGGCTGCCCGTCCGCGCCGCGCGCCACGCGCGCGTCGACCACCAGCCGGTTGCGCGCGTCGAGCGAGACCCACGACGTGAGCTCGGAGAGCGAGCCGCGCTGCACGACCACGGCGTTGTCGGGCCGTCCCGTGGCGCGCAGGGTGAGCCGGAACCCATCGGCCATCGCAGACATCGCGACCAGCACGGCCGAGACGAGCGCGATCGCGCCCACGGCCAGCAGCGCCGCGCGCCAGCGAACGCGCAGGCTGCGCAGATTGTAGACGAGCGGCAGCGCCATCAGGCCTCCCGCAGCATCTCGACGACGCGCGCGCGATAGGCGTTCCAGGCCGGCGCCAGGCCGGCCAGCAGGCCCAACAGGAGGGCGAGACCGAGGCCCAGTGCGGCCACGGAGGACGCCAGGCGCAGGTTGGGCACGCCGCGCACGGCCTCGCCCAGAAAAGGCAGCGACGGCAGCGCGCCAATCGCCCACGCCGACAGCGCCAGGCCGCCGAGGCCTCCCGTCGCGGCGATCACCAACGCCTCGGCCAGCACCAGCCCCAGCACCGCTCGGCTCGAGAAGCCCAGCGTCTTGAGCACGGCGACCTCGGTGCGGCGCTCGCGCACGCTCATGGTGATGGCGGTGACCAGCAGGATGGTGAAGCTGACCGCGATGCCGATGGCGTTCAAGAGCAGCGCCAGATTACCCGCCAGGGACACGAAGCCGGCCCGGAAAGCGGCTTCCGTCTCGGTGCGGGTCGGCGCTTCGCTGTTCTCGAACAGCCGATCGACCGCCGCGCCGACCTCGGCCGCCTGACGCGCGTCACCGATCTCGATGGTGAACGTGCCAGCCCCGACCCGGCGCCCTGTGCCTTCGTAGAGGTAGTCGTGGTGGAAGTACATCTCGCGCGTGTCCGCGTCGGGAAAACGCAGCGTGTCGCTCTCGTAGATGCCGCGCACCACGAATTCGAACGGCCCTTCGCGTCGACGGTAGGGCGGCACGACGCTCTCGAGAAAGAACGTGTCGCCCAGCCGCCAGCCGAACTCGCGCGCCAGCCTGCTGCCGATCAGGCAGCCGCGCGGATCACGCAGAAAGGCCTGGCGCTGGTCGGCCGGCAGCTCGATGCTCGGATACATCGCGAGAAACGGCTCCGCATCCACGGCCAGGTTCGGGAAGAAGCTACTGAAGTCGGGCCCGCCGCCGGCCTCGGCGCCACTCTGTCGCCGGGCCGCGAGGAAGCCGGCGAAGCGGCTGGTGGCAGCCACGCGCAGCACGCCGGGTACCGCCGCAAGCCGGGTGCCGTAGGCCAGAGGCAGGGTGTTGACGAGGCTCAGGGCATGCCGCACCACCAGGCGGTTCGCGCTGGCACTACGCAGGTTGAAACGCACGGCGGCCTGGAAGGTGTGCAGCGTGCAGAACAGGAAGATACATGCCGCCATGGCGCCGATCGTCGTGAGCGTGCGCAAGCGATCGCTCGACAGGTGCTTGAGAACGTAAGGCAGGTACTTCATGGTCGTATGCGGCGTCGCGCGGCAGATGAGCGGACAGGCGGCAGCGCACGCCGCTCGGCATGGATCGAGAGTCGGCTTCGCGCCATCGCGCGCGTGGACATGGACAGCACGCTCCGAATCGAAGGCTGGATCTTAGCATCGACGGCGCGCCCGCGGCGCCGGGCACGCCCGCGCTCGGACACGCTTAGAATCGGAGGCGTGACGGCGCGCCGCGGGCGGGGGCGAGGGCGCCGTGTCTTGCGAAAGGACGCCCGCACGCATGCGCTCCCATTTCCGCGCTCTGGCCTGCGCCACGGCACTCCTGGCGGCCCTCCCCGCCGCAGCCGAATGGCGCACCGAGACGTTCCGCTCGCCGGCTCTCGGCGCCGACCTCGAGGTCGCCGTGCATCTGCCGCCCTCCTACGCCTCTGGGCGGGGCGACTTCCCCACGCTCTACGCGCTGCACGGCCTGTTCGAGGGACCCGCCTTCTGGGAGCGGCGCGGGCTGCGCGCCGAGCTCGATGCGGCCTGGGCCGCGGGTCGCCTGCCGGAGTTCGTGGTGATCGCCGTGGACGGCGCCAACTCCTTCTTCGTCAATGGCCCGGCCGGGCGTCACGAGGACGCGGTGCTGGACGCCCTGGCGTGGGCCGAAGGCCGCTTCCGCCTGCGCCGCGCGCGGGCGCAGCGCGGGCTCTGGGGCGTCTCGATGGGCGGCTACGGCGCGCTGCGCCTGGCGCTCCATCACCCGGACGTCTTCGGGGTGGTCGCGGCGCACAGCGCGATGCTCCTGGAGCAGCCGCCTTCGGCCGAAGCCGGCGCCCGGCGCTGGCAAATGGAGGCCTTCAAGCGCGCCTTCGGCGAACCGATCGACGCGCGGCTCTGGAGCGCGTCCGATCCGCTCGTGCTGGCCGCCGCGGCCGACCCGGCTCGGCTGCCCGCCTTGCGTTTCGACTGCGGCGCGCAGGACCGCTACGGGCTCTTCAACGGCAACCGCCGGCTGCACGAGATCCTGCAGCAGCGCGGCGTGCCACACGAGTTCGAGCTGCCGCCCGGCGACCACGGCTACGACTACGTGCACACCGTCTTCGAACGCGCGCTGCGCTTCCTGAGCGCGGGCTGGGGTGCAGGCTCCAAGCGCTGAGAGTCCGACCGCGGCCGGGCCTGTGAAACGGCGCCCACGCGCCGCGCACTACATCGCATGCAGGTGCGATTGCTGTTCGTGCAGGAGCCCGGAGCGCCCCTGGCCTGGGACTTCCTCGACTCCGACACCTTCGCCCACCGGGTCGCGCGTTGGGACGGTGGCGCGGCGTGCCCGCTCGACTCGCAGTCGGCCGACGTCGTCCTGCCCGTCGCGGCGCCGGGTTCGCCACGGCGGGCGCTGGCGCTTCTCGACTGGCTGCGCGGCCAGAGCCTGTCGGCGCCCATGCTGGCCGTGCTGCCGGCCGACGCCTGCGACGCGGTGCTGCACGCCGCCGCCCAGACCGCTGACGATTTCGTGCTCTGGCCCGGCCACGCGGGCGAGCTGCGCGGACGACTGTTGCGCATGGTGGGCGGCGAGCGCCCGCGCGGCGCGCTCGACACGCGCGAGCGGCTGGCGCGCGAGCTGGGGCTCGCGCACCTGGTGGGCGCCGCACCGTCGTTCGTCAAGGCGCTCGACAGTCTGACGCTGCTCGCACGCAGCGACGGGCCGGTGTTGATCACGGGCGAGACGGGCACCGGCAAGGAGCTGTGCGCGCGCGCCCTGCATCACCTGGGACGGCGCCGGGCCGGACCGTTCGTGCCGGTCGACTGCGGCGCCTACCCCGACCACCTCTTCGAGAACGAGCTGTTCGGGCACGTGCGCGGCGCCTACACGGACGCGCGCGGCGACCAGAAGGGCCTGGCGGCGCTGGCCGATGGCGGCACGCTGTTCCTCGACGAGGTCGACGCGTTGTCGCTCGCGGCACAGGCCAAGTTGCTGCGCTTTCTCCAGGAACGCAGCTTCAAGCCGCTGGGCGCGGAGCGCTTCGCCCAGGCCGACGTGCGCGTGGTGGCGGCCACCAATCGCGACCTGGAGCGTTGCGTGCAGGAACGGCGCTTCCGGGCCGACCTCTACTTCCGCCTGCACGTCCTGCCGCTGCGCCTGCCGCCGCTGCGCGAGCGTCCGGGCGACGTGAGCCTCCTGGCGCGCCACTTCCTGGCCGCCAGCCTGGGCGGCGAGCGGCGCTGCTCGTGGAGCGCCGCCGCGCTGCGTCAGCTCGAGGGCCACGACTGGCCCGGCAACGTGCGCGAGTTGTGGAACGTGGTGCAGCGCGCGGCGGTGCTGTGCGACGGACCCCAGGTCCTGGCCGCGCACGTGCGGCTGTCGGGCCAGGCCAGCGAGCAGACGGATGCCGACGAGCCGGAGGCCGCGCGGCCCGTGCGTTTCCGCGAGGCGCGCGCCCAGGCCCTGGCCGCCTTCGAACGTCGCTACACGCTGGATCTGCTGCAGGCCCACGCCGGCAACGTGACGCGCGCCGCGCGCGCCGCCGGCAAGGAACGACGCGCCTTCGGCCGGTTGGTGAAGAAGCACGGGCTCAAGGCATGACTCGCCCGCCACGATGAGCGCGCACGAGCACGCGGCCCGGCCGCCGGTCAAACCCCGCGCGCCCGAACCCGCACGCGGCGACGGGCCCGCGCCCGAGGCTCCGCGCGAGGCGTGGCACGGCCTGTCGCTCGGCCTGACGGCTCCCGGGACGCCCGCCGCGCAGGCCGAAGAGCCCGACGCGCGTCACGACGATGCCCGCCAGGCGATGAGCGCGGCCTTCGGCCGCTCGTTCGACGACGTCGCGCTGCACGACGACGAGCGCAGCCATGCCCGCGCCGCCGAACTGGGCGCGCGCGCCTTCAGCGACGGCCAGTCCGTCGGTTTCGGACACGGCGTCTTCGACCCGCATTCGGCCGCCGGGCGGCACACGCTGGCGCACGAGTTCGCTCACGTCGTGCAGGCGCGCGGCGGCAGCGGCGGACGCCTGACCGGCCCGCCTTCGGTCTCCGGGCGCGTGGGCGCGCGGGCCGAGCCGAGCACGGCGGGCGCGCGACGCGCGGCGCTCGAACGCGACGCCGGGGCCGCGGCCGACGCGGTCGAGCGCGGCCAGCGGCCGGCCGTCGCGCCGGGCGGGTTCGCAGGCGTGCTGCACGAGGACCCGCCGGCGCCGCCGCCGCCCGACGGCGGGTTCCGCATCGATCACGAGGCGGAGAGCGGCGACTACCTCTTCACGATCACCGGCAAGACGCTCAAGTCGTGGAAAGACCCGCTCAAGGAAGCGTTCATCAACTACGTCATGCTGGCCTACGGCGCCGGCCGCGCGATCGCCGAGCCCTGCGCCGCCGCGGCCAAACTGCACTGGGACGTCGCGCCGAATCCGGCCGACCACAAGGACACCGACCAGATCACGATCTCCGTCGACGGCGCGGCGCAGCGCGAAGCCGCCAACTGGATGTCCAAGAACCACCCGGAGCTGAAGCTCGTGCCGCCCTCGTCGGGCAGCTACGCGGCGCCGCCCAAGACCGGCGGCGGCGGGAGCGGCACGAGCCAGGCGCGCAGCACCGGCTCGGACCCTGACGGGGTCGCGATCCAGCAGATCGAGCCGGAAGGCGCGCTCTCGTTCAGTCCCGAGTATGTGCCCTTCGTGGTCGGCTCGGCGGTCAACGCGGTCTTCCAGTTCACGGGCACGAACGACGTCACGATCTACAACTACCACCCCTTCAACCGCCGCGTGGTCTTCGACTGGACCATTCGCAAGGATGGCAAGGTCGTGGACACGGGTCCGCTGATCGAGCTCGACGGCGGCGACATCAGCTACAGCTTCAACGTCTCGGAAGAGGGCACCTACGACGTCTCCGTCGAGCTGAGCAGCCGCTACTTCATCGGCAACAAGAAGCTCACCCGCTCGCGCACGCTCACGGTCGTCAAGGAAGAGAAGCGCCGGCAGGACGCCTTCGACCAGACCCACGTCGGCCCCGAGGCCGGCAAGCCGTTCGAGCGCACCGCGGCCGGGGAGCTGCAGCTCAAGGCCGGCGCCTCGCAGCGCAGCATCGACGACGAGATCCTGGAGCTCAACGTGCAGCTCGGCGCCATCCAGGCGGCCGCGCAGCGCGGCACGATCAAGGCCGACGACGCCCAGAAGTACGTCGAGTATTTCCAGAGCCAGATCGACACTCTCAAGGGCCTGCAGACCAAGACGGCCGGCCAGAGCAAATACGTCGTCGCCGGGGTCTTCGTCAATCGCGAGGATTCCTCGACCCGCGACGTGCGCGCCGTGATGCACGGCCGGCGTCTGGCCCGCGACGGCGACACCGTGCGCTACACGGTCGTGGCCCACGACTTCACGCTGACGCCCGGCGAGGCCATCCAGCACGCCGGCAGCGGCAGCGCCACGGTCTCGGGCGGCGACGAGAAGGCCGCCTACGCGGCGGCCGAGGCGGCGGCCATCGCCGACATGGCCAGCGACTGGAAGTACTACAACGACTACCCGGACGGCACCGTGCAACTCGGCATCGGTCTGCTCGAGGGCAGCGGCGTCAAGACCGTCGTGATCGACACCTGGAACGTCAAGAAGCCGGCCAAGAAAGTGCTGACGGGCGTGGTCATCGCCGGCAGCATCGCGCTCCTGGCGGTCTCGGGCGGCACGGCCGCGCCGGTCACGGTGCTGGTCCTCGAGGGCGTCACGCTGGCGGCCGGGGCGGCGCTGACCGCGGACTCGATCGTGACGCGCATCCAGAACGGGACCTTCAAGGCCGACTACAAGCTCGTGCTCGACATGCTGTCGCTGGTGCCGCTGGCCGGCACGTTGGCGCGCGGCGTCGGGCTCGCCACCACGCGCGGCTTGCTGCTGCTCAACGTGGCGGTGGGCGGGGCTTCGTTCGTGCTCATCGCCGCCGAGACGCGCCAGGCCCTGAACGGCACCATGGCGAGCTACGCGGCCAAGATCGAGCGCGCCGGAACGCAGGCCGAGAAGGACGCGCTGGCCAAGGAACGCGACGAGATGATCGCGCGCATCCTGGGCGGCGCGGCAGTCTCGGGCGGCCTCGTGCTGGTCATGACCGCGATGGGCGCGAAGCAGGCCATGACCGCGGGCGGCGGCAAGGGCGCGCCCGCCGGCGAGCTGCCACCGGGGGCCAAGCCGCCCGCACCGGGAGGCGAGCTGCCACCGGCGGCCGAGGTGCCGCCCGCCGCGCAGCCGCCCGCGGCGGCCAAGCCGCAGGCGCCCGCAGCCGCCGAAGCCCCACCGGCAGCCAAACCGCAGGCGCCGGCAGCCGCCGAAGCTCCGCCCGCGGCCAAGCCACAGGCGCCCGCTGCCGCCGATGCTCCGCCTGCCCAACCGCCGGCAGCCGCCGAGGCTCCGCCCGCGGCCAAGCCGCAGGCGCCGGCAGCCGCCGAGGCTCCGCCCGCCCAACCGCCGGCAGCCGCCGAGGCTCCGCCCGCGGCCAAACCGCAGGCGCCCGCTGCCGCCGAAGCCCCACCTGCCCAGCCGCCGGCAGCAGGCGAGGCTCCGCCCGCGGCCAAACCGCAGGCGCCCGCGGCGTCCGAAGCTCCGCCTGCCCAGCCGCCGGCCGCGGGCGAGGCTCCACCCGCAGCGAAGCCGCAGACACCGACAGCCGCCGAAGCGCCACCCGCGCAGACACCCGCGCCGACCGCGCCCAAGGTGCAGACCACCGGCGAGAACTGGGGCATCCCCGAAGGGTGCATTCCGGCGCGCGCGCGCATCGGCCGCAAGGGCGTCACCGTGCCGAAGTACGTGAAAGACAACCCGGACATGTACTACTACAACCCGGCCACGGGAAAGTACCCGCGGCGCATCGGCTTCCCGATGGTCGAGGGCCAGGGCCACGCGATCCCCTGTTTCCCGGCAGGCACGCCCGTGCTCACGCCGTTCGGGCCGCGCGCGATCGAGTCGCTGCGCGCGGGCGACGCCGTGCTGGCCTTCGACGAGTGGACGGGCGCCGCGGCGCGCCGGCACGTGCTCGAGTTGCACGTGCACGCGGCCGAGCGCTTGTGGCGCATCGCCACGGCCGAGGGCGAGGTGGAAGCAACCGGCGACCATCGCTTCTGGGTGGCGCCCGGCGAGTACCGCGCCGCGCGTGAGCTGCAGCCCGGCACGCCCCTGCGGCGCGCCTACGCCGGCTCGCACGTGGTCTCAGTCGAAGCGCGCGACGTGCCCAGCCAGGCCACGTACAACCTGACCGTGGAGCACGACTTCAACTACTTCGTCGGTCAGGCGGGCCTACTGGTCCACAACGACGGCCCGTTCGTGATCTACCTGGGCCGCGATCCCAAGACACAGCGCGTGGTCTACGTCGGGCAGACCGAACAGGCCCTCACGACGCGCCAGAGTCAGCACCGCACCGAGGCCCTGGCCGAGCCCGCCAAGTACGCCGGCAAGGAGAACATGGTGCTCGAGTACGCCAAGGGGCCCGACGGCAATCCGCTCACCAACCTGAGCCAGGAAGAAGCCTTCTACTGGGAACGCAAGATCTACGACCGCGAGTTGGCCACGAACCCCGACCTGGTCAATCGCCAGGTGCCCTACACTGACGAGAAGATGGCCGAAGTCATCAAGAAGAACTGCAAGTGAAGCGGGAGGCATGATGGCGGCATCGAAGAGAGCGCCGAGCGCGGGGCCAGGCG
>WBZQ01001731.1_pt1 | contig 14694 bp, 10 predicted proteins | sample 5204251 | NCBI WGS metagenome assembly WBZQ01 (sample SAMN12412402, study PRJNA552823) | activated sludge metagenome | isolation source: activated sludge from nitrification reactor of wastewater treatment plant... | place: USA: Virginia | collected 2017-09 | reverse complement strand
GTCGAACCCGCCATCTTGTACTTCGGAACCCCCGTCGTGCTGGTCAGCTCGGAGAACGAGGACGGCACGCCCAACCTGGCGCCGATGTCGTCGGCCTGGTGGCTGGGCTGGAGCTGCATGCTCGGCTTCGGCGCGCGCTCCCAGACGCCGGCCAACATCCTGCGCACCGGCGAGTGCGTGCTCAACCTGCCCTCGGTCGAGCAGGTCGCCGCGGTCGACCGGCTGGCGCGCCTGACGGGCTCGAACCCCGTGCCACCGCACAAGCAGGCCATGGGCTATCGCCACGAGGCCGACAAGTTCGGGGCCGCCGGCCTGACGCCGACCCCTTCGCTCGACGTGCGTCCGCCGCGCGTCGTGGAGTGTCCGGTGCAGATGGAAGCCGTGCTCGAGGCGCGCCACGACCTGGCGCGCGGCGACGAGGCTCGGCGCGGGCACCTGCTGGGCCTGGAAGTGCGCGTCCGGCGCGTGCACGTGCAGCGCTCGCTGCTCGTCGAAGGCCACGCCGACCGCATCGACCCCGTCAAGTGGCGCCCGCTGATCATGAGCTTCTGCCACTTCTTCGGGCTGGGCGAGCGCGTGCACCCCTCGCGCCTGGCCGAGATCCCCGAGTCGGCCTATCGCCCGCGCGCGACGACGGCCGCCTCGTGAGCGGGCCGCCCGTCAGACCTGCTGGTCGAGCACGTCCTTGCGCACGTAGAGCACGCCCGAGCCGGCGAACAGGGCGCGCGTGGCCTGGGCGTCGAGGTCGTCGCGCACCACGGCGCTGAACGACGCGCCCCAGAACAGGCTGGCGTTGGTGGCTTCGACCAGCGTGTTGACGCGCAGGTAGGTCTTGGCCACGGCCTGGTCGACCACCACCGTCAGGCGCTGGCCCTCGTAGGCCACGATGCGCACCTCGGCCATGCGCCGCAGCTTGGAGGTCAGCTTGCGCAGCGCGCGCCGGTCGCGATTGCGCCAGTAGCGCCAGCCGAAGAGGCCCAGCATGGCGAGCGTCAACAGTTGGCCGACGCCGCCGCGCAGCAGCAGCCACGACGTCGTGCCGGCCAGCGCGACGAGCGCGCCCGTGAGCAGCAGCGGCCGCGCGCGCGCATCGAGGCCGTCCAGCGAGCGCAGCGCGTCGCCCAGGCGTTCCGAGAGCGAGGCCGGACGGGTGATGCCGGTCTCGATCTCGCGCTGCAGCGCGCGCAGGTCGCTCGCCAGCTCGCGCGTCTCCGCGTAGCGGTCGTCGGGCCGCTTGCGCAGGCAACGCGCCAGCACGCGCTGCAAGGCAGGCGGCACGTTGGCGCGCACCTGGGTCACCGGGCGCCACTCCTCGAAGGCGATGGCGTGCAGCGTGTCGAGGGCCGAAGCGCCAGCGAAGGGCAACTGGCCGGTGACCATCTCGTACAGCAGGATGCCCAGCGAGAACACGTCGCTGCGCCGGTCGACGGCCTGGCCGCGGGCCTGCTCGGGGCTCATGTAGCGCAGCGTGCCGACCACCATGCCGGCCTGCGTGCGGGCCAGGGTCTCCATGTGCGAGACGCCGTCGGGGGTGGCGGCCGGCGCGGGCGCGTCGCTGTCGAGCAGCTTGGCCAGCCCGAAGTCGAGCAGCTTGGCGTGGCCGTCGCGCGTGACCATGACGTTCTCGGCCTTGATGTCGCGGTGCACGATGCCGGCTTCGTGGGCCTTGGCCAGGCCCTCGGCCACCTGCGCGGCGATGGTCACGGCGCCGAGCAAGTCCAGCTCGCGCGCCACGAGCAGCGCCCGCACCGTCTGGCCCTCGACGAACTCCATGGCGATGAAGGCCAGGCCGTCGTCGCTCTCGCCCACGTCGTAGATCTGGGCGATGGCCGGATGGTTGACGGCGCTGGCGGCGCGCGCCTCCTGCAGGAAGCGCCGCTTGCGGTCGGCCTCGGCGGCGAAGGCCTCGGGCAGGAACTTGAGCGCCACCAGCCGGTCGAGGCGCGTGTCGCGGGCCCTGTAGACGACGCCCATGCCGCCCTTGCCGAGCGGCTCCTCGACCCGGTAGTGCCCCACGTCGCGCGGCGTCATGCCGCGCGCATCGTAGCGCGAACCACGCGTCAGCGTCCCGCGGCCAGGTAGTCGACGGCCAGGCTGCCCAGCGCGCGCAGGCCGGTGATCAGCGCGCTCTCGTCGGCGAAGAAGCGCGGCGAGTGATTGGGCGCGGCCTGCTTCGGGTCGACGCCCTTGGGCGTCACGCCCAGGAAGAAGAACAGGCCCGGCACGCGTTCCTGATAGACCGAGAAGTCTTCGGCGGTGGTGGTCGGCGCGGCGTTCAACTCGAGCGCCCCGTCGGCCGCCACGCGCCGCAGAGTGGGCGCCATGCGCGCCAGCAGGGCCGGGTCGTTGTGCGTGACGCCGTTGCCCAACTCCAGCTCGACGACGGCTTCGGCGCCGGCCGCCGCGGCGATCGACGTGGCCGTGCGGCGCACGCGCTCGTGGACCTCGCTGCGCAGCGCGGGATCGAAGGTGCGCAGCGTGCCCTCGAGCCTGACCGTCTCGGGGATGATGTTGGAGCGGTTGCCGCCCTGGATGCTGCCGATCGTGATCACGACGGGGCTGCGCGTGAGGTCGGCCTGGCGGCTGGTGATGGTCTGCAGGCCGAGCACGATCTGCGCGGCCACGACGATCGGATCGACGCCCAGCCAGGGCAGCGCGCCGTGCGTCTGGCGCCCGCGCACGACGATGCGCAGCGTGTCGGACGAGGCCATCAGCCCGCCGGGCCGGGTGTGGAGCGTGCCGGCCGGATAGGGAAACACGTGCAGCCCGAAGATGGCCTCGACCGGTGGATCGTCGAGCGCGCCCTCGCGCACCATCATCGGCGCGCCGCCGTCCTCGCCGGCCGGCGGGCCCTCTTCGGCGGGTTGGAAGATGAACTTCACGCTGCCCGGCAGGCGCGCCCGCAGGCCCGCGAGCACTTCGGCCACGCCCATCAGGATGGCGACGTGGTTGTCGTGGCCGCAGGCGTGCATCACGCCGGTCTCACGTCCGTTGTAGGTCGCGCGCGCGGTCGACTTGAACGGCAGGTCGAGCTCTTCGGTGACCGGCAGCGCGTCCATGTCGGCGCGCAGCGCGACCACCGGCCCGGGCCGGCCGCCGCGCAACAGGCCGACCACGCCCGTGACCGCCACCTGCGTGCGCACTTCGAGCCCCAGCGCGCGCAGATGCTCGGCCACCAGGGCGGCCGTGCGCGTCTCGCGGTTGCCGAGCTCCGGGTGCTGATGCAGATCGCGGCGCCAGGCGACGACCTTGGGCAGCACGGCCTGCGAGAGACGTTCGAGCTCCTGCTGGAGCGGCGCGCTGGGCGCGGGCGCGGCCTGCGACGGCAGCGTGGCGCAGCCGAGGGCGAGGACGAGGGCGGCGAACAAGGCTCGATGCACGTGGCCTCCTGCCTGGTCGCGCGATGCTATCAGCAACGCGGCCCGGCCGGCCGCCCGTCAGCGACGCGTCGACGTCAGGAGCTTGCGAATCGCGTCGGCCTGCGGGCCGGCCGTCACGTCCGCCGGCGTCTGACCGGCGGCGTTCGTGGCGCGCGGGTCGGCGCCGCGGGCGAGCAGCACGCGCACCAGCTCGACGTGGCCCAGCATGGCCGCGCGATGCAGCGGCCGGAAGCCGGGCAGCAGCACGCCGGGCGAGGGCCGATTGACGTCGGCGCCCTTGTCGAGCAGCGCCTGCGCCATCTCGAGCTGATTGCGCTCCACGGCCAGGAACAGCGGCGTCTCGCCGCTCTTGGCCGCCACGTCGACGGCCGCGCCGCGCTCGAGCAGCAGCCGGAAGGCATGGGGTTGCTCGGCCCAGACCGCGGCCCACAGCGCGCTGCGCCCCAGCCGGTCACGCGCGTCGACGCGCGCGCCCTGCGCCAGCAGGTACTCCATCACCGCCACGTGGTCGTGCAGGGCCGCCGCGGTCAACGGCGTGCGCCAGCCGGACGGTGGATTGACGCTCTCGCCACCCTCGACCAAGCTCTTGACCACGTCCAACTCGCCGCGGCGGGCGGCCAGCAGCAGGCGCACCTCGCGCCCGCGCTCGGAGCTGGCGCCGAGCGTGTCGTAGTCGTCGATCGCCGGGCGCGGCGTCACGGACGCGACGGGCGCGGGCTCCCCGCTGGCTCCCGGCGGCGCGGCCAGAGCCACGAGCACGAATAGCTTCAGCATGCGCACGAGGCTACCACGGCGCGACCTGACGCGGCGCGGCGGCCGAGCGTCCGACGAGGTGAATGGCGGTCGTCTTGAGCAGGGCCACCACGACGTCGCCGACGCGCAGGGCGAGCTCCTCGCAGGCGTGGCGCGTCACGAGCGCGACGAGCGTCGGCCCGCAGTCGAGCGCGACGCGCACCAGCGGCCCCTCGGGCGTCAACGCGAGCACCCGTCCCGACAAGCGGTTGCGGGCGCTCGAGGGCAGGGCCGCGCCCTTGTGCAGCAGCAGGTCCTCGGCCCGCACGCACACGAAGACGTCCGTCTCGGCCTGGCCCGGGTCGAGGGCCGTCAGCCGCAGGCCCTCGGCCTCGACCACGGCCAGCCCGTCGCGCCGTTCGAGCACGCGCGCGGGCAGCACGCTCTCGACGCCCACGATGCGCGCCACGTCGCGGTCGGCGGGACGCGAGAAGACTTCAGGCACGCTGCCGGCCTGCCGCACGCGACCGTCGCACAGCACCACCATGCGGTCGCCCAGGGCCAGCGCCTCGAGGCGCTCGTGAGTCACGAGCAGCATGGGCACGTCGAGGCCGCGCAGCACGCGCCCCAGCTCGCCGCGCAGTTCGTCGCGCGTGGGCGCGTCGAGGGCCGACAAGGGCTCGTCGAGCAGCAGCACGCGCGGGCGCGGGGCCAGCGCGCGCGCCAGCGCCACGCGCTGCTGCTGGCCGCCCGAGAGGGTCTGCGGCCGGCGCTGTGCGAGGTCCTCCAGGCGCATCAGCCGCAAGAGCTCCGCCACGCGCGCGCGCGCGCGCTGGCGCGGCTCGCGGGCCAAGCCGAAGGCCACGTTCTCGGCCACGCTCAGGTGCGGGAACAACGCATAGTCCTGCGCCAGCAGCGCCGCCCCGCGCTGCTGTGGAGTCAGGCACACGCGTGTCGCGGCCTCGAACCAGGTCTCGTCGCCCAGGCGCAGGCTTCCGGCGTCCGGGCGCTCCAGCCCCGCCAGACAGCGCAGGATGGTGGTCTTGCCCGCGCCCGAGGGGCCGAACAACACGGTCACGCTGCCGGCCGGGGCCGCGAAGTCGGCGACCACGCCGGCCCCGCCGGCGAAGCGCCGCTCGAAGCGCGCGTTCAGCGCGCCAGCCACGCGCTCGGCCGGCGTTGCGCCGCGTAGGTCACGGCCAGCACCGCGAAGGAGACGCCCAGCAGCAGCAGCGACGTCGCGCCCGCCGCGGCATAGTCGAGCGCCTGCACGTGGTCGTAGATCGAGATCGAGACCGTGCGCGTGACGCCCGGCAGGTTGCCGCCCACCATCAGCACCACCCCGAACTCGCCCAGCGTGTGCGCGAAGCTCAGCACCACGCCGGCCAGCAGGCCACGGCGCGCCAGCGGCACCACCACGCGCGCGAACGTGCGCAGGCGCGAGGCGCCCAGGCACCAGGCGGCCTCGATCAGGCGTCGGTCGACGCCGTGCAGCGCGGCGCTGAAGGGCTGGACCGCGAAGGGCAAGCTGTAGAGCACGGAGGCCAGCAGCAGCCCCTGGAACGAGAACGGCAGGCTGGCTCCGAACACGTCGCCGTACAGACGCCCGAGCGGACTGCGCGGGCCGATCGCGACCAGCACGTAGAAGCCGAGCACCGTCGGCGGCAGCACCAGCGGCAGCGCCACGACGGCTTCGACCAGGAACTTGTAGCGCCAGTTCGAATACGCGAGCCAGTAGGCCAGCGGCAGGCCGAGCAGGGCCAGCACCAACGTCGTCAGCGCGGCCAGCTCGACGCTCAGGCGCAGCGCGGCCCAGTCGATCACGGGGTGGGCGGCGGCAGGAAGCCGCGGCGCGCCAGCAACGCGCGGCCTTCGGGACCCAGGAGGAAGTCGCGCAACGCGCGCCCGGCCTGCGGCGCGCGCGACGTCTTCAGGAGCACGCCGCCCTGCAGCAGGGGCTCGTGCGGCGACAGTCGCAGCTCGAAGCGCCGGCCGGCCGCGAGCGCCGGCGCCGAGGCCAGAGACCAGGCGATCAGCCCGACGTCGGCCGCGCCGCTCTGCACGAACGAAGCGGCCTGGGCCACGTTCTCGGCGTACACCAGGCGCGCTTCGAGCGCCTCGAACAGGCCCGCCGCGCGCAGGGCCGCGACCGCCGCGCGCCCGTACGGCGCGTGCCGTGGGTTGGCGAGCGCGATGCGGCGCGCGGCCGGATCGCGCAGCGACGCGAGCCCGCGCGTCAGGTCGAGCGGCGAGCCGGCCGGTGCCCAGAGCGCCAGGCGACCCACGGCGTAGACGAACACGTCGCCCTCCACGCGGCCGGCCGCGTGCAGGCGGCGCGCGTAGTCGACGTCGGCCGAGAGGAAGACGTCGAAGGGCGCGCCGTTCTGGATCTGCGCGAAGAAGTTCCCGGACGAGCCGAAGCTGGGCCGCAGCCGGAGATCGGGCCGCCGCGCCGCAAAGGTGCGCGCCAACTCGTCGAAGGCGAACTGCAGGTCGGAGGCGGCCGCGACGGAGAGCGTCTGCGTCTCGGCCGGCGCGCGCGGCGCCGCGAGCAGCGCGAACGACGCCAGCAGCACGGGCAACGCGCGCATGCGGCGCATTTGAACACAAAGGCCCGACGGGCGCGAAAGCACGCCGCGCCGTTCAGGCGCGCTGGCGTTCGAAGTGCGCGCGCACGGCGTCGAGCGTGTCGGCTTCGGCCGCGCGCTTGTCGGGCCGATAGCGGCGCAGGCGCGCGAAGCGCAAGGTCAGCCCGCCGGGATAGCGTGGCGACTCCTGCACGTCGCTCCAGGCCACCTCGACCACGAGCTCGGGCCGCACGTGCACCACGTGCCCGTCGCGGTGCGTCTCGCGCGCCAAGAGCGCCTCGGTCTGCCAGCGCAGCAGCTCGTCGCTCAGGCCCTTGAAGGTCTTGCCGAGCATGACGAACGGGCCGCCCGTGGCGTCGCGCGCGCCCAGGTGCAGGTTCGACAGCAGACCCTGACGTCGCCCGCCGCCCCACTCCGCGGCGAGCACCACCAGGTCGAGCGTGTGCGCGGCCTTGAGCTTCAGCCAGTGGAAGCCGCGCTGGCCGGCCGTGTAGGGCGCCTCGGGCGACTTGGCCATCAGCCCCTCGTGGCCCTCGTCGAGCGCGCGACGCAGGAAGCTCTCGGCCTCGGCCGCCTGCGACGTGATCAGGCGCGGCAAGCGCGCGGCGGGCGCGACCACGCGCTCCAGGCGCTGCACGCGCTCGCGCCAGGGCGCGTCGAGCAACGAGCCCTCGCCCGCCAGATACAGACAGTCGAAGTAGAAGGCCGACAGCGGCAGCTCCGCGCGCAGGGCCTCGACGCCGCGCGTGCGGCCCAGGCGTCGCATGCTGACCTGGAACGGGTGCGGCCGGCCGTCGGCGCGCAGCGCCAGGGCCTCGCCTTCGAGCACGACCTCGGCCACGTCCAAGGCGCGCGCCCACTCGACCAGTTCGGGCAGGCGCGCGCTCACCTCCTGCAGTCGACGCGTGAAGACGCGCACCTCGTCGCCGGCCTTGTGCACCTGCACGCGCGCGCCGTCGAGCTTGTACTCGAACACGCCCGCGCCGAGCCGCGCCAGCGCCGCGTCGACGTCTTCGGCCGGGCTCGCCAGCATGGGCGCCACGGGCGACAGCAGGCGCAGTCCGAAGTCCGCCAGCCCGGCCGCGCCGCGCTCGAGCAGCGCGCGTGCCAGGACGCCGACGCCGGGCGCGAACATGGCGGCGCGCCGCACGTGCGCGAGCGGCAGCGCGGTGGCGCGCGCCAGGGCTTCGAGCAGCAGGCTGTCGAGCGCGCCCTGGCGCAGCTCGCCCAGCAGCAGCTCGCAGAGCAGCCGGCGCTCGTCGGGTTGCGCGCGGCCCAGCAACGCGCGCAGGCGCGCACGACGCCGCTCGACCGAACCCGGCCCGGAGTCTGACGCCAGCGCGTCGCAGGCGGAGTCGACATCGAGCAGCATCAACGGCTCGCCCACAGCCGGGGTCTCGGCCGCGCCGGCCGCCTCCTGGAGCGCGCGCCAGCCCAGCCCGATGCGGCCCTGGGGCAGCACGGCGACGAGATACGACGCGAGCAGCTCGGCCTCGCGCCCGCGCAGGCCGCGCAACGCGCCGGCCAGCAGTGCGAGCTTGGCGCTCTTCTTCGACGTCGCGCGCAGCTCGGCGACCACGGCCACCAGCTCGCGCAGTGTCACGCCCATCGATCCTCCGGCCCGTGACGTCATCGTACAGGCAGCGTTATGCTGACGCGCATGCGCGTCCCGTTCATCTGCGCGGTCCTGCTGGCAGCCGGCCTGACGCGGCCCGCGAGCGCCCAGGCGCGACCCATCTGGGGCGTCGAGGCCGGCTCGCCGCAGCGCGCCGCCGCCAGCCTCGGTCTGCTGCTGGGTGACGCGCGCGGCGACGGCTTCGACCTCGGCCGCCGGCTGTGGCTCGTGCAGGTCCAGCCCGGACTGGGCGGCGGCCGCATCAGCCTCGGCTTCGCGCCCTTCGCGGCCGGCTCGTCGGGTCTGCTGTTCGCCGGCGTCGCGGTCAAGGCGGCGCTGCTGCGCACGTGGGGCGACCCCGCGGGCGTGCCCAGCGGCCGCACCTACGCGGGCGCCACGCTCGACGCGGCCTGGGTGGTGAAGGGCTCGCTGGGCGTGATGTGGCGGCTGGGCGGCCCCGGCCCGCGCGACACGCTCGTGACCTTCGGCGTCGGCATCGGGCTCTGACACGCGTCTGGTACAGTGTCGCGCAAGGTCAGCTCCGCAAAGGGGGTCCGTATGCGACGACGCGCCGACGTCTGGTGGCCCGCGAACGTGTTCGTGTGTGCGGTTGGCCTGTTGTTCGCCAGCACGTCTCTGGCCGGCGAACCGGCCAGCACCTGTGCCGCCCTGCAGCCCGCGCCGCTGGTGCCGACCGACCTCGCCCTGTGCGCGCGCCTCGAGTCAGTCGTCCGCCAGCCCGCCGCGCTGCCGCTCGCCGAGTACGAGACGCAACTGGGCGACTACCTGCGGAACTTCTGTCATCGCAACCCGGCTTCGGGCTGGGTGCGCGACAAGCGCCTGCGCGACACCGGCCCCTTCACGGCGACGCTCTCCGGCGGGGCCTGGAGCGGGCGCTACTTCGGCACGCACGCGCCCGTCGTGGTCTGGTACTCGCGCGAGATGATGGCCTGGCTGCAGGCCAACCGCCCGGCCGACGGTCGACCCGCGCCGGCGCAGCCCGCGCCGATCCCCGACGGCGCACTGATGGTCAAGGAGATGTTTCCCGCTCCGGCCGCGGCCTGCGCGGGGGTCGACGACGTACGCCGGCTGATGCCCACGAGCGGCGCCGCGGTCATGGTGCGTGCCCGGCAGGCTTCGCGTGACGGCTGGTTCTGGGGCTGGTTCGGTTGGACCGGCTGGGACCCCGACTATCCGACCGGGCCGCAGAATCGCTATCCCTACATGGGCTTCGGACAGTACTGCGTGAACTGTCACGCCTCGACGGTCGACAACTCGACCTTCGCGAGTCTCGCCAACGTACAGGGCTTCCCGGGCCAGCCGCTCGTCTTCCTCAGTCAGAACGTGGCGCTGGCGCCGCCCGAGAGCGAGCACCATCGCCTGGTCGCGTTGCCGGGCGACGATGCGCCGCGGCTGGGCCAGCCGACGTATCCCTACAACCCCGCCTTCCTGGCCGCGCTGCGCGCGGTGACGATCAAGGCGCCCACCTGGGAGAGCGTCAGCCGACTGCCGTCCGAGACCTACGACAACGTCTGGGTCGGCGCCGACGGACCCAGGCTCGCCAGCCAGTTCGTGACCTCTGACCAGTGCCTGAGCTGCCACGACGCCGGCAGCACCGGCCTGCAGTTCGACATGACGACGCCCAACCCCGACGGCTCGAACCTGCTGAACCTCTCGCCCTACGCCACCTGGCGCACGTCGCCGATGGGCCTGGGCGGGCGCGATCCGATCTTCCTGGCGCAGCTCGCCAGCGAGACGCAGACCTTCCATCCCAAGGACGCGGGCGTCGTGCAGGACACCTGTCTGGGCTGCCACGGCATCCTGGGCCAGCGCCAGTTCCACATCGATCGCGCGCCCGGCCCCAAGCAGTGCGAGCCCTTCCTGCGCTCGACGCTGCAGGCCGTGCCCTTCCCGGCGCACAACCCGAGCGCGCCGCTGGCGCGCTACGGCGCGCTGGGGCGCGACGGCATCTCGTGCACGGCCTGCCATCACATGCTGGTCGGCCAGGGCGCCGACTCGCCCGCCGCCAAGCAGCCCCAGAACGCCTGCATCAGCGAGCGACAGCAGTTCCTGAACCCCGACCTGAAGGGCTTCGCGCGCACGTTCACCGGCAGCTTCCTGGTGGGCGACGCGAAAGATCTCGGCGGGCCGTTCGAGGACCCGCGCGTCAAGCCCATGCAGAACGCGCTCGGCATCACGCCGCGCCACGACCCGTCTGTCACGAGCTCCGAGCTGTGCGGCACCTGCCACACGGTGCACCTGCCGATCCTGCGCGACGGGCGCGTGCTGGGTCACGTCTACGAGCAGACCACCTATCCCGAATGGGCCATGAGCGCCTATCGCACCGGCTCCACGCCGCAGGGACCGCTGCCGGGCGGCGCCGGGGCCAAGGCCGAGTCGTGCCAGAGCTGTCACATGCCGTCGAAGGACGCCAGCGGCCAGCCGTACCGATCCAAGATCGCGAGCATCCAGGAGCACTCCAACTTCCCGCAGGCCGAGAACGCACTGGGCGCGCAAGACGTCGATCTGAAGGTGCGCGAGGGCTTCGCGCGCCACACGCTCGTGGGCCTGAACGTCTTCTTCGTGAAGATGGCGCAGCAGTTCCCCGACGTGCTCGGCATCCGCACGCAGGACCCCATGCTGGTCTCGAAGGGGCTCGACCCGCTGCTGCTCAGCGAACAGGCCATGCTCGACCAGGCCTCGAACGACACCGCGCAGATCGCGCTCGGCGGAGTGAGCGTGGCCGACGGCCTGCTGCGGGCCAACGTCACGCTGACCAGCCTGACCGGGCACAAGTTCCCGTCGGGGGTGGGCTTCCGGCGCGCTTTCGTCGAGTTCAGCGTGCTCGACTTCCTGGGCAACGTGCTGTGGGCCTCGGGCCGTACGAACGCGGCCGGCGTGATCGTCGACGAGCGCGGCCAGCCGATCCCCGGCGAGTTCTGGTGGGCCGACGACTGCTCGGCGCGCGTCAACGGCGGCCGACCTGTCTTCCAGCCGCACTACGCCGTCGTGCGACGTCAGGATCAGGCCCAGATCTACCAGGAGTTGGTCACGGCGCCCGCGCCGGTGCCGCAGCCCAAGTGCGGCGCGCAGGCCACGCCGGGCGGCGCGCTCACCACCAGCTTCCTCTCGATCTGCGCGACGGTGAAAGACAACCGCCTGTTGCCCGACGGCTTCCTGCCGGCGGCGCAGCGTCTGGCCATCGCGCAGGCGCTGGGCGCGGGCGAAGACCTGGTGCGCGAGGTCGGCGCCAGCGGCGTGGGCGATGATCCCGACTACGTCGCGGGCGGCGGCGACACGCTGCGCTACGAGGTGCCGCTGGCCGGTCTGGCGGGACGCCCGGCGTCGGTGCGGGCCACGCTGCACTATCAGTCGATCCCGCCCTTCTACCTGCAGGACCGCTTCTGCACCGCGCGCGGCGACGACACGGAGCGCCTCTACTTCCTGGCGGGACACCTGAACCTGCAGGGCACCGCCGCCGAAGACTGGAAACTCGAGGTGGTCAGCACCGGCCCCGTCGCGCTGCCCTAGCGCCCGACGGGCGGCGACTTCGTCGCGCAGCGCATCTCGACGCCGCTGGACTCCGGGGCGTCGTCCACGGGCGCCCACACGTCGTGGACGGCGTGCCACGTCGCAGGCCCCACGCCGGGCCGCGGTCTGCTCCGACAACCTCAACGTGCGCCTGCACTTCGCGCGCCGCGACGGCCACGCGCGCAGGACGGCAGGAGAGTTGCTCCGACCCTCCGCGACACGGAGGTGAGCATGCGCGCACGCGCGACGACGAACGACACGAGACGAGAGCGCACACGACGCAGCGGGAGCGACACCGCCGCGCCAGACACGCGCGACGGCGCGTGCAGGCCGGCGCGCGTGCCGCTCGTCGCCCTGCTGGGCGGCGCGCAGCGGCGCCTGGGCCTTCTGGCCGCGACGGCGGTTCTGGCTCTGGCCGCGCTCGGCGCAGGCGCGACGGCGGCCTGGGGTCAGGACGCGCCCGCGGCGGCGCAGGCGGCCCAGTCGCCGTCGGAGGTCGCGCAGGGCTCGCTGCTCTACCGCGACGCGGCCGGTCGCTACCAGGTGCTGCCGCTCGAGCGCACGGAGGTGGAGATCGACGTGCGCGGCGTGGTGGCGTCGGTAGCCGTCACGCAGCGCTTCACGAACCCCACCGACGCGCCGCTCGAAGCGCTCTACGTGTTCCCGCTGCCGCACGACGCGGCCGTCTACGACATGCAGGCGCGCATCGGCGAGCGCGTCATCCGCGCGGTCGTCAAGGAGCGCGAGGAGGCGCGCCGCACGTACGAAGCCGCGCGCGACGAGGGCCGGCGCGCCGCGCTCGTCGAGCAGGAGCGCCCCAACGTCTTCAGCAGCTCGCTGGCCAACGTGCTGCCGGGAGAACGCATCGAGGTGCGCCTGCGCTACGCCGGCCCGCTGCTCTGGGAAGACGGCCGCGTGCGCCTCACCTTCCCGCTGGTGGTCGGGCCGCGTTACGTGCCCGCGGCCGCGAGCCCGTCGGACGAGGCCGCCGGAGCCGCGCTCGACGCGCCGCTGCCGCCGAGCGCGCGCGGGACCGAGGCGCAGTGGCAGGGCACGCGCGCTGGTCACGACGTGCGCATCGGCGTGCGCCTGGAGGCGGGCCTCGAGCTGCGCTCGTTCCACAGCCCGTCACACGAGCTGCGCAGCCGGCGCGAGGCCGACGGCTCGACGCGCATCGAGCTGGCCAGCGAAGCCGTGCTCCCCAATCGCGACTTCGTGCTCGAGTATCGCCTGGCGCCGCCGCGCGGTCCGCGCGCCGCGCTGTACGTGTCGAGCGTGGCCGACGACGAGGCTCCCGGCGACACGGGCGGTCGGCCCTTCCTGCTGGCGGCCTTCCCGCCGCAGGCCGACGCCGCGGCGCCACGCACGCCGCTCGAGCTGGTCTTCCTGGTCGACGTCTCGGGCTCCATGGCCGGCACGTCGATGGAACAGGCGCGGGCCGCGCTACTGCAAGCGCTCGAGCGCCTGACGCCTGACGATCGCCTGCACGTGGTGGCCTACAACCACGCCTTCTTCGCTTTCCAGCCCGAGCCGCTGCCCGCCACCGCCGACCTGCTCGCGCGCGCGCGGCGCTTCGTGGCCGGCCTCGTCGCCGACGGCGGAACCGAGATGCTGCCCGCCTTGCAGTCGGTCCTCGCGCTGCCGCCCACGCCCGGCTATCTGCGTCACGTCGTGCTGCTGACCGACGGCTGCCTGGGCAACGAAGAGCAGATCTTCGCCGCCTTGAAGGCCGGCCTCGGCGAGGCGCGCCTGTTCACGGTGGCCATCGGCAGCGCGCCCAACCACTACCTGGCCGCGAACATGGCGCAGTTCGGCCGCGGCAGTTTCACCGCCATCAGCGACGTCACGGAGATCCGCGCGCAGATGGGGCGGCTGCTCGATCAGATCAGCAGCCCGGTGCTCACCGACCTGCGCCTGACCTGGCACGGCGTGAGCGCCGCAGACGTGCTGCCGGCGCGGCTGCCCGACCTGTTCCGGGGCCAGCCGCTGCTGATCCACGGCCGCCTGCACGGCGATGCGCCGGGCAGGCTGGTCATCGAGGGGCGAGCAGGCGCCTCGGCCTTCCGTCAGGAGCTGGCGGTCGAGCCGCAGCGCGCGCGCTTCCATCCCGGCATCACGACGCTGTGGGCACGCGCCAAGGTCGACGAGCTGATGGACCTGTGGCGCCAGGCGCCCGAAGGCCCGGAGCAGGACGCGCGCCGCGCCGACGTGGTGGCGCTCGCCGTCCAGCACCATCTCGTCACGCGCTTCACCTCGCTGGTTGCGGTCGAGGACGTGCCCGCGCACACGGGTGGAGCGCCGCGCACCGCGCTGGTGCCAGCCGAGCTGCCGGCCGGCTGGCAGGCCGAGGCGGTCGTGGGCCGCAACCCACAGGGCGGCACGGCCGATCTGTTCCTGGAATCGCTGGGCTTCGCCCTGCTGATCACGAGCGCAGCCCTCCTCGCCCTCCGCCCCCGCCCGGCCTGATCGGGCCAGGAACAACGAACAGCAAGCAACAAACAACGAGCAACAAACAACGGAGAACAAAACAACAGCCGGTTCGTAAGGGGGGTCTGGGGGGCGGAGCGAAGCGGAGCCCGCGGTTCGTAGGGGGGGTCTGGGGGGCGGAGCGAAGCGCAGCCCCCCAGTTCATTGACGCAAGCAACAAGAGCAAGGAAGACCCACCAACCAACCCAACCGCTCCAACCCACCGCTCCCCAATTCCACCAAAGATGCCAACCCAACCGCTCCAACCCGCCGTCCCCCAATTCCACCAAGGATGCCCACCCAACCGCTCCAACCCGCCGTCCCCCAGCAATTCCACCAACGATGCCAACCCAACCTCTCCAAACCCACCCCCACCCCAAGT
>WBZQ01001729.1_pt1 | contig 14710 bp, 9 predicted proteins | sample 5204251 | NCBI WGS metagenome assembly WBZQ01 (sample SAMN12412402, study PRJNA552823) | activated sludge metagenome | isolation source: activated sludge from nitrification reactor of wastewater treatment plant... | place: USA: Virginia | collected 2017-09 | reverse complement strand
ATGAGCATCCGACCCCGTTCGTCTGGACCAAAGACCCCGCCGCGATCATCAAGAAGGCTCTCCGGAGGGTGTGTTAACCTGACTTTTGAGACGAGACACTAGGGCGAAATAGGGCGACGGGCGACTGCCTCGGTCGTCGCCACGTTGTTCTTCGCCCCCTCATAGGTGCTGCGTTCATCCTCCAATCGCACCTGTCCATAGATCAAATAGCCGTTGTATGCGCGTGCGGTTTCTCGGGCCCACCCCATGGTCAACATCATAAGCATCGCGCACAGAGATAACGTGATCAGGAGTCCGGGGCTCCATCGCTCTTTCTCTGTGCCGCTCTGCCCCTGCCACCAAGGGAAGCGATCGGCAAAGGACCGGAAAAAAAAGAGCCAATTCATGAGGCCGAAGACCACCAGAGACGCGAGGGCAAAGTATTTGTTCGGCTGCATCTTCCCTAGGGGATTGATGTGGCGGTCGGTGAGGATCTGCATGCCGGGAATGTGTTGAAGTTGGTAGGGCTGGGAGAGAATAAGCCCGGCAATTGCAAGAATAAGCAGCGACATCGGCAGTGCCAGCCTGGCTGTTCCCCCTTCATCCTTCGCTGACGTGGCTCGTAGGCTACGCCAGATGTAGAAGGAGCCGAACAAGACGAGCAGCGAATACAGAACCGCGACGAGATCGAAGAGCCAGGATCGGGCACCGAGCATCAACGTGTAAAACGCTTGCGGCTCGATGTGGCGCACCCTCAACAGGTACTGGTAGCCGATGGCCGGCATGATGAGCAGGGCGCCGAACCCGATGATGAAACAGACGCCTCCCGCCCAGCGATAAAACGTTCGATCTTCGGCTTGTACGGATCGTAGAAACCCCGCCGCGCACAGCCCCGCGAGGCCGAATCCGGTCCAAGTCAGATTGCCCACGATTCGATGCGTATCCAGATAGAGCATGGTGGGATTGAAGAGTTTAGCCCAGGTGTCGTCCGGTGGCCGTGGGGTCAGCATGTAGGAGGCGACCATGTCGATCATCAGCATGGCCATGAGGGATGAAGCGGCGGCTGACCAACCGAAGGCAAGGTGCCAGCGTTTTCGGGACGGGTGCTGATCCGCCCAATCCCAGGAGTAATACCAGGCGTAGGCAAAGACGGCTTCGGCAAGAAACAATGAGGCTTCGAGGAGTAGGGGCCAGAACATAATATGAAACAGATGGCTCCAGAAGCGGGGCCAGAAGATGTTCAGGAGGAAAACAAACGTCACGCCGAGGAAAGAGATTCCGGCTGTCGTCAGTATCAACGTGAATGCAATCAAGCGGGAGAGCCGTTCAAAGCGTGGGTTCTGTGTCACATGCCCGATGGTTTCCGTCACTGCGCCGATCACAGACGATCCGACGATGAAGGTCGCGCACAGCGCATGGGCCAGGGCCGCGACCGCGATGGTTACCCTACCGTAGAGCAGAGGAATCTGGAGAGCCTCTATCTCCATCAGCGGAGCGCTCCTTCAACGCGTACCTGGTGTCGTATTTCGTCTTGCAGTGAAATCATGCCGCGAACGGTATCCGGCCGACGGGAGGATTCTCTCATGACCCCCATGGTGAGATAGAGCAGCACCGATAGCAGAGCCAGGCCGAGCGCCAGCGGTCGCACCGGTGAGGGAGAAAGATCCGGCCCAGCGAGCGACTTCGTTCCGGAGGCCGCCAGTCGCCATAGAGTCAGGCCGACAAGCAGGTAGAGACAGAGACGACGGAGGTCGGGATACCCGGTCGAGAGCAGGAGCAGCGCCGCCAGAACGAGAAATCCAATGTCCATCCAGCGTTGTCTGTTCCCCGCTGGCATCCGGATTTTCTTCGCTAACGCATCATTGCCGAGGAAGAAGAGGGACAGGAAGAACACCTGGACATAGAGCAGTGGCGCGTAGGGCCCCGACAGGAGAGACTCATGTGCGTCCGGCATCGCGCGGTGGATCGCCAGCGCGTACAGGAGACCGGTCAAGGGCTGCAAGAGGAACGCGCCTAATCCAATCACCCATCCCCGGTGAAGGAGATGATGGTAGTAGGGTTGGGAAGACCGATCGCCGGAGTTCCCGGCTCGCCAGGCGCCATAGGCAGCGAGGGCATATCCGGCGATCATGAAATTCCCGACCATCCGGTGGACCACCAGCGGAAGCCAGGTGGGGTTGTGGAGTCGGTCCCACATTCCGGCGTCCTGCACCGGCGTGAGCATGAAGGCCCCCACGCCATCCAGCATGAGCACCCAGGGCAACATCAAGAGGGCGGCTGAGGTCCCCAGCATCAGATGGAGCGTCATGCTGCGGTTCCTCAGAGAGTCCCAGAAATGGTAATAGGGATACAGAGTGAGGAGCATGAGCATAAACGAGGCGATGCCGAAGAGAATCGGCACGCGAAAGTGATTCCACATCCACATCGTGGTGACCGGGAAGAGGCCGATCATCAGTTCCACCATGATGACGGCCAGCACGGTACTGACGCTGAACACCACCACGGTGAACCTGGTCAGTGCGAGCGCCAGGTCGCGATCAAACGGATTTGTCCGCCCTCGAAACTCGAACAGGGGGGCCAACAGCATGAACGCCACTGAAAGCGCCGCGAGCAGGATATGCAGGAGGCTGAACAATCCCACCGCGGCGCTGTTCCCCAAGAGGGGAATCTGAATGGCTGGCACCTCCGTTCCATACACAGTCATCGGGATTTCCTAGTGGATTGCAGCGTGGTCAGGCTCCATGGCCTGGATAAATGAGGCAAGGATCATGCGTTCGGTCGCGGACAGCTCGCCCCGAAAGGACGGCATCATGTCCTTCCCGTTCGTGATGATCCGGTAGAGTTCCGCTTTCGACAGGGCTTGCACCCGGGGTGCGCGCAGATTTTCCGGCAGCTGATTCAAGTAGGGCGCGACGAGGCCTGTTCCTTCTGCACCCTCGCCGTGGCAGGGCAGGCAGTTGACGCGATACAGCTCAGAGCCGTGGTTGCTCGCCAGTCCTGCCGCGAGGGCGTCGCGGGAGAGAACGGCGCGGCTCTCGCGAGGGATGCTGCCCGGCGGCGAATGGAGGCGAGGCGCTTCCTGGCTGCGATACGACGGTTGTTCCTGCATGTCCGGTGAACATCCCAACGCGCTGACCCAGACCAGGAGCCAGGCAGCCGTGGCAGGGGCGCCTTGCAGTTCTTGTTGAATCCGCGAAGGCTGAGCCAGCAGTCGAACGTCCTCCGCGCCGGCCATTTCGAGCAACGTCTTGACGCTCTGTTCCCGGCTTCCCTCGACGAGACATACCGAAAGCGCAATCTTTCCGTCATCGATCCTGGCCTCGCGATCAACGGACGTCTGCCGTGCCCGTCTGATTCTGACGATCATGGTGATGAACGTGACGACGATCGCCAGCAGCATCATGGTTTCATACGAAATGATGCCGACGATCGGAGCGGATACAATCGGTTTGCCCCCCGTCATCAAGGGATACAGGGCGGCCGTGCCAGCAGCGAAAAACACGCCTACCGCAATACCTACAAGACCTGCGGCAATCGTGATGCCATAAGGCCAAAAGGGCCGGCTCGCGTCATCCGGTCCTGAACCATCGTTCAAGGGCACCGGTGTCAAAAGCCCTATCTGATCCTGCGAGATGCCGGCCTCTACGAGCGAGAGCCGTACAGAATCGAGATCGACATCAGGCGGAAAGAGTGCCAGCAGGCCTCTGCGAGGCTGATTCCTGCTCATGCAACCGTCCTTCCTTTTCTTCCCAAATCGAAATGATCGGCACGAACTTGATGGCGAGCACGTAGAGGAGCACCGCCAGCGAAAGGGAACCGGCCATGATGGTCAGTTCCACCCACGAGGGAAAATAGTCGCTCCAATTGTAGGTCAGCCGGGGATGGGCCAAGGGCGGAGTGAGAATCAGCATGCGCTCAATGTACATGCCGACATTGATACAGATGCCGATCACCAGCATGCCGGCCGGCCATGTGCGGAATGCGGGGATCGCTAAGGTTATCAGCGGCAGCCCATAGATGAGGGTGATCATGGTCCATTGCGGAACGGCATAGGGTCCGCTCATGACGGCATGCATGATCGAGAGATGATCCGGTATGCGGCCGTACCAGACCGTCAGCTGGTCTGCGAAATAGAGGTAGGCCAGTGTCAGCGTCATCACCAGCATGAGTTTGCCGAGTTTGTCGAAATGTTCCAGGCGGATGTAGGCGTCGAGCCGGTAGATTCGCCGCACGAGGTAGAGCCCGATCGCTACCATGCCCAGTCCTGAATGGACCGCTCCGACCACAAAATAGGGCGCGATGATCGAGGTGTGCCATCCCGGCACCAGCGACATGCCGAAGTCCCACCCGACAATGGAGTGCACCGAAATCATGACCATCACAATCAGAGGCGTGATGATCCGGATCGCGGTATTCAGTGCCGCCCATTCCCGCTGGGAACCTCGCCAGCCGAGGCTAAGCAGGGAGTACAGTGGCTTGCGCCATCCGTCGATCCGATCGCGCAGCAAGGCAAAATCAGGAATCAGCGGGAGGTACAGATAAATCGTGCTCGCGGTGGCGTAGGTGAAGACGGCGGTGGCGTCCCACATGAGCGGAGAACGGAAGTCCGGCCAGATTTCTCGCTGATTGGGATAGGGGATCAGATAGTACCAACGCCAGGACCTTCCCAAGTGATAAAACACGAACAGGGTTGCAATCACCACGGAGATGATCGTCATCAATTCGGCAACCCTGGTGATCGGCCGCCGCCATTCCGCCTTGGTCAGGCGGAGCACGCCTGAAATAAACGTTCCGGAATGGCTGACACCGATCCAATAGACGAACGAGGCAATGTAGGCGCTCCAGAAAATGGGAGGATGCAGATTCGTCTGCCCGATGCCGGTTTCGATTTGATAGACCCAGGCTCCAATGCCGGCCGATACCACGGCTCCCAGAAGCGTGACTAGCAGCACATACCCCCGGCCTCCTGCTGAAAGCGGCGCCAACAGGTCCCGATTGATGGCCGGCATCTCCTCCCAGCCGGCTGCGTGGTTGTTCATTCATCCAACCGTTTCAAATAGGTAATGGCCGGGTGCGTGCCAAGCGATTCCAGCAGGTGGAAGCTCCGTCCGCTTTTGGCCATGGTGGCGACCTGGCTGTTGGGATCGTTGCCGTCGCCGAACACCAACGCCGTGGTTGGGCAGGACTGCACGCAAGCCGGAGTGATGTCGCCATCCCGCACCGGGCGGCCTTCGCGCTCGGCCTGCTCCTTGCCCTGTCTGATCCGCTGCACGCAGAACGTGCACTTTTCCATGATGCCGTTTTGCCGGACCGTCACGTCGGGATTGAGTTGCTGTTCCAACGGCGGATCCCATTGGGGATCGAACCAATTAAATTGGCGCGCGGTATAGGGACAGTTATTCCCGCAGTAGCGCACGCCGATGCACCGGTTGTAGACCTGGGCGTTTAAGCCCTCGGGGGTGTGATAGGAAGCATAGACCGGGCAGACCGGCTCACAGGGCGCATCGGCGCAGTGCTGACAGAGCACTGGCATAAACCTCGCCTTGACGTCGGGATAGTCACCCTCCCAATACCGCTCGATGCGGATCCAATTGATGGCGCGACCGTCGGACGCTTCTTGAGGGCCGGAAATGCGGATATTGTTTTCAGCATGGCAGGCAACCACGCAGGCTTCGCAGCCGGTGCAACGGTCCAGATCGATGACCATCTGCCAGCGGTGCGGGCGGGGTTCGTCCGATGGCCCCTGGTTGTCGTTCATGCCTCAGTCCTTTCGTCGAAACCGTTGCTGGTTCCCTGATGAATACGGGTCGGTTCACGTCGGTGCGCGTGACAGCCGAGGTCGCTCTATCGAGATCAGGTCAGAGCCTCCACTTGCGGTCGTGCCGGGCTTTTCAAGAAGGATCAAGCTTCCCGGCACGTTCAGCGGTTCGGCCCGGACCCGTGTCGCACCAATGGCCAATGCGCCGGACTCCTTGTCAAACAGCGGGGCGAGAATCGCCATGGGATTCGCCCCGCGTTGCGCGGCGTATCGGCCATAGTCCGTATGGCCTTGGCCGATCGGCATTGCGATGACATCGGGCCGCAGCCCGGGATAGTACAAAGCCGGTGCATCGAGCGAACCGTGACGGGAATGAATGCGGACGAGTTCGCCAGGCTGAATGTGCATGGCCCGAGCCGTGGCCGGATTGATTTCAATCAAACTTCCCCAGACGACGCTGGTCATGGTATCGGGGAGTTCCTGCAGCCAGGGCAGATCGGCCCCTCGTCCGTGCCCAAGATTCGGCGCGGGGTAGGGATAGAAGTACAAGGGAAACTCAGTGGCCGCTCCGTCAAACTGCGGCGGCTGGTAGTCCACAGCATGAGACGACAGGCGCAACCGTTGTTCGGTGATCGTCGAGTCCCACGCACCTCCCTGCTGGAGCAATCTGTCCCAGGCGGATTGAAACGGTTCATCGCCGTCGCGGGAGTGCTGTGATGTGTGAAACCGTTGCCAGCGGTCCTTAAGGAGCTGGGGAAACGAGTCCTGGCCGGCAGGGGTGCCGTTCAGTCGATGCGTCAGGTCAAGGATCGTATCGCCGAAGCCGTGCGTGTCGTACAGCGGTACTACGACCGGCTGCACGAGGCTCGTCACGCGGTGCGGCGCAGATTCGCCCACCACATGGTCTCCCCAGGTCTCCAGCCGATGATGGTCGGGCAGGATCAGATCTGCGACGATCGTGGACTCGTCGAGGCTGCCGCTGAAACTTGCGATGTACGAGGCGCGCTCAAACAGCCGGCGAACCGGCACGACGGGAGGCACGCTGAACAGAGGGTTACAATCGTAGAGCAAGATAAGAGGGTGTTGGTTGGTCTCGTCGAAGGTCTGCGCCAGCTCCTTGATGCGCCGTTCGGATAACCAGGGAATCTTCAAATGTGGAGTCAGGCCGGCGGACTGAAATGAGCGGATGCCCCCGGGCCGATTGATGTTTCCCGCGATCGCATTGAGCCCGTGGATCGCCATCTGGCTTTCGAAGGCGTTGGTGTGGGCGCAGGCCGTCCCGCCGCCGATGGCCAGGGGACAATCCGCTTCCGCAAAGCCTCGTGCGAGCTGCCTGATGTCAGTCGCCGGAATGTCTGTGTGCTCGGCCACCTCGTCGAGCGAAAGACGGCCATATACTGATTCATAGGCGGGCAACAGGTCCGTAGCCAGCCGGGATCGGTGGTCCGATAACAACATATGCCCGATACCGAGCGCGAGCAGCCCTTCCGTGCCGGGGCGGATGGGAATCCATCGATCGGCGCTGGCGGCCGTCAACGACAGCCGCGGTTCGATGTGCACGAAACGCCCGCGCCGGGTCTTGCGTCCTTGTCGCATCTGGCCAAAGGCGATCCCGAATGAAACCGGCGACAGCCACTGTTCGAGGAACGGAGCGCCGAAGGACAACACATAGTCGGCCTCGGCCATGTCATAGGAAGGAAGGTCGTGAACGTCGAACGTCTGGCTCATGGCCGCTCGCAGAGGTAGTTCAGGCGACGGATGGTAGAAGTAGAGCGTGCCCTTCACCGATTCGATGAAATGTAAGACAACCTCCGCCAGGGTTCCCGAAAGCGGCCGGCTGATCATCAGCACCGGGCCCTTGGCTTGGTGCAGCTGCCCGGCGAGCTCCTGAAGCCCTTCATTCCATGACACCGGCACAAAGCGCTGATCTTCCGCCGCGCCCGCCCGTCTGAGGGGACCCCGGAGGCGGTCAGGATTGTAGAGCCGCTGAAGCGCCGCTTGTCCCTGCGCGCAGAGCTTTCCGTGGTTGACCGGATGCAACGGGTTGCCTTCAATCTTTTTTGCGCGGCCTTCCATCACCTTCACAATGATTCCGCACCCAGCCTCGCATTCTCCGCAGGTCGAGGCGTACCACTCCGCCACGCCCGGTACGATTTCGTCGTCGGGGAGGACGTACGGGACCAACCGGCGAATGTCTTGGTCGCATCCCGGAAGGAACGAGCCGGCTGCCGTCAGGCCCAATGCTTTGATAAATGTTCGCCGTTTGACATCCATAAGTTCCGCTTTCCGCATGATCAATGCGGGGAGCCGATCATTTGTGACAGGTCACGCAGTCGCGGGAGGCCCCGCGTTGCTGATGACACGAGAGACACCATCCCATTTCATACGTTGCCGCGCGTGGCGTACTGGTCATACGTATCACGTCGCCATGACAGGTCGTGCATTCGAGTCCACGGGCGAAATGACGTTCATGGGTGAAATAGACAAAATCCGGCAGACGTTGCAGTCGCACCCACTCAACTGGTTCTTGCCGCTGCCAATGATCAACCAAGGTCTTGATGCCGGCTGTAGTGGCATCCAAGTTCTGGTGACACCCCATACACAGCTGCAGGCTCGGAACACCGGCAGCCGGGGAGACATGCGCCGCACGATGGCAATAACGGCAGTCCAAGGCCAGTTCACCGGCGTGGAAGGCGTGGTTGAAGGGGATCGGCTGTTGGTCTTGCGCGGTGGAGTCCGCGCTGCCTTTCGAGTACAGCAGTCCAATCATCAGCGAGCTGACGGTAGCCAGCGAGATGAGGCCAAGGCTTTGCCATAATGCACGTGTCATCGGAGGTCGGTCGGCACTGGTGAATCCCATTCCACGTTCCCTCATCTATTCAGACCCCGGCACGGTCTTCTACTAGGCATTCCTCCTGAGCTCACGTCGAAATAGGACCGAATCCCTGTCTCCTAGGGAACCCGCTAGCTGTCGGCTTTCGGCGCTCAAGCTAGAGTGGTCCACAGACCTGAGGGGTCGTCGGAGTTTCTCGCCGTCGTCACCTAAGCAGCGTCCATGGAGATGCGTTCCCCACCGTTCGGAGAGACAGGCTTGAGTATGACGGATCGAGACGTCTGCCCGGCTGAAATGGACGCGGGTCCGAAGATTGAGAAGGTGCTGGTTTCAGCCTACACGATCCCGACGAACGGACCGGAGAGTGATGGCACACTCGAGTGGCATCAGACGACGCTGGTGCTTGTCGATGTGACCTCTGGAGGTCATCACGGCATCGGCTATACGTATGCCGATCTCGCCACGGCCCTATTTGTCCAACAGAACCTGGCGCCTCTCGTAGAGGGGCGGCACGCGATGCACATTGCGGAGGCCTGGTGGGCCATGCTGCGATCGGTGCGCAACCTCGGCCACCCCGGTGTCGCGTCGATGGCCATCGCTGCAGTCGATACGGCCTTGTGGGATGTGAAGGCGCGGCTGCTTGACCTCCCCCTGGTCTCACTGCTGGGCCGAGTCCGGACGGCGGTGCCGGTCTACGGCAGCGGCGGGTTTACCTCCTATTCCATCGAGCGGCTGGAAGAGCAATTGGGCGAATGGGTCACGCACGGCATGTCGCGCGTGAAGATGAAAGTCGGCCGTCAACCGGATCAGGATCTGGGTCGTGTGGAGGCGGCGCGGCAGACCATAGGATCTGCTGCCGAGCTGTTCGTCGATGCCAATGGCGCTTATGACAGGAAGCAGGCGCTGCAACTGGCTGAAGGATTTGCCGACGCCGGGGTGGTCTGGTTCGAGGAACCAGTGTCATCGGATGATGTGGAGGGCCTGGGCCTCCTTCGCAATAGAGTGCCGGCTCCCATCCAGGTGACCGCGGGCGAATACGGGTATGACCTGTTTTATTTTCGGCGTTTGCTCGAAGCCCAGGCTGTCGATGTGCTGCAAGCCGATGCAAGCCGCTGCGGGGGCATTACCGGGTTCCTCAAAGTTGGGGCACTGTGCGAGGCGCGTCCCATTCCACTCTCGGCTCACTGCGCGCCTTCGTTGCATGTGCATCCGGCCTGCGCCTCCATGCCGGTATGCCACATCGAATACTTCTATGATCACGTTCGAATCGAGCAGCTGCTGTTCGATGGTGCGCTGCGTCCGGTCGGCGGTGCCCTCCACCCGGATCTATCCCGGCCTGGCATCGGGCTGGAATTTAAATATCAGGATGCGCGTCGGTATCAGGTGTGACATGCGTGAGCCGCTGATCAACATTCAATCCTCCCATCAACGCCCCGGTCAGGAGGCGTCCACGTCCGACAAATCAAGCGACGCCATGCGCGAGCGCCTGGCGTTGCGCATCGATACAGAAGGACTAGCCGACGCCTTGCGCAAGACCATCGACGGTGAAGTCCGGTTTGATGAAGGCAGCCGCGCCCTCTATGCGACGGACGCCTCCAACTATCGCCAAGTGCCGATCGGGGTGGTGATTCCCCGCCATGCGGACGATGTCCTGCAGACCATTGCCATCGCCCGAACGTATGATGCGCCGATCCTGGCGCGAGGCGGCGGCACAAGCCTGGCGGGACAGTGTTGCAACTACGCCGTCGTGTTGGATTGTTCGAAGTATATGCACCGCCTGCTCGACATCGATGTCGCGGGGCGTTCGGCTCGTGTTCAGCCGGGCCTCGTGCTCGATGATCTGCGCCGCGCCGCCGAAGAGCACTATTTGACCTTCGGGCCAGACCCCTCCACGCACAACCATTGCACGCTCGGTGGAATGATCGGCAATAATTCCTGCGGCGTCCATTCCGTCATGGCCGGGGAGACCAGCGATAATGTGATCGACATGGAGGTGGCGACCTATGACGGACTGAGGTTGAGGGTGGGACGGACCTCCGATCGTCAACTGGATGAGATTCTGGCTGAAGGCGGGCGGCGTACAGACATCTACCGGCGACTGCGTGTCCTGTGTGACCGGTATGCCAATCTGATCAGATCACGGTTTCCGGATATTCCGCGCCGGGTCTCGGGCTACAACCTTCCCGCGCTATTGCCCGAGCACGGGTTCGATGTGGGCAAAGCGCTGGTCGGATCGGAAAGCACCTGCGTGACCGTGCTCGAAGCGACGGTGCGGCTCGTGCCCAGTCCGCGCGTCCGTTCTCTGCTGGTGCTGGGATATCCGGATGTCTATTCCGCGGGTGATCACATTCCCGACATTCTCCGCGCAAAGCCCATCGGTCTCGAAGGGATGGACGATCGGCTCGTGGAAGACATGATCAAGATGAAAATTCATCCCGACGACGTCAAGTTGTTGCCGGAAGGTCGTGGCTGGTTGCTTGCGGAGTTCGGCGGTGACACCAAGGACGACGCGGATGGGCAGGCGCATCGGTGTATGGAACTCCTGAAGGCCGCAGGGCATCCGCCCTCGATGAAATTGTTTGATCGACGACGGGACGAGCAGATCATCTGGACGGTGCGGGAATCAGGGCTTGGGGCGACGGCTCATGTGCCGGGCGAACAGGTGACGTGGGAAGGGTGGGAGGATTCGGCTGTACCGGTCGAGCGCCTGGGCGATTATCTCAGAGCCTTGCGACGTCTGTTCGAGAAGTACCGCTATGGATGTGCCCTTTACGGGCATTTCGGGCAGGGCTGTGTGCATACGAGAATCGATTTCGATCTGCAGACTAGAGATGGAATCAGCCGGTTCCGCTCGTTTTTATTCGAGGCGGCCGATCTCGTCACACGTTTCGGCGGCTCGTTGTCCGGAGAACATGGGGACGGCCAATCGCGTGCCGAGTTACTCCCGCGAATGTTCGGACCGGAACTTGTCCGGGCGTTCGAAGAGTTCAAGGCGATTTGGGACCCGGAGGGTCGGATGAATCCCGGCAAGATCGTCCGGCCCTTCCGTCTTGATGAAAATTTGCGGCTCGGGAGCGACTACCACCCTCTGGAGAGTGATACCCACTTTGCCTTTCCGCAGGACGACTACAGTTTTTCTCGCGCGACGCTGCGTTGTGTTGGCGTGGGCGAATGTCGCCGACAGGCGGGCGGCACCATGTGCCCCAGCTACCGGGCGACGCGCGAAGAGCTCCACTCGACGCGCGGGCGGGCGCGGGTGTTATTTGAGATGCTGGAAGGCGACCCCTTGCAGCAAGGGTGGCGTAACGAAACGGTGAAAGAGGCGCTCAGCCTCTGCCTGGCCTGTAAGGGCTGCAAGGGTGATTGCCCCGTCCATGTCGATATGGCCACCTACAAGGCCGAGTTTCTCGCCCATTATTACAAAGGGCGGCTGCGGCCACGAGCGGCCTATTCCATGGGATTGATCCAGCGGTGGGCCACATGGGCGTCCCGGGCTCCGGGGATGGCCAATTTCATTACCCAAACACCTGGCTTGCGAGACCTTGTGAAGTGGGTGGGCGGGATTTCTCCGCATCGCACGATGCCTCGTTTTGCGCCGGAGACCTTTCAGGCATGGCATCGTCGTCGTGTGACACGAGTCGGCGGTGGTCAACCGGTTGTCCTCTGGCCGGACACCTTCAACAATCATTTTTATCCGGAGACAGCCAAGGCAGCGACGGAAGTGCTGGAGGCAGCTGGGTGCGCCGTGAGCGTGCCGCAGGCCAATCTCTGTTGCGGTCGACCGCTGTATGACTTCGGCATGCTCCGGCAAGCCAAGCGACACTTGCAGCAGATCCTGTGCGAGCTGTCGTCCACGATCCGTAGCGGCATGCCGGTGGTGGTGTTGGAGCCGAGTTGTGCCGCCGTCTTCCGCGACGAGTTGGGCAACCTTTTCCCCCATGACGAGGATGCCAAACGTCTGGCGCGACAAACCTTCACGCTGGCAGAATTTATCGACAAGCGTTTACCGGACTGGGAGATGCCCCAATGGCATCAATCCGCGGTGGTGCATGGCCATTGTCACCAAAAGGCGGTGATTGGCCTCGGCGCAGAAGAACGCGTGTTGGATCGATTAGGCCTGAATGTTCAGATGCTGGATGCCGGGTGCTGCGGCATGGCCGGTTCTTTTGGCTTCAAACAGGAACATTACGATCTGTCCATGCAAGTGGGAGAGTTGGCCCTCCTGCCCGCCATACGAAATACTGCACCAGGGACCATCATGTTATCGGATGGGTTCAGTTGCAGGCAACAGATCGAGCAGGCGACAGATCGCACCGGCATGCATCTTGCCGAAGTGATCAGGAAGGCAATGGGATGAATCGAAGCCACCGAGCGACTCCCGCCGGGATCGCAGGCGGACACTTCCGCGTTCTTCACCGCTGAGAGGGGCATGATGAGTCTTCGCCAATACTGGAAGAAGCGAAACTTCCGTAACACGCCAGAACCGCGAGGGAAAGAAGCGCCGGCGGGAGCTCGCCTTCGGTTTGTGATTCAAAAACATGCCGCGAGCCGCCTCCACTACGATTTTCGCTTGGAGCTGGACGGCACGTTGAAAAGCTGGGCGGTTCCCAAAGGGCCGAGTCTGGATCCGACGCAGAAGCGGCTGGCAGTTCACGTCGAAGATCATCCGCTGGACTATGCATCCTTCGAAGGCATCATTCCGGCGAAGCAATACGGTGCCGGCACGGTGCTGCTCTGGGATCAAGGGTATTGGGAACCGCTCGGTGATGCGCAAGCGGACTATCGCTGCGGGCGGCTGAAATTCACGCTCCACGGGAAAAAGCTGCATGGGATGTGGAGTCTGGTGCGTATGGGAGGGCACGAAGAGGCAGGGAAAGAGAATTGGCTGCTGATCAAGGAGAAAGATGCCGAAAGCCGACGCGGGACCCAAAGTCGGGTGACCGACCGGTTGACGAGCAGCGTGGCCAGCGGGAGGAGTATTGAAGAGATCGCCTCTGGAGATCACGCGGTGTGGCATTCGAACCGATCCTCGACCGCAGCCACGCCGAAACGTGCCGCCTCACGCCCGGTGATGAAAAGTCCCGCGGCCGGCGCGCGCAAGACCGCACAGGAAGACTGGATCGTTCCGCAATTAGCGACATTGGTGACTGCCTCTCCTGAAGGTGAAAACTGGGTCCATGAACTCAAATATGACGGATACCGAATCTTGTGCCGCCTGAAAGATGGTCAGGTGAAGCTGCTCACCAGAAATGGCCATGATTGGACTGCGAAGTTCCCTCACATCGCCGCCGCGATGACCGAACTGTCGGCGGAGACGGCCTGGTTCGACGGCGAGGTGGTCGCGTTGTCGCCGGACGGCCGCATCAGCTTCCAGGTCCTGCAGAATGCCTTTGATGCGCACTCGGACAGCAACCTGGTCTACTACATCTTCGATCTTCTTTATCTGAACGGGTACGACCTACGGGACGTTCCCCTGTTGGAGCGGAAGCGTCTGCTGTCAGCTTTGCTCAAAGATCGACCGTCGTCCTCCGTGATTCAGTACAGCGATCATATTTCCGGCAGGGGCGATCTCGCTTTCGCGGAGGCCTGCCGGAGCGGCATGGAGGGATTGATCGCCAAGCGAGCCGATGCGTCCTATCTGTCGGGCAGAACCCGCAATTGGGTCAAGGTGAAGTGCGGGCAGCGGCAGGAATTCGTGATCGGCGGATTTACCGACCCGTCCGGATCACGGAGCGCATTCGGTGCATTGCTGCTCGGTGTGTATGACGCGCAGGGTCGGCTCACATTCTCCGGACGAACCGGCACGGGATTTACGGAGCGTTCCCTCAAGGAACTCCACGCGAGGCTGAAGAAGATCGAGCAGAAGCAGCCGGCGTTTGTGAACCCGCCGGTGGGCAGCGAGGCGCGCGGGGTGCACTGGGTCAAACCTATACTGGTCGCTGAAGTCGCCTTTGCCGAATGGACGAACGAGGGGCAATTGCGCCAGGCTTCATTTCAAGGTTTGCGAGAAGACAAGGACGCTCGTTCAATCATCCATGAACGGCCTGATTCGGATCCTGCTCTTCAAAAGGGCGGAAAAATGACCCGACTGGCTCGTCCGCGCCACCCATCACCAAGCGAGGATGAGCCATCGTCGCGTG
>WBZQ01001727.1_pt1 | contig 14722 bp, 8 predicted proteins | sample 5204251 | NCBI WGS metagenome assembly WBZQ01 (sample SAMN12412402, study PRJNA552823) | activated sludge metagenome | isolation source: activated sludge from nitrification reactor of wastewater treatment plant... | place: USA: Virginia | collected 2017-09 | reverse complement strand
GGATCGAGAGAAAACCGTAGAAAGTTCGGAATCTTTCATCCTTTTAGCCAATTGTTCGCTCATCCTAAACAGACTGGAGAACTGGCCAAATTAAATTCCTCAACATGCTCTAAAGACTGGAAGGAAAGAAGGCCTGAATTAATCAAAAGTAAATGTGAAAGATATTGTGACTGAGATAACTGGTTTACCGATAAAGAAGTCCAAAAGATTGCCGAATTTCGCTGAAACAAAAATGTAGAAAGCAACCTCTTTTCGTTACAACGGTCTTTCATTTTTGAATCAAAACAATAAAAAATGAAAAGAGGGTCAATAAAATTGGTAAGTACAATTGCCAATTGGCATATATGTTTTTTGGTAATTTTGGTGTATTCATGCTCGCCCAAACCCATACATATCTTAAAAGATGAAGCAATTCTGACCTGGATGAAAAATGAAAACGTACCCACTGTAGGGGTGTGTATCATTGAGAACGCCAAAATTCAACAGGTCCAGGTATTTGGGAATATCGAATATCATTCTCCTGCACCGGTAAACACGCTTTTTAACCTGGCTTCCCTGACCAAGCCCTTAATATCCATGACTACTTTAAAATTAGTCAGCAACGGACAATGGCAACTCGACGAACCGCTTTGTCATTACTGGACTGACCCGGACGTTGCCAGTGATACTTTTAATAAAAAACTAACCACCCGTCATGTGCTCAGCCACCAATCGGGATTACCCAACTGGAGAGGGAACGAACCTGTATGCCCTGACTCATACCGGAAGAAATCGAGGGCAAAACACGGTAATTATCCTGTTGCCACAGGTAAAAAAAGGAATAGTCGTCTTTACAAATGGAGAAAATGGCGATAAACTGTATGAACGTATTATTTCGGAATATTTTGATACGGGCAAAGAAATATTAGAGCGAATGCGATAATGCATTTCGCGAGTGGCTGACCGGCTACACCCCGGAAAAACTGCAGGAACTGATCGAGGAAAAGGCCACTTTTGAAACCTTTTTCCGGAATGCTTCCCTGCATCCCAACGCGCACCTCATCACCGGGGTGATCTGCGGGTACCGGATAGAAGACATCGAAAATCCGCTGACCCGGCAGGTCCGGTATCTGGACAAGTTGGTGGACGAGTTGGCGAAGGGGCGGAAAATGGAGAAGATCTTACGAAGCAGTTAAATTCCGGAGGCGCGGCCAACCTCCAATGCTTCCTTGTCTGTCTAAAGGGTGATCTTTACCTCTAAATCATCCTTTTTATGACGACAAAAACTGGTGTTAGCCTGATCGCACTGCTCCTCTTCCCGCTTACCCACCACGCCCAGGCCTGGAAATGGGCGAAAAGCCTCGGCGCCCCCGATAACAGCACCACTATAAAAAACATCCGTCCCCACACCGGCACCAACGTACTGGTGAGCGGCTCTTTCGCCGCGCCCACGCTGGACTTCGGCAGCCAAACCCTCCAGAATGCCGGCCAGGACGACGGTTTTGCGGCCATTGCCGATGATTCCGGACAGTATGCCTGGGCAGCCCGCTTCGGCGGACCGGGACTCGATTTTGTCGTGGACGCCGCCTCCGGCCCCAACGGCGATTTTGCCGTGACGGGCAATTTCAACAGCATTTCCCTGACCATCGGCGGCACCAGCTTGTTCAATAGCGGCGAAACGGACGCTTTTGTGGCGATGTACAACCCTGACCGAACCCTGGCCTGGGCGCAAAAGATCGGTTCCGCCAACATCGACGAGGTCAACGCGGTCGTCGTCGATGCCGTCGGCAACACCTATGTGTCGGGGCAGGTGGCGGATAAATTCACCCTGACCGCCCTGCACCTGTTCCTGCGCAAATACGATGCGGCCGGCAACCTGGTGTGGGAAGAAAAAGGCACGATCCAGGGCAGCGGCATCCTGCAGGCCACCGCCCTCGCACTCGACGATAACCAGCACATTTATCTCGCCGGTTCGCTCTCCGGCACCGTGGCATTCGACGGCGCGGCCATTACCAGTTCGCTGGATCATGCTTCCGCTTTTATTGTCAAATTCAGCACCTCCGGCACGCTGCTCGACCATATCTCCGACTATGGCCTGAGCAAATTCAACGGACTGCAAGCGTTTAAAAACCATCTTTACGCCTGTGCCGAAAAGTTGAATTACGGCATCGGCTGGGCTGGCCGCTGGCCGATTCCAAAATCTACGTGCTGCAATTCGACACGGACCTCGATGCCGTCTGGGCAAAATCGGCGGGCGGGAAGGAGACCTCCCAAAGTCTCGACATTGCCAAAAGCATCAGCGTGGACAGCCTGGGCAATGCTTATGTCACCGGCTATTTTTTCAGCGATACCCTCGACTTTGCCGGACAGGCCTTGCCCAACCCCTTCAATATTCACTATTACTACCCGCAAATTTTCGTGTTCAAGTACTCGGCATCCGGGGAAGAACTCTGGGGCAGGTCGTTCGGCGGTATCCATGCGGACGAAGGCGCCGGCATCCACGCTTTCGGCGACGACCGGTTCTACCTCGGCGGCAATTTCGAGTCCGACCCGGTGGCTTTCGGCGCCCACGAGATCCACAACACGGGCACCCTCGATTCCATGTACGTACACTTGCGGCCCTCCCGTTTTTTCCGTAAAACCATGGGTTTCCTGGCTGTTTTCGATAAATCAGTGAGCAACATCCCCCCCGAACCGGATTTTCAACAAGTCGCCCTTTTCCCGAACCCCGCTGCGGACTACCTCACCCTGCGGCTGAAATCAGCGGCCCGGGCACCCTTCGTTCTGCAGATCAGCACATCGGACGGGCGATTGCTGCAGCAGTCCGCGCACAGCGGGCAGTCCGGCGAGATCCGGGAAGACCTGAGCGGACTGCCGCCGGGGCTTTATTTCGTTACCCTCCGGTCGGATCGCGGATCGTTTTCCGGTAAATTTGTGAAAAGGTGAAGTGCTTCCCCTACCGTGCAATCTTCGTTTGTCATCCTGTCGGGATCCGTCCGCTCTAAGTGCGCGTATCGGGACGGCCCTTTTAGAGCGGACGAATCCCGACAGGATGACAAACGTTGCGTACACCAACCTGATTATAATCAATAAAATTGACCATTAATGTGTTACGCCATAAAGCGCCGCATTGCCCTGCTGGCAATCGCTGCCATCTTCCTGTTCCATAATTCCCATGCCCAGGTCCGGATCAACGAATTACTTGCCGTCAATTCCACCGTCGTTCACGACCCGGATTTCGGTGAGTTTTCTGATTTTGTGGAACTGCGCAATACCTCCGGCGTGCCCGTCAACCTCGCCGGCTACACGCTCAGCGACGATCCGGCCGAAGCGGACAAGTGGGCGCTGCCCGCCCTGACCCTTGCGCCCGGTGCACTCCTGCTCATCTGGACGGACGGACGGGATAAACAAACCGGGGACACGGCTTTCGTCGCGTATAAGAACGCCGTGGCGACCATGACCGCCCCCCATGCCGGATTCCGCCTGAGCGGAGGAGGGGAATACCTGGGCCTGTTCAACGCGCAGGGCAACCCGGTGGATGAGGTCACCTATTACACCCAGGCCGGCGATGTGTCGTACGGGCGCGATCCGGCAACACCCTCGCAATGGCTTTATTTCGGCGAACCGACCCCCGGTGCGCCCAATTCGCCCTATGGCTCGGCATTGATGGAGATGGCCGGCGACCCCGTTTTTTCCCTGCCGGAAGGTTTTTATGCCTCCCCACAGGTGCTGCACCTGAGTACCCAAGAGCCAGGTGCGGTTATCCGTTTCACTTTCGACGGCAGCACGCCCAACGGCGATTCGCCCGTTTTCGCCGGCGATTTCCCCTTGAATCTCAACCTCTGCATCAAGGCGCGGCTTTACGTGCCGGGCAAGATGCCGGGTAGGGTAGTGACCAAGTCCTATTTTATCAATGAGAACAACCAACTGCCCGTACTCTCCATTACCTCCGATGCCGCCAACCTGTACGGTTTCGATTTCGGCATCCTGCAAAATGCCATCAAAGACCGGGAAGTGCCGGCTACGATGGAGTATTTCGAGCCGGGTACGGGCGAACGGGCGTTTCTTTCCGGCGCTGGTGTGCGGGTGTTCGGCACCTCGATCTACAACCTGCCGCAACGCCCGATTTCGGTGCGTTTTAAGGAAAAATACGGCGATGAGATATTGAAATACCCCTTGTTCGAAGGAAAACCCGTTCCACGCTACACGGCTTTTTTGCTGCGCAACGGCGGCAATGATTATAACACCGCCTATTTCCGGGACGGGCTGGGCGTCCACCTCGTAAAAGGCAAAATGGATATCGACTACCAGGATTACAAACCCTGCGTGGTATTCATCAACGGCGCGTACAACGGCATCTATGAATTGCGGGAACGCCTCGATGAACAATATGTCGGCAGCAACCACGAAACCAACCCCGACCACCTCGACTTTCTCGAAGACAGCCTGAACGTGGTGGCGGGCGATGCGCACGATTTTCAAAATCTGATGGATTTTGTCCGGCAAAACGACCCGGCAGACTCCACCGTTTTTGCAAAAATTGCTGCCCGGGCCGACCTCCACGAATTCACCAACTACCTGATCCTCCGATCGTTCATCGGCTATCAAATTGCCGATCTCAACAACCGCTACTGGCGCAGCCGCGATGCCGGCGGCAAATGGCGCTGGATCGCCGCCGACCTCGAACATGCCTTCGGGCAACTCGGCGGCGATCCCGTTGCCGAAAACACCATCGCCAAACTCGCCGGACTTTCCGGCGACCTGCCCGAGTGGGCCACCCTGCTTTTCCGGCGCCTGCTGCAAAACCCGGGTTTCCGCGACGCCTTCATTCAACGCTCGGCGGCCTACCTGAACACGATTTTTCAGCCCGCCGTCACGCTGGCTACGACGGACAGCCTGCAAAACCTGCTGCAATCCCAGATGCCCAGGCACATCGGCCGCTGGCATACGCCGCCGTCCATGCCGGCCTGGCAGGGCAATATCGCGCTCATCAAAACTTTTCTGGAACAAAGACCGGCTTACTACCGCCAGCACCTGACCGGCCTGTTCGGCGTGCCCGACAGCGCGCGGGTATCCCTGCAAATAGTAGGGGAGGGCAAAGTGCTGTTGAGCGGCGTGGCCTTTTCGGAAAACATGGAAGGGCATTTTTTCAAAAACGCCCAAATCCAATTGCAGGCAGTACCCGCCCCCGGCCACCGCTTCGTGGCCTGGCAGGGGGTGAACGGCGCCGGCGAAATGGCCGGCCTGACCCCGACCGGCGACACCGCCTTCACGGCGATTTTTGCGCCGCTGGCCAATATCAGCGTCATTCCACCCCTCATCGCAGCCGATACCGTGCTGGCTGCCGCCGCCTCGCCCTGGTACGGATTTGAAGACATAACCGTGTCGCCCGGCGCCCGGCTGACCGTGGAAGCGGGGGCCACGCTCCTGCTGAGCGACGGCGTTTGCATCGACGTACGGGGCGGGCTGCTGTTCGACGGCTCGCCCGGTCAGCGCATCAGCGTACAGCCCGACCCTTCGCCATCCGCCCGGCGCTCCTTTTACGGGCAGTCGGGCCACTGGGGCAGCATCAGCGCCGATGCGCCGGCCGACAGCCTGGTGTTCCGCCATACCGATCTGCGGGGCGGCAGTTTCGGGCGGGACCGCGACCGGCATTTTTCAACCGTGTCTACCTATGATGGCACGTTGCTGGTAGAGCATTCGACCATTTCCGAAGGGAAAGCGCCGCTCATCGCCCGGGGCGGCAGCACGTACATCGGGCATTCGGAATTTCACACCCGGGTGAGTTGCAACGGCTTTATCAGTCTTTACAACATGGACGCTCCGCTTATCGAGCATTGTGTTTTCCAGGGAAACCGCGCCATCAACACCGACGGGATCGACATCAAAGGCGTCACCAACGGCATCGTGCGCCACAACGAGGTATACGGCTTTCTCGGCTCGAACTGCGACGGCATCGACCTCGGCATTTATACGCTGAACAACCTACTGGAGCACAATGTCATCCACGACTGTTCGGACAAAGGCATTTCCATCGGCTCGCAATCCAGTGCCGTCGTGCGCCGGAATGTGATTTACGACTGCGACCTCGGCGTGGCCTTGAAAGACAGCCTGGCTGTCGCCTATATCGATCAGAACACCTTTTACGGCAACCGCCAGGCCGTGGCGTGTTACGAAAAAAGCGCCCTGCGCGGCGGCGGTACCGCCTTTGTAAAAAACACCATTTTGTCCGCCTCCACCGAATCGGGCATTTATTCCGATGCCAAATCGCACCTAGAAGTGCGTTATTCGCTCTCCGACCGGGAAGTGCTGCCCGGCGCGGGCAACCTGCACGCCGACCCCGCCTTGGTGCATCCCTCGACGGGCAATTTCGAACTGTCGCCCGGCTCGCCCTGCATCGACGCCGGCGACCCTTTTTCCCCTAAAGATCCCGACGGCACCCCGGCCGACATGGGCGCATATTACACCCACACCGGCGGCTACGGATTGACCCTGCATATCAACGAATTCAACTATCACCCGCCTGCCAACCGCCCCACGGGCGACTGGGTGGAATTGTACAACCGGACCAGCGAGGCCATCGACTTCAAGGGTTGGCGTCTGGCGCAGGGGCCGTACGAGTTCGTTTTTGGGGAAAATACCACCGTAACGCCGGGCGGCTATCGGGTGCTTTGCCAGGATACGGCGCTGTTCAAATCCTTTTATCCCGATGCCGGCGCACTCCAGGGTAATTTCCATTTCGATCTGCACAACAAGGCGGGCAAAATCGCCCTGTACGACCCGGAAGGCAGGCTCGTACACAGTGTGCGCTACGCCGACAGCCGGCCCTGGCCGCCGCTCGCCGACGGGCGGGGCGCTACCGTGGAACTGGACCAGAACCGGGAAGGCAACCTGCCGGTCGACTGGCGGGAAAGCCACGTGCTGCTGGGCAGTCCCGGCCGGCCGAACAGCCTGGCGCCCGACGTATCGGGGCTGTTTGTCAATGAAGCGCTGGCTTCCAACACCAGTGCATGGCCCGACGAACAGGGCGAATACGACGACTGGTTCGAGTTGTACAACGCCTCCGATGACTCCCTGAACGTCGGCGGGCTGTGTTTCACCGACGACGACGGTGAGCCCTGCCGCTGGCAGTTGCCGCTGCATTTTCCGGAAAAAACCACTTTGCCCCCGCATGGCTTCCTGCTGATCTGGGCCGACGGGCAACCGCAGCAGGGCCTGCTCCATGCCGATTTTAAACTGAGCGCCAACGGCGAAACGGTGACCATTTTCCAGCGGGAAGGCGCCGGCTACGGCGAGCGGGAACGGCTGGATTTTGGTCCGCAAAACCCCGACGTATCGTGGGGGCGTTATCCGGACGGCAGTGCGCTGACGGCGCCCATGCTTCCTACTCCGGGAGCGAGCAATGTCACCACCGGGACCGGCGAAACGGAAGTACTGCCGTTGCAGATGTACCCCAATCCGTTTACAGAGCGGCTGTATATCCGTGCCGAAACCCTGGAAAAACCCTACCGGCTGATGCTGGTGAACATGTTGGGACAAACGGTTTATGATGCGAATGACCAGTATGCGGAGCGCATGAGTGTAGGCCGGGGCGCATTGCCGCCGGGGATTTATACGGTGGTGGTACGGGATGCGAAGGGCCGGCGGTATGCGGGTAGGGTGGTGGCGGAGTAGGGGAGTGGCGGCTTGTTTCTTCAGGGCGCGCCAGCATATCAGGATAACAAAAATTATACGTCGACCCGCAGTGGTTTGGAGCAATAACCATATTTTTGGGCGACTGTTAAGAACCGTCCGCGTTTTGCCGCCGGAATTTTGCGCAAACCGGCGATGATCTTGTAGAAGTTGACCCTGTCCATGCCCAATTCGTCGGATAATACTGACAAATTCAGCGCAGGCCGGTCGGTAATAAAGCGGCGGAAAGATTTTTCATACTTAGGGAAAATAAACGCAATTTTGACTACGGGGTTGTAGTCGGAAGTGCGGGTAAGAAGTAGGTGTGTGAAACTAAATAAATAACCCTATGAGCAAAGAAAAAAAGAACTTGGGCGAGGTCACGATTAGTAAGATTGGCCCGCTTTGGAAATTAGAAGGTGAAATGATTTTATACCCAACCATTTCCTACCCCTTGTTTGGATATGAAGCAGATACAAGTGAAGGGGTAAAAGATCTATTTGAATCTGTTGAAAAATGGAACCATGATTGGTGGGAAAAATTCCCTAATTGTTGCGATTCACACAAAAGATTTCTTTCTATCCCTGGATTTGAAAAAGATGAGTACGGTTTTATCAAGGATCAAGTTCACCTGAGTGTGAGATATTTTCTTCATTGTGTAGAGTCAAATCTAAAGAACGAAGACTGGTTTACAAGCATTGGAGACTGTTCAAAATTCTGTGTCAGGTGAAAAGAATGCATAATTTTCACCAAATTTACACAGACAAAGATGAAAGGCAAAAAGAAAGAAGCGTTCGACTACCAAAATTTCGAGGCGCAGGCGCTCAAGGCGATGTACGAGGGCAAGTCGCTGGAGCAGGCCCTTGGGCCGTTGTTGAAGCGGCTGGTGGAGGCTGGTCTCCAAGGCGAGATGCAGGCTCACCTGGAAGAAGAGAAGGGCATGGGTGTAAAGAATCGACGCAATGGCAAAACGGGCAAATCGGTACGCAGCCGATTTGGAGAGATGGAAATCGAGACGCCGCGCGACCGTTCGGGCACCTACGAGCCGCTGCTCATACCCAAGCACGAACGCAAGTTGGGCAACAGTGTGGAGCAGAAAATCCTGAGCCTGTACAGCATGGGCATGAGTTACCGCCAGATCCAGTCGCACCTGCAGGAGATGTACTCGGTAGACCTGTCGGAAGCGCAGTTGACGAACATCACGGACAAGATTTTGCCAGTGATCGAGGAGTGGCGCAACCGGCCGTTGGAGCCCATTTACGCCATAGTTTGGCTGGATGCCATCCACTACAAGGTACGGCACGAGGGTCGGATCGTCAACCGCGCGGTGTACAGCATCATCGGGGTCAACATGGAGGGCAGGAAGGATGTTCTCGGGCTGTATACATCTGAAAATGAGGGTGCTAAGTTTTGGCTCCAGGTGCTCACCCAGTTGCATCAGCGCGGTGTGCAGGATATTTTGATCTCCTGCATCGACAACCTCAAGGGCTTTGCCGAGGCCATCGAGACGATTTTTCCGCAAACGGAAGTGCAGTTGTGCGTGGTGCACCAGATCCGCAATTCTCTCAAGTACGTGGGCTCAAAACACCAGAAGGAATTTATGCGCGATCTGAAGCCTGTTTACCAGGCGGTGGACGAGTCGTTGGCCAGCGTTAAACTACAAGCGCTGAAAGAAAAATGGGGTAAGTTCTACCCCGTTGTGATCGAGTCCTGGGAGAACAACTGGGTGCGCCTGACGCGCTACTTCCAGTACCCGCCAGCCATCCGGCGCATCATTTACACGACCAATACGGTGGAAGGATTCCATCGCCAATTGCGCAAGGTAACGAAAACCAAAAGTGCCTTTACCAGCGACAATGCCTTGCTTAAACTGCTGTACCTGGCGATCGAAAAGATCACGGAAAAGTGGACCTCCCCGCTGCAAAACTGGTCACTGACCTTCTCGCAATTGGACATATACTTCCGCGATCGAATACGCCAACACTTGCGATCATAACCTAATTACGGGGTATCAAAGTCCTGCTACGCCTCCGTAAACTCCGGCTCGCCTGGACGTTTGATACCCCGTAATTAGGTCAAAAAAATAGACCTGACACAGAAATCTGAACACTACCTTTGAACCAAAATTTTCATCTTTTATGAAAACACTCCTTCAACTTGCCTTTTTCCTCCACCTCTTTTTTGCAACCCGACTCGCGGCCCAATGGCAGCCGCTGCCCGGCCCGATCGGCGGATACATCACCTGTTGGGCCGTCACGCCGAGCGGCGTTCTCTACGCGGGCGGGGCCGCCGGGCTGTTCACCTCCACCGACGACGGCCTGACTTGGCAGCTCCTCCCCGGAGCCGCTTCCCTCGGCCAACTGCCCGTTCAACTCGATTGGGACAACGGCAACCTCTACATGGTGGGTCAGGACCACAACACCTACGCGAACGTCCTGTGGAAGAGCTCGGACAACGGTACAACCTGGGTGAACATCCTCAGCAACCTCCACCAGGTGAACGGGACGATGGGTGTATTCGATGCAAAGAACGATACCATTGTCGTCAACACCAACGACAGCCACATCTCCCTCGACGGCGGCACGACATGGCAGTCCGGCCCAGGAGGCGGCCGATGGAACATCATCGGCACCAACCAGGGCTGGTTCTGCTCTTTTTACGACGCAGCTTTCCGATGGACGGGAATTGGGGGATGGACGACGACCTACGTGGCCTCCAACAACTTCGTGTTCCCGCGCCGCATCCTTGAGGCGGGCGACTTCGTATTCATCTTCTTCGAGGGGGTTTACGCGGAGTATTTGTACAAAACAGTCGCCGACTCGACCTGGCAGTGGGGCGGCCTCCCCTTCCTCTACCACGAAAACGAGGTCTCGGTGGCCGAGCGCAACGATACTATTTTCCTGCACGGCCTGGACTCCATCATCTTCTCCACCGACGGGCTGCAATCTTGGCAGCCACTGCCTGCCACCGGGCTGACGGGCCTCACCCGCGCCTGCTTGTTCCCGCCGTCGGGGGCCATCGTCGCTATCACCGACAGCGGCGTTTTCAGGGCCGTCTCGCCGGGTGCAGACTTTCTACCCACAGAGGGTTTCTCCTCCCAAAATTCGCTCGCCGTCCTGCCCGAAGGCAACGGCAACTGGTGGCTCGGGTTGTCCAATGGGCTTTATTTCAGCCCCGACAACGGCGGCTCGTGGGAGAAGATGTACCCCCAACTTCAAAACATGAACAGCGAAATCAGGTGGATAAAAAGGTTGGGCAACCACCTCATAGCCGGCAACAACACGCGCTTTTTCTATTCCCCAACGCACGGGGCGAACTGGATAGAACGGGCCTTGCCAGTCGTCTCGGGATGGGCCACTTATGATTTTTCACTGATAGGCCACCGGCTCTTCTACGGCGACCTCACCGGCACTTGGTTCACCGACGACTGGGGAGCAACATGGCAGCCGTTCAGCCCGGCGCCGAGCGGCCTGCCCATCGAGACGCGGGTCTTTGCCGAAAGCGATTCGCTTGTAGCGGTTGCCGCACAAGGGTCGGAGGTCTATTTGAGCCGCGACACGGGTGCGACATGGCAGGATTTCAGCGCTGGTCTGGGCGGCAACTTGGGCTTCATTGCTTACGAGATGGCCGTCGGGCCGCAAAACCTCTTTGTCCATCAAGATTACTGGATGATGGCCTCGCCGTTGACAGGACCTGATTGGCAGCAAGTAACGCTTCCCGTGCCGACGAGCGGGGCCAACGGGCCATTTCCGAGTGCCTTTCATTTTTCCGGAAACACCATACTCACGGGCACCCCCGGTGCTGGCATCTTCCGTTCGACGGACGGGGCGAACTCGTGGGAAACCCATGCCCCGACCGGGCTTTACAACCTAACGAACGCATACCATTTCACCGACTCGCTGCTGACCATCGCCACGAAAGGCGGCATCTGGTATAGCGGCACCATCGGCTCTGAGCTTGTCAGCGGCCGGGTCTTTGCCGATGCCAACCAGAACGCTGTGTTCGACAGCACCGACACACCGCTCGCCGGGCATCTCGTCGAGTTGAAAAGCCAGCACCTCTATGCCGCTACCGACGCCCAGGGCCGCTATGCGTTCGATTGGCGCGGGCAGCCCGACTCGCTGCGGCTGGTGCCGCTGTCGGCCTTACCCAGCAACATCGGGCTGGCGAAATATGCGGACGTGCCTGGCCTGGCCTTCGACTTTCCGGTGGTCGGCAGCAGCCAGTTGGGCGACCTCGCCATTGACATCACGGCAGCCTGGCCGCCCCGTCCGGGCTTCGAGTTCAGCCTCTACCTGACTTGCCGCAACAACGGCTACCTGCCGGCCGATGCCCGCCTGTCTTTTGTGAAAGACCTCGTCACGACGTGGAGCGACTTCGGCGAACTGCCCGACCAGTTGAGCGGCGACACCGCGCAATGGCTTTTTTCAGCCGTCCCGCCGGGCGGCTCTAAGGTGGTACCTGTGACGCTGAAACTCGAAGCGGGCATCTCGGTCGGAACCATCCTCCATCTTTCGGGAAAGGTAACCCTTGGGAACCTCCTCGACGTACAGGGTGCAAACAACGTCGAGTTTTATGTCCTTCCAGTGGTTGGCTCCTTTGACCCTAACGACAAGTCGGTCAGCCCCGAGGGCGACATCACGCCCGGGATGGTCGCCGATACGCAGCGGCTTGCCTATACCATTCGCTTCCAAAACACAGGGAATTTCCCGGCAGAGTTCGTCCGTGTCACCGACCTGATAAGCCCAGGCCTCGACCTTGGCAGCTTCCGCGTGGAGGCCGCGTCGCATCCGATGACGTGGTCGCTCGAAGGGCGAACGGTCGAGTTCTTCTTCCCCGACATCCAATTACCCGACAACACGAGCGACGAACCTGCCTCGCACGGCTTCGTGAAATACAGCATCGCCATGCGGCCCGACTTGATGAAGGGCGATGTGGTGAATAACTATGCCGACATCTTTTTCGACTTCAACCCGCCCATCCGAACGAACATGGTCGAGACAAAGGTGGATGTGATATCGGCCGTTGTTTCCCTGCCCGTGCCCGACCTGCCCTGCTGGGTCACGCCGAACCCGGTCAGCGGCGAGCTGACCGTCTTTTGGGAAGGCGGCACCGGAGGCACTGCGCGCCTGCAAGTCTTTAATTTACAGGGGAAATTGGTGATTACCACCCTTTCGGAAAGCCCGGCGAAGGTGGCCGTCGGCTCGATGAAGGCCGGTGTGTACCGGCTGGTCGTCCGTGCCGGAGCGCGAGAGGGGCAGGTCGGTTTTGTGAAAATTTAAGGCAAAAGGCAAAAGTGTCGCCGAACCCAAACCCCCAATCCCTGCGCACGGTGGCATAGCGTACATCCAACTATTGGCACAAATTATTCGATCGTACTGTTTGTACCCGCACGATTTCTCGTATTGCACCAGGTTTTTGCCGGCGTTGCGTCAAGGCAACTACAGTGGTTGGCTTGACGCAACCTGGGTTTGTGGAACAAAGGGGTTTTCACGCAATAGGGGATATATAGGTGGGGGTGACGGCAAACCAGAGTTCTGTCTCATTAAAAAAAATAAAAATATGAAAAAACTGGCAATTCTTTTATTTCTTTTACTTGGGTCTTCTGTGCTTATGGCACAAAAGCCGAGAGCAAGAGATTTAGGCATTCCCTTTTCCGGGAAAACTGGATTATTAAATACAATAACAGATGTGAAAGGAGTTGAAGTCGGGCACAGTACAATAATCTCCGGGACTGGGAAGAATATTCTCGGTGAGGGGCCTGTCAGAACTGGAGTTACGGCAATATTTCCCAGAGGGAAAAAATTTAGCCCGGTTTACGCCAATTGGTATAGTTTGAATGGAAATGGAGAAATGACTGGAACAACATGGGTTACCGAATCAGGTTTTTTAGAAACACCAATTATGATTACAAACACCAATAGTGTGGGAACGGTACGGGATGCAGTTTTAAAATGGTATGTAGAAACGAATTGGTATAAAGGAGAAGACTGGTGGTACACGTATCCGGTAGTTGCCGAAACTTATGATGGGTTCTTAAATGACATTTATGGCTTTCATGTGAAGGAACAAAACGTTTTCGAGGCAATTAAAAACGCATCGATTGGGAAAGTAGAAGAAGGAAATGTAGGAGGCGGAACCGGAATGACGTGCTTTGGATTTAAAAGTGGCATCGGAACTTCTTCAAGGGTAGTAACTCTTTCCAGGGCAACGCCCACGCAAAGTGCAGAAGATTCAACTAATTATACCGTAGGAGTTCTGGTTCAGTCAAATTTTGGAAATGAAGGAGGGAAAAAGAATTTGACCATAGCAGGAGTTCCTGTTGGAATGGAGTTGAGTGATGATTTTGACCCAGTTTTCAATAAACCAGCACAATCCAGCAAACGAAACGGTGATGGCTCTATAATTGTCATTGTTGCTACAGATGCCCCCCTTCTTCCGCATCAATTAAAAAGGATTGCCCAACGTGTTCCATTAGGTATTGGAATAGTTGGGGGGCGTGGAGATAATGGCTCAGGAGATATTTTTTTAGTTTTTTCAACTGCAAATGAGGGCGCATTTAATAGAAATGAAGCTGTATCCGTAGAATCTTTACCAAATGATTTTTTATCACCACTATTCGATGCTACAGTTCAGGCAGTTGAAGAAGCGATAATTAATGCAATGGTTGCCGCTGAAACAATGGAAGGGATAAATGGCAACAAAGCGTATGCAATCCCCCACGAATCACTAATTAAAATCTTAAAGAAATACAATCGAATAAAATAAAACGAGGCAGAGCAATGCACGGCCGCCTATGCTGCCCAAAGCCCAACTTGCAAAGCCAACGCAAAGGTCAAGCGACTGTTCCTCCGGTTTTTTGCCACCTGGCGGGCTATGGCACGCGTGGAAACAGTTACGGCCGGAGAATTTTCGGTCGTGCTGTCGCGCTCTGTGGCGGATTACCGGGCCGGGCGACTAAGAGCGTGTTCGGGATTTTAAGTTCGGGCTCCAAGCGGCAAATTTTCTTTCCCTGTTCGTTAAAATTTTCGCCGTAGGCGCCCGGCTACGGCTGCAAATTTTGCCTTCATTG
>WBZQ01001725.1_pt1 | contig 14738 bp, 9 predicted proteins | sample 5204251 | NCBI WGS metagenome assembly WBZQ01 (sample SAMN12412402, study PRJNA552823) | activated sludge metagenome | isolation source: activated sludge from nitrification reactor of wastewater treatment plant... | place: USA: Virginia | collected 2017-09 | reverse complement strand
GGGGATCATTAGGATCACACAAGCATGCTGCATCGCATCATCGTCACACCCTGCCGCCGGCCGGAATCATGTTTGGCCATATGCTCGATAAAGCCGGGGATTTCATGGCAGGCTACCGGTTTATGTATAACTGGACCGGTGGAAACATGCGGCACGGAACGCATGGCGCGGGTGATCAGGCGATCATTGACCAGGGCTGTGGTGGACAGGATTGCCAGTTCACGCCCGCCAACATGGACATGCGCATGCACATGCTCGATCTGATGTATGCACCGACGCGTTGGCTGAATGTGATGCTGATGCCGACATTCATGGATATGGACATGAATCTGCGGGAATTATCTGGCGTGAAAACTGCGGTGAAACCAGAGCATGCCAGCCATGCCGGCATGGTACAAGAAACCGGCGCATTGGGTGACACGTATTTTTCATCGCTGGTTAAATTGCTCGATATGCCGGGACACCGCATCCATGTCAATCTTGGCATGAGCGCACCGACGGGTAAAATCGATATCGAAATGCGTCGCTCCCATACCGCAGATGGTGGATTGATGCACTTCGGCATGCAATTGGGCAGCGGCACCTGGGATTTCATGCCAAGCCTGACGTATGTCGGCGAGAAAAGCCGCTGGTCGTGGGGTGCACAGTTCAGTGGCATCAAGCGCCTGGAAGAAAAGAACAAATCGGGATATCGACTTGGCGATATGGTACAGGCGACCGCTTGGAGCGGTTTCGATCTGACGCATTGGCTGACCGCTACCTTGCGCGGCGCCTATACCTGGCAGGATAGAATCCATCGCGACTTTGATGACTATAACGCGCGCATTGGCCCGATGGATTTTCCGCGCAATTATGGCGGACAGTTCTGGGACATGGGATTCGGCGTCAACGCCAGAATTCCAGTGGGACGCTTTGCCGGCAACCGCTTCGGCGTGGAATGGTTACAACCGATCAGCAATGATTTCAATGGGTTCCAGTTGAACCGCAAGGGATCACTGGCCGCGACTTGGAGTTATCACTTTTGATTGCACCTTATTTTTAATTGTTACAGTGAATTTAATACTTAACTTGCTAGCGAGTGCCAGTTTTTTATATACAGAGGTTTTACTCATGTGCATTTAGGTTTTTTAAGCTTGCAGCGCCACATGTGTGCGGCATTATGTCACATTCTCTTATCACTATATTTTGTTACGATCGATATGCTATGAATCTATTTGAGATAGTTAAATTACATAGCTTTCAGAAATTTTATTTTTAGGATAGGAGTTTTAGTATGGCAATTATTTATGGTGACAATAATAATAATACTTTGAAAGGTACTATAGGAAACGACGTCATTTATGGCCTGGGAGGAAATGACTGGCTTGCAAGTATTAATTCGGGTAATGACCAATTGGTAGGCGGAGCAGGTAACGATAACTATCAAGTTGATAGTAGTTTAGATGTAATCAGTGAAAATGCAAATGAAGGAGTGGAATGGGTTTTTAGTAGATCAGACACTTATGTTTTACCAAGTAATGTTGAAAATATAAAATTGGAAGTTCATGCTTTGCATGGAATAGGAAACAATCTCAATAATTCTATGGAGGGTTCTCAAGAAACTAATATTTTAAGAGGAAAAGGGGGAAATGATGGTATTTGGGGATTTGGTGGAAATGACCAGATTTATGGGGAAATTGGCAATGATAGATTGTATGGTGGACTTGGAAAGGACCATTTATATGGAGGTAGTGGAGCCGATAAATTTAGTTATGAATACAATGTGATATTAGGAAATATTCTTATTGAAAGCCCGGTTGGAGCAGGTAGAGATGTAATTCATGATTTTAGTCATTACGAAGAAGACAAAATAAATCTTTCATCTATTGATGCAGATTTAACTTTACCCGGGGATCAAGCATTTACACAAGGTTCATATGTAGATGGAATCCTAACAGCTGATGTGATTGGGGGTGACGATATTCAAATTGAATTAACGGGCGCGCCTTATCTAGATTTAGATTACGACATTATTTTGTAATAAAGCTCTATAACAAATATTTTATCAAATCCTCTTTATCAAAGAGCATCTCTCAATAGTCTTATTCTTGTTTTATAAACATAGCGCAAGAAATTCGGAGATGCTCGGATCGTTCTTCTCAATTTTTTATTACCCTGATCAGGAATTTTCGAATCGCGATCAGTTTGCTTACAATAATTAAGATTTTTAGTTTTTAGCTTTCTGCCAGATACTTTGATTAAATCCTGCCAGTGATTGATTTAATGGCATAATGGCAAGCGCATCCTACACACCGGTATCTTTCGATAATCCTCAGCGGCATCAACGTAACGAGCTGACATGGCTCACTTAAATTACTACCACTTTGACTTCAACGCGATGGGATCGCCGTGTTCCATCCAACTTTATGCCATAAATTCCAGAATCGGACGGCGTGTAGCTCAGGTGGTAATGGATGATGTACATCGCCTGGAGGCGCGCTATTCCCGTTACCGGCAGGATAGCTTTCTGTCGAAAATCAATCGTGTGGCTGATCGCGGCGGAGCCATCGCCGTGGATGACGAAACTTCCGGATTGCTTGACTACGCGGCGACGTGTCATGAGCAGAGCGATGGATTGTTCGATATCACTTCAGGAATCCTGCGCCGGGCATGGAATTTCAAGTCGGGTGTGATTCCAGATCAGGCGACGATTCAGGTACTGCTGGAAAAAATTGGCTGGCACAGACTGCATTGGCGGCGGCCGAAATTGTCATTTCCGGTTGCGGGTATGGAGATTGATTTTGGCGGCGTGGTCAAGGAATATGCCGTCGACCGGGCCGCGTCGCTGTGCTGGGAGGCAGGCATTCATCATGGTATTGTCAATCTGGGCGGGGATATCAAGGTTATTGGTCCGCATGAGGATGGCAGCCCTTGGCGGGTAGCGGTGCGACACCCGCGCCAACCCGACGGGGTCGTGAAAATGGTATTGCTTCACTCAGGTGCATTGGCCAGCAGTGGCGACTACGAGCGTTGCATTACGCTCAATGGTGTGCGATACGGCCATGTGCTCAACCCTAGAACGGGCTGGCCAGTCAATTACATGGCAGCGGTGAGCGTGATCGGTGAATTCTGTGTCGTTGCTGGTAGCGCCTCCACGATTGGAATGCTCAAGGAAAAACAGGGTGCAGCGTGGCTCGATTCGCTGGGTTTACCGCATCTGTGGGTCAATGTGGATGGGGAAATCGGGGGATCACTGAGTCGTGATCAAAATATTTGAGTGATGCACCAGCCAAGGAAATTGGATCGGTGCTTAATGGGCTAGCAGGGCTGTAAGAATTTTATTTTTAAGCGTCTTGATAATTTTCATTTCTTCAGAAGAAATTCCTTCCGGCGCTGGCTGGGCCCGATCGAGATAATAAATTCCGATGGGCTTGTCATTCACGACTAGCGGGAGAATGATGAAGCTGCGGGTGTGCGTAAAAAGGGTGCGATGCCATTCCGGCAGCATATGTTGTACTTTGTCATCACGCGAATCAGCAATCGACAGGTCGACATTTTTTTTGATGGATAAACTGAAAATGTCGGGTGAAGATTCGGAAAAAATGAATTGCCGTTGATGTTCTTCACTGTAATTACCCAATGAAAAGCGTGCGCGGTATTGGCTGTTCGCAGCATCTTTCAGGCAGAAGGTTCCGAAACTGAATCCCAGGCTGCTGTGCAGGGTTTTAAGCACCAACACGATCAATTCATTGATCTTGTATTGTTTGCCGGCAGTCATGGTCGCGACAGTATTCACGCCGGAAGTCAGTTGATCGAGTGCATTGTGTGGTTTTCCGCTGGCATGGCGTTGCACTCCGAATAATGACTCGTCCGCCGAATCATCGAAACTGGATGATTTTGGCCCTTTGGCGGATGAAGGCGCTGCAGGTACTTGTAAATTGATCTGATTGTTGAAAGCGTTGGCTTCTTCAGTGATTTTTGCGATCAATTCTGTATATTTTGTTTCATCAATGTTCAAGGCAGTGCCAAAGCGCTGAAGAATGAACTCTTCCAGCGCGAATTCTTCCGATTCCTCAGGATGACAAATCAATTGTGCGGAGATCTCACTGAATTCGGTGACTTGCCGCATCCATTCTTGCCGGTTTTTCGGAGGTGCCAATCGTTTGGCAGTTATCAATTTCATCGCACTGATGATGAATTCCGGAATATGCCAAGCTTGCAGTGCCATTTCGGTCAGATCATCGAAGCTGCAGCCAATGACTTTTAACGTGGCTTGAGTTTGAGTGTGCGTATGCTGTTTGACGAGATCCATTACTTCCTTATAAAGGCTCGGTTCAAATGCAGCTACCAACAACCGGCCCATATTCTTGAATAGGGCTGCGATGGCTACTTCTTCGGCATTCGGAAAAGCACTGCGCTTGGCCATTTGCCGAGCTGCAAGACTGGCTGTCAAAGCGAATTTCAACTCTTTTTTGACATAGAGAGTCTGTTTTCCGGGCATGCCATCGACCACGATCATGGCCAATGCGCACGATTTAATGGTATCAAGTCCCAGCAATTGAATGGCTCTGGAAATTGTAGTCACGATTTGATTCGACGCGCCCCGGAATGTGACCGAATTTGCTAGCCGTAAAATTTTCTGGGTCAAGGCCACATCGGCCAATATCAAGCTAGTCAGTTGCTCGGCGGAATCCTCATCGGCGGAAGAAAGCTGCACGATATTTGATATCGATGCACCCAAGGTGGGCAGATCCGGATTGGTGCCAATCATCGCAATGAGTCTATCCTTGGCGGATGGACTGTCTATATCGGCAGATGAAGTCATGTCATCTCTTAAATTAACTTGAGTATTCATAAGCGCTTTTTTTAGAGGGTTATCACAAAAATTCTACATCCCAGCTTGTAATCGATCGATTGACAACATGTATCGGCAGAGAGAGGTATTTCTTCAATGATCACGCAATTTGACGATCAAGACAGACTGGAAATATATTCCATGCTCTACGTAGGGTATTCATTTTTATAAAAAATAGGTTGTTAGCGACAAAAAACACTTGCTTTTTTAATTTTTGGTTACATTTTTAAATTCCAAACTCTTTTTTTTAGTGCTATCCTTAAAAAGGATAAGCGTTCTTTGCTTATTCATAACTATAATAAAACTTGTATGCCGTCATTCAGGCAAGTTAATGAAGAATAAAGGTTATCTTGCTGAAAGTATTTTTTCAAAAATTAAGCTTTATTTGAGATAAAAATGCTGACGATTTTTACGAGTTAAGCTAACGGGGTGTTCAGGTGACATTTTCGGATGTCAATAAACATTAGATATTGTTAATAAGGAGTTTTATTAATGAAATATTCAATTTTAGCTGCTGCAATACTGGCCATTATGCTGACCGCATGTAATAAAGGTGAAGGAAAGCCTGGCCAATATCCGCCAAGCCTCTACAAAGAAAGAGAGGGGCAATTGTCTGATAGCGAGCTTGAAAAAAATAAACAAGAAGCAGCAGGTCAAACAAATCAATAATTCCATCTTCCATAATAAATTCTCGTTTTTAAGGGAAAAAATCATCATGCAAGATTGCATATCTCTGCTCAGCAGTATGATTGATTATTAACATGAGTCAGACATATGATAAAAGCTTATTACTCTACGGCCCTCTTTAGGGCCGTATTTTTTGGAATACCCAGGTATGTGCCACCAATAGTTTCCAATAGTGTTAACTGACGCCACATTAAATGACAGCAACGCTGTTCCCTCATTCTGATTGCATCTAATTGTCTGTTTATCGAATTAACGCCGCCAGCAAATTCGCTGATCGGTTTGATGATTCTCTTGAATCACTCTATTTTTCACCCTACGCATTGGAGTAATTGATCGTCTGCTGGTATACTGCCGACACTTTTATTAAGTTCCATGGCGGGCCTCCCCGCATTGCAAGATGGTGAATCTGGTCAGGTCCGGAAGGAAGCAGCCACAGCCGTTTATTGCGAGTGCCGGGGGTTTGGCTCGCCACCCACCTGATAGCATCATTAATAAAAATTGATTTGATAAATCTTTCCTGAATTATCTTTTCTAACTCATTTCAAAACCGTGTCGCAAACACAAGTTCTTGCACGTAAGTGGCGTCCCAAAAATTTCTCAGAATTGACTGGGCAGGAACATGTGGTCAGAGCGCTGGGTAACGCGCTCGAACAAAACAGATTGCATCATGCTTATTTGTTTACCGGCACGCGCGGCGTAGGCAAGACAACCATTGCGAGAATTCTAGCCAAATCGCTGAATTGTGAAAGCGGGATTACCTCAACGCCATGCGGTGCATGTCAAGCCTGTAGGCAGATTGATTCCGGCAATTTCATTGATTTGATCGAACTGGATGCGGCATCGAACACTCAGGTGGACAACATGCGCGAGCTGCTTGAGAATGCCTTGTATGCCCCGACTTGTGCACGCTTCAAGATTTACATCATAGATGAAGTGCATATGCTCTCCAAATCTGCTTTCAATGCCATGCTGAAAACTCTGGAAGAGCCGCCGGAACATGTCAAATTCATATTGGCCACCACAGATCCGCAAAAGATTCCTGTTACTGTTCTGTCGCGATGCCTGCAATTCAATTTAAAGCAGATTCCGCCGGCACAAATTGCGCATCATCTTCAACAGGTAATGTTGAAGGAAAACATTCCCAATGACACTGCCTCGATCCAGCTCATCGCGCGTGCTGCGCAGGGCAGCATGAGAGATGCATTGAGCCTGCTGGATCAGGCGATTGCTTTCGGTGAAGGGAAGGTTGAGGAAGCTGGCGTGAGAGATATGATGGGCATTATCGATCAAGGCTATTTGTTCGATGTGCTCGAGGCGCTGACAAAAAGAGATGGATTGACACTGCTGTCATTGGCGCAGGAAATGGAGGCGCAATGTTTGTCCTTCGATCCCGTTCTGCAGGAGTTGGCTGCTGTGCTACATCAAATTGCGCTGGCGCAGACTGTGCCTCAGGCAATCAGCGAAGATATTCCTGATTCTGCGCGACTGTTCGCATTGGCGCAGAGTTTCCCGGCTGAGGATGTGCAGTTGTTTTATCAGATTGCATTGCATGGACGCAGCGATCTTTCGTTGGCGCCGGATGAATACGCAGGCTTCACGATGACTTTGCTGCGTATGCTGGCTTTCATGCCCGATGATCTTGAGGAGCGTCCGCAGGTTGCGTCAGGCGTGACATCCAAGGCCCGGCCGCCCAATCTGCCCGCAGAGCGCCATTCTCACTCAATCATCGATCAACTGCCGTCAGATTCAGTCAGCCAGAAATCCAATTCAGACTGGCCGCAACTGGTTCAGCAGCTAAAATTGACTGGGATGGCCAAAATGCTGGCGCAATACAGTGAAGCCAAGTCGATTTCAGCTAACCAGATCGAATTATGCATACCGGATGTGCACAAGCATCTGCTGGAAAAGAGATATCAGGATAAAATCCAGACAGCATTGGAGGCTTATTTTGATAAACCCATTGCAGTGGTTTTTTCGATTGGCAGCATTACCGGCATGACCCCGGCTGCATTGAAGCAACGTGAAGAAACGGAAAAACAAGCTCAAGCCATTGCAACGATTGAGAAAGATCCTATTGTGCAGGAATTGATCGAACAATTTGATGCGAAATTGATTGTCTCTTCAATTAAACCGATTCAAAAATAAATGGAGGAAATGAAGTGAGAGGAAATATAGGTAACATGATGAAACAGGCGCAGATGGTGCAGGAAAATATGCGGCAGATGCAAGAAAAGCTTAGCACGATTGAAGTTGAAGGCCAGGCTGGTGCGGGCATGGTAAAAGTTGTGATGACATGCCGGCACGATGTCAAACGTGTCAGCATTGATCAAAGTCTGGTATCGGACGACAAGGAAATGCTTGAAGATCTGGTCGCCGCAGCCTTTAATGATGCCGTTCGACGTGTTGAAACCACCACTCAGGAGAAAATGGCGGAGTTGACCAGTGGATTGGGATTGCCGGCTGGGTTCAAATTGCCCTTCTAATGAACACCTTAAATTGGTGCTTCAACCGTAAATACCGAAACTGATAATTGGCATCCGTTCTTAAAGCAAGCGATAAGGTTCAGTATGAGCAGCGATCGGTTCAATGGTTTCCGAACCCATCGCTGTTTATTATCAATTTATAAACGATCAAAGAATTACATAGGTGTTCGCCGAGTAACCCCGTTTCGTTATTTCTGCATTTCTTGCTTGATGCGCCACGCAGGTAATACACCTTCGAAAATTCTTATTGAATCCATAGTGCCCAGGAAGAATGCTGCATCTTCAGGCGGAGAGATGATGCGGTGTTTGGATCCGATCGACAAAGGTTCGATGTTGACGCAAACGGGGCCGGGAACCGGAACGGCTGATTTTCCGGACAATATTCCATTGATGAAGATTCTCAGGGTAGTGCCATCATAACTGGCGGCAACATGAGTCCAAGTATCGATGGGCACTGGTTGGGTGCTGTCCAATTTGAAATAATACATATCATTGGCGCAACCGCCATAAAACCCACCAACTCTTACGCGTCGCGTGTTCTGGCGGATATTCATCCAGAATGCCCCGGCTTTTTCCATGACTTCTTCCCGGTCCCATTTATTGGGTCTGAATTTGACCCAGGCCATCAACGTATAACGATGCAAGTCAAAAATTGGATTGTCCGGCACAAGCACATGATTATCAACACCGTTCAATTTAAGCCCTCTACCAGAAAATCCAGTGCCGAAGTGATACGTACCGCTGCCCAGGATGGTACCGTCCATTTCGTTTCCGCTGGAATCCACAACCACTTTTCCGCTGTCTGTCGTGAATTTATATTCGAGAATCAATGATTCGGCCGCATGCGCCGTCAGTGACATGAACACAATAGTAAATGCAAGAAGTTTTCGTAACATGATGATGTCCTGTGAGAAAAACGCCCGGAATCGGCTGCAGATGGAATGATTACTGAGCAGTGCGGGCGATTAAAATTAAAAAAGTAACTTTTGAGTAGTGACCTCGGGTACAAACATCGATAGTACTCGACACTACTCATTATCGTCATTCAATCAACGATCAAGCGTTGGATGAATCGGAAATAACTATGCTAATTAAATCGTTGAGTCAACTGTGCAATAGCATAACACTTGCATGAAGCTTTAATTAAACCTGGAAGCACGATACTTTGATTACCCTGCGACAGCTAAATCGGTACAATATCGGCAATTCATTACCGCTTCGAACATGTCGACTTTATCTTTGCATCCTACGCAATTACGCCACACAATTGATCCCGAATCCCTCGGATTTTCGAATACCTCAGAATTATTGCAGCAACCAGTAACTTGGATCGGACAAGAACGCGCGGAAGTGGCAGCACGCTTTGGACTGACTATGATGCATCCGGATTACCATTTGTTCGTATTAGGAGAAGTGGGTTCTGGCCGCTCGTCATTGTTGCATCACGCTATGACGGCAGCGGCTACTGAACGGCCGGTTCCCCCCGATGTGTGTTTTTTGCACAATTTTGCTGCGCCTGAGCATCCGTGGGCGTTGCAGGTACCGGCGGGACAAGGTCGGTGGTTGAGGCAATCCTTATCGCAACTGGTCAAATCCCTCCCGGATGACATTGCGTGCTGCTTGAATGGTCAGGATTTTAAACTCAAGCGCGATCGCATCGAGAAAAAATTCAAGATTGAAGCCGGTAAAGCCTACACAAGATTGTTAAAGATTGCAGAATCGCTGCATTTCGCGCTGCACCGTGAAAATGAGCAGATCGTGTTTACGCTCCTTGATGAAAAGGGTGAGATCGTTACCGAAGAAAATATGCTGAAACTTCCCAAGACCCGGCGTCTTAAGGAAGAGCGCGCGGAACAGCATTTGCACGATGCAATTATCGAATATTTTGAAAGCCTGAAACAGATCGACACGGAGAAGAATAGCGCCGAAACAGCACTGCAACGCCGCAGCGTGCAACCCCAGCTGAATGCTGCACTGAAGAAGATCCAGCAAGGGTTGCCTAAGTCATTCAGGAATAATTTGCGGTTGAGCAAATTTTTTGATGATATTGAAGCCGATTTTCTCGACAATCTAGCTGTGTTCGATGTCAGTGCCAACGAGGATGGCAAGCATCGATTGGAACTGGATCACATTCTGGCGCGCTACCAGGTAAATCTGGTGGTCGATAACGCTGAATTGCAGGGAGCGCCGGTCATCATCGAAGAATATCCGTCGATGAGCGCACTGTTCGGCAGCGTCGATTATCAATACGAAAACGGAAAGCTCAAAACTGATTTCATGCGCATACGGGCCGGTAGTTTGCTCAAGGCACATGGTGGTTTCTTGATGCTGCATCTGGATGACGTGCTGACCGACCAATTACTGTGGGAAAAATTGCATCGATTTTTACGCAGCAAAAGGATCCAGATCGAAGAATCTGGTTCAACATTGACCTCACCCGCTCCAATAGCGATTGAACCAGAAGCCATTGAAGTATCAGTAAAAATAATTCTGATTGGCTCACGTGAAGCCTATTACGACCTCCAGGAAATTGATCCCGAATTCATGCGGCGGTTCCGCGTCAAGGTTGATTTCGCCAAAAGCTTCATGGCCAGCGCGGTCACATATCATGCATCTGCGGTGTTTGTCGCACACCTGTGCCATACCTCTCAACTTCCCCATTTTTCTTCTCAGGCCGTCGCCCGCTTGTTGGAAGACTCGCATCGAGAAATCGAGGATCAGCAGCGCCAAAGTGCAATTTTCGGGCGAACCGAAATGCTGGTGCTGGAGAGTGCTGCGGTGTGCGCTGCACGTCGTGGCCGGGTGGTAGAGGTAAAAGATATCGAAGCAGCCTTGCAAGCACGAATGTTGCGTCATAACTATCCCGACGTCAGTCTGCAAGAAGCGATTGTCGAGGAGGAAATCGCGATTGCTGTAGAAGGTGGAAGGATAGGGCAGATCAATGCGCTGACGCAGATCGACCTCGGGGATCATTGTTTTGGAACACCGGTGCGTGTGACTGCACGAACTTTTGCCGGAGAAGACGGTTTGCTGAATATTGCGCGTGAAGTGGATATGACAGGCCCATTGCATGATAAAGGTGTATTGATATTACAGCATTATTTATCCGGCTTGTTTGCTCATCTGACGCCGCTGGCGTTCAGCGCCTCGATCGTTTTCGAACAGGAATATAGCGGAATCGAAGGCGATTCAGCTTCCTGTGCCGAGTTTTATGCGCTGATGTCGTCATTGGCGGAATTGCCGTTGCATCAAAATATCGCAGTAACGGGAGCTTTAAATCAATTTGGCGATGTGCTTCCGATTGGCGGTATCAATGACAAGATTGAAGGCTACTTCAAGCTATGTGAAAAAATTGGCCTGACCGGCGATCAGGGTGTTCTAATTCCTCATGCCAACCGGCGCCATCTGATGCTGGGTTATCCCATCATCGAAGCAGTCGAGAAAGGCTTGTTTGCGATTTACACCATGGAGCACGTTCTGCAAGGATTGGAATTGCTGACCAATATGCCGGCTGGGATTCTGGATACTGGCCGGATGATGGGTTATCCGTCTGACACGTTGCTCGGAAACGTTCAGCGCACCTTGCTGGTTTATCGGCGTGCTTGCCAGACGATGCAGCATCCCAAGACGGAGCACCGCCGGTTACCATCACGTTCCGAGAAGTAAAGATGACGGCGGTTTAGATCCAACTTACTTTTGACTCAAAATGACTAGAATGCGCTGAACAATCATTACTCACTCCCTTGCCATTCATCACGTTCGTAGAATTAATCAGCGCTTCTCTAAGTACAGGCCTATGTAAATATAAATGACGGCTTATTTACTTGCCCAGATCACAGTTCTACAATCTTTACTGAAATTTGCTTATCTTTCAGAGCAGTAGTAAATGCTGTTCTGCTGAGGAGAGCGATTCCTATCCTACAGCCTCATGTAAAAATAGAACGGAGCAATTATCCATGAATAATGATTTTTTAAAAATACTGATGAAGCTGGCCGGTTTATTATTGACCGCAGGTCTGGCCAGTACTGCATCAGCCGTAGTTCCAAGCAACACTCAATTGCCTACTGTGAGCGGCTCGTTCATAGTTGGGTCGACGATCACGGTCAATCCGGGCGTATGGAACGGGGACCACCCCATGACGTTTGCGTATAAGTATCAGGTATGTTCAGCAACAGGTACAAATTGCGTGATCGCCCCTGGTCTGTTTCCCAATGGACCTCGTCCGAAGTTGTTACTGGTAGCCGGAACTGCTGGCAAGCGTATCAAGGTAATCGTTACCGCAACCAATCCAAGCGGTAAAAAGAATGCAACGACTGCGCTGACGGATGTTATAGCAGCTTATCCAAGCGCTGCCGCGCCGCTCGTCGAGTTTATCAACGGATTGCCCGAGAATGGTTCTTACAGCAGCAAAACCATTTTTCAATTTCAACCCACAGGCACAGGCTTATCACTGACGTGTCAACTGGATAACAGACCCGCTACGGTTTGTCCCACCAGCAATAAGGTGACTTACGGCAATATTGCACCGGGCAGCCATACGATGAAAGTGACCGCGACCAATAGTTACGGAACATCGGTTGCCAGTCACACCTGGACGGTAGTTTCGCTGCCTGCGCCTGTTCCTTGCGTGAAAGCCGATGGTTCTGCTTGTTATCATCCTCCGGTAGGCGCGACCTGGCAGTGGCAACTGAATCCCGATAACGGCCAGACTGCGATTAACACAGCGATCGTGGCGGATATGTATGACATCGATGGTTACACCAACGATGCGGCCATCGTAGACCAACTCAAGAGCTTGCCCGGCAACTCTGTTTCAAACCGCAATGTCACCTGTTACATCACGGCTGGCACTTTAGAGAATTGGCGCGTTGATTCAGAAGATCTCAGCCCTCATGTTCTCGGCAATCCATATGCCGGTTTTACCGATGAACGCTGGATCGATGTTCGTCAGATCTCCAAAGTGGATCCATGGCTCAAGCGAAAAATGCAGATGTGCAAGGATAAAGGATTTGACGCCATCGAATTCGATAATGTCGATGGCTGGCAGACCGCCAACAAAACCGGGTTGAACATCACGGCTGAAGACGAAATCGCTTTCATCGTATATCTGGCTAACTCAGCGCATGATCTGGGCATGACAATGGCACTCAAGTCCAATGTCGAGCAGATACCAAAAGTGCTTAATTATGTTGATTTTGCAGTCGTGGAGGAGTGTTTCGCTTATAAGGAGTGCACTCGGGCCGATCCTAACACCGCCGGGCAATATGGTTATGATATGTTCATCGAGGTGGGCAAGCCGGTATTCAGTGTTGAATACAAAAAGTATGATCCCGCTAATAATGTTTGCGCCCAGGCCAATAGCCTCCGATTTTCTACGATGTATAAAAAAGTCGATCTCGATTCTTACCGGGTGCCTTGCTGGCCTGGCAATTAATCATTTCGGGAAGCTCTGAAAAAATCAACTCTTTAGAGTTTCCCTGGGTTTTTCCTAAAGGGAGGTAGGATACAGTACAGCCACCGGCAAGAATCATGAACCGGTGGCTGTAATGTGAAATTAACTACCCAAAAATCATCGCTACCTGCGATTCACAAATCTCAGTTATTTTCTTTCAATGATCGAACAACGATCAAGAAATCGCTGCCAGATAAATACTGATTGGTTCCCGAGCTTTTCCTCGTTTAGTCCCTTCGCGCTGCGTTCAGGTTAATCATTTCTGCTTCAGTTTAAGAATTCCTTAGCGGAGTATATTCATCAAGTGATGCTTGGACTAGGTAATATCATGGTAAGTGTTACAGAGAATGTATTTCATGAATTTTTCTGCTGACAAGACAACGGTCGGAAAATGACGAGTCTGGTTTGCCTTGTAACGATTATCGTGCTCGCGTGCAAGTGATTGCTGAGTTGAAGCATTGCTGGCCGAACATGTCGTCCGTAGCGGTAAAAACCGTGACAATGCATCATCTGTTAGAAGAAGGCGATGTGGAACTTGATTTGCTTATCGAAATCCTGTTTGGCCCGAATTATGCGAAAAACCTCGTGCTGCACATCAAGCAGGCTGTCCAGGACATTTCCTTATGTTTGTGATGTGCAAGTGAGGTATAAAGTCTAGGTATTCGTATCGCATTTTCTGGTCATGCTAATATTGAAGTCTGGTTCAAGGTATGCAGTCATCATTCACGAGTTGCCATTTTAAAGTGGATTTTTCTCCAACCATCCATCATTTATTATTTCTTGTTTCTTACTGAAATTATCCAACAAAATTACGCCAATTTTCCCTTCTACCTTAAATAACGAAATCAAAGGGATTACGTATATAATGCGAAACCTGATCGAGCAACTGACCGGCAGCAAATTTTTTTGCGAGGTCTGAGTTTATCTAAACATCCAATTTGATGATTTTCTGAACATGCGGCCAATCCTGAAATCCAGCAAACTGAACAATGTGTGTTATGACATTCGTGGTCCGGTCATGGAGCGCGCCCGGCAGATGGAAGATGAAGGTCATCATATCATCAAGCTGAACATCGGTAATCCGGCGACATTCGGGTTCGATGTGCCGGAAGAGATTTTGCAGGACGTCATCCGTAATTTATCAGATGCTTCAGGCTATTGCGATTCAAAGGGGTTGTTTGCGGCGCGCAAGGCGATCATGCACTATACCCAGGAAAAGCAGATCAAGAATGTGCAACTGGATGATATCTTCATCGGCAATGGCGTATCTGAACTGGTGGT
>WBZQ01001724.1_pt1 | contig 14740 bp, 14 predicted proteins | sample 5204251 | NCBI WGS metagenome assembly WBZQ01 (sample SAMN12412402, study PRJNA552823) | activated sludge metagenome | isolation source: activated sludge from nitrification reactor of wastewater treatment plant... | place: USA: Virginia | collected 2017-09 | reverse complement strand
GCTGACGGCCGCGGAGAGCCTGCACAAGTAGACACGGCAGTAACGAAGCGATCGGCCATCCGAGATATCCCTCTCGGGTGGCCGATTTCTTATTTCCGGTGACGTGATCCGCCGGGACCGGGAAAGCACGCCCCTCGTTTTGTCACACCAGGTCCGGGGTGGCATTCTGTACAGCAAGCAAGGCCGGTCAGCGCCGATGACAGCCCATCATCGGTACCCGATCCCGGCCGCACACCTGGAGGTGCCGTCCCGGTGGATTTCGCCATCGTCGTGCTGATCGTGATGCTGCTCCTCGCAGCCGGAATGGCGATGGTCCTTGCGTACCGGATCACCAAACTGCGCAGCGTCGGAACCCCGTGCCTGCTACGCCCGATTCCGGCGGCCGCCGACGAGGGCTGGCGCCACGGAGTGCTGCAGTACAACGAGAACAGTGTCTCGTTCTATCGTTTGAGCACCCTGCGCCTGGGCGCCACTTTGACGCTGCTGCGGCAGACCACCGAGATCTGTGGCCGCAGGCGCCCGATCGGCACGGAGGCCGACATCCTCGAAGGGCTTGTCGTGCTCGAACTCGAACCCGGCGCCGACGGCCACGGGGGCGCCTTCGAACTGGCCATGAGTCAGGGGGCGGTCACCGCGTTCCAGTCGTGGATCGAAGCGAGGCAATCGGCTCGTTCGGAGCGCCGGCGCGCCTGAGTCGCGGCCGCATTACGCGCCCGGCCGGGGCCGTTCCCTGTCACCACCGGGAACCCATTTCACATCACCGTTGCCGTGTGGGGGAACAGCCGCCACGCGGGCGAGGATGAACAGCAGATCCGAGAGCCGGTTGAGGTACTTGGCCGGCAGCACACTGGTGGCCTCGGGGTCCGCGTCGACGGCCGCCCACGCGGAGCGTTCGGCCCTGCGCACGACTGTCCTGGCCTGATGCAGCAGCGCCGCCAGCGGTGAGCCGCCCGGCAGGATGAACGAATCCAGGTTGGGCAGGGGTTCGCCATAGGAATCGCACCACTGTTCCAGGGCGTCGATGTAGGACTGTTCGATGCGCAGCGGCGGGTACTCGGGGGCTTCGACCACCGGGGTGGCCAGGTCGGCGCCGGCGTCGAAGAGGTCGTTCTGGACGGTCCGCAGCACGGTGACGATGTCGGCGGGGATGTCGCCGGCCAGAGCGAGCGCCACGCCGAGCGTCGCGTTGGCCTCGTCGCAGTCCGCGTAGGCCACCACCCGGGGATCGGTCTTGGCGACCCGCGAGAAGTCGCTGAGACCGGTGGTCCCGTCGTCGCCGGTGCGGGTGTAGATGCGGGTCAGATGTACGGCCATGACTGCCAATCTATCCTGGCGTTCGGTCCGGTCCGGTGCTGACGGTTAAGGTGTGAGCGTGGCAGATCGGTTCTTGGTGAGCGGCGGTGCGCGGCTGGCGGGTGACGTGGTTGTGGGCGGCGCGAAGAACAGCGTCCTCAAATTGATGGCGGCGGCCCTTCTGGCCGAGGGCACCACCACGTTGACGAACAGTCCGGACATCGCGGACGTGCCCCTGATGGCCGACGTGCTGCGCGGCCTGGGCGCCGCGGTCTCGATCGACGGCGACACGGTGGTCATCGATTCGCCCGCCGAACCCAAGTATCACGCCGACTTCGACGCGGTGAAGCAGTTCCGGGCCTCGGTGTGTGTCCTGGGGCCGCTGATGGCGCGCTGCCGTCGTGCGGTGGTCGCGTTGCCCGGCGGTGATGCGATCGGTTCGCGGCCGCTGGACATGCATCAGGCCGGTCTGCGGGCGCTGGGCGCGCACAGTTCCATCGAGCACGGCTGCGTGGTGGCCTCGGCCGACACCTTGGTCGGGGCGGGCGTGGCGCTGGAGTTCCCGTCGGTGGGGGCCACCGAGAACATCCTGATGGCCGCGGTCCTGGCCGAGGGCATCACCACCATCGACAACGCCGCACGGGAACCCGAGATCATCGACCTGTGCGAGATGCTCGTGCAGATGGGCGCGAAGATCGAGGGCGCGGGTGCGTCGACGCTGACCGTCGAAGGGGTCGGCCGGCTGCATCCCACGACCCATCGGGTGGTGGGCGACCGGATCGTCGGTGCCACCTGGGGTATCGCCGCAGCGATGACCCGTGGTGATGTGACCGTGCACGGCGTCGCACCGGCGCATCTGCAGCTCGTCCTCAACAAACTTCGCGACACCGGCGCCGTGGTGGAGACCTTCGACGAGGGTTTCCGGGTGCGGGCCGACGCCCGGCCCAAGGCCGTGAACGTGTCGACCTTGCCGTTCCCGGGCTTTCCCACCGACCTGCAGCCGATGGCGATCGGGTTGGCGGCGGTGGCCGACGGGATGTCGCTGATCACCGAGAACGTGTTCGAGGCCCGGTTCCGGTTCGTCGAGGAGATGGTCCGGCTCGGTGCCGATGCGCGCACCGACGGTCACCACGCGGTGATCCGCGGCGTCGAGCAGCTCTCCAGCGCCCCGGTGTGGTGCTCGGACATCCGGGCCGGAGCCGGTCTCGTGCTGGGAGGCCTCGTGGCCGACGGCGTCACCGACGTCCATGACGTCGAACACATCGACCGCGGCTATCCCAGGTTCGAGGAGATCCTGCGCAGCCTCGGCGGTGAGATCGAGCGCGTTTCCGGCTAGCGGACAGCCCGGCGTGATGCCGGGCAGGTACCGGCGGCATTCGGGTGGGATGCCACCTGTCCTGATGGATAGTCTGTGCGCACAGACATATGAATGTGTGGACAGGTATCCGCGTGGAGATTAGCGTTCTCCTCTATGACGTCCACCACAACCACCACGGTCGCGATGCATATGAGTGACGGCATCGTGAACGCACCGGTGTCCTTCGCCTTCGCCGTCGTCGCGGTCGTGGCACTCGCGGCCTGCTGCTGGCGGGCCCGTGCCGATCTCGACGAGCGGGCCGTGCCGATGGCCGGACTGGTCGCTGCCTTCATCTTCGCGGTCCAGATGATCAACTTCCCGATCCTGCCCGGCGTCAGCGGGCACCTGCTCGGCGGTGCGCTGGCCGCGATCCTGGTAGGTCCCTACGTCGGGGCGTTGTGCATCGCGATCGTGCTGGTGGTGCAGTCGCTGCTGTTCGCCGACGGCGGGGTGTCGGCGCTGGGCACCAACATCACCAACATGGCGATCATCGCCACGTTCGTTGGCTACACGATTGCGATCGCCGGCCGGAGATTCCTGTCCGGGCGGTCGGGTGGACGTGGCCTGACGGTGGTCGCCTTCGTCTCGGCGCTCGTCGGGACGGTGTGCGCGGCAACCGGGTTCGTCATCGAGTACGCGATCGGTGGTGTGGGCGACTCGTCGCTGGCGACTGTCGCCGGCTACATGTGGGGCACCCACGCACTGATCGGGATCGGCGAGGGCCTCATCACCGCTGTGACGGTGACGGCGGTCGCAAACGCCCGGCCGGACCTGGTCTACCTGCTGCGTCCTACCCGTACCGCAGCCGCTTCTGCGAGCACGCGGGAGCCGGCGGCCGGAACCGAAGGAGTGCGGGCATGAGTATCACCGACAACACAGCGCACCGGAGCACCGCCACCGCGGCGGCACCGGGGAATCCCGCGACGGGCGGCTCGTGGGTCCGGCGTCACCGTTTCCTGCTGGCGTTCGGACTGGTCGCCCTGGTGATCGCGGGTGTCCTGTCCTACGCGGCCAGTTCCTCGCCGGACGGTCTGGACTCGGCAACACAGCGCGGCTGCGAGACCGTCGAGGTCAACGGTGCCGAGCAATTGCGCGGCAACTGCATCGCCCAGCACGCCGGCGACCACGCGATGGCCTCCTCACCGCTGGCCGACTACAGCGTGTCCGGGCTGGGTGACAATTCGGGCGGTGTCGCCGGCGTCATCGGGGTCGTCGTCACGGTGCTGGTGGCGGGCGGCTTGTTCTGGCTGCTGGCCCGCGGCCGGCGCAGCGGCGCGGGCAACTGACCGGGCGGGATCGCTGATGGGCGCCGGGCATGCACATCCGTTGTATCGGCAGGGCGACTCGCGTGTGCACCGCGCGCCGGCCGAGGCCAAGCTGGTGTGCCTGGTGGGCTTCGTCTTCGCCGTGGTGGCCACGCCGCGGGAGCTGTTCTGGCCCTACCTGGTGTTCGCGGCCATCCTCGTCACCGTCTGGGTGATCGCGCGGATTCCGCTGCGCTGGATCGCGCCGCGGATGCTCATCGAGGCGCCGTTCGTGGTGCTGGCCGTGCTGCTGCCGTTCGCCGAGGGCGGCGAGCGCACCGACGTGCTGGGCCTGTCACTGTCGGTGTCGGGGCTGTATGCCGCCTGGGGCATCCTCATCAAGGGCACGCTCGGTGTCGCCGCCTCCTTGACGTTCGCTGCCACCACCCGTGCCGACGAACTGCCGATCGCGCTGTCGCGGTTGGGACTTCCGGGGATGATCACCCAGATCCTGGTGATGATGCTGCGGTACATCGATCTGCTGTCGGTGCAGGTGGGCCGCCAGCGCATCGCCCGGATGGCACGTGGTGACGATCCGCGTTTCGCCCATCAGGCGGCGGCCATCGCCAAGGGAGTCGGGTCGTTGTTCATGCGGTCGTACGAGCGGGGCGAACGCGTCCACCTGGCGATGGCGTCGCGGGGGTTCACCGGCAGGGTCCCCGAGATTCCCGCGCTCATCACCAGCGCGAAGGCGACCGGCACGCAATGGCTGATCGTGACGGCCCCGGCGCTCACCGCCGCGGCCGTGTCGTTGATCGCGTGGGAACTGTGGTGAGGAGAGTCGATGATCTGGACTAAGCGGACGCGCACCGGTGCGACGGAGAAACAGGCGGCGCCGGCCGGGGTGCCGGGCGCACCGGCCATCGCGGTGCAAGAGCTGGGATTCGTCTATCCGGACGGACACGTCGCACTCGACGGCATCGACCTGACGGTGCGGGATGGGGAGCGGGTGGCCCTCCTCGGGCCGAACGGGGCGGGCAAGACCACCCTGATGCTGCACCTGAACGGGGTGCTCCGCGCGGGCTGCGGTGAGGTCGCGATCTCCGGGATCCCCATGGCCGACGACTCCGTACGGGATATCCGGCGGCGCGTCGGTCTGGTGTTCCAGGACCCCGACGACCAGTTGTTCATGCCGACCCTCGCCGAGGACGTCGCGTTCGGGCCCGCCAACTTCGGCGTCGAGGGCGACGAGCTGACGGCCAGGGTGACGCGGGCGCTCGAGGCGGTGTCGATGACGGCCCACGCCCACCGCAGCGCCACCCACCTGTCCGGAGGTCAGCGCCGACGCGGTGCGCTCGCGACCGTATTGGCCTGCCGCCCCGACATTCTGGTGCTCGACGAACCGTCGGCCAATCTCGATCCGCTGGCCCGCCGGGAGCTGGCCGAGACCCTGCTCGGACTGAGCACGACGATGCTCGTGGTCACCCACGACCTGCCGTACGCGGCCCAGTTGTGCGAGCGCGCCGTGGTGATCGACGCCGGGCGGATCGTCGCCGACGGTCCGATCCTGGACATTCTTTCCGATGAGGCGCTGCTGGCCCGGCACCGGCTGGAGTTGCCCTGGGGTATCGACGCCGAGAGTCTGCGTCGCGCACGCGCCGCGGGCGTGGGTTAGCCGCGAGCTAACTGACCATGCGGGCAGGTGTGTACCTGGCCGGTGAAGGCGCATGCAGATGTGAAGGGACGGTTTGTGTTTGAGTCTCTGGGAGTGCGGGTGTGATCCGCGTAACGTCGCTGGTGTCACCCCGTAGTCCCCTACTGCGCACTGCGCGAGGAGGTAGTCATGCAGGTAGATGAACTGCTGAAGCCGTTCCCCATCAAAGAGTTCCACCCCTTCCCGCGGGCCATGATGGGCCCGGGCGCCCACGAGATGATCGGCCCCGAGGCACTGAAGCTGGGCTTCAAGAAGACCCTCATCATGACCACCGGCCTGCGCGGCACGGACATCGTTCACAAGATCGCCGAGTCGTGCAAGTACCACGGCCTTGAGGTCGTGGTGTTCGACCAGGTCGAGTCCAACCCCAAGGACTACAACGTCATGGACGCTGTCGCCCTGTACAACTCGGAGAAGTGCGACTCGTTCATCTCCATCGGCGGCGGCTCGGCCCACGACGCCTGCAAGGGCGCCCGCATCTCCGTCGCCCACGACGGCCGCAGCATCAACGAGTTCGAGGGTTTCAACAAGAGCGAGAACCCGAAGAACCCGCCGCACATCGCCGTATCCACCACCGCCGGAACGGGTTCGGAGACCTCGTGGGCGTACGTCATCACCGACACCACCACCGACCCCGACAAGCCGCACAAGTACGTCGCCTTCGACGATGCCTCGGTGACCTCCCTCGCGATCGACGACCCGGTGCTGTACTACGAATGCCCGGTCGCCTTCACCGCGCAGTGCGGTTTCGACGTGCTGGCCCACGCCTCGGAGCCGTACGTGTCGCGGCTGAACTTCCAGCCGTCGCTGGGCAACGCGCTGCACGCCATCCGGCTCACCAACCGGCATCTGCGTGAGGCCACCTGGAACCCCACCGAGTTGGCCGGCCGCGAGGGCATGATGTACGCGCAGTACATCGCCGCGCAGGCGTTCAACTCGGGCGGCCTGGGCATCATCCACTCGATCAGCCACGCAGTGTCGGCGTTCTACGACACCCACCACGGCCTGAACAACGCGATCGCGCTGCCGCGGGTGTGGGCGTTCAACATGCCGGTCATGTATGAGCGCTTCGCCGACATCGCCGAGGTGATGGGCATCGACACCCATGGTCTGACCAAGGTGCAGGCCGCCGACCAGGCGCTCAACGCCGCGATCCGGCTGCTGCGCGATGTGGGCATCACCGAGAAGTTCACCGACATCACCCAGGACACCCACATCAAGAACCGCCTGGGCACCGGCCCGACCGCGTTCTACGCCAATCGCAAGGAGATCGACGGCGGCCCGGCCACCATCGACGCCATCACCAACCACGTGCTCGGCGACGCCTGCACGCCGGGCAACCCGAAGGAATGCACCTTCGAGACCGTCCGCCCGGTCGTCGATCACTGCTTCAACGGCGACCTGGACGAGCTGCTCACCTAAGACACCTCATCCCCTTCAGGTCCACGGGGTCCTCTCGTCACATTCGCCCGTGACGAGGTGAGCGGGTGGCGGACAATCGGTACACGTCCGCCGCCCGCCTTCCCCATATCCAGCACCGACACCGAGAGTCACAGAACCGGAGCACCACATGTCCGAGACGACCACAGCCGCGCCCGCGGCGACCACCGACGAGACCAGCGCCGCACCGGAACAGTTCGCCGACGTCGCCGACGTCATCGCGCAGTTCGCACAGGCGGGCTACCTGGCCGATCAGCGACTCGGCACGACCGTGTTCCTGCAGGGCAGGTTGGGTAAGCCGCTGCTGCTGGAGGGGCCGGCGGGGGTCGGTAAGACGGAGCTGGCCAAGACGCTGGCGGCCGTCACCGGACGCGAGTTGCTCCGCCTGCAGTGCTATGAGGGCCAGGACGAAACCACTGCCCTGTACGAGTGGGACTACGGCAAACAGTTGCTGTACACCCAGGTGCTGCGTGAGAAAATTTCGCAGGTGGTCGCCGACGTCGACACGCTGTCGGAGGCGGTGGACCGCATCGGCGCGGAGGAGAGCGTGTTCTTCTCCGAACGCTTCCTCGCACCCCGGCCGCTGCTGGAGGCGGTGCGCTCGGAGAAGCCGGTGGTGCTGCTCATCGACGAGGTCGACCGCGCCGATGAGGCTCTGGAGGCGGTGCTGCTGGAGTTGCTCGCCGAGTTCCAGGTGTCGGTTCCTGAGATCGGCACCTTCGTGGCCAAGCACGCGCCGCTGGTGATCCTCACCTCCAATAACACCCGTGATCTCTCGGCCGCCCTCAAACGCCGGTGCCTGCACCTGTCGCTGGACTACCCGGCCGCCGACCGTGAGCTGGAGATCATCAAGTCCAAGAACACCGGACTCTCGGATGCGCTGGCCGCCAAACTCGTTCAGATCGTGCGTGGTCTGCGCGACCTTGATCTGCGTAAGGCCCCGAGCATTTCGGAGGCCATCGACTGGGCACGCACCCTGGCTGTGCTCGGCGCGGACGAACTCGACGCCGAGATCCTCTCGCAGACAGCGAATGTGGTGGTCAAGTACGACCGAGACCTGGCGCGCGCGGTGGACGCGTTGCCGCGGCTGGTCGACCCGAACGCCGAGGTGCCGACCCACCTGCACTCCCACGACCACGGGCACTCCCACGATCACGGACATTCGCACGATCACGGACATTCGCACGACCACGACCACAACGATTCCGGCCGGGAGAAGCGGGCGTCGAAGGACGAGCCCGGCCGTCATGGCGACGACTACTACGGCGCGCCCGGCAACAGCAGCGACATCGGCAAGCGCACCGTCAGCGCGGGGCAGGGCAGCCGCTCCTTCGCCTCCCGTGGCGGCGGCGCCCGCAAGCGGCCGTTCTAGGAGCGGGGGATGGAAGGCGCGATTCACCGCTTCGTCCGGCTGCTGCGGCTGCACGGAATCCGGATCGGCGTGTCCGAGGCCATGGACGCGATGGCCGCCACGGCCGCCCCGGAGATCCTCGGCGACCGGGAGCTGCTCCGCTCCGCGCTCGAGGTGTGCCTGGTCAAGGACCGGCGCGACGAGGAGACATTCCACGACGTGTTCGACCGCTTCTTCCGGTTACGGCCGGTACTGGAAAGCGATGACGGACATGGTCATTCGCACACCCATGACGACCTGTCCGACACCGGCGACCTCAACGAGTACAGCCTTTCGGACGAGATCTCCCAGACACCGCAGCAGGGCCACAGCCACGGCCCGCCGTCGAACCTGAAGGACTACTTCGACCCGGAGGACCTGGCCGAGCAGTACAACCTGCACCAGGAGGCCAACAGGCTCGACATGGCCTCACTCACCGACGAGATCGTGCTGTCGGCCGACGAGGTCCCCAACTCCGAGGCCGCCGCCCGTGTCCAGCTCACCGTGTCCCGGCTGGCCAACCCGGGCAAGCCCGGCGAACTGGTGGCCGACGACCGGACCCGGCTCGACGTCGAGCTGTCGGTGGCGCAGGAGATGGCGCTGCTGAACTGGCTCGACGACGAGTCCGAGGACGTCTCCCAGCCCGATGTCGAGGAGATCGCCGCGCTGCGGCGCATCCTCGCCGGCCTGCTCGACGGCCTGCCGGAGAAGCTGCGCGATCACCTCGAGCAGCTCATGGCCAGCGACCACGAGATCGAGGAACGCGAGGTCAAGGCCGAGGTCCGTGACTTCATCCACGAACATGAACGCGCGAGCCTGGAGGATTCGATCCGCCGGCTGATCCGCAGCCTGCACGGGGCGCCGCGGTCACGGCGCAAGGTGGCCGCCCGCGGCTCGGTCGACGCCGCCCGCACGATGCGCGCCAACCTGCGCTACGACGGGGTGCCGTTCCGGCCGATCACCGTCGCCAAGGTCGAGGACCGGCCGAGTCTGCTGATCCTGGCGGACGTGTCGCTGTCGGTGCGGGCGGCGGCCCGGTTCACCCTGCAACTGGTGCACGGTCTGCAGTCGATGGTCTCGCACGTGCGCTCGTTCGCCTTCGTATCGGACCTCGTGGAGATCACCGACCTGTTCGCCGAACATCCGATCGAGGACGCGCTGTCGCTGGTGGTCAGCGGCCTGTCCAACGGCGGTGTGCTCGACACCTCGGCCGACTCCGACTACGGCTCGGCGCTGGGCGCATTCCTGGAGGAGTACGGCGGCGCGGTCAACCGGCGCACCACCGTGATCGTCCTCGGCGACGGCCGCGGCAATGGCGCAGACCCGAATTTCTCTGCGATGGAGGAGATTTCGCGCCGCGCCCGGGAGGTCATCTGGATCACGCCGGAGCCGTCCTATTCGTGGAAGCTCGGCTCGTGCGACCTGCCCGGCTACGCCGCGTACTGCGACCGGGTGCACATCATCCACGACCTGGCGGCGCTGGAGCAGGTGTCGGTGGATGCGATCAAGGTGTGATGGCGCAAGTCCACCTGCGCCTTTCCGCTTTGCAACGTCGCTGCATGACCCGTCGACGTAGTCTGGCTCACAGTGTCAGTGGATGAGGTTATCGAGCGGGTACCGCAGTCGCGGGCCGGGTTCACGGGTGGACCGGCGGCCCGCGATGTGGTGCGCGTGGCAAAGTTTCACACCCCCGAGGTGATCATCGGGCGTGGCTCCCTCGCCGAGATCCCGCGGGCGGCCGAGGGCCTCGGACTGAGTCGGCTCCTGATCGTGTCCGATCGCGGAATTATCGGTACCCCATGGTTTTCCGAACTGAGCGACCGGCTCAACTCGGCGGGCATCCACACGTCGTCGTTCACCGGGATCAGCCCCAACCCCCGCGCCGGTGAGGTGGTGGCCGGGCTCGAACGCTACGGCATGGCCCGCTGCGACGGCATCGTCGCGCTCGGCGGCGGATCGGTGATCGACGCGGCCAAGGGCGTCGCGATCCTGGCCGCCAACGGCGGGCACATCCTCGAGTACGAGGGCATCGACAAGGCGCGCAATCCGCTGCCGCCGCTGCTGGCCGCTCCCACCACCGCCGGCAGCGGCTCGGACGTGTCGCAGTTCTGCATCATCAACGACTCCGACCGCATGACCAAGGTGACGATCATCGGGCGTGGCCTGGTGCCCGACGTCTCGGTGATCGACCCGAGGGTGTTCGGCACCATGCCGCCGGAGGTGGCCGCGCAGTCCGGGATGGATGCGGTCTCGCACTGCGTCGAGGCATACGCTTCGCTGGCGCACACCCGGCTCACCGACGGCGCCGCGCTGGCCGCCATCGGCACGGCCTGGCGCAGCCTCGAACGGCTGGTCAACTCGCCGGGCGATCCCGACGCCGGGATGGATATGGCATACGCGGCGCTGCAGGCCGGAATGGCGTTCACCAACGCGATACTCGGGGCGACGCACGCGCTCAGCCACCCGGTCGGCGGCATGTGCGACGCCCCGCACGGGGCGATCAACGCGATCATCCTGCCGCACGTGATCCGCTTCAACGCGCAGACCGACCCGTCGCCCTACGTCGACCTGGCCCGGGCGATAGGTCTGCCCGAGTCCCCGACACCGCACGTGGCGGCGGAACGCTTCGCCGACGAGATGTCGCGGCTGACCCGTCGCGTCGGCCTTCCGGCCTCGCTGTCGGCGTTCGGGGTGCGGGCCGACGACATCGGGTCGCTGGTGGGCAACGCACTTGCCGACGCCTGCATGCGGACCAACCCGCGTACACCCACCGCGGCCGACGTCGCCGCCATGTATCGCGAGGCGCTGTAGCGATGGCCACCGTGACCAGGAGACAACCGCCCGAACCCTCGGGGTCTGACGGTCGGGTGCCAGACGATACCGAATGGCTGAACTCGCTGATCGGACTGCATTCGGTCAAGGGCGGCCACTACGCCCAATACCGGGGCGTCGAGCAGCGGCTGACCAGGGTCGTGGGTGCGCTCGACCGCATCTCACGGGCCCTGGTCGACACCGCGGAGGGGCCGGAGAATCTGGTGCTTTCGGTGGCCCGGGCGGTCAGCGAACACCTCGACGCCCAGTGGGTGGTCTTCGCCCTGTGCGATGGCGAGCTCGAACGCACCGGACCCCGGCACCTGATGATGTCGGCCGACGGCACCGTGTACGCCTTCGAGGGGGTGGCCAGCGCCCGGGTACCGAGCAACCTGCCCGACGACGTCCTCAACCGGCTCAACGACATCCTGCGCAGGCAGACCGACCGGCTCGAACGTCCCGTCGTCGACGAACACCACCTGCATCTGCCGCTGCAACTCGACGGCCGTGTCGTCGGTGGTCTGTCGGCATGGACCCGACAGGGCAATCCCGTCGACTCCGCCGACCTGGTGGTGATGCGGATCCTGGCCCGCCAGGCGGTGGTCGCGCTCCTCAACGCCGCGTTGCTGGAGGAGAGCAGACACCAGCTGGCCCGTGCGGAGGACGCGTACCGGCGAGTCAGTGAGCAGGCCGCGGTGCTGGCGGCGCGCAACGAGGATCTCGAACGCACCCAGCGCGAACTGTCGGCGGCGATGCGACAACGCCTGGTCACCGAAGAACGCGAGCGCATCGCCCGTGAGCTGCACGATTCGGTGACCCAGTCGGTGCTGTCGGCGGGTATGCAGATCGAGGTGTGCCGGGTCGAGTCGGATCCGGGCACCGCGGCCCGGCTGGAGGTTGCCGGGCGGCTCACGCGTCACGCGGTCGAGCAGTTGCGGTCGGTGATCTACGCGCTCAACCAGGCGCCGTCGGTGGGTGGGCTGAGCCTGGCCGAGATCCTGGACGAGCTGTGCTCGATGCACATGCCGGCCGACCTGCGGACCGAGGTAAAGGTGACGGGCCGGACCCGTGACCTGCCCGACGATGCCCAGCACGCCATCCTGCGGATCGCGGGGGAGGCGCTGTTCAACACCGCGGTGCACGCCGGGGCGACCCGCGCCAAAGTGGTGCTGACCTACGGTGAACGGGATGTGGCGCTGTCGGTCGACGACGACGGATCCGGCGATCCTGGTCACCTGCGGCGAGTGCTGCAGGCCGCCATGCTGGGCGACCTGGCCGGCAGGCATCGCGGGCTGGCGAATATGACGGCGCGGGCCGACGATCTGGGCGGCACGCTGCGGATCAGGCGTTCCCGCATGGGCGGAATCCGGATTGCTGTCGAATTGCCTGCCGAACCCGCCCGGCCGGCCCGTTCGCAGGAGGCGAGGCGATGACAATTTTTGGTGCGCAACACGGTGTTCCGCGGCGGACGGTTCCCCAGCCGGGCCGATCTGTCCAAGCGGGACGGCCCGTGCAGTCGGGACACACCGGTATTCGCACGATGCTGGTGGACGACCACGCGTTGCTGCGTGAGGGAATCCGGTCGCTGCTCGACCGGGAGCAGGCGATCTCGGTGGTCGGCGAGGCCGACTCGTTCGACGCCGCACTCGCCGAGATCGCCCGGTGCGAGCCGGACGTGGTGGTCGTCGACCTCAAGCTCAGCGCGGGCACCGAGTACGAGGGATTGCGCCTGGTCACCGAGCTGACCTCGCGCTACCCGAAGGTCGCCACGCTGGTGCTCACCACCTTCCTCGACGACGACCTGGTGGTGCGCGCGGTGAAGGCGGGCGCGCGCGGTTACGTGGTGAAGGACGTCGACACCACCGAACTGGTCCGTGCGATCCAGGCGGTGTGGGGCGGCGGCAGCGCGTTCGACGCGCGCAGCGCCGCGATCGTGCTGCGCACGGTATCGGGGGAGGCAGACGCTCCCGACGCCCTCACCGAACGCGAACGCGAAGTGTTGCGTCTGCTGGCAGATGGCATGTCCAACAAGGGAATCGGACAGAAGCTATTCATCTCCGAGTCGACCGTCAAGTTCCATATCCGCAACATCATCCGCAAGCTCGGGGTGTCCAAGCGCACCGACGCCGTCTACATCGCGAGCAAGCGCGGACTGATCTGAGCGGACGTGCCCCGGCGTCTGGACACGCGGGTCGCCTACTGACGTGGCGTGAGAACTAGCCACCCGCCGTGATCGGTGAAGATGTCGGCGCCGCCGTGATCGACCTTGCCGGCCCATCGCCGCAGGTCAACCTCGGTGAGCTGGAGCAGGTGCCCGAAGTGCTCGGTCGGCTCCTCCTCGAACGGCACCGCGATCACCACCCGCTGCCGGGCCACCCGCAGCGCCTCGTTGATCGCGGTCGTCGTGTCCTCGTCATCGAGGTGTTCGAGCAGGTGGATCAGGGTGACGGTGTCGACGTGGTTGTCGGGGTAGGGCAGTGCGCGCGCATCCGCGACTGCCGCGTCAACGGGGAGTTCAAGGCTTGCCGACGCCCTGGTGAGCAGGTCGATCGCGCCGGGTGAGATGTCGCAGGCGCGCACCGAGTGCCCGTCCCGGGCACAGGCGAGGGCGAAGAAGCCGAAGCAGCAGCCCACCTCGAGGACGTCGTCGCCGACGATCAGCGACCTGGCCCGCAGATGGACCGGGCTGAAAGGTGAACTGCCGTCGGCCAATTCGTCGACCGAGTTGGAGTAGTACGCACGCCAGGCTGCGTCGTCGCCGTCAGCGGAGGAGCGGATCATCTGCACCGCGGCGTCCTCGAACTGGTCCTGACCGTGCAGGACGCCGAGTTCGACCAGCTCCGACAGCGAGGACACCATCACCGAATCGGCGATGGTGTCCTCGGTAAAGGGGTGCGCGATCTCCACTCTGCCGGCGTCGCGGCGCCACAGGAGTTGCGCACTCGCCGAGAAACCCTGTTCGGCACCGGTCTTCGCCCTGACCAGCACTACTTGGCTGTCCGGCGCGGCCGTACCTGCGTTCACCATGGTCATCGGTCCAGCGTAGGTCGTGTGCGCACTCGCGGGTACTGGCCGAAAAGGCACTGTCCGACCGTGCCAAGCGTTCCGGAATTGCGGGGAATGACGCAGATCACATCCAAGCAATTCGGCCGGATTTCGGGATCAGTGCCACTCGCGCCGTCGATTGCAACCGCTCTACCTGCGTGAATGTAATACGACACCTGGAGTGACCTGGCGATTTGTACTGGCCGACATGATCGCGTAACTTTCTTCGAGTCAGAGCGACACGGGGCCGCCCCGGGGAGCCGGACCGGGACGAAAGTCCAGGTCAGGAGCCCACAGGGAAGACGGAACGAGTTCGCGACGACCACCTTAGATGTTTTCCGCGGTGTGCAGTGATGTGCACCGGGGTTCGGGGTGGGCCGAGCAGGTTCGGCCGGCGGGATCCGGGTGACCGGGTTTGCGGCCGGGGATCGGGTCTGCTAGGCTGG
>WBZQ01001721.1_pt1 | contig 14762 bp, 16 predicted proteins | sample 5204251 | NCBI WGS metagenome assembly WBZQ01 (sample SAMN12412402, study PRJNA552823) | activated sludge metagenome | isolation source: activated sludge from nitrification reactor of wastewater treatment plant... | place: USA: Virginia | collected 2017-09 | reverse complement strand
TTTTTCGGCGCTCATGCTGCATCACCGCCCAGATTCCCAACGGTGGGGATTGGGCGCAGGAGGGCATCGAGATCAGCACGCTTGAATCTGATCGACCTGCCACCCCTGAGGCGATGCGCTGGCACGACACCAGTCGCAACCAAGTGGCGGAGGTGCCGTGCACTAATGCCGATGTAGGCCGCAGAGTCTTGCTGATTGAGCCACTGGATTGGTTCAGATTGCGCTTGTACGCGTTTCATCGGAGTAACTCCCTGTCGGAAGCTGCCACCACCGAAGGAGGCTCTACCCCATGAAACCTCAGCGGCCCTTCATGACGGACCGGCCCCCTAAAGGGCTATTGACCTAGAGGCTATCAGGGGCTAATAGCGGCAACGACATGGAACGCGGCGTGTCGTCCTCGACACCGTAGATCCTCGCCATGTCATCAAGTGCGGCCTCAACAACCGACCGTTTGATTTCACCTACTAGGCCCTCAGGCACGCCGCTATCACGGCACACCTTGCATAAGAAGGTGAAGATGGTTGTCGAATCGTCTACGTATCCCTTTGAGTTATCGCCGTCATGCAAGACGATGATGGTCGGGAATTTGCTTGGCGAGAGCGTGAACCAAGTCTCGGCATCTGCGCCAGGGCCGACATAGCGACCAAACTCGATCACCATATGACCAGCGGCGTCCTTTACAACAACGCGGTGGCGACGATCGGCAGGCCAAAAACCTTTACGTCGACCTGGCCCGTCGCCGTGCGCAGGAACCAGGCCCTTGGATTTCCGCCTGCTCATGACCCCTCCACCATTGCCGAGAGCCTTCGAGCTATCTCTAGGTCACGTTCCTCGGAAGCGTGCTGATAGCGGATAGCGGCCCCAGCGGTGGAGTGCCCTAGTCGGTTCATCAGCTCGGCCAGTGTTGCGCCTGTCTGAGCGGCCAACACAGCGCCAGTGTGTCTAAGGTCGTGCCACCGCAGGTCAGGTCTCCCAGCGGCTAGCCGTGCCCGATAGAACACCCTGTAAAGGGAACTTGGTTGCATATGGCCTCCGCTACTGGCAGGGAACAGCAGCCCATCTTTGCCGGGGGCAGTGTGTTGTAACAGGTGCTCACGTATGGCGGGGAGCAGGTGGGGAGGAATCGCGACATCTCGCGCCCCGGCATCAGACTTGGGCGGCTTCACGATTGTTTCGCCAGCAGCCCGCACAACTCCACGCCTGACCCGGATCACCCCGTTCTTCGTGTCGATATCTCCACGGCGTAGCTCGGCCAATTCACCGAACCTCAGAGCGCACCAGGAAGCTAGGAGCGCCATCACTCGGTATCGCTCGGGAAGCTCTTGCACAATCACTTCCAACTCGGCCAACGTCGCGGGCTTCACCTTCTTGACTCGCTTAGTCGAACCTCCGCCGCGAACCTTGGCAGGGTTAGCCGTAGTAATCAGGCCACGATCGACAGCCGTGCCCAAGATTGTGCGCAACAGTGAGTAGGCGTGAGCTTGCAAGGTCGGAGTGCCCGTGCACGTGGTGGCGTACCAGTGGTCAACAAGGTCAGGTGTAATCCGCTTCAAGGGCACTTCGGCAAAGGTGGGCAAGATGTGTTCATCGAGCAAGTTTCGATAGTGCGCCTTAGTTCGAGCAGCCAGGGGCTTGCCCTTCACCCTGCGACTCTCTAACCAGCCCTCGGCGTAGTCCCCAAACGTCACCTGTGCCTTACGGCCTGCAGGGGTCGGGTTCCAACCATCGCGCACGATATCGGCGCGCACTGTCGCTAGGTACGCCTCAGCGTCTCTGATCGTGTCGAACATGACCGGGGCAAAGTAGCGCTTGCCATCTGGCCCCGTGTAGCGCGCCTGGTAGCGGCCCCGCATCTCCCGCACGTTGCCAAATGTCGAGCGTCGAGCGTTCCTCTTCGGCATCGGTTCACCGTCCCTGAGACCTAGTTGAGCCCTAACTGAGCCCTAACTAGACCGTATCTTATATCCGCTCTTATCCGCTCCTAGCATGCTACAGTTTCTCTAAGTCCCTGGTCAGAAGGGTTAAAGCCCTGATGAGAGCCAGTGACGCACAAGTAAATGGAAACTGGTTCAAACCCAGTATCGCCCACCACGTAGAAAACAGCCCCTGACCTGGGATAACACCCAGATTGGGGGCTGACTTGCTTTTCAGGAATGCAATCCCTGTGCAATCACTGCCGTGAGGCTATGCCGGGCAAAAGTTGAGGACTGCGCCATTATTGGTCGGCGCGATGGCTGGCATCTAGGCCCACAGGATCATGCGTAACATTTATGATACGCTTCTGGCGAGGGGGTGGTGACCGTGACAAAGCACAGCACATTCTGGGACGACCTCGCGAAGGACCTGGACGACCCGGAGTTCCTGCGTGAGTACGTCGTTGAGTCGATGCGCATCGCCACGATCGATTCAGTGGTGAATGCGATCGACGACGCCCGTGAAGCTGCCGGGTTGTCCAAGGCCGAACTGGCTCGAGCTATCCAGAAGGAGCCTGCAACGATCCGGCGGCTGCTGTCCTCCGAAAACTCCAATCCCACCTTAGGGACGCTGGCGGAGGTCGCAGCCGCACTTGGCCTCCGAATCACCGTCGAGCCGATCCCCAACGCAGAGCAAGGTCACATCACACGGCCGCTCCTTGAGGGCCGTGCCGCAGACCCGCAGAAGCTCGCTCGACACCTAGACAAGTTGCGCATCCCGAAGTCAAAGGTCCCGGCCTGATCTCAGGCCAGCGATCGCGGGTTCCGGCCTCGGTATTCCTCCCCCAGGCGGCGGATGGCGGCGTAGTCAGCGTCCGAGAGCGTGGTTCGGAAGGGCTTGTCCCGTCCGTCGATAACGACCAGCAGCGGCTTGTCGACCCCGTTCGCCTCATAGTCGAGTAGGCAAAACAGCCTGTAGTGGTGGCGGCCCGGCCCGTTGACGCGGAGCTCGAACCAACCTGTCATGTCACCTTTCATGGCCTCCCAGTAGCCCCCGCCCGCGAAGCGCTTCGGGGGTGCCGACGCCACCGCGATGAGTACGGCACGCATCGTTGCTCGCACCTTGGGCGGATAGGCAGCGAGAGCATCACGCCCAGGCTCTGACTGCGACGGGTCGTCGGCGATATGGCGCTTGAAATAGACGACCTGGTGCGCATCATTTGGCGAAGGACCAGTACGGACCGCGGGCTGGTCGGCCTTTGGCTTCTTGATCTTGCGACGATCGCGACGGTCGGGACTCATTGCTCCGGATCATGCCGGTGACGTCCGACGTTCTTCGATGCAGTCCACCAAGGAAGGCCCTCGGAGTCGGTGCGCGAACTCGCGGCAACTGGGGGCAGATGGTGACTAGTCGGAATACGCCCACACACCAGGCCTCAATAGAGGGTCGAGAGACGCTTTTGTGGGCTCCAATCGGTGCCGACTAAGCAGATGGTCTCGACCCAGCGCTTTCTTCGCTGCTTCGGACAAACCACGCCGCGACGCTGGCGGTGATGGAGCCGACAAGGGCAATCCCAACAAGCATGAGGAGCACCGCGATCACGCGCCCTTCGGTCGTGACGGGGTAACGGTCGCCGTAGCCCACCGTGGTCACTGTCGAGGCCGCCCACCACAGAGCATCACCAAAGGTGTTGATGTTCGCGCCAGGCGATCCGCGCTCAGCGTCCAGGACTGCCACGGCGCCCAGCAGCAGCGAAACCACCGCGGTGCCGCCAACATAGGTAGTCACCTGCATGGAGAGTGATGACGCAGCCCGATTCATGACCCTGGCTAATGCCAGCAACCTCAGCATGCGAAGTGGTCGCAGCATCGGAAGCGAAACCAACAACACGTCGTACCAGTGGGCGACTAGGTAGCGGCGCCTGTCACGCGCAAGAGCGATGCGGGTGGCAAAGTCGATGACAAACGCAGCCCATACGCTCCACGACACGATCTGCAACACCGTCACGATCGTGGGGTCTAGCCGGGGATCCAGCACAGGCCAGACGTAGGCAACAACAAAGGCGAGCGCGAGGAGAAGTAGCGGAATCTCCGCGCGCCTCTCCCATCGGTGGACTCGCCATTCGGGATCGCTCTGCTCTAACGACACGGGGGCGAGACTCCCATATGCGGGGCCAGCGCGACCAGTGCGGCCTGGGACCTCTGGTGCGCTCCACTCACTCCTCGTCGTCTGAGAACGCTTCACCGTGCGTGCCAGGGCGTGGCGCCCACGGCAAGTCATTTGCAGCGCGTACGACGATGACCTTGTCGCCGCGAGCCAATTGGGTGACGACGGGGTCGAAGTACCTAAAGACCTTTTCATCGCGCAACACTGCGATCACCTGGTCAGGCAATTGCTGCGGTTGCTTGCCGACTTCGTTGACCAGGATGTCGCGTTCGGCCACTTCAAGGCCCTCGCCATAGGTCAGGAGGTCCTCCATCACCGAGCCGAGTCGCGGCGAAAGCGAGGAGAGCCCCAGCAATCGACCAACCGCGTCGGCAGAGGTCACCACGTTGTCGGCGCCCGATTGCTTGGCCAAAGGCACGTTCTCGGCCTCACGGACGACCGCCACGATGCTGACGTCGGGATTGAGTTGGCGCACGGTCAGGGTGGCCAACACAGTCGAATCATCGCGATCTGTGGAGATCAGCACGCGCCGAGCCTCGGCGATGCCTGCCCGATGCAGCACATCACGACGAGTCGCGTCGCCGTTGATCACGGCGAAACCGTCGGCGTTGGCCTCCATTTGGGCATCAGGTCGCGGATCAACAACGACAATCTTTCGCACCTCGACGCCGTTGTTGACCAGCGTCTGCGCAGCACGACGGCCCTTGGTGCCGTATCCGATCACCACGTAGTGGTCTTCCATCTGCTTCCTCCAGCGTGCTGCTCTAAATCGGGCTCGTCCCTGCGAGGCGAGCACTTCTAGCGTCGTACTAATCAAGAGGGCCAAGAAGCCGATGCGCAGCGGGGTGATCACAAAGGCGTTGACCATGCGGGCCGATTGGCTCACCGGCGCGATATCTCCATAGCCCGTAGTGCTCAATGTGACCGTTGTGTAGTACGTCGCATCAACAAGATCGACCTTGTGTTGCGGGTCGTTGATGTCGACGTAGCCATCGCGCTGAACCCACACCAACAAGACCGTGAACACCAAAATGGCAAGCGCAACGAGCACTCGCTTGGTCAGCGTCGCCCAGGGCGATTCAACTCGCTGAGGGAGTCGAATCGAGTCGATATCGGCCGACTGCTCACGAAACGACATTGCCATAAATCACCGTTTGTGACTCCCCATCAGCGCTGGTGCGAATGGAGAAGAACCGGAAGTTGTCACCCTTCGAAGGGACCGTTGCCCCTGCGTCGCTGCGACGCCAGCGCCCACACAAGGTGCCATCCTTGGCGCCTTCGGCGGATGCGGCCGCGTCGCCACTCAAGCACAGTTGGCTGCCGGTGGACTTGTAACTGATGACGGTGCCAACCGTCTGCGTGACTCCACCAGATCCGGTGACATCACCAATGAAATAGCCAGCTAACAAGCACAAAGCGCCGCCAGCGAAAAAGACTGGAGTCGGCAGCGTCACATTACCCACGGGCCTCAGTCTGGCACGGGTTAGCCGAGCCTTCGCATTGGGAGGACATTCGAGCCTGGCTGGCTGGTGAGAATCACCTGGTCAACCGTCGCCCGACCATCGGGCCACAGGGTGAGGGTGACTTCGTCACCGACCTTAGGTGCCGCAGATCGTGCCTGCGCCACCTTGGCGAGCAAACGACCGCTCCAACTGGCCCGCAACTCCCCCGCAGGCACTCGGACCAGGCAAATCCCCACGTCGATGCCGACCACGTGGCCCGTCCAACGAGTTGTCACGCGCCCAGACTAGGCGCGCTGACATCACGGAGCATCTGAATATTCACCCTGCGGATCGTCGCGGCGGGGCCGAGGCAGGATTCGATCGAGCCGTTGTCGCAGCGCTCGCGCCATCCGGCGCTCTGATTCTTCGCTCTGTGGCCAGATCGCATCGAGCGCGGCGTTAAGCGCTGCTCCAATGAGTACGGCGATAGAGAGCAAGTAGAGCCACAACAACACAGCAATAGGAGTTGCCAGCGGTCCATAAATCGAAGTCGATCCTTGGGCTGTGCTTACCAAGATGTTGCGCAACAGGATCGAGCCGAACACCCAACAAAACATGGTGAACCCCGCCCCAGGAAGGTTGAACCGCCATCGGGTTCTCACCGGCACCGACACGTGATAGAGCGTCGCTAAGAAGCAGATGCCACCGATCAAGACGATCGGCCAGTACAAACCGTTAAGCCACGACACTCGATCGGGAATGACAGCCCGCACGACTGCAGGGCCAGCCATGACCAGCGGCAACGTGACGACCGCAGTCAGCAAACCCATCATGTAGAGCACGAACGACAGCATCCGAGTGCGCACAATGCCGCGCTGGCCTCCGAGGCCGTACATGATCGTGATGGTGTCGACGAAAACGTTGAGCGCCCGACTGCCCGACCAGAGCGCCAAGATGAACCCCAAGGACACCACGTCGTAGCGCCCACCTGCCAACACGTCGTCGAGGGTTGGCACGATGATCGAGTCGACCACATCCGGGGTCAGCGCCTGCCCCGCCAAAGCGATGACCGTCTCGCGGATTGCCCCGACCCGCTCGGTGCCAATTTGGGTCAGCACGAAACCAATCGAACCCGCGAGTGCGAAGATCAGCGGGGGCAACGAGAGCACTGCGAAGAATGCGGCTTCGGCAGCCAGGCCAGTCACGCGGTTGCGCATGCAGGTCGCCACAGTTGAGACGACGATGCGCCACAGCCCCTCAGTGATCTGAGAAACCCGGGCAGGCACTTTCACCCGCCCGTTGAACGCCATGGCCATAAGGTACGTGGAATCTGGCCTTCGCTGCGCGCGCCACATCGCTGAAGTTGCCAGGACTACATCGTTTTGGGCAGCCCGAGGGTCTAGGCCAAGGCCGCGTCTACGACGAGTTTCGCCTCGGCCTGCACACGTGCCAGGTGATCAGGTCCCTTGAATGACTCCGCATAAATCTTGTAGACGTCCTCGGTGCCGCTGGGGCGAGCCGCAAACCAAGCCGACTCGGTGGTGACTTTGAGCCCGCCGATCTTGGCGCCGTTGCCGGGTGCTGAGGTCAACTTTGAGGTGATGGGCTCACCTGCGAGTTCGGTGGCGCTCACCGATTCAGCCGACAGCGCGGCGAGTTTCGCCTTCTGCTCACGGTTGGCGACCGCGTCGATGCGGGCGTAGGCGGGGTCTCCATGCTCGGCCACAAGGTCGGCGTAGTGCTGGCTTGGGGAGCGTCCGGTGCGAGCCAAGATCTCTGAGGCCAGCAGCGCCATCACGATGCCGTCCTTGTCAGTGGTCCAGGTCGAGCCATCCATCCGCAGGTACGACGCCCCAGCGGACTCCTCTCCCCCAAAACCGAATGAGCCGTCGATGAGACCCGAGACGAACCACTTAAACCCGACCGGAACCTCAACAAGTGGCTTGCCCAGCGAGGCGGCCACCTTGTCGATCATCGAACTGGACACCAGCGTCTTGCCGATCCGTGCGTTGGCCGACCAGTGCGGGCGGGCACCGCCGAAGAGATAGTTGATCGCGACGGCCAGATAGTGGTTGGGGTTCATCAGCCCCGCATCTGGTGTGACGATGCCGTGTCGGTCGGCATCGGCGTCGTTTCCGGTCGCGACGTCGTACTCGGCGCGGCGGCTGATGAGGGAGGCCATCGCTGAGGGCGAGGAGCAATCCATCCGGATCTTTCCGTCCCAATCGAGCGTCATGAACCGCCAGGTGGCATCAACGAGTGGGTTGACCACCGTGAGGTCGAGGCCGTGTCGATCAGCGATCTCGCCCCAGTAGGCGACTGAGGCGCCGCCCAAGGGATCCGCACCAATGCGAATGCCGGCCTGTTTGATCGCCACGAGGTCGACCACGTTGGGGAGGTCATCGACGTAGGCGCCTAGGAAGTCATAGGTCCCACACGCGGCTCGAGCCCGCGTGAAGGGCACCCTTTTGACTCCCGCGAGGCCCGCTCGCATGAGTTCGTTGGCCCGTTGGGCGATCACCGAGGTGGCATCGGTGTCGGCCGGCCCGCCATGGGGTGGGTTGTATTTGAACCCGCCATCTGATGGGGGGTTGTGCGATGGCGTGACGACGATGCCGTCGGCCAAACCTCCGGATCTGCCATGGTTGGCAGCGATGATCGCGTGGCTCACGCTCGGTGTCGGCGTGTAGCCGTCTCGAGAGTCGATGAGCACGTCGACTCCGTTACCGATGAGCACCTCGAGCGCAGTGGCCCACGCGGGCTCTGAAAGCCCATGTGTGTCGCGACCGATAAATAACGGCCCAGTGAAACCTTGCTCGGCTCGGTATTCACAGATGGCCTGGGTGGTGGCGGCGATGTGAGGTTCGTTGAAGGAGTTCTTCAAACTCGATCCGCGGTGACCTGAGGTGCCAAAGGCCACTTGCTCGTCGGGGTTGTCTGGGTCAGGCGAGCCGGTGAAATACGCAGTGACCAGGTGTGACAGGTCGACGAGGTCACCAGATTGAGCAAGGGTGCCAGCACGATCACTGCTCACGCAGGCACCTCCTGGTCCTTGGAGATGATCGTCAAACCGTCTTCAACCAGGAAGCCGCGCTCGACATCTGCTTCTTTGTCGACGCCGATCTGGACACCCTTGGGCACGTTCACACCCTTATCAATGATCGCGTTGCGTACGACGGCACCTTCGCCCACTCGCACGCCATTGAGGAGCACCGCCCCGCTCACATGCGCGCCGGCTTGCACGAAGCAGGTCGGCGAGAGCACCGACTCGCTCACCGAACCGCCGGCAATCACGGTGCCCGGGCTCAAGATGGAGTTATAGACCGAGCTTTGCCATCCCGAATCTCCCCGCACTACCTTCGCCGGTGCGTACGGGCCAACACTGGTGAAAATGGGCCAGTCGAGGTTGTAGAGGTTGAACACCGGCATCGGGCTCACGAGGTCCATGTGCGCGGCGTAGTACGACGACAACGTCCCAACGTCACGCCAATAGTCACGATCGCGCGCTGTGCTACCCGGCACGGTGTTGTCTTTGAAGTCATAGACGCCGGCCGCGTTTTGGCCCACGAAATAGGGCACGATGTCGCCACCCATGTCGTGCTTGGTGTCTTGCTCAGCGTCCTTTGAGACTGCCTCGATCAGCGCATCGGCATCGAAGACGTAGTTGCCCATCGAGGCGAGCACCTCATGAGGAGAGTCAGGCAAACCCACCGGGTTTGGTGGCTTCTCAAGGAACTCGCGGATCTCCGAGGGGTTCTCGGGCTTGACGTCGATCACGCCAAATCCAGGGGCTTCGCTGATGGGCTGGCGAATCGCCGCCACTGTGCAGGCCTTGCCGGAGTCAACATGTGCATCGACCATCTGGGAGAAGTCCATCCGGTAGACGTGATCAGCGCCCACGACGACCACGATGTCGGGCTTCTCATCGCGCACAAGATTGAGGCTCTGATAGATCGCGTCAGCGCTGCCGAGGTACCACCGCTTGCCGACCCGCTGTTGGGCGGGCACGCTGGCGACGTAGTTGCCCAACAAGGTCGACATCCGCCAGGTTGAGCTGATGTGACGGTCAAGGCTGTGGGATTTGTATTGCGTGAGCACCACGACCTGTAGATAGCCGCTGTTAACGACGTTGGACAACGCATAGTCGATCAGTCGGTAGATCCCACCAAATGGGACCGCTGGCTTTGCACGGTCTGCGGTCAGTGGCATCAGCCGCTTACCCTCGCCACCTGCAAGAACAATGGCTAAGACCTTCTTGCGCGTGCTCATGACTCCAAACTAGTCCCGTCGTGGCGAACGGGGCTACGTTGAGATACATGTCGGACACGATGCGCATTGATGTTTTGACCAAGGAATACCCACCGTCCATCTATGGGGGTGCTGGAGTTCATGTCGCCGAACTCGTCCGAGCCCTCCGTGCACGCACATCAGTGCATGTGCACGCCTTCGACGGTCCCCGCGATGAGGCCGACACGACCTCTCACCCGGGCCTTGACGAACTACGGCACGCCAACCCTGCCATCGGCACTTTGGGCGTCGATTTGTCGATGGTCGCGCACTGCGCTGGCGCCGATGTCGTGCACTCACACACCTGGTACGCCAACATGGCAGGCCACCTGGCTTCACTGATGTACGGCGTGCCCCACGTCGTCACCGCGCATTCGCTCGAGCCGATGCGACCGTGGAAAGCCGAACAATTGGGCGGTGGGTACGCCATCTCATCGTGGGCAGAACGCACTGCCTACGAAGGTGCGGCAGGGGTCATCGCGGTCAGTGGTGCCATGCGAGAAGACGTGCTTCGCTCCTACCCCGCTGTTGACCCCGGCAAGGTGCAGGTGGTCCACAACGGCATTGACACCGCACTGTGGTCCCCGACCACCAACGCCGATCGAGTGCGCGAACTAGGCGTTGACCCCGACAAGCGCTCGGTGATCTTTGTCGGGCGAATCACTCGGCAAAAGGGGCTACCGCTGTTTTTGCGGGCAGCGGCTCAACTGCCGCCCGACGTACAACTGATCTTGTGTGCGGGCGCACCTGACACCCCGGAGATTCTGGCTGAGGTCAAGGGCCTGGTCGATCAACTCACGACCTCGCGCGATGGGGTCGTCTGGATCGCCGACATGCTCCCTCGCGCCGACGTGGTTGCGTTGCTCACCCACGCCACTGTGTTTGCCTGCCCCTCAATTTATGAACCGTTGGGCATTGTGAATCTTGAGGCGATGGCGTGTGAGACCGCAGTGGTGGCAACAGCAACCGGCGGCATCCCCGAAGTTGTGGTGCCCGGGGAGACGGGCTGGTTGGTGCCCATTGAGCAAGCCACCGACGGCACCGGAACTCCCCTGCAACCAGACAAGTACGTCGCCGACCTAGCCGCAGCCCTCAATGACGCCGTCAGCGATCCCGCACGCGCAGCAGCCATGGGGGCGCGAGGTCGTCAACGTGCCATCGAGCACTTCAGTTGGCCAGCCATTGCTGAGCAGACCTTGGAGATCTACCGCTCGTTGTGAGGCGCTAGCTGAGTTCGAGCCCGGGATAGAGCTGGTGCTTGTCGAGCATCTCGGCCGACTGTGCGCGCACGCGCTCAGCGACTCCGTCAGCCAATTGGTAGGTCGCCTTCGAAGGCGCCCCGGCTGCCGTCGTCTTCGGCGTGGTGTTGCTGAGCGTCTCCACCACCAATTCGGCCACCTTGTCGAACTCATCGTGACCAAACCCACGGGTGGTCAGGGCAGGAGTTCCAAAGCGCACTCCGGTGGTGTACCAAGCACCGTTGGGGTCTTGCGGCACCGAGTTGCGGTTGGTCACCACGCCAGCATCGAGCAATGCTGATTCGGCTTGGCGGCCCGTGAGCCCAAACTGGCGTACGTCGAGCAGCACCAGGTGGTTATCGGTGCCACCGGTGACCAAGGTTGCATCGCGCTTGAGGAAGCCTTCAGCCAGCGACTTGGCGTTGTTGGCAATGCGCTGGGCGTAGTCGCGGAACTCAGGCTGGCGGGCCTCGGCCAGAGCGACGGCCTTCGCCGCCATCACGTGCGAGAGCGGACCACCTAGGACCATGGGGCACCCACGGTCGACATCCGCTGCAAACTCCTCAGTCGCCAACACCAATCCACCACGCGGGCCTCGCAGCGACTTGTGGGTGGTTGTTGTCACGACGTGGGCGTGTGGCACCGGGTCTTCGTCTCCAGTGAACACCTTGCCGGCCACCAAACCTGCGAAGTGAGCCATGTCGACCATCAAGACGGCGCCGACTTCGTCAGCGATCTCACGCATCTTGGCGAAGTTGACCCTGCGCGGGTAGGCCGAGTAGCCGGCGACCAGAACGAGCGGCTTGAACTCCCGGGCTTTGGCGGCCACGGCGTCGTAGTCGAGCAGTTGAGTTTCGGGGTCAGTGCCGTATTGCTGTTGGTGGAACATCTTGCCGCTGATGTTGGGGCGGAAGCCGTGAGTGAGGTGGCCGCCAGCGTCCAGCGACATCCCCAGCAGACGCTGGTTGCCAAATCGGTGACGCAGGTCTTCCCATTGGGCCTCAGTCAGATCGTTGACGCCTTTCACCGCAAACTCGGCCAGCGCGGGTGTTTCGACCTTGTTCGCCAGAATCGACCAGAACGCGACGAGGTTCGCATCGATGCCTGAGTGCGGTTGCGCATAGGCGTACTGCGCGCCGAAGAGTTCCCGAGCGTGCTCGGCCGCGAGCGCCTCGACCGTGTCGACGTTTTGGCAGGCGGCATAGAAGCGGTGGCCGACGGTGCCCTCGGCGTACTTGTCGCTAAACCAGGTGCCCATCGTGAGCAACACCGCAGGTGAGGCGTAGTTCTCGGAGGCAATCAGCTTGAGCGAACTTCGCTGATCGGCCAACTCCTTACGGGTTGCCTCCGCAACCCTGGGCTCGACAGAAGCGATCACTTCGAGCGCGGCGTCGTAGGCACGAGATGCGGTGGCGGCGTAGGGCAACTGAGTCATACCCCGCAGCCTAGGAGTAGTCGAAGGCTGTGGAGAAGATGGCACCACATCACAGGCTTGCACGTCTTACATAGTGATACGCGGTCTCACCACATGAGATTTAGATTTGTGCATGAGGCGTCCAACAGGTGAGACTTCGGCCCATGATCGCTGCAACGACTACCTGGCTCGTGGCTCGCCGCCATGTCGACCTGGGTCGCACCCGCAGCATGATGTGTCGCGGCTAACTGACCCAGCCCCCGGCAGGACCCGCGCACCGACAGCGTTGTCGAGCACCGCGAGCGTCCGCCATCCCCCAGGAGACAGGACAGCCAGATGACGATCCACCAGCCACACCGCTCATTGGTCACTCACGACTTACGCGACGCCCAGGGAGGCCCCCAATGACCGCCCCCGCACTTGTTGCCTTGGCCCAAGGCATCCCTGACCGGCGCAGTGCAGCCACCATCGCCGAACTCACCTCACAGGTGCGCAGCGCGCGTCCGGATCTAGTTGTAGAGACCGCCTACCTCGACCAGCACTCCCCCTCGCTTCCCACCGTGGTCAACCGCTTGGTGCGCAAGGGTGTTGAGGAAGTTGTGGTGGTGCCGCTGATTCTCAACGAAACCGCCCAGGCCACCAGCGATGTGGACGCGGCGATCGAATTGGCGCAGGTTGCCCATCGCGACCTTCCGATTCGCAGCACCAAGATCCTCGGGCTCGAAACGGCGCTCTTAGAAGTGCTCGACACTCGACTGCGCGCTGCGCTGTCCGACGCAAGGGTCCGTGAACTCGATGGGCTGGTGTTGGCAGGCGCAGGGTCCGCAGACCCGCTAGCCAATCAGGCGATCGCCAGGTTGGCGCGAGTGTGGGGTGCTCATCACAAGCTTCCGGTGACTGCGGCGTACGCCAGCCAGGCTCCCCCAGCTACTGGCGAGGCGGTGCGTGCCATGCGCGCCCAGGGCCGTCGTCATGTCGCTGTTGGCTCACTGTTCTTGGCGCCCGGTCCGCTCTTTTCCCGAGCGACCGAGTTGGCGCTTGAGGCTGGTGCTGTGGCGGTGTCGCAGCCGCTGGGTGCCCACCAGCGCGTCGCCGAAATCGTCGTGGCTAGGTACCTCGTCGGTGCCTTAGAACTGGTCCCCGTCTAACGCACGAGCCGCTCAACGAGCGCTTCCATTGTTGCGGCGGGGTCATCGGTGATCCCGCCGTGCACTGGGCCTGGACGCACCACCGTTGACCGCGGAGCCTTAATGAACCCGAACCGGGTGCCCAAGTCAGAGTCAGCCCCCGGGCCGGCCCGTCCTGCACACACCGCCTTGACGAAGTCGAGCCCGCGACACACCGAATCGATGTCGAGTTCGGCTGCCAGCGCGGTGAGGCGTGACGGGTCGATGTGGACCGCCACATCGAGGAACTGTGCCCCTTGGCAATAGAGCACCACGGCAAGGTTGACGAACTCCTCGCGGTCCGCACGCGGGACGCAGCGAAGTACGACGTACTGATAGGGATGGGTCAGCCCAACCACGCCCGGCTCCCATCCCGGCGAGCAATCAAGTGCTCGACGTAGGCCCCGTGGTGCTCAGTCCAGTGCGCTGGCACCTGCGCGACGACCGCGGCAATGACCTCATCTGTCAGCGTTGAGCGGCACTCTTCGTCAACTAGTAGCGGGGCGGCCCCCTGGAACACATGCTGCGAAGAGTCGTAGGTAGCCGATGCAAACCGCTGCGAATCGGTGGGCGTTTGGGTCCAGCTGTGGTGGAAATAGAGTGACGCGCCGTGGTCAATGAGCCACACATCGCCGTGCCAGACCAGCAAGTTGGGGTTACGCCAACTGCGATCAACGTTGGCCGTGAAGGCGTCGAGCCAGCGCACCTTGCTGGCAACATCTGGTGGCACTGAGGTTGCTGAATCAATGCCAAACGAGCCAGGCAAGAAGTCAACGCCCAGGTTGCTACCTACGCTGGCGGTAAGGAGGTCTTGAACCTCCTCATCAGCTTCGTAGCGGGCAATGTCTGCACCCAGGTCTAGCTCGACTAGCCGAGGCGTGCGAAGAGATAAGGCTTGGGCCAGCCCAGCAACAATGACCTCGGCCACCAACACCTTGAGGCCTTGGCCAGCGCCGCGGAACTTGCAGACGTACGTCCCTAAGTCGTCTCCCTCAACGATTCCGGGTAAGGATCCGCCTTCACGCAACGGAGTGACGTAACTGGTGACGCGGACGACGGGCAAGCTCACGCGGGCGCGACCTCATCAGCGAGTCGCTGCTGTTGTGCGGCCACGTCGTAATCGGGTGCGGGCGAC
>WBZQ01001720.1_pt1 | contig 14780 bp, 12 predicted proteins | sample 5204251 | NCBI WGS metagenome assembly WBZQ01 (sample SAMN12412402, study PRJNA552823) | activated sludge metagenome | isolation source: activated sludge from nitrification reactor of wastewater treatment plant... | place: USA: Virginia | collected 2017-09 | reverse complement strand
ATGGGCGCGCTCAAAGACAAGCTGCCCATCACGCGCTGGACCATGTTGATCGGCTGCGTGGCGATCGCCGGGATTCCGCCTCTCGCGGGTTTCTTCTCGAAGGACGAAATCCTCTGGTCGGCCTTCAAGATCGCGGGCTACGGTCGGCTGGTCTGGGCGCTGGGCGTGGTGGCGGCCGCCATGACGGCGTTCTACATGTTCCGCCTCTACTACATGACCTTCCACGGCAGCTTCCGCGGCACGCCGGAACAGGCCGCGCACCTGCACGAGTCGCCGGCCTCGATGACGATCCCGTTGCGCGTGCTGGCGCTCGGGTCGCTCGTGGCGGGCTTCGCCGGCGTGCCGGCCGTGCTGGGCGGCGGCAACTGGATCGAGCACTTCCTGCACCCGGTCTTCGCCGCCGCGCACCACGCGCTCGAACAGGTCCACACGGCGACGGTGCCGGGCCACGGCGTCGAGTTGGGCTTGATGGCGCTGAGCATCGGCGTGGCGGCGGCCGGCATCCTGCTGGCGACGCAGCTCTATCTCTGGAAGCCGCAACTGGCCGACGGCCTGGCGGCGTCGTTCGCCGGCCTCCATCGGCTCTTGCTGAACAAGTACTACGTCGACGAGGCCTACGGCGCGCTGTTCGTGCGCGGCCTGGCCCTGGGCGGCGGACGCTCGCTCTTCGCGGTCGACCGCTTCGCCGTCGACGGCGGGGACGGCGAGGTGCGACGCGGCTTCGGCGTCAACGGCCTGGCCTGGCTGGCGCGCGACGTGGTGGCCTGGTTCTCGAGCCTGTGGGACCGCTTCGTGGTCGACGGCGCGGTCAATGCCCTGGCGTTCGCGCTCGACAACCTGAGCTATCTGTTCCGCGCGCTGCAGAACGGTCTCGTCCAGCACTACGCGCTGTCGATGGTGATCGGCCTGTTCCTGATGATCTGGGCCGGGCGCTACGTGCTCGCGCTGTACTGACGCCGGCGCGCCCCCCGCTGGGTCGGGCGCGTCGCGCTGTCCGGGGGCTTTGCGATGGACTTCTACCGGGAACACCTGCTGTCGATCGTCACCTACACGCCGCTGCTCGGCGCGCTGGTGCTGCTGCTGCCGATCTTCAAGGGCAAAGACGACGCGGTGCGCTGGGCGGCCAACGGGATCGCGCTGCTGGGCTTCCTGGTGAGCCTGCCGCTGTGGTTCTGGTTCGACCGCGGCGCCGCCGGCTTCCAGTTCGTCGAGCGCGCCGCCTGGATCCCGTCGATCGGCGTGCAGTACCACTTCGGCGTGGACGGCATCAGCGTGTTGCTGATCCTGCTCACGACGCTGCTGGGCTTCATCGCCATCCTGTCGTCGTGGACGGCCGTGACCGATCGCGTGCGGCAGTACTACGTCTTCCTGCTGCTGCTGCAGGCCGGCATGATCGGCGTCTTCTGCTCCCTCGACATGTTGCTGTTCTACGTGTTCTGGGAGGTGATGCTGGTGCCGATGTACTTCCTGATCGGCATCTGGGGCGGACCGCGGCGCCTCTACGCCGCCATCAAGTTCTTCCTCTACACGCTGGTCGGCTCGGTCGTCATGCTGCTCGGCATCCTGGCGCTCTACTTCCATTCGAAGACGCTGCCGGCCTACGCCGAGACGGGCACCTTCGACGTCACGGCCTGGATGTCGATGGGCGTGCCTGCGGGCGTGCAGTTCTGGATCTTCCTGGCCTTCTTCCTCGGCTTCGCCATCAAGGTGCCGATGTTCCCGTTCCACACCTGGCTGCCCGACGCGCACGTCGAGGCGCCCACGGCCGGCTCGGTGATCCTGGCCGGCGTGCTCCTGAAGATGGGCACCTACGGCTTCGTGCGTTTCTCGCTGCCGATCCTGCCCGACGCCACGCGCCAGGCGGTGCCCTGGATGATGGTGCTGGCCGTCATCGGCATCGTCTACGCGGGTCTCGTGACGCTCGTGCAGACCGACATGAAGAAGCTCATCGCCTACTCGTCGGTCAGCCACCTGGGCTTCTGCATGCTGGGCATGTTCGCGCTCAACGAAGTGGGCCTGCAGGGCAGCGTGCTGCAGATGATCAATCACGGCCTGTCGACCGGCGGCCTGTTCCTGATCGTGGGCCTGATCTACGAGCGCCGGCACTCGCGCCTGATCGCCGATTACGGCGGTCTCGCCCACGTCATGCCCGTGTACGCCGTCTTCACGCTGATCATCTTCCTGGCGTCGATGGGTCTGCCCACGCTCAACGGCTTCATCGGCGAGGCCATGATCCTGTTGGGCGCCTTCGCCGCCGACCGCGTCTGGGCGTACTGGGCCGTCTCCGGCGTCGTGCTGGGCGCGGCCTATCTCCTGTGGCTCTATCAGCGCGTGTTCTGGGGCAAGATCACCGACGACCACAACCTGCACCTGAAAGACTTGAACGCGCGCGAGCTGTGCACGCTCGTGCCGCTCGTGGCGTTGTGCTTCTGGATCGGCCTCTATCCCGCGCCGTTCCTGGCCTTCCTCGACAAGCCCGTGGCGACGCTCGTGCAGACCGTGAACCCGCACGCGGCCGCCGGCGCGGCCGAAGTGCACGCCGCCGCGCCGCAGGCTCAGACGCCGCAGGCCCACGAGGCCGAAGCGGCCGTGCCGGTGACGCCGGTGCACGAGGAGCCCGTCGTCCCGCAGCGCTGACGCGTCGCTCAGGCACAGTCACGGGCGCGGCGGGGCTTGCGGTACGCTAGTGTTCCTGTGCCCAGAAGTCGGTGTGCACCGAGGGCGCCGAGGCGCCCGGATCGCAAGGCGCGAGGAGCGGCGCATAGCGGGAATATGCAACCGACGAGCAACGCCGCGAGCCGGGATGCATCGGCGGCCGAAGGCCAGCGCATCTCTGGGACGGGACACTAGCTGCGCCCATGTCCCGCTGTCCGTCGTGCGCGCGACCCGTCGACAGCACGCACCGCTATTGCCCGCTGTGCGGCAGCTCGACCGACGTGGCCGAGTCGCCCACGGGCACTGCGCCGCGCGGCCGGCCAGCCAGCTCGACGGCTACGCCCACGCCGGCCCGTTCGGGCAGCTCCGGCGCGGGCGGCGTGTCGGGCGTGGCGGGTGACGGGCGCTTCGTGGCCGGCACCTTGCTCGGCGGGCGCTACCGCGTGGTGGGCCTGCTCGGCAAGGGCGGCATGGGCGAGGTCTATCGCGCCGACGACCTGCGCCTCGAACAGACCGTCGCGCTGAAATTCCTGCCCGAGTCTCTCCAGCACGACCGCGAGCGACTGGAGCGCTTCTACAACGAGGTCCGCGTGGCGCGCCAGGTGTCGCACCCGGCCGTGTGCCGGGTGTACGACGTGGGCGAGGCCGACGGTCTGCACTTCCTGTCGATGGAGTTCGTCGACGGCGAGAACCTGGCGTCGCTGCTGCGCCGCATCGGACGGCTGCCGCCCGACAAGGCGCTCGAGATCGCGCGACAGCTCTGCGCGGGACTGGCTGCCGCGCACGCCAAGGGCGTGTTGCATCGCGACGTGAAGCCGGCCAACGTGATGCTGGACGGGCGCGGCCACGCGCGCATCATGGACTTCGGCCTGGCCGGCGTGATGGCTTCGTTCGAGGGCGCGGAAGTGCGCTCGGGCACGCCGGCCTACATGTCGCCGGAGCAGCTCGAGGGACGCGAGGTGACGACGCGCAGCGAGGTCTACTCGCTCGGCCTGGTGCTCTACGAGCTGTTCACGGGCCGCAAGGCCTTCGAAGCGCGCTCGCGCGCCGACCTGCTCCGCGCGCAGCGCGACGACGTGCCCGTGCACCCGTCGAACCTGGTCCCGGAGCTCGACCCCGCCGTCGAGCGCGCCATCCTGCGCTGCCTGGAGAAGGAACCGGCACGCCGGCCCACGTCGGCCCTGGCCCTGGCCGCCCTGCTCCCCGGAGGCGACCCGCTGGCCGCGGCGCTGGCCGCCGGCGAGACGCCATCGCTCGAACTCGTCGCTGCGGCGGGCGAGTGCGAGGGTCTCGGCCGCGTGCAGGCGTGGGGCGTCCTGCTGGCGCTCCTGGCCGGACTCCTGGCCATGCCGTTTCTGGCGCGTCGTCTGCAGGCGCACCATCGCGTCTCCGCCGACAGGCCCCCGTTGGTGCTCGAAGATCGGGCGCGCGAGTTGTTGCGCTCGCTCGGAGCCGAGAGCGCGCCGCGTGACAGCGCGGTGGGGTTCGGGGTGGACAGCGAGGCGCTGGTCTGGACCCGGGCTCACGATCCGTCGCCGCGTCGCTGGGGCAACTTCGTCGAGGATCGACCGGCCCTGCTTCAGTTCTGGTATCGACAGAGCCCGCAGCCGTTGGTCGCGCTGCGCGACATGCGGGCGGCCTGGGCCGACCCGACGCTGGTCGTGGCGGACATGGCCGGCGTGCGGCTGGACCTGCGCGGTCGCCTGCTCTCGCTGTACCGCGTGCCGCCGCAGGTGGAGCAGCCTCGCGCTCCCGACGCCCCGGCCGACCCCGCGCCCGACTGGGGTCCGCTGTTCGCCGCCGCGCAACTCGACGCGACGACCCTGCGTCCCGTCACGCCTCTGTGGACGCCGCCGTTCTACTGCGATCGGCGCGCGGCCTGGGAGGGTGCCTATCCCGGCCGACCCGATCTGCCGCTGCGCGTCGAGGGCGCGAGCTACCGCGGGCGCGTCGTGGCCTTCTTCCTGGTCTCGCCCTGGACCCGGCCCGAGCGCGCGCAGCCGCGCGCGCCCTCGCGCGTCGAGCGGGCGGGCAAGGTGATGGTGCTGGTGCTCTTCGGCGCGCTCGTGGCGCTCGGAGCGCTGCTGGCGCGGCGCAACGACGGGCGCGGGCGCAGCGACCGGCGTGGAGCGGCGCGTGTGGCCGGCTTCACGCTGATCACCTCTCTCGCGGCGCTGTTGCTGGGCGCGGGGCACGTGCCGGACACGCTGGGCGAGGTGGAGCTGCTGGCGCGCGGCGCGGGTCCGGCGTTCCTGCGCGTGGCGATCCTGTGGCTGTTCTACCTGGCTCTCGAGCCCTACGCGCGGCGGCTGTGGCCGCGCACGCTCGTGGGTTGGGCGCGCCTGTTGGGCGGCGGCCTGCGCGACCCGGTGGTGGGCCGCGACGTGCTCCTGGGCAGCGCCTGGGGCGTGGCGCTGGCCGTCACGTTGAGCCTGACGCTGCTGGTGCCGGCCTGGCTAGCGGGCGTGCCGGCCGAACCGCGCGTGACGCGTCTATGGGTGACCCTCGGCAGCACGTTGTGGGCCGCGGAAACGCTCAAGTTCCTGCTCGACGGGGTGGCGTTGTCGCTCGCCGCGCTGCTGCTGTTGTCGCTGCTGCGGCTTCTGTTGCGCCGCGAACACTGGGCCGCTTCCGCGCTGGCGCTGCTGCTGGCGGGCGTCAATACCTCGATGAACTTCGAGAACGTCGGCTGGCTGGCGGTGCCCATCGGCCTGGGCGTCATGACGGCGTACGTGCTCATGCTGGTGCGCTTCGGCCTGTTGGCCGTGTCCGTCGGGCTGACGGTCACGAACCTCTTGGCCGCACTGCCGCTGACGCCCGACCCGAGCGCGTGGCACGCGCAGCCGACGCTGCTCAGCCTGGCGCTCGTGAGCGCGCTCGCCGCCTACGGCCTGCGCACGGCGCTCGGTGGCACGCGTCCGCTCGCCAGCCCGGCCGGCTGCACGACCTGAGGCGTGGCCGAGAACCTGCTCGGCGACCCGGTGAGTGAGGTATCTTCGGGCATGGCCCGCGAGGAGAGCGCGACACAGACCGGCGGCCTGACGCTGCCCGTGAGGCGCATGGGCGAGGCGCGCGTGCTGGCGCCGCTGCTGGCCGTGCTCTTCACCGTCGTGTACGTGGCCTTCCAGATCTTCAGGCCGTTCCTGCTCGATTTCATCGTGGCCGGTTCGGTGGCCTTGCTGCTGTCCCCGTTGCAGCGCCGCCTGGCGCGCGTGCTGGGCGGGCGCACGACGGTGGCTGCGACCCTGTTGGTGATCATGGTGTGCGTGCTGATCCTGCTGCCGCTGCTCAGCTACGCAGCCATCCTGGGCCGTCAGGCGGTGGCGATCTACGACGCGCTGCGGCCGCAATTGGAGCCCGACGCGCTGCGCGCGCTGTGGCGCACGCGCCTGCACGACGACTTCCCGCTGCTGGCAGCCTGGCTGGCGCCCGATGAAGCGGCTTTCACGGCCTTCGTGTCCGACGCGCTCTCGCGCCTGGCGTCCGGCCTGAACGGCTTCATCCAGGCCGCGGTGGCGCGTGTCACGACGGCGCTCTTCGATCTGTTCCTGCTGTTGATGATGCTGTTCTTCCTGCTGCGTGACGGGCCACGGCTGCGGGCCGAACTGGCGCGCATCTCGCCCTTGTCGCCCACGCGCGAGCACGAGGTGCTGGGCCACGTCGAGAAGACGGTCAAGGCCGTGCTGCTGGCCATGGTGCTCGTGCCCATCGCGCAGGGCGTGGTGGCGGGCATCGGCTTCCGGCTGTTCGGTCTGCCGTCGCCGCTGCTCTGGAGCGTGATCGTGGTGCTGGCGGCGCTGGTGCCGGTGCTGGGTTCGCCGCTGGCCTGGGTGCCGGCCGTGGCCTACCTGTACGTGAACGGCGCGACCTGGCAGTGGGTGGGCCTGCTGGCCTGGAGCCTGCTGATCATCAGCGGCATCGACAACCTGCTGAAGCCCTTGATTCTGCGCGACCGAGCCGACCTGCACCCGCTGCTCGGCTTCCTCGCGATCCTGGGTGGCGCGCTCTCCTTCGGCGCCGCGGGTCTGCTGGTGGGACCTGTGATCCTCTCGCTCGTGCTCTCGGCCGTGCGCATCTATCGCATGGACGTGTTGAGCCGCTCGGGCAACACGCCGGCGCCGTTCGAGAGACCGGCCGCGTGAACGCCGCCCACGACGGCGGCCGAGAGCCGTGGACGTCGTGGGCATCGCCCGGCACGCTGCGCATCGTCGGCTTCGTACTGCTCGCGAAGCTGCTGTTGTTGACCTACGCCGTGGCCGCCGCCGAGATCTGGCGCGACGCGCCCGTGCGCAGCCTCGGCGAAGCGTTGGCGTTGTGGGAGCGCTGGGACGCGGTCCACTATCTCGGCCTGGCCGAACACGGCTACGTGTCGCAGGGCGAGGACCGCTGGCGCATCGCCTTCCTGCCGCTGTTGCCCTGGTCGATCCGCGCGCTGTCCTGGCTGGGGCTTGGCTACTCGACCGCGGCGTTCGTCGTCACGACCGCCGCGGCGTTGGCCGCGGCGTTGCTGCTGCGGCAGTTGGCCGCGCTCGACACGGACGCCGAGGAAGCCGAACGCGCCGTCTTCTTCATGCTGATCTTCCCGACCAGCTTCTTCCTGCACGCCGCGTACACCGAGGGCCTGTTCATCGCGCTGACGCTGGGCGCGTTCCTGGCCGCGCGCCGGCGGCGCTGGCTCGTAGCGGGCGCGCTGGGCGGGCTCGCGGCCCTGTCGCGCGTGACGGGCGTGCTGCTGCTGCCGGTGCTGGCGGTGGAAGCCATCGCGGAGTGGCGGCAGACGCGCCGCTTGCGCGCCGCGTGGCTGGGCCTGTCCCTGATCGGCGTCGGGTTGGGCGTCTATCTGGCACTCAACGTCAGCGTGATGGGCGAGCCGTTCGCGTTCCTGCGCGCGCACCACGAGCACTGGTACCGGTCGAGCGACTGGCCCTGGAACGGCCTGCTGTCGCTGCTGCGCGCGCGCGCCGAGCGGGGCGCCAACGAGAGCCAGATGCTCGGCACGCAGGAGCTGATCTTCGCGCTCCTGACGCTGGCTGCGACGGTCGTGTCGCTGCGCGCGCAGCGCCTTTCGTACGCGCTGTGGATGGCGCTCAATTGGGTGATCTTCGTCGGGCAGAGCTTCGTGTACTGCGTGCCGCGCTTCGCGCTGACGCTCTTCCCCCTGTTCCTGCTGTTCGCGCGCCTGGCGCGCGGGCGCCTGTGGGCCGCCACGCTCGTGCTCTGGTCGGGGCTGTTCCTGGGACTCTACACGGCGTTGTTCGTGCTCGGTCGCTGGGCGTTCTGAGCAGGGTGGCGCGCGGCTGCTCGTGGCACGGCCGCGCCTAGCGCAGGTGGCCGACCTTCGACTGCAGGAACGCCCGACCGCGCTTGAACTCGGCCACGTCGCCCCGCATCAGGGCCGCCGCGACCTGCGCGGCGCGCTCGGCCAGCTCCGGCTCTTCGAGCGCCGCCAATTCCTGTTGAGCCTGGCGCAGCTTGGCGACCAGGCTGTCGAGCGTGCCGACTTCGGCGGCGTTGAGCGTGGCCAGCAGGCTGTCGATGCGCGACACGCGGTTCATGGCGCCAAGCTATGCGCGGGGCACGGGGCTGTCAAGCCTGTCGGCTCGACGCGGTTATACTGGCCGACATGGGCACGCGGCCGAGTGACGAGAGCCTGGTCGTCTACGTCAAGCCGACCTGAAGCACGTGTCGGAAGTCGGTCGACTTCCTGAAAGAGCAGGGCGTGACGTTCCGGACCGTCGACCTGTTCAAGGCTCAGCCCACGGCGGCGGAGCTGCAGCAGGTGTTGAAGAAGCTGGGCCTTCGCCCGCGCGACGTGCTGCGCACCAAGGACCCGGCCTATGAGACGCTGGGGCTGGCCTCGGGCCGACACGACGATGCGCGCCTGGTGGAGCTGATGGTGGCGCACCCGGGCCTCATCCAGCGTCCGATCGCCGTGCGCGGCCGGCGTGCCGTGATCGCGCGCCCGGTGGAGCGCCTGCGCGAACTGCTCGACTGAGCGACCGGCCGCGCGAAGGCGCCGGCGCTCGCAGCACGAGGAGACATGCCGAAGCACAGCGAATACGAAGTCGTCATCCTGGGCTCCGGCCCCGCGGGCCTGACCGCCGCGCTCTACACCGCGCGCGCCAACCTCTCGCCGCTGGTGGTGGAAGGCGGCGGCAGCGGCGATCCCACCGACGTGCCGGGCGGCCAGCTCATGACCACGACGGAGGTGGAGAACTATCCCGGCTTCGCCGAGGGCATTCTGGGCCCCGAGCTGATGGGGCGCATGCGCAAGCAGGTCGAGCGCTTCGGCACCGAGTTCGCCGCCGGAACGGTCACCCGTGCCGAGCTGCAGGAGCGTCCGTTCACGCTGACCCTCGAGGGCGGCGCGACGTTGCGGGCGCGCGCGCTGATCGTGGCCACCGGCGCGACCGCGCGCTGGCTGGGACTGCCCGAGGAGCTCGAGTTCCGCACGCGCATCGGCGGCGTGTCGGCCTGTGCGACGTGCGACGGCTTCTTCTACCGCGGCAAGGAAGTGCTGGTGGTGGGCGGCGGGGACACGGCCATGGAAGAGGCCACCTTCCTGACCAAGTTCGCGAGCCGCGTCACGATCGTGCACCGGCGGGCGGAGTTCCGCGCCTCGAAGATCATGCTGGAGAAGGCCCGCGCCAACCCGAAGATCGACTGGCTCGTCGACACCGTGGTCGAGCGCATCCTGGGCGCGGCAGGCGAGGGCTTCAAGGGCGTGCGCGTGCGCAACCTCCGGACCGGCGAGTCGCGCGAGCTGGCCTCGGGCGGCTTGTTCGTGGCCATCGGGCACGAACCCAACACCAAGCTCTTCCGCGGCGTGCTCGACACGGACGAGAACGGCTATCTGTTGACGCGCGACGGCACCACGGCCACCAACGTGCCGGGCGTGTTCGCGGCTGGCGACGTGGCCGATCATCGCTATCGCCAAGCCGTGACCGCCGCCGGCAGCGGCTGCATGGCGGCCATCGACGCCGAGCGCTTCTTGAGCCACGCCTGAGGCGCGCCGCTGCGCATCCTGTTCCTCGCACCGCAACCCTTCTTCGAAGTGCGTGGCACGCCGCTGGCCGTGGCGGCCATGCTGCGCGCCCTGACCGAGCTGGGTCATTCCGCCGAGTTGCTGAGCTACCCACAAGGAGACGCGCTCGCGCTGCCAGGCGTCGTCCATCGCCGTAGCCTGCGTCTCCCGGTGGGGCGTGTGCGCGCCGGCCCATCGTTGGCCAAGCTGGCGTTGGACGTCCCGTTCATGTGCCAGGCCGCCTGGCGGCTGCTGCGCGGGCGCTTCGACGTGGTTCACGCCGTCGAGGAGGCCGCGCACCTGATCGCGCCGCTCGCGCGTCTGCTGCGCGTGCCGCTGGTGGTCGACGTGGACTCGTCGATCCCCGACCAGTTGCGCTATTCCGGCTTCGCGCGGCGCGGGCCGCTGCTGTGGGCTGCTCTGGTCGCGGAGCGCCACGCCTTGCGCCAGGCCGCGGGCGTGATCACCGTCTGCGCCAGCCTGAGCGAGGCCGTGCGCGCGCGCGCGCCGCGGGCCGCGGTGTTCCAGATCGAAGATCCGCCGCTGCTACCGGAGGGCGGCCCGCAACCGACGGCCGCGCAGGTTGCCGCGCTGCGCCGCGCGTTGGGCCTCGATGCGCGCCCGGTCGTGCTCTACACCGGCAATTTCGAAGCGTACCAGGGCGTCGAGCTGTTGGTGGACGCCGCCGCGCGCGTGCCCGAGGCACAGTTCCTGTTCGTCGGCGGCGAGGCGCGCGAGATCGCGGATCTCGCCGCGCGCTCGTCCGCCAGCGGCGCGCGCTGCGTGTTCGCGGGCAAGCGGCCGCCGACCGATCTGCCGCTGCTGCTGCGGGCCTGCGACCTCGTGGCTTCGCCGCGCGCGCGCGGCACCAACACGCCATTCAAGATCTACACCTACCTCGCGGCCGAACGCCCACTCGTGGCCACGCGCATCGCCACCCACACCCAGTTGCTCGACGACCAGTTGGCCTTTCTGGTCGAGCCCACGCCGGAGGGCCTGGCCGCCGGCATCCGCGCCGCTCTGGCCGACCCGGACGATGCGGCGGCCCGGGCACGCCGGGGCCGCGCGCTGATCGAGCGCGAGTACAGCCTGGCGCGCTACCGCGAGAAAGTGCGCGCCGCCTACGCGGCGCTGCAAGGCAAGCTGCCCGTGCCGCGCCCTTGACAAAACTGAACGATCGTCCTATTTTGGGCGCGTGGGCAAGGGCGAGCTGACACGACAAGCCGTGGTCGACCGTGCCGTCGGCCTGGCCAGCACCGTTGGACTGGAAGGCCTCACCATCGGGCGCCTGGCCGAAGAACTGGAGTTGTCGAAGAGCGGGCTCTTCGCCCATTTCGGCTCGAAAGAGGCGCTGCAGGTGCAGGTGCTGGAGCGCGCCGCGGCGCGCTTCGTCGACGCCGTCGTCAAGCCCGCGCTGCTCGCGCCGCGTGGTGAGCCAAGGGTGCGGGCGCTGTTCGAGCTCTGGCGCAACTGGCCCCGAGTCGTGCCGCAGCCCGGTGGCTGCCTGTTCGTGGCGGCCTCGGCCGAGCTCGACGATCGCCCTGGGCCGGCCCACGACCTGCTCGTCAAACTGCAACAGGACTGGCTCGACACGCTGGCGGGCGCCGTGCGCATCGCGATCGCCGAGGGTCATTTCCGCAAGCAGACCGATCCGCAGCAGTTCGCCTTCGAGATGTACGGCCAGATGCTGATGGGGCACCTGGCCGCCCGCCTGTTGCGCGACCCGAAGGCGGGTGAGCGCACGCGGCGCGCGTTCGAAACGCTGCTCGAGACGGCCCGCGTCGCCGCGCACTGAGCGTGCCGCGCACGCAGGGATGGAGGCTCTCATGCCATCTGGCAATAGCACGACCGTTCGTTCTCAGGCTGATCCCAGGACCGCTCCAAGCGTGCCGCGCGCGCTGCGCGTCGGCCTGCATGCCCTGCATCTCGTCGCGCCAGCCGCGGCCGCGCGCGCCAGCGAGCAGCTCTTCCTGACGCCGCGGCGCCATACGGCCCCCGCGCGCGAACGCGAGGCGCTGGCTGGGGCGCGGCCCCTGCGCGTGCGCTTCCGCGGCGGCTGGTTGCGCGCGTGGAGCTTCGGCGAGGGACCGGCCGTGCTGCTCGTGCATGGCTGGTCGGGCCGCGGCGGCCAACTCGCCGCGTTCGCGCCTCCGCTGCTGCTGGCCGGCTTCCGCGTGGTGACGTTCGATGGTCCAGGTCACGGCCTGTCGAGCGGGCGGTTGTCGACGGTGCCGCTCTTCGGGGAGGCGCTGCGGGCCGTCGCGACGCGCGTGGGCGGCGTGCGGGCCGTGATCGCGCATTCGTTCGGCGCGCCCAGCGTGACGCACGCGCTGCTCGCGGGGCTGCGGTTGGATGCGGCCGTGTTCGTCGGCCCCCCGCGCAGCCCGGCCGAGCCCTTCCGCCTGTTCTGTGACGCGCTCGCGCTCCCGGAGAGCCTGCGCGGGCGGCTGCGCGCGCGGCTCGAGGCACGCCTGGGCTCGACCATCGAGGAACTGGACGTGCCGCGTCTGGCGCGCGCGCTCGACGTGCCGTTGCTCGTGGTGCACGACCGCGACGACGCCGAGGTGGCCTGGGCCGAAGGCGCGGCCATCGCGCAGGAGTGGCCCGGTGCGCGCCTGCTGACGACCACGGGGCTCGGTCACCGGCGCGTGCTACGCGCGCCCGAGGTATTGCGCGCGGCGACCGACTTCGTCACGGCTCACGCGCGCGCGGTGTATTGCGCCTGCGGTCGGCCCGCGAGCGTCGGCGCGACCACCTGCCCGACCTGCCGTCTCTCGCTCGAGCTGTTCGATCCCTCGACGCGCTGGATCGGCGCCAGCGCCTGAGCGCGCGCCGGAGGCCCTGCGTGGGCGCGTGGTCCGTGCTACAGGCCGAGCTGGTGTAGGGCGTGCTCGCTCAACCAGAAGAGCGCGACGCCCACGAAGACGAGCACCGCCATGCGCCATCCCCGCTCTTCGTTGACCTCGGGCATGAGGTCGGTGGCGGCCACGTAGAACGTGACGCCGGTCGAGAGCGGCAGCGCGTACGCCACTGCGGGGGCGAGCGCGTGCATGCCCAGCACGCCCGCCAGCGTCGCCGCGGCGAGCACGCAGGCCGCGCCCAGGGCGCCACGCTGACCACGACCCGACGCCAGGGCGATCGAGGCCACCGTGAAGCCCTCGGGCAGCTTGTGCAGCACCACGGCGCCGAAGATCAGGAGCCCGAGCGGGACCGAGATCAGAAAACCCGAGGCGATCGAGACGCCGTCGAAGAAGGTGTGGATCGACAGCCCGAGCAGCGCCGAGTAGCCCGCCGCAGGGTGCAGCATGGCGTCGCCGTGCGTCTCCTCGCCGAAATGGAAGTGCGGCGTGAGCGTGTGCTCGAAGAAGTGCACGAGGAAGTAGCCGGCCAGGATCATGAGCGGCGCATGCGGGCTGATGGCGAAGCTCTCGGGCAACATGCGCAGGCACGTGGCAGCCAACATGAACCCGGCGGCCAGGGCGAGGAAGTTCTTGAGCAGCAGCTCGTTCCAGTGCGAGCGCGAGAGGATCACGAGCCCGCCGAGCACGTTGGCCGCCGCCGCGGCCGCGCCCAGGGTCAAGCTCCATTGGAAGGGCGTCATGCGGCCCTCAGTCGCTGAAGGTCCGCGCCGCCTCGACGGCGGCGTCGATCTGACGTGGGGTGGGGTTGACCACCGCGCGGCGCGCGCACATGAAGGACAGCGCCTCGACGGCGCCTTCGGCGCGGTGCGAAGTGCTCAGGAGAAAAGCCAGCACGAGGGTCGACGAGCGACCCACCCCGGCCATGCAGTGCACGAACACGGGCACGCGCGCGCGTGTGCACTGGCGCAGGAAGGCGATGCCCATGTGCAGGTGCGCCTGGCTGGGCGCGTCCTGGTCGAGCGTGGGCAACCACAAGAAGGCCTCGAAGGTCCAGGGATCGGCGCCCTCGTGCTTCATGTCGACGCAGGCGCGTATGCCCAGCGCGCGCAGGCGATGGTAGTCGGCCAGGCTGGCGATGCGCGGTCCCAGGTACACGACGTCGGTGATGCGATCGACGGGCGAGCGCTCAGGCGACGGGATCATTGAAGCGTTCGCACAGGTCCACGAGCGTCTTGACGCCGAAGCCCAGCGCGCCCGCTTCGTAGTACTTCCAGTCCTTGTCGCGGAACATCGGGCCGGCGATGTCGAGGTGCGCCCAGGCCGTGTTCTCGGGGACGAACTCACGCAGGAACAGGCCCGCGGTGATCGCGCCGGCGATGCCGCCGGCCGAGATGTTGTTGATGTCGGCGTAGGGCGTCTTGAGCGACTCGGCATATTCGTCGACCAGCGGCAATTCCCAGAAGCCCTCGCCGTGGTGTTCGCCCGAAAGGCGGATGCGGCGGATCAACTCGGCGTCGTTGCCCATCACGCCGGCCACCGACGGGCCGAGCGCGCGCACGACCGCGCCCGTGAGCGTGGCCACGTCGACGACGTGCGTGGCCCGTTCTTCTCCCGCGCGGTACAGGCCGTCGGTCAGCACCAACCGGCCCTCGGCGTCGGTGTTGTCGACCATGATCGACTTGCCGTTGCGGGCGGTGAAGATGTCGCCCGGCCGCTGGGCGTTGGCGTCGGGCATGTTCTCGGCACAGCACAGGATGCCGACCACCTTGAGCGACGGCCGCAGCCGGCCCAGGCTGGCCATCGTGTAGAGCACCGCGGCCGCGCCGGCCATGTCGCCCTTCATCTCCCACATGTGGTCGCCGGGCTTGAGGCTGATGCCGCCGGAGTCGAAGGTAATGCCCTTGCCCACCAGCGCCAGCGTGTGCCGTGACGCCTGGCGCGGCACGTGGCGCAGGATGACCATGCGCGGCGGGTGGCTGCTGCCCTGACCGACGCGCAACAGGCCGTTGTAGCCACGCGCGTCGAGGCCGGACGGGTCGAGGATCTCGATCTCCAGGTCGAGTTCCTTGGCCAACTCGGACGCGCGCTCGGCGATCACCGCCGGCGTGACGGCAGCGCCGGGTTCGTTGATCAGGTCGCGGGCTCTGTTGACGTTCTCGGAGACCCACGCGTAGCGCGCCTTGCGCGCCTCGGCATCGACGCGATGGTCGGCGTGCGCCAGGATCGTGACCTGCGCCTCG
>WBZQ01001718.1_pt1 | contig 14784 bp, 7 predicted proteins | sample 5204251 | NCBI WGS metagenome assembly WBZQ01 (sample SAMN12412402, study PRJNA552823) | activated sludge metagenome | isolation source: activated sludge from nitrification reactor of wastewater treatment plant... | place: USA: Virginia | collected 2017-09 | reverse complement strand
AGACTCATCGACCGCCCCATCCGCCCCCTCTTTCCTGAAGGCTTTTATAATGAAGTGCAAATCGTAGCGACTGTTCTGTCGTCCGATAATGAAATTGATGCTGATATACCCTCCATTATTGGAACATCGGCGGCGCTTATTCTTTCAGGGATACCCTTTGACGGCCCTCTTGGAGCTGCTCGTGTCGGCTATATTAATGATGAATACGTTCTTAATCCCACGACTTCTGAATTAAAAAACACTCAACTCAACTTAGTCGTTGCTGGAACACAGCAAGCAGTCCTCATGGTTGAATCTGAAGCAATAGAGCTTTCCGAAGAAGTCATGCTCGGTGCCGTTATGTATGGGCATGAGCAAATGCAAACCGTGATTGCGGCAATCAATGAATTTGCAGATGAAGCAGGAGTAACTGCATGGGACTGGGCACCACCCACCAAAGATACAGCATTGGAGGATAAAATTGCCGGTCTGGCTGAAGCAGATCTGCGGCAAGCTTTCAAGATCAAGCAAAAACAAGCACGTTCAGAATCCATTGAAGAAATTAATCAGCGCTTATTTGCAGAATTAGGTGTTGATACTGAAGCGGGGCCTGATTTGCAGTCCTACAGGGAGGCTTTTTTTGCACTCGAATCAAAAATTGTACGTAATCAAATTCTCGACGGTGAGCCACGCATCGACGGCCGCGGAACGCGCACGGTCAGAGCAATAACCATTCGAAATGGGGTTCTCCCGCGCACTCATGGCTCAGCATTATTCACGCGTGGCGAAACACAAGCTTTAGCTGTCGCTACTTTGGGTACTACACGTGACGAGCAAAAAATTGATTCTCTTCAAGGAGACTACAACGATCGATTCATGCTGCATTACAACATGCCGCCGTTCGCGACAGGAGAAATAGGTCGTGTTGGAACACCCAAGCGCCGCGAAATAGGTCATGGACGTTTGGCTAAACGAGCTCTTGCCGCAGTTTTGCCTTCCCCCGAGGAATTTGGGTATTCATTACGAGTTGTATCAGAAATTACTGAATCAAACGGCTCGAGTTCGATGGCATCCGTCTGTGGTGGATGTCTTGCATTAATGGATGCGGGAGTTCCATTGAAAGCTCATGTTGCAGGTATCGCAATGGGTCTCATCAAGGAAGGCAATCGTTTCGCTGTGCTGACTGATATTCTGGGTGATGAAGACCATCTAGGAGACATGGATTTTAAAGTTGCAGGTACTGAAAAAGGCATTACTGCTTTACAAATGGACATCAAGATCCAGGGTATTACCAAAGAAATCATGCATGCCGCACTGATACAGGCTCATGAGGGCCGGTTGCATATTCTTAAAATCATGAGAGAAGCTTTGCCTTCAACCCGCGAGGATATCTCCATCCATGCACCACGCATTATCAAGCTCAGGATCAATCCTGAAAAAATACGCGACGTCATTGGTAAAGGCGGGGCAGTGATTCGTACTTTGACCGAAGAGACGGGCACAACGATTGACATCACCGACGATGGTCAGGTAACCATAGCGTGTGTGAGTGCCGAAGGTGGAGAATTAGCCAAGAAACGTATTGAGGATATTACGGCAGAAGTTGAAGTTGGCAAGGTTTATGACGGTACTGTCCTAAAGCTACTTGATTTTGGAGCAATCGTCAGCGTTCTGCCGGGCAAGGATGGACTTTTACATATTTCACAAATCGCTAGCGAGCGTGTTAATAATGTTTCTGATCACTTAACTGAAGGACAGCAAGTTCGTGTCAAGGTGCTTGAAGCAGATGACAAAGGCAGGTTACGGTTAAGTATGAAGGCTGCATTAGCTGAAAATGGCACGGAATCGATTACAGAAGAATCCTAACCATTCGGTCATATATATGAGTATCAGATGATTAATAAGCCCTGTTATACAACAGGGCTTATTAATTTAAACAGACACTTATCAAATCATTACTTAGCTATCTGCCTCTCCCTTATTTCATCAAGGGTTTTACAATCGATACAGAGGGTTGCAGTAGGTCTTGCTTCAAGTCGTTTTAAGCCGATTTCTATACCGCAGCTTTCACAATATCCATAATCCCCGGAATCTATTTTTCCGATTATTTCATCAATTTTCTTAATCAACTTACGTTCGCGATCGCGATTACGTAATTCTAGAGTCATGTCGGATTCTTGACTGGCGCGGTCATTGGGGTCAGCAAAAACCGTGGCCTCATCCTGCATGGTATGCACAGCCCGATCAATATCCTGACCTAATTCAATTTTCATATCCTCAAGTATTTTACGAAAATGCATGAGCTGCTCGGGGTTCATATACTCTTCGCCCGCTTTTGGTTCATAGGGAGTCACGTGTTTGCTTTGTAGCTCTTGGGGCATTGTTTATGGCTCCTGTTTTAAGTCCGGTCGCGTAAAAAACGCATACTAATATCAGAAAATTTATTACACAACAAGATATTTTTCAAAAATAGCGGATAAAAATATAGAGGCAGAGACATCGCAAACTTCCTCATAGCTTAGTCTACTCACTTTCAGAACAATATCTTCAATGTTATTGCTGATATGTCCTGCATTATCTTCTTTTTAACGAATGCTTTTCTGTTTTATCCTATTTTATCCATCAGCGAATCAAAAACAAGTACACGAAGAAATTGACGTTTCCTACCTAAGACGGTATAGTGTCGCCTTTTCCGGGGTGTAGCGTAGCCTGGTAGCGCGCCTGGTTTGGGACCAGGATGTCGGGAGTTCAAATCTCTCCACCCCGACCAATTTCAGCTCTATATTTTTAGAGCATAAAGCCCGACTTGGTGCCCGTAGCTCAATTGGATAGAGCACCAGCCTTCTAAGCTGGGGGTTACAGGTTCGATCCCTGTCGGGCATGCCACAGTATAAAAATTTTCCTTTCATTGTGGTGGCTGTAGCTCAGTTGGTAGAGTCCCGGATTGTGATTCCGGTTGTCGTGGGTTCGAGTCCCATCAGCCACCCCAGCTCGTGTATTAGCTACAAACTCTTGATAGCTACATTAGTTAACCTCAGATGATTCTTGATAATCGGCCGAATTTTTATTTTCGATTTCGCCAACCAACCCCATTGATTTATCAGGTTTAGGAATTACACCTCAACATCCCTTGTTTTCACCATTCCCGCCAGCCGCGTATTAATGGAAAATAAATCCCCCGTTTCACCTCACGTGAATCCAGTTGTTGCATGATGTGCGCATAATGATCAAGCTGACGCTGATAGCGAATTTTTTCGCGATCAAGAAACGCCTCAATATCAGATCCTTCATGGCTGCCAATCTTATAATCGATAACCCATCGAACTCCGCTCGAATCCAGAAAAGTCCTGTCGATAATCCAGCTCGTCGGCACAAGGTCGATGGCAGTGGTGATTTTCAGTTCGTTCTGAGCATGCTGTTGAGTACTTAAAATCCACCGTCCACGCTCATCACTGATTGCGTTAGTTAAAGCCGTCATAATTCGATCTAGGGCACTTTCGATTTCGTGGTCAGTTCCGATCATGCCATCAGCCAAGAGATTGTGTTTAAATTGGTCACGCAATGTCTGTAAGCGCATAACGGTCCAATTTTGCATCTCATCTTCGGCTATCCGCTCCAACCAGCGGTGAACTACATTCCCGACATGACGAGCCATTTCAGTCGCCCAGGAAAATTCTATTTCATTCTGTAAATGTTCAAGATCAGATGGTTTCCCCCATATAACGGAAGAAGGCGCATCAGGCAATTTCCATTTTGAGGGTAATCTATATCTGCAATAATTTTTCTGATGCTGAGAAGTGCAGTCTACATTATTGACATGATTATTTTCAGCTGCATGACATTGTGCTCTGGCGTGATAAATAGGTGCCACATTGCGCCACAGCCTGCTGAGTAATGAATGAGCCATGGGTAGAGATGGAGTCATTCTCCCGTCATCACCCGAGGACAAACCCGTATGCCCTAGTAAGTGCAAACATTTTTTTGCTCGCGTCGCAGCAACATACAACAAGCGGTCTGCCTCAAACAAGGCTTTATCTTGATCGAGTTTTTCAATCCACTGATAAATTGAATCACTCGCAGCTCCAACTTCCTGAATCGGGGCAAGCAACAAATCCATTTTTGCACCATCCTTTTCAGAAAATGTACGTGTCGGCTGCTCCATCCACTTGAGCAACTGTTTTTTGTTATTCCTTGGCGCCCGGCCGAGCCCGGGAACAATGACGGTATCGAATTCCAGTCCTTTCGCTTTATGAATCGTCATGATCTGCAGTAATTCATCGGCAGCAATGTCGGGTTTTGCATATAATTTGCTCAACCCCTGCTCAAAACGAAGTGGATCATGCACGATACCTCCCCGTTCGTTATTTTCAAGATAATCCAGAAAGATTTGAGCATCTTGCACAGCCCCCCCTCCTTCATTTCCCTTCTGGATATTTGCTCCCGGACCACCCAAAGCCATCCAGACTGCTTCAACAGTTCCGCGGAGTGGTTGGCGCTGTCGATGATTCATGCAAGGTTGGAGTATAGCTTTTAGCCGATTTAAGCGTGCTCTTGCGTCTGCTGAAATCGCATGCCAGCGAATTTCCTCGTTGAGCAGCGTCCACATCGTCACCTCTTTCTTGATCAGATCCGGATTACTTTCCGCTAATGCATTCAAATCACTGAGCAACAAACCACACCAAGGTGCGCGCAAGAGTGCAAACCATGCGATCTGATCAGATGGATTCATGAGTACGCGAGTCAATGCCAGCAAGTCTTGTACGACAGGCTTATGATGCAACAATTCGATATCAACTGCGCGGAAGCGGATGCGATCCTGGACAATATGTTCAGTGATCGCGATCAAGTGATTGCGATTTCGCACCAGAATTGCAATGGTCCCTGTGGGGTCGTTCAATCGCGCCTTGTGGATTATTTCCACAACTTGGCGAGCTTCTTCCTCCGCATTCCTTCCCCAACAGGGATAGACCTTGACCGCATCACCAACCAACGCTGCATGCATCGCAACTGAAGGGGCATAGGCCACGGCGCCCATCGCCACGTTTTCGTGGCCGGGCATGAGGTCTGCAAATGCGGAATTGACCCAGTCAATAATACCCTGCTGGGAACGAAAGTTCGCACTGAGCGTAACCGGATGCAGCATTACGTGGCCAATGCCTTTATTTCGAGCCTGTAAGAAGAGCCCCACTTCAGCCTCGCGAAATCTATAAATCGACTGCATCGGATCGCCCACTACGAATAAAGTGCGGCCATCTTCCGCTTCCCAGCCAGCAGTCAGCTTTTCAATCAACTTGTATTGGCTGATGGATGTATCTTGAAACTCATCGATCATGATATGTTTGATACGATGATCCAGAGCTAACGCAAGATCTGTCGGCGCGTCGGCATCTCCTAGCGCTTGCAGCGCCCGTTGGGTAACTTCTGAAAAATCAACTTTTCCATGCGCTTGAAAAACAACATTCAGTTCCGCCACGGCGTAGGGCAGCAATCGGGTAATGACCGCCAAAATTTCCCACTGTGCGTTAGTATAATGCGGTGGAGGCAACGCTCGGATATCCTGCAATGCTTGCCGAACAGTGTTTTCAGCTGCAAGCAATCGAATCAATGTTTCCAAGCGATTTTTCCAATCCTTGGCTTGTTCTTTTTCACTTGCGCTATTCCCGGATGGAAACCCTTCCTTCACAGTAAATTTCTTTCGCCATTCACCGCTCTTATTCAGCAACAACTCCGCCGCGCTTTGCCAATGTTCGACATCAGCGATTGCAAGCGAAGTCAACTCTGTGCATGAGGTAATGGATGACGATATGCCTGCCTCCGCAAGATTGACCGCGGCATAGTGCAACAATGCCAGCAGCTCCTCATGCAGCGCGCTGGGTAACAATCCATAAACAAATTGCACTGCATCATGCCGCGAATGTTGTAGCGATTCCTCGAGTTCTTGCCGGGGAGCGCGCAAATGACGCAACCAGTGATCGCGTTTTGCGAGCATTTCCGTCAACAGTGACTCAATACGGCCTCTGTCGTTATCCAGGTGTTCGAATAACCGCTCAATATCAACCGCAATGTCGTGATCTCTATCGATGAGAGCGAGCGTGGCCCGTACGGCTTCTAAATAAAGTTCAGAAGCATCTTCGACGATATCAGGCTGTGCGCCGAAAGTTGATAACACCGGCATTTGCTGTGTCAAAGCAGCGCATAAGGAATCAATCGTCTGAATCCGCAAACGTTGCGGATTCTCTGCGATATGCCAGTTCGCTCGCTCGTTTCGCCGAAGCACCGCCAATGAAAGATCGCGGTTGAGGCTGGCATGCACAGTTTCAGCAGTACTTTCGGGTCGATCAGCATCAGCTAGTGCATTTAGCACACGTGTGCGCATCTCGGCCGCCGCCTTGCGGGTAAATGTGATTGCCACAATCTCTTCTGGTGCATCCACACAAGACAACAAGCGAAGATAACGTTGTATCAGGAGCGTTGTCTTACCTGATCCGGCCGGGGCCTGCACGATGAATGACTGAGCTGGATCCAGTACTTGTGCACGCTGTTGAGCATCAGGAATAGCCTTACGGTCAATCATTATCCTGTTCCGGCCCCATCGCCCCAGCGGCAATACTCTCATGAATCCGGCAAAACAATTGCATATCGCAAAATTCACAGGTTTTTGGAAAATTCTTGGGGTTCACATTGGCATCTCCAGCACAAAAACCTGCCGCCAATTTCGTCAGATTTTCACGCCACGCCGTCACAAGCTCCGTCCAGGTGCTATATTGCTTACATCCATTGACATGCTTGAAAGCCTTTACCCCTGGCAGCATATCTGATTCTCTTACCAATGCCGCAAAACCCATTTCACCTCTTTTCACAGCAGCAAATGCGACTCCTATGGCTTGCTGGTCAGTTTCCGTCATTGCCAGATAAAGCGGGAGCTGCGGCTCGTCCGGTCTTTCGCCAATCAATGCTTGAACTGATGGTTTGCTGGTTTTGTAATCGATCACGATACGATGTCCGATATCGATTTCATCCACCCGATCCAAGCGAACGCTCAATTCCAGATCGCCCACGCGGAGCATGCGTTTTTCTTCGACTGCCACAACCGCGAAAAAATTTCGTTTCCTCTCCTCATCGAGCCATTCACGCACGAGCAACAACAAACGCCGCACTTCAATTTCTGCGAACCGTCCCGAGAGCATCAATGGTTTGGCGCGTTGCATTTCAGCAATGGCCTCACGCGCCAAGCTTGCCAATAAACTTTCCAGTTCATCATCATGTAGAGCATCAAGTGCATCTTTGGTTTGCAATTTCCGCCACAGCTGCGCCAGTAGCTGATGAACCAGAATCCCTCGCTCAGAAGCATTTAATCCAGCATGAGGCAACAATGGACTTTCAATTCGCAGCCGATGTTTCGCCCATGCTCGAAATGGACATGCCGCGTAATCCTTGATCACCGCTGTTCCACCTGGCATTACTTGCGCCATGATATGTTGAGCCAAAGGAGGTATGTCACCCTCCTGGATCTGTTCCAGCTCGCATGATGATTTTATTAAATCCAGATGGGAAATTGTCGCCGTGTTGGAAGGTTGGATTTTTGTTATTCCTGCCAGCAGCGCGCTAGGTGTCAACTCTTCGCCAGCGTCGCCATCGTTGTATCTCGCATAACTGAAAATGGCTTCACGCGTATGAGCACACCATCCCTGCATCAGTCGCCGACAATACTGTAATGCTTCCATCGTTGAAGCCAAGGGCAATTTTGTTTTGCGTTGCAGTTCAAGTGGCAAGAAGGGATTAAAGTGAGTTTGCAACGGCCAATGCTTATCCGACAGTCCCATGACCCATACATAATCAAACTCCTGGTTCGCTGCTTCGAGCACGCCTAGAATTTGAATGGGTACTTCCGGGGTTTCAGGTTGAAACAAGGTTTCACTGGCCATTCTATACAAACGTCCAATGGCTTCTTGATAGGTTGTGCTGGGCACAATCCGATCAAACGAGGCAAACTCCGCAAGCAACGCTTGCCATTTTCTGTAGGTCTGATACTCACTGGAATTCAATTTGCGTTCGCCGGGAAATCCAATGATCCGCAACACTTCCGTGATCATCTTCGCGTAAGTTGCATGGCTCTCCTGCCTAGGAAGCTGTGTTTGGCGAAAGGTTATCAAGTCCGATAACTGCTGCATCAAAAGCGGACACTTCAAGTCTCCTTCCGATTGCTGCAATAGCATCCATAAACGCTCAACGGTCATTATCGGTTCAGCATTCCAACGTATGCACGCATCGATCAAGACACGTTGTTCGAACTCGATCTCGGCCCCACCCAAAAATGGCGAACGAAACCAATGGCTCACGCGCTCGAATTCGATTTCCTGATCCAGGAGAAATAAGCATACAAGAGCTGCATCAATTAAAGGATATTGAGTAAGCATCTCACCCAACGAAATATTGAAGGGTGGAATCTGCTGGGCCACACCCGGCAGACCGAACCGGACATCAGGATACATGATGGTGCTGAAGATCCGTTTTAGCATATTGCGGTAGCTAGCTAATTCAGGCACCACGATACCGATACGCACAGTTTGATCGGTTTGTTCGATTTTGGAGCGCGCCCAAAGAGCCGACTGATGGATCTCATCAAGAGAGCTGGCAAATTCGCAGAACTGAGCATTTTCTAAATGCTGATAATCCGCTATTCCTGAATGCAAAATAACAACTTCGCAACCGTAATCTCTCAAGGTATCGAAAAAAGTTAATTGCTGCGGCGTGAATACATCGAAACCATGGCAAATGAGTGTAGAGATTTTTTCAATACCCAGTGAAGCATAGTATTCTGAAATAAAATCACAAACACGCGCATGATCCAATTGTTGCGCATGCGCAGTCGCCGCCCGATAGGATTCTGCCCAGTCGAGGAATGCTCGAATATCATCATTCCAAAATTGATTTTCGATAAAAGGCGTCAAGTGCCACGCATGCATTAGTTGCCAGGCTTCTTTCACTAATTGCGCAGTTTGTGGAATTTTGAGTAATGTTTTACCGATTTCAGAGAATTGAATAATCTCTTCCCACAGCGCCTGTTCCTGAATCGGCGATAGCAAAAAAGGCAGACAAGTGTTTGCGCGATAAAGCGCATCGAGATACATACGTTCAATGAATGCTGCAAAAGGTACTACGTCAACAGTGTGCCAGACAAATATTTTCTGCTGGATTTGATGGGAATTGAATTGTGTTTTAAGCGTCAATGCCAGCCTGCGGTTAGGGGTAATTACCGCAGCACCGGCATTGATGCGCTTAAAAGCCTCTTTCTGGGAGATGTATGAAAATTGCGAAGAATTAACCATGCGGTATTAGAATTACCGCGGTTCTATCAACGCTGCAGTTGATCCAGTTTATCCTTGACGCTCGCCCATTCATCTGCATCCGGTAAAGCTTCTTTTTTCTCGATAATGGGGCGCCATTTCTTAGATAGTTCAGCATTCAATCCAATAAACTGCACTTGCTCATCAGGCACATCATCTTCAGCATAAATTGCTTCTACTGGGCATTCTGCAACACATAGCGTGCAGTCGATGCACTCATCGGGATCAATCACTAAAAAATTGGGACCTTCACGAAAACAATCCACCGGGCACACATCTACACAATCCGTGTATTTACATTTAATACAGTTTTCAGTTACTACATAAGCCATGACAACTATTCCTTGCTTGATGCTTTGATAGAATTCGGCATTTTAGCAGAATTTTATTTAACAACGCTAACATCACATCACTTCTGAGCGATGAAGAATCATTGATTAACATAGCGTCCTGTTATTCATCAAAAAGATTGCTTCAGTCTGGAATCTATCAGTAGAATTCTTCATTACTACATTTAAAGGAATCACCATGTACTCATTTAACGTTTTATACCGATTCGCGGCGATCTGCGCGACCTTGGGAATCGGGTTATTCCCACCTACCGCTCTGGCCAATCGAGTTGCCTGTTTTCATAGCAACATGGGAAATTTTTGTATCGAGCTTTTTGAAAGTCATGCCCCTCTCACCACAGCCAATTTCCTCAACTATATAAATACCGATGCATACCTTCATGGTATTTTCCACCGTAGCGTACCATCGTTTGTGATTCAAGGGGGGGGGTTCAAGATTGTCGATACCGCCAATGGCAAAACGATTGCTCCTGTCACACCGTTTGCTCCGGTTAAAAATGAATTCAAACTCCACAACACCCGCGGAACGGTTGCAATGGCAAAGCTCTCCGGCGATCCAGACAGCGCGACCAGTCAATGGTTTGTCAATCTCAACGATAAAAATTCCACCAACTTGGATATCCAAAACGGTGGATTTACCGTATTTGGACGAATCATTTTTGATGGAATGCTGGTTTTTGATGCAATCGAGAAACTGCCCATCGTTGATCTTGGCCCCAGTTTAACTGACACACCGCTGGTCAATTACAATAATGGATCACAGGTTTTATTCAGCAATTTTGTGCAAATAAATCAAGTTGAGGTTTTTGATACGACAGGTGTATTCAGCGAAGGAATAGCAAGTTTCGCGGTTGACATTGGAACAAATGAAGCGCTCGAAGTTAAATTGCGATTGATTCAAGTCCAGCCGTCATTGATATTTCAATTAGAGCCGCAGATTGCTTCGTTACCTGCAAAGCCCGCCAATGTCGCCACTTTTTCCAGTCAAAGCGGGCAGCTATTTATTCCATCAGTAATGATCGATTCTTCCACCATCGTTAAAAATGTGATCATGAACCTGACCGATCCGCAGACCTATCAATTTACGTTGCAGCAGTTCGAGTGATCATCGTGTTTTCAATTCTGGACTGGTGATGAGAAAGCCGGTCAGCCGAATTCTTATCATTAATGACGAAAAGCTCATTCTAAAAGAATTCATAAAAGGGCTTAATAATGCTGCGAAATCAATAGAAAATCCATTAGGGTTGGTTTTTTCTGGTGTAACTACGGCGCAAGAAGCTCTTCATTCAATTCAGCAGGATGGCGACATACAGGCAGTAATCGCTGATGACACGTTATACACTCTAAGAAATCATGGTCAGAAAGCACGCGACCTGCAAATGACAGCGTTGGAACTGGTGCAAAAAATCAGTCATTTCCGACCTGAGTTGAACATTTATATTTTAATTGCGCAGGAGCAGGAAGGTGAAGTCGTCGATGCCTTATTTTCAGAAACGGTGGATGGCTATTTTTATCGAGAAGAACGCGATTATCGGGGCATGTATCGCATTTTAAACGCACAGCTTCAAGAAAAAACCCATACCCCCTTTTATGATCAACTCAAAAAATATGTGCTCATGGCAAAGGATGCCTGGCACACTCCTGGCCATTCATCAGGTGATTCGCTGCGAGACAGCCCATGGGTAGGAGATTTTTATGAATTCATCGGTGAACATATTTTTCGCGCAGATTTATCCGTTTCGGTTCCCCTGCTCGATTCCCTGATGGAACCCACTGGCGTCATAGCTGAAGCGCAAAAGATCGCCGCCAAAGCATTTGGCTCGCAACGAACCTATTTCGCGACCAATGGAACATCGACTGCCAACAAAGTAATTTTCCAGACACTGCTAGCGCCTGGTGACAAGCTGATCTTGGATCGTAATTGTCACAAATCCATTCATCATGGGGTGGTGTTATCTGGGGCTCATCCTGTGTACTTGAATTCCTCCGTTAATAAAAAATTCCATATTTACGGGCCGGTATCCAAAAAAACGCTTTTTGAGGCAATTGACGAACACAATGATGCTCAGGCATTGATACTGACAAGCTGCACTTATGACGGATTGCGCTATGATTTGCCACCCATTATACAAGCCGCTCATGCAAGAGGGATCAAAGTCATCATCGATGAAGCGTGGTACGGTTTTGCCCGCTTCCATCCTGATTTCCGCCCAACGGCACTAGAAGCCGGCGCTGACTATGCTACGCAAAGTACTCATAAAGTGCTATCGGCTTTTTCTCAATCCAGCATGATTCATGTGAATGATCCAGATTTCAATGAACATTTGTTTCGGGAAAACTTCAATATGCACACATCCACCAGTCCGCAGTACAGTATGATCGCAAGTCTGGATGTCGCACGAAAACAAATTGTGCTTGAAGGTTACAAACTTCTTTCCCGCACCCTGGAGCTGGCAAATGAACTACGCGCTCAAATCAATGCAACGGGTGTATTTCAAGTTCTCGAGCTTTCAGAACTTTTATCGGATGAAGTTAAACACGATAACATTCTGCTCGACCCGACCAAAGTAACGATTGATATTTCACGTTGCGGCCTTACAATTGAAGAGCTTATTAAAGAATTATTTGAGCGTTTTAACATCCAGGTAGAAAAATCAACCTTCAACACTTTAACTTTACTTCTTACCATCGGCACCACACGAAGCAAAGTATCCCGTCTGTATGATGCATTGATGCGTATCGCGCGGGAAAACAGATCCTTACGCCGATTTTATCAAACGGTTGAAATTCCGGTGTTTACTGAACTCGGATATTTGCCACGCGATGCATTCTATTGCAATGGAGAACTGACACCGCTTTTGAATGAAGAAGAAAAGATAAATCTTAATCTCAGCGGCAGAATATGCGCAGATCAAATAACACCTTATCCGCCGGGTATTCCGGTATTGGTTCCTGGGCAGATCATATCCCAGGAAATTATTCATTATATAGTCAGCATGCTGCGTTCACAAAAACGTATCGAAATTCACGGCATAGTTTATGATGGTTACTTACCCTGTTTGAGATTAATTACAGCTACGGAAGAAAAAAAATTAATCCGGCTGAACTGATAGACCGGTTGAATACTCGACGTTTATTTCTGTTTATTTGCTGCCGGTGAAAGGAACAACGCCGGCAAGGCTTTGGACTGTTTATGCCGACTATGATGATTCAGGGTTCGATCGGTCTGAGTGCCTCCAACGTGCGCCATATGCATATCCATGTGCTTGGATACATAAGGTTGCGTAAACAATGGATCACTGGTTTTCTCTGCGCGTTTTGACTTTCTTAAGAACACATCATTGCTGATTCGCACGATAGAGTCGCTATTTCTCTTCGGAACACCCGATTGAGCTCGCTTGTTTTTTTTCTCATCAGAATAGGAGATATTCTTGGCAGATACGGATGGTGATTTCTTGGAGTCAAAATCGCTGATTTCTTCCACGGATATCTTGGTATTCAGAAGTTTCTCAACTCCAGCCAAAAGTTTATCTTCTTCTTTGCTGACTAAAGAAATGGCAAACCCTTTGGCGCCTGCCCGTCCTGTTCTGCCAATGCGGTGAATATAATCTTCAGGATTGTTGGGTAATTCAAAATTAATCACATGAGTTAGTTCTTCAATATCAATGCCTCGGGCCGCCACATCCGTAGCAACTAGAACACTGATCTGTCCCTGTTTGAAGTTTTCGAGCGCTTGAGTTCGCTGTAACTGATTTCTATCGCCATGAATTGCTGCGTTTGAGATTCCAGTACGTTCCAGTCTTTGTGCCACGCGGTCTGCTGTAATTTTTGTTCTTGTGAATACAAGCACTTGCTTCAACGCATGTTGCTTGATCAGAAAATTTAGTAGCTCATGTTTGTGAGCTGACCCAACGGGATGAACGATGTGCGTAATCAATTCGCTAACGGAATTCTGTTTTGCAACTTCAATCAGTACAGGATTCACTAATATCTTGTTAGCAAGCTTCTTGATTTCATCCGAAAATGTCGCCGAAAACATCAAATTCTGGCGTTTTTCAGGTAACAAATCGATAATCTGCCTGATAGCCGGTAAAAACCCCATATCCAACATTCGGTCAGCTTCATCCAGAATTAATATTTCCACTTTTGCTAATGATAATGTTTTCTGCTGCAAGTGATCTAATAAGCGACCTGGAGTTGCCACTAAAATTTCTATTCCTGAACGAACAGCTTCTATTTGTGCATCGATATTCACTCCACCATAAATGACGGTTGATCTGATCACCGAATATTTTCCATACGTTTTAACACTCTCATGCACCTGCACAGCGAGTTCTCGAGTCGGTACCAAAATGAGCGCACGAATGGGATGTCGGGCTGGAGACATACTGCTATTAGCAAATGTTTCCAATTTCTGCAGCATGGGAAGCGTGAAGCTTGCCGTCTTTCCTGTGCCTGTTTGTGCTCCGCCCATTACATCGTTATTTTTTAATATGATGGGAATCGCCTGTTCTTGTATCAATGTTGGTTTTGCATATCCTTGATCAGAGACAGCTCGCAATAATTCGGCCGATAAGCCGAGTTGCTCAAAAGACATATTTCTACTACTCCTACTTAAAAACTTTTTATTTACATTTGTTAGAGAAGCGCTAAAGAATTACTGCATTCAGTCATACTTTTATATTGAATTCAAAATTCATTCACCGCTCATAAAGTGTATCTTTCCAGATTTCGTTGTTGAGCTGACTATTTACTATTCAGTAGCTTTCCTTAACCAAACAACAACTGATCGTTAAATTTAAGATCATCGGTTAATTCTATTTTCCGTTATCAAAGAAAAATTGCATCAATCTAGTTTAGAATTTCCAAAAAATAAGAACCCGCACAAAGAAATTTTGCACGGGTTCTTAACATTTACTGCATCAATTTTCATTCTGAATCTGAAATTCGGATCGAAGGAAAATTAGAATCGGCGGCTGATCTATTCTTCGTCTTCCTCATCATCATCATCGGTATCTTCGCTACGAGAGTCACTGGTTGCTGCCCCAGATTCGCTCTCTCCACCCTCTTCGTCATCCTCTTCGTCTTCTTCCTCTTCCCCACCACCA
>WBZQ01001717.1_pt1 | contig 14787 bp, 13 predicted proteins | sample 5204251 | NCBI WGS metagenome assembly WBZQ01 (sample SAMN12412402, study PRJNA552823) | activated sludge metagenome | isolation source: activated sludge from nitrification reactor of wastewater treatment plant... | place: USA: Virginia | collected 2017-09 | reverse complement strand
GAAGAAGGCCGTGGCCCACTTGATGCCGTTCATGGAGGCGGAGAAGGCGGCCACCGGGGTCTCGACGTCACAGGGAAAGGTCCTCCTCGCGACCGTGAAGGGCGATGTGCACGACATCGGCAAGAACATCGTCGGGGTCGTCCTCGCCTGCAACAACTACGAGGTCTTCGACCTCGGCGTGATGGTGTCTTGTGAGGCGATCTTGAAGGCGGCGCGCGAGAGGCAAGTCGATCTCATCGGCCTCTCGGGCCTCATCACGCCGTCTCTCGACGAGATGGTCCACGTCGCTCGGGAGCTTCAACGGGAAGGCTTCGAGACGCCGCTGCTGATCGGCGGCGCCACGACCAGCGCGATGCACACCGCGGTGAAGATCGCGCCTGGTTACTCGCGCCCCGTCGTTCATGTGCACGACGCGTCCCGTGTGGTGGCGGTCGCGAGCGGCTTGCTTGGAGAGAACCAGCGGGAGGCTCTGGTCGAAAGAAACCGAAAACTCCAGGAAGACCTTCGCGAGGATCACGCGTCCCGACGTTCGAAAAGGCCTCTTCTCCCAATCGAAGAGGCGCGCCGCCGAAGGACCCGGATTGACTGGTCGAACGAGGAAATCCCCGTGCCGTCCTTCACGGGTGTTCGGGTCCTGGACGGCTTTCCGCTCGAAGAGCTGGTCCCGTTCATCGACTGGTCGCCGTTCTTCCACGCGTGGGAGCTGCGCGGGCGCTTTCCCGCGATCTTGGACGACCCCGCGATCGGTGAGCGGGCGAGGGAGCTCTTTTCCGATGCTGGGCGCCTGCTTCAGAGCATGGTTCGGGAGCGGGTCTTGACCGCGCGGGGTGTCTACGGCTTCTTCCCGGCGAACGCGATCGGAGACGACATTGAGGTCTACGCGGATCCGGAGAGGAGCCGGGTGTTAACGACGCTCCACACCCTCCGCCAGCAGAGCGAGATGCCCGAGGATCGTTTCAATCAGGCGCTCGCCGACTTCATCGCGCCGCGCGAGAGCGGCCGGCTCGATCACATCGGCGCCTTCGCCGTCACGACCGGGCACGGGGTGAACGCGCTTTGCGAGAGGTTCGAGAGCGACCACGACGACTACAGCTCAATCCTCGTCAAGGCGCTCGCCGATCGCCTGGCCGAGGCGTTCGCGGAGTTTCTGCACAAGAGGGCCCGCCAGGATTGGGGTTACGGGCTCGCCGAGGCCCTGACTCCCGAGGACCTGATACGCGAGCGCTACCGCGGCATCCGCCCAGCGCCGGGCTATCCCGCGTGCCCCGACCACAGCGAGAAGCGTCTCCTGTTCGATCTCCTCGGCGCCGAAGAGAAGGCCGGCATCGGCCTCACCGAAAACTTCGCGATGCTGCCGGCAAGCTCGGTGTCGGGGTTCTATTTTGCGAGCCTCCATGCCCACTACTTCGCGGTTGGAAAGCTCGAACGCGATCAGGTCGAGGACTACGCGCGGCGCAAGGCGATTCCTCGTGAAGAGGCGGAGCGGTGGCTCTCCCCGAACCTCGGCTACGAGAACGACGCCGCGGTGCCGGGCACGCTTGCGGTGAAGGTCGCGGCGGCCTGAAGACCATGGGACTCGAAGCGCGCTGCGAGGTCCGTCTTGGCCGCGAATCCGCGGTGGCCAAGGTCCTTCTCGAAGGGGATCGAGTGCAGGTGCGGGGCGGGATGCGACTCGACATTCCGCTTCGGGACCTTCAGCGAATGAGCGTGGTCGGCGGCGAGCTGCGTCTTCCGTGCGATCAGGGGACCGCGATTCTGGTTTTGGGGGACGCCGCGGAGAGGTGGGCGGACCGGATCCGGAACCCGAAGAGCCGAATGGACAAGCTGGGCGTGAAGGCCAAGAGCCGCGTGAACGTGCTCGGGACCTTCGAACCCGAGGTCTTGGAAGAGCTGAGGCAGAGAGCGCAGGCCGTCTTAGTGGATGGACCCCGGGGAGCGGCCGACATCCTGCTCTTACGAGTCGACTCGAAGCCCGACCTCAAACGGCTGAAGGCTCTCCGCGAGGAGCTGTCAGACGGCACGCTCTGGGTGGTCTGGCCGAAGGGAAAAGAGCCGGTGCGCGAGGACGATATCCGAGCCGCCGCTCTGCCGCTTGGACTCGTGGACGTGAAGGTCATGAGCTTCTCGGAATCGCTCTCGGCCCTGAAGCTCGTGGTCCGCCGCGAAGAGCGTGCCTCGAAAGAGGTCAAACCGAGGGGATCCGCGACCCGCGGCTAGCGCTTGGCGAGAGGGAGCGTCATCGTGAGCGTGTTGACCCCGTTGCTGGAGCCATAGCCCACATCCAAGCACGCGGCGCGAATGATCGCGAGCCCGATGCCGCTCTCGGGCCACGTGGAAGGATCGCTAGGGTCCGGTTCCGCGAGCGGTCTGATCGCAGAGGCGTCGAACGAACGTCCGCGATCGCTTACGGCGAGCCTCATGCCGCTCTTTTCTTTGACGAGCTCGACCGTGACCGTGCCCGCTTCATGCGCCCCATAGGCGTGGCGTGCCACGTTTGTAACCGCTTCGACGAGGACCAGCTCGAGCGTTGGCAGGTCCGCCGCATCTGCCTGCCATATGCGTACGGCGGCGGTACACGCGGCCGCGACGAGTCGCACGGACGGCAGGCTGGCGTCCGCGGTCAGCGACAGGGCTGCCATCAGATCGTCCCGGATCGGCTCCGGGACGCCGCCTCCAAACGCGCCAGGATTTCCTCGTCGTCGAAGGGCTTGGTCAAATAGGCGTCGGCTCCCGCGGCCAGGCCTTCGAGCTCGTCCTTCTTCTGCCCGCGTGCCGTAAGCAGGATCACGAACATGTTCTTGAGGTCGGGATCCTCTCGAAGGCGACGGCAAACCGTGAAGCCGTCCGTGTGCGGCATGTTCACGTCCAGGAGGGCCGCCCATGGCCTTTCGGTCCGCGCGGTCGCGAGGGCCTCCTCGCCGTTGGCCGCCGTCACCACGCGATGTCCCTCGCATTGCAGGATGTAGGCGGCGGTTTCGCGGATGGAGGGTTCGTCGTCGGCAACGAGGACCGGAGGCGCGGCGCCCTGTGACATTGGGCCGGAATCTTCTCACTCCCAACCCGAGGACTGGGCGCGCGAACGCTAGGCGCGGCGGATGAGAACGGCGGCCATATCGTCGGCCTGGAGCGCCTGCCCGCGATGTGCGTGGACCACACCGAAGAGCGAACGTATCCCGTCCTCGACACCGCGTGGAACCAGCTGACCGAGCCATCCTGCGAGGCCCTCCTCGCCGAACGGGCGTGCGGAGGAAGTGGCCTCGCTGAGTCCGTCGGTGTAAAGGAGAACGGTATCCCCGTGTTGCAGCGTGAAACGGTCTTCCTGATAGCGCTCGTCGTCGACGATTCCAGCCGGCGCGCCTCCGGATCGGAAGGTCTCGACATCGCCGGACGAGCGGCGCACAAAGACGGGCGGATGGCCGAGAGAGCAGAGTCGAGCGAAGCCGTCCCCATCGACGAGAAGCAGCGCGCCGGTCACGAACATGCCCGTGTCGCCCACATCCGCCGCCATCAACGCGTTCAGGGAGCGCGCCGCGTCGGCGGGGCCGGCGTCCGTTGAAATCAGTGCCCGCAGCGCCGCGTATGCGGACGCGAGGAGCAGGGCCGCCGAGATGCCGTGGCCCGAGACGTCCAAGACCGCGGCCCACAGCAAGCCGTCCCGCGTCGAGATATGAAACGCGTCCCCGCCTACGTAGGCGGCTGGCTCGCAGGTCCCAAACACATCCCAGCCCGGGATCTCGAACGGGCCCTGGGGAAGAAGGGAGCGCTGAATCCGGGCCGCGAGGTCGAGCTCGCGGTTGAGCCCCTCCGTGTGACGGGCCTCCTCCAAGAGGCGGACATTCGCGAAGGCGATTCCCGCCTGCGCCGCGATCGCCGCGATGAGCTTGCGATCCTCGGTTCGGAAGGGGCGGCCTCCCCGCCGGTCGGTCACGTTGATCACGCCGAGTGGCACGCCGTTGGAGAGAATCGGAACCGAGAGGAACGAGTTCGTACGAGCGTCGCGATGGACACGCGTCGCGAGATCCTCCTCCAGGCGCAGCTGCTCCAGGTTCTCGACCAGGACCGGTTCGCCGCTCTCCAGGACCCGGTGGGCGATGCCCCCGAGCGGGATCACGGCGCCGATCTCGAGGGTCGCGGCCAGGCCCAGAGCGGCGGCCACGACCAGTCGACCATCGTCCCGCCTGAGGAGAATGGACGCGCGCTCGACCCCGAAGAGCCTCGCGATGCGGCTGAGCAGAAGCCGCGCGGTCTCTTCGCGGGTGGAGCGGGCGGTCAGCGACGTCGCGACCCCCGTCAGAAAATTGAGCTCCTTCCAAAGCCGAGCCGTCTGCGCGACGAGGTCGCGCCTCGTCAGGCTCTGCTCGGCCAGCTCGGACAGGATCCTGGCCGCGACCGCCATCCGCTCGGCGTCGAGGGCCGGCGAGTACGGCTGGAGGCGCAGCATGGCGATGGTCTCGCCGTTGGCGACGATTGGAACGCCGCTCCCCTCGCCGGGCGCGGCAATCTCGAGAAGTGCCCCGGTGAGCGCTCGCATCGCCCGCAGCCAGCGCTCGGTCTCGGGTTGCAAAGAGAGCTCAAGGAAGGTCGGCTCTGTTGCGATCGGCACCTTGGGACTCTCGGTCGTCATCTCGGGCGGGTCTCGGGCAGGACGATCGTGAACCGGCTCCCCGCGCCGGGTTGCGAACGCAACCCTATTCGGCCGCCATGTCGTTCGAGGATCTCGCGGCAGATCGCGAGGCCGAGTCCCGCACCGGAAGGCTTGCCGCCGGCGGGGTCGGCTACCTGGCGAAACTTCTCGAAGACCAGCTGCTGATGCTCGGGGGCGATTCCGATTCCCGTGTCCTCGATCGCGATCAGGACCGCGCCGAACCCGGGCCCGGGCGAGACGCCCCACTTCGGAGCCTCCTCGGGGCCGACCCGGACGGTCGCCAGTCGGATGGCGCCTCCCGGCGGCGTGAACTTGGTCGCGTTGGACATCAGGTTCACGAGCACCTGCGTGAACCGGTCGCGATCGACGGTCACAAAGCCCTGCGCAGGCTCAACCGGCCGGATCATCACCGAGAAGCTCAGGCCCTTCTCCTCGGCGATGGCCTGGAACATCTGCCCAACCGAGCTCACGACATCGCTCGCGCGAAGCGTCTCGGACTGGAACGCGATGCCGCCGGTCTCGAGCCTGGAAAGGTCGAGAACGTCGTCCAAGAGCCGTGTCAGGCGCGCGCATTGGTCGACGATCATCGGCGCGAACTTCTGGAGGGCATCGGGCCGGGCCGTCCCGTGCTTGACGAGGATTCGGGCGGCGGAGGCGATCGCGGTGAGGGGCGTTCTCAGCTCGTGCGACACCGAGGCCAGGAACTCGGTCTTGAGGCGATCCGCGTCGGCGGCCTTTTGACGTGAGGCCTCCAGCTCGTCGTAGATCTTCTTGATCGCGAGCAGCGCCTTGACACGGAGCTGCAGTTCCATCGAGTCGATGGGCTTGCCGATGAAGTCATCGGCACCGGCGTCCAAGGCCTTCCGGCGCGAGTCCGAATCGTTCAGCGCCGTGACGACCACGATGGGGATCAGGCGGGTCTCGTGGTCGCTCTTGAGCCTTCGAGTCGCCTCGATGCCGTCGATTCCCGGCATCATCACGTCCATCAGGATCAGATCCGGATGCTCGGCGCGCGCCTTTCGAATCGCCTCGGCTCCGTCCGGCGCCGAGATGGGCGCGTGGCCCAGCACCTTGACCATCTTGGAGAGAACGAGGACGTTGGCTTCCACGTCGTCGACGACGAGGATCCGCGCGCCGCGTGGCGGAGAGGCCTTCGGAAGCGCCAGGACGTCGGAGGGTTCGGTGGTGGTCGTCACGCGGGGCCGCAGCTTCGAGTGTTTTCGAAAGCCTGTCGGCGCAGAATAGCCGCGTGAACCCCAGAGCGACCGGTGAACCTCGCGTTCCGCACGTGGGAGCGCGCGCGCCGCGTCTGTCGCGGGTTTCCGCCGAAGCCCCAGGGTCCGTTCTCAGGGCGACGCTTGAATACGACGGCGGTCGTTATCGGGGCTGGCAGGTGCAGATCAACGCGAGATCCGTTCAAGGGACCCTTCTCTCCGCCTTGACGCGACGGCTCGGCGAGGGCGTACGCGTGCAGGGGGCGGGACGCACCGACGCCGGCGTTCACGCCCTCGGGCAGGTGGCCTCGATCCACCTTCCGGCCGGTCGCGAGCCCGGAGATCTCCTCAAGCTCGGCCGCGACCTGAACGACCTTTTGCCGGCGGACATCCACGTTCTGAAGATCGAGCCCGCGAACCGCTCGTTTCACGCCCGCCACGACGCCCAGCTCCGCATCTACCGGTACCGCCTCTCGCGCCGCCGGACGGCCTTCGGCAAGCCGTACGTCTGGTGGGTCAAGGACCGGCTGGACGTGGACGCGATGTCGCAGGCCGCCCGCTGCCTCGGGGGTCGTCATGACTTCGCGACCTTTTGCGAGAACCCCGAAGGACACGAGTCCACGCTGGTCGAGGTGTCGTTTGCACGGGTCGAGAGCGTGCCGAGAGAGCCGGATCTCGTGCTGGTCCGAATAGCGGCTTCGCACTTCCTTTGGAAGATGGTGCGGAGAATCGTCGGAACCCTGGTGGAGGTCGGAACCGGGCGTCTCTCACGCGAGGGGTTTGAGGGCTTCCTGAAGGCGCGCTCGACGCGACCCGCGGAGGTCACCGCGCCGCCGTCCGGGCTGTTTCTGGAGGCGGTGGTCTATCCCGGAGATCCTCCCCTCGGGGAGATTGATCCGCTTCGACCCGGTTTCTAGGCCGTTCCGACCCGGATCACGCGGTTGACCTCCGGGAACGCGCGTGCTTACATGCTTTGGTGTTCACATCCCGCCCGATGAGGGTGCTCGCGGTCCTTCTCGTGGCCACCCTCGGCGGGTCCCGAGCCGAATCCCAGCAGCCGTCGTCGCGCGTGTCCTTCCTCGAAGGACGCCCCTTCGCCGAGGTCAAGAAACGGGCGCGGGCCGAGAAGAGACCGATTCTCCTCGACGTGTTCGCCGAATGGTGCGGACCCTGCAAGCTGATGGACCGAACGACGTTTTCGGATCCCGGCATCGCAGCGTGGGCGAGGAGCTCGGTCGTAGCGGCTCGTTTCGACGCGGAAAAGGGCGAGGGCCGCAAATTGGCCGCTCGCTACGCGGTGCAGTCCTTTCCGACGATCCTGTTTCTCGACATGGACGGAAACGAGATCGATCGCCTGTTGGGCGCGCACCAAGCGCCGGAGTTCCGCGAGTACGCGAGCCAGATCCTCTCCGGCAAGAGCCAGTTGGGGCTTGCGCTTGAAAAGGTCAAGAAGACCTGGGATACGAGCACGGCCTACTCGATCCTCTCGACGCTTTCCCAGCGCAATGACCTCGCGCGGCTGCGCCCGCTGGTCCAGCGTCTTCTTAGCGAGGACGCCGATCTCGCGAACCCGGCAAGCCTCGAAGCGTTCGTGATTCTGGTTTCGATGGAAGACGGCCAGGAACGGCTTTCGGCCGAGACCGCGGATCTCATCGAGACCCATCTCCCGCGCTTCGCGGTGGACGCACGGCGCCCGGCGATCTCCGCGGCCTTGTCGCGTGAATATGCGCGGCGCGGCGATGTGGAGTCGGTGAGACGGCTTCTGGCCACGACGCTCGGCGGGCGTTTTCAGTCCGACGGGGAGAAGAGCCGTTACGAGGCCGAGCTCCTGGCCGCGCAGGGGGCGGCGGAGAGAAAAGCCGGCCTCCTCCGCGAGGCCGTGAAGAGCTTCACCCGGGTTCTCGAGATCGCCGACCGCCTCGGAACACACCCGTCTGTCCGAGCTTCGAAGGAGCTGGATCTGGCGGAGGCCTTGGCGTCCTCGGGCAAGGTGAGCGAAGCGAGGGCCTCGGTGAAGAGCGCGCTCGAGCGCTGGGGAAACGACGTCGGGACACTGGCCCGCGCGGCCCGAATCTCCCTTGCGACCAAGGCGACCACCGAGGCGCTCAGCACGGCTCGCCGGGCCGTCGAGCTCTCCCGCGGCGAGGATGCCGAAGCGCAAGCGGCGCTTGCCGCGACACTGAGGGCGTCGGGCGACCCGGTCGGAGCCGCCAATGCCTGGCGACGCGCGGCGGAGCTCGATCCCGACAACATCGAATATCGACGCGAGGCGGGGGCTCCGAAGAAGGTCGCGGCACGCGCTTCGTGAGTCTTCTGGCGTGACGATCTTCGGATCGGTGGACGCCGTGGTCTCCGCGGGCACGCGGTCGATCGCGGACCTTCTTCTCTCGCCTCGTGGGCTCGGTCCTCCCTTACCGAACCATCCGCCGCTCGCCTCTTCTCTCCGCGATGTCGTCGGAGAAAAGGGCTTCGTGACCGAGCTTGAGCACCCGGGTGATCCCCGGGAACCCGCGAGCCTGTTCGCGGTTGCGGCCTCTCCGGGGCGGCCGGAGGGGCGTTCCACCCTCCTCTTCGTGCACGGCAAGGGTGGCGCGGGCTCCGAGTGGCGACCCGACGCGCGCCGCGCCCTCAAGCTGGGATACAACGTTTTGATTCCAGATCTTCGAGGCCACGGGCGTTCTTCAGGCGCTCGCGTCACCTTCGGCCTCTTCGAGACGGAGGATCTGAATCGCCTCGTTGCGGAAGCGGAGCGCCTGGGATTCGACCCGGCGAGGCTGGGAATCGACGGATGCTCGATGGGCTCGCTGGTGGCGCTTCATTTCGCGGCACAGGCCGGGCGAAGCGGAGCGGGCGTTCGCGCTCTCTGGCTCCAATCTCCGTTCTCGGGCCTCCGCGAGATGGCAACTCACTACGTTCACACCGCGACGGGTCTTCCAAGCTGGAGCGTGGCGCTGCCGACGACCCTCGCGTTGTGCGAGATCGAGCGCCGGACCGGGCTGACGCTCTCGGCGCTGGACCCAACGCGGGCGGCGCGTGAGCTCCGGTGTCCGGCCGTGATCGTTCATGGGGAAGAAGACCGCCGCGTTCCCCTGAGTTTTGTGAGGCCTCTCTTCGCGGCGTTTGGTGGACCCGTGGAGCTTTGGAAGGTCCCTCGCTGTGGGCATTGCCATCACGCCGATGAGGCGCAGGCCATTCATGGAACCGCCTACCGTTCCCGATGGCGGGAGTTCTTCGCGCGATATCTGCCGCCGGAGAGTTGATGCCCACCCATCGCGTCTTCGACGCTCACATTCACATTCAGCCTCATGAGCTCCTGAAGCCTCAGGCCCGCCACGCGGTGATGTCCGGGAGGCGGGATCAGGAGCGAGTCCTGGCTTCACTGGCCTCGGCCGCCTCCCTGTTGGCGTTGATGGACGAGGAAGGCGTCGAATGCGCGGCGCTCATCAACTACGTCGCGGAGAACGTGATGGGCCTGACCGAAGAAGTCAACGAGTGGATCGCGCGCTACGTGAAGGGGCATCGGGACCGGCTCTTTCCCGTTGGCGGCGTGGACCCGCGGAGGACGCCGGACGTCGTCGGTTCCGTGGAGCGCCTCTTCGGTGAGCTTGAGGTGTCGGCCTTGAAGATCCATCCACCTCATATGGAGATGGCGGCCAACGCGTATCGCTTCGATGTGCCGGGGCTTGCCGACGTGTATCGGCTGGCGGGGGAGGCCCGGCGGCCGGTCTTGATTCACACCGGGACCTCGATCTTTCGAGGGGCGCGCAACGTCTACGCGGACCCGATGACCTGTGACGACGTGGCCGTCGACTTCCCGGAAACGAAGCTCGTGCTCTGTCACGCGGGCCGTCCGATCTGGTACGAGACCGCGTTCTTTCTGGCGCGACGTCACGCCAACGTGTGGCTGGACCTGTCGGGCATTCCCCCGAGGCGGATCCTCGACGTCCTTCCGAGGATCCCGGAGATTGCGAACCGCGTGCTTTGGGGAACCGACTGGCCATCCATGGGCGTTCCGTCCATGAAGGAAAACGTGGAGGCGTTCCTCGCGCTTCCGCTGGCGGCCGACGTCAAGAAGCGGATCCTCTTCGAGAACGCCTGGGCTCTGTTTCGGAGCAACCCGGAATCGGTACCATCCCCCGCCGAATGAGATCGCTGGAGACGATCCGCACGATCGCCGTTCTCGGGGCGGGCACGATGGGCCGGGGAATCGCTCAGGCCGCGGCGAGCGCCGGATATTCGGTGCGCCTCTTCGACGTGTCCCCCGGGGCGCTTCGGGAGGGGCACGCGGCCGCGATTTTGGGCATCGCTCGCTTCGAAGAGAAGGGCAAGCTGACGCGCGAGGAGGCGGAAAACGCGCGCGAGCGGCTTCTCGCGGTTGCCGATCTCAAGACAGCTGTGGCCGGAGCGGACCTTTGCCTCGAGGCCGTTCCCGAATTCCTGGAGCTCAAGAGACGATTCTTCGAGGACGTCGAGCCTCTCCTGGCGGCGCGCACGATGCTCGCCTCGAACACCTCCTCGATCCCGATCCGCGAGCTTGCGAAGGGCCTCGCGAGGCCGGACCGGTTTCTCGGGCTCCACTTCTTCAACCCGGTTCCCGTGATGCGGCTTCTCGAGATCGTGGTGGGGGAAGCCACTGAGGCCGGCTTGGTCGAGATCGCCCAAGATTTTGCGCGGGCACTCGGCAAGGAGCCGATCGTGGTCAAGGACTCGCCGGGATTCGCGACCTCACGGTTGGGGGTCGCGCTGGGGCTCGAGGCGATTCGGATGCTGGAGCAAGGCGTCGCCTCCACGGAGGACATCGATCGGGCGATGGAGCTGGGCTATGCGCACCCGATGGGACCGCTGAAGCTCACCGATCTCGTGGGTCTCGACGTGCGGCTGGGAATCGCCCAGATGTTGGAGCGTGAGCTGGGCCCGCGGTACGCACCTCCCGAGCTTCTAAGAACCAAGGTCGAAAAGGGAGAGCTCGGGAAGAAGACCGGAAAGGGCTTCTACGACTGGGCGCGGGTTCCCTCAGGCGTTTCTTCGGGATAGGGGCCCTTGTTCAGCGACTCGCGCCACTTGGCACGCGGGTCGTCGGCCCGGCTTTGCGACGGGCCTCGCGGGTAGGCGAGCGCGAACACGCCAACCACGGAGAGGACGCGCGTGAGGAGCGCGACGAACGACAGCCCGTGGAGGCGGCCCCAATCTCGAAGGTCTGGATCTTCGCGTGACGCCAGGAAGAGGTCCGGCCCACGGCGCTCCCGGATCTTCGACATGGCCGGCGTGATCAGGACCCCGGAGGCGAGCGCCGCGACCAGCGACAGGGCCAGAAGGCGCAAGGCGAGCGCCTTCCGAAAGGCCGTCCAACCGGGATCTTCGCGGATCGCCAAGAACACCGCGACGAGGACCGCGCCGGCTCCTACCGAGAACCCGTCGAGCGCGTCGAGGAGTGAGCGGTTGACGAGGCCTCCGGCGTGGCGACTCGGCGAGGTCAGGAGGACGATCCGCGCGCCGAAGGCGAGGAAGAACCCCAAGACGCCGGCCCAGAACGCGGACAGGAAAAGAAAGATCGCCGTGAGGGCAGCGTGTCGCGATCTCATCAAGATGCCGGAGCCCATTCGGGCTCGACAAGGCGGGGGAGCACGCCCGCCTCGTAGCCCCGCCGCAAGAGAAGCCGGACCGCTTCGCGGCCGCGTTCGCCGTAGGAGCGCGTCCAGTCGTTGACATACATCGCGACGAAGCGATCCGTTCTCTCGCGGGAGAGGCCCCGCGAATAGCGCATCGCGTCGGTGAGGGCCTCCTCGCGGCGAGCGAGTCCGTACTCAATGGACGCGCCGAGCGCGCGAGAGATCCGCGCGATCACGTCGCCGCCGAGATCCCTTCGGACCGCGTTTCCCCCTAGCGGAAGGGGGAGCCCGGTCTCGTACTTCCACACCGCGCCCAGATCGGCGAGGAGTCGAAGCCCTTCCTCCCGCCAGGTCAGCTGGCCTTCGTGAATCAGAACACCGGCGTCGACTTCCCCCGCCAGAACCGCCGCGCCGACGCGGTCGAACGGCACCACGACTGGAACGAACGGGGGCGCGTAGAGCCGCAGTGCGAGCGCGGCCGTGGTGAGCGATCCCGGAATCGCGACCCGCCGTCCCGAGAGCTCCGCAAGCTCGAACGGCGATGAGGCGGTCTCTCGCGTGACGACACAGGGGCCATACCCGTCGCCGAACGACGCTCCATGCGGCAGCAGAACGTATCTCTCGGCGAGGTGCGCGTAGGCGTGAAAGGAGACGGCCGTCACGGGAAGCTCGCCGAGAAGGGCCCGCCGGTTCAGGGTCTCGATGTCGCCCAGCTCGTGCCGGAACGAGAGGCCCTCGGTGTCGACCGCGTTCTCACGAAGGCCGAAGAACATGAAGGCGTCATCGGAATCGGGCGAGTGCGCGAGCACGATCTCAGTGGAAGAACCGGAGGCGAGCGCGTGTGACGGCTGGGTGTCGATCATCGATTTTTTCCTCGCGACCGATCGTACCCGTCGCGTCGCGACGACGACGAAGAGGGGCGCGATCGAGGGGTCGGAACCGAAGATGAAAAAAAATTCGCTCGTCAAGCAAAAAATTCTTGATTCGGGCTTGAAAGGTCCTAGAATTCCCTTCAGTGAAAAAAACGGCGAAGCGAGGGGGACTCGCTCCGCCGTCTTACGAAAGCCCCGGAGTCTCCGTACCGTACGAGCGACTCAGGTCAAATCTCAGGGAGTTGTGGTGACTCGCTGAGTTCGACAGCTAGGACGCGCAGTCGGCAGGTTGGAAATCGCGAGGCCCTCGTCCTGCAAGGGAGGCCCAAGGTAGCACGCGGTTTTCGGCTCTGTCAATCGAATCTGCCAAGAGGAGGTGACCGAGCAAATGGCAACGAAGAAGGCTCCCAAGAAGGCCGCCAAGAAGGCCGCGAAGAAGCCCGCGAAGAAGGCAAAGAAGTAAGCGTAAGTAGTTCATCTTCAACATTTTCCGGGATTAGGGACCCAAACGGGTCCCTTATTTTTTGCGCCCGCGGGTTCGGGATCGACCCGGAAGCGATTTCCACAGCTCCAAGGGTCGGATTTCCACCGTGGAATATAAATCGTTATATAGCTGGTGAAGGCCGCCGATGTCGCTCGCTCACGTGCTTCTCGGGATTCTGTCCAGGGGTCCGGGGAGCGGCTGGGATCTCAAGAGCCGGCTCGAGAGGGATCCGGCGCTCGGCTGGGATGCCGACCTCGCTCAGATCTACCCCACTCTTCGCAAGCTGCTGCGCGGCGGCTTCGTCGGCATGAAGCGCCGCCGCTCGACGAAGGGCCCATCGAAGCAGGAGTACCGCCTCACGGCGAGCGGCCGGCGCGAGTTCCTCGCGTGGCTCGGGGAGCCGCTCGAGCTCGCACGCACCAAAGACGCGTCTCTGGCTCGGCTCGCGTTTCTGGAGCGCGAAGACCGACCGCAGCAGATCGAGAGATTGCGGCTCTATCGTGCCAAGCTCGTGGGAGCTCTCAAGGGCGCCGGCTCGGGCGGGACCGCGGCGCGCCGAAGGTACCGGGTGCTTCTCGAAGCCGAGCTCGGGTGGGTCGATGGAGAGCTCATGCGCCTAACCGAAGAGGCGGGACGCGAGGCGGCGAGTGATCGCGACCGCGGCCAGCCTGGATCAAGCCGGAGTGAGGTTTGAGAAACGTGCGACGAACTTCCGGCGTCCCCCACGATCGAAATAGACCGTCAGCTTTTCGGCGTCGCCGGAGCCCTCAATCGTCAGCACCACACCCGACCCGTATTCGGGGTGCTGGACGCGCGCGCCGCGCCGAAAGCCGGACGCCGTAGGGGGAGGGGGCGTGCGTTTCATTCGGAAAACCTCCGGCGCTGGCTTTGCCAGCGGCTTCGGGAGGGCGAAGGGCCCCGAAGCAGCGGCTTTCGATTTCCCGAACGCGGCCGGCCGCTCCTGGGATTCACCTTCGTAGTCGGGAAAGAGCCGGCTCTCTCGGCTGCTGGGCTCCCTCGAGCCGAACCCTCGAAGGCCCCGGTTCTCGCGGACCGTGAAGTCCTCGATCGCCACGGAGTCCGCCGGAATCGCGCTCAGAAACGGCGAGGGTTCCCGATCCTTCCATTCGCCGCGGACCATGCGCCGGAGCGCGTACGAAAGCGTCAACCGGCTCCTGGCGCGCGTCATCCCGACGTATGCGAGCCGCCGTTCCTCTTCGATCTGATCCGGTTCCTCTCTCGAAGAGAAGTGAGGAAGCGAACCATCCTCGAAGCCGACCAGGAACACGTCGTCGAACTCGAGGCCCTTCGCGGCATGGAGAGTCATCAGCACCACGTTCTGACGTTCGTCGAGCTCATCGGCATCCGCGCGAAGCGTGACCGCGTCCAGGAAGCTCGCTAGAGACGAGGGCTCCTCGGCCTCCGCGCCCGGCGCGCTCCACTCCGAGGCCACGGTGGCGTCCCCGTGCTGCCGCGCCGCGGAGATCAGCTCTTGGAGGTTCTCGCGCCTCGACCGGTCCTGCGGATCCTCGGAGTTCTCGTAGAGGCTGCCGAGCCCGGTCACGTCGAGTGTCCTTTCGACGACCTCGGCCGCGGTCAGGGACGGCGGTTCGTCACCGCGAACCGACTCGTGTCCGGGCTCGTCCTCCCCGGCCTCGCTGCGCAGACGGACGAGAAGGCTTCGGAACTCGGAGAGCGCTCGGCGCGCGCGCTCGGTCAACGTCGAGGGGGGCGCTTCCAACTGCGCGAAGAGCGACTCTCCTTTTCCGGATGCGGACGCCTCCAAGGCCTCCAGGGTCACCGCACCGATCCCGCGCGCGGGCACGTTGACGACCCGGCGAAACGAAAGGTCGTCGTGCGGGTTTCGGATCAGGCGAAGGTAGGCCAAGGCGTCTTTGATCTCGGCCCTTTCGTAGAAACGCGTCCCGCCCACGAGCATGTAGGGGATGCGGGATCTCAGGAG